>Ga0068714_10000017_pt1 | contig 354591 bp, 290 predicted proteins | sample MTBNYHSulfiMetaG_FD_62988 | JGI IMG/M metagenome (GOLD analysis project Ga0068714, IMG submission 62988) | Enrichment culture microbial communities from rom New York Harbor, USA that are MTBE-degrading - MTBE-NYH (New York Harbor Sulfidogenic)... | ecosystem: Environmental > Aquatic > Marine...
CTGCAACATATATTAAAAAACAATATCGTTCAGGAATGAATCTTTCAAACCTTTCCCCGAACATCTGAAGTGTATATCCCAGAACTGATGGTATGACAAATTGGATAAACCCTCTTCCCCCTGTGCTTTCCCCGTGACCCTGTGCCCCTGTGGTGCTCTTTTTTGAAATTACTGCTGAAATAAAAACCATGCCCCAACATAGAGTTAAATATTTTATATTAATCTCTTGACCTCATTTATATTAAAATTTATTGTTCACCTGTAGATTACATACCGCAGGTTCCGGACATCACGTCCACACTTTCCTGCACTTCATATACAGGGAGAACGTAATGACAGCACTGTATATTCTATCCGGTATAACCGGTATCATCATAGTGATCATACTCCTCAAATTTGGCCAGCTCTTCGCCGGAAACCACCGAATGGAAAAAGAGCGGCGCGAGCTCCGCGAGAAAAATATTTCCTCCATGGGTGCCGTGGAAAAACTGTCTATCCTCCCCCTGGTCGATTTTTATACCGATGATGAAAACCTGAGAACCGAAGCAGGCGTCTCCTACCTCATAAGGGCCGATGAAACGAAAATACTTCTCGACACGGGATTCAACAGAAACGGCGAACATCCATCACCCCTGCTCCACAATATGACGGCGCTGAACATTGACCCGGAAAAAATCGACATGATATTCATGAGCCACCTGCATCTTGACCACATGGGCGGACTCAGGGACAGCAGAAAAAAAACCTTCAGCATTTCACAGGGATTTGTTCCCCTGAGAAAAATTCCCGTCTACGCGCCGGGCGAAGTAACGGCGTCGCAGTGGAATCCCGGCCCCCGCGTCATCGAGGTAACAGAGCCCGAGGTTTTGCAAAAAGGAATCGCCACGCTGGGAGTTATACCGCGGAATCTTTTTCTCATGGGCCCCGTGTATGAACAGAGCCTGGTCATTAACCTTAAGAAAAAGGGCCTCGTCGTCATCATAGGCTGCGGGCATCAGACCATAGAACGGATACTGGACCGCGTCGCGTCAGTTTTCGATGAACCGGTGTACGGCATTATCGGCGGGCTGCACCTTCCCGTGAAGGGCGGTAGAATTAAACTGGGCCCCCTCGACATACAGAAGATGGTGGGCTCCGACCGGGTCCCCTGGAAAGGAGTCACGGAAGACGATGTGGCCGGCGCCATCAGGGCCGTTGAAAAAGCCGATCCTTCATTCATATCTCTCTCACCCCATGACAGTTCCGACTGGGCCATCGAGCAGTTCAGAAAAGCCTTCGGCGACAGGTATCACGACCTGAAAGTAGGGACAGAACTGAAACCCGGCTCCCGTGTTAAAGAAAAAATCCGGGTCTGAAATAAACCATTTAATTCACTTGAAAAAAGAAGGCCTGTTGTCATAAATGCCAGTAATACTGGCCCATGATGTCAGTTGTAAAAAATGATCCTGAAACCGCTGTCAGACAAGTTCATACAGTCGGAAGAATTCCGCAGCATGAATATCTCAGCAGCCCCCTTCTCAATCGAGGGGATTGCCCCGTCGTCCTATCCCCTGATCATAGCCTCACTGTTCAACTCTTCACCGGGACAGTACCTGGTAGTCACTGATACAACTCAGAAAATGCATGATCTCTTCCTGGACCTGGGTTGTTTCATCGCCGAACAGTCTCTTTACCAGATGCCGCCCTGGGAAACGCTCCCCTATGAATTTGTTTCACCGCCGGAAAAAGTGGAACGAGACCGGATAACCGCCCTGTACCGCATGATAGGCGGCAAACCTTCTGTTTTTGTTACTACCATGGAATCCCTTTTAAGGAGAATCCCGCACCGTGACTTCTTCATCAAAAAGGGGCTGTCCCTGAACATTAACGAAGAGTATCCCTTTGACGACCTGGTAGAGACACTTGTCTCTTATGGATACACACGCGAGCCACGGGTCGAATCATTCGGCCAGTTCTCCATTAAGGGCGGCATCATCGACATTTTTCTTCCCGCCTTTGATAATCCCGTAAGGCTTGATTTTTTCGATGATACCCTGGAGTCCATCCGGGAATTCGACGCCGTTTCACAAATATCCAGCGGCAGGCTGGAAAGCATCACCCTCTATCCACGCAGGGAACTCGTCCTGTTCAGCAGGGAAAAGGAAAAGCTCCTGGCCCGTCTGAAAAAAGCCGGGGATGAAGGATATGAGCTCACCGATGAGATCGGGTCCCAGGTTGAGCAGGGAAGCATCGACAGAATAAGCGGTATTGAAGACCTGTTCCCCCTGGCCCTGGAGAGCGACGTGCTGCTTTCATACTTCAGCGACAGCGCCCGGATAATCTTTCTCGACACGGCAGAACTGGCGGCAAAACGGAACCTCATCGAGCGGACTTTCACTGAACTCTACGCGAAAAGGCGGGAAAAATTTTTCTGTCTCCCGCCCGTGGAACTTATCAGTGTCAGCGCCTATGACGAAGCTGCGGCGCGGGCCATCACTCTCCAGACCTTCACGGCCACGCCGGGAGCCATGAACTGGAAACTCAGGAGCATTCCTAATTTTCACGGCAAGATAAAACTGCTCCGCGAAGAACTGGATCGCCGAATTGAAGAGGGCTGGAACATTGTCATTACCACGGGCTTCGAAGGACAGGCCCGAAGGCTCCACGATCTTCTCGTATCCTACGGTCCCAATGATGATTTTGACGTCGTCTCGGAAAATCACGCCATGAATATAATCATATCCCCCTGCCATGAGGGGATCGAGGTGCCGGGAATAAAAACGCTGCTGCTCTCGGACCACGAGGTTTTCGGAAAAAGCTACCGCAAGAAAAAGCAATTCAAGAAAAAAAGCTCCCGTCCCATTGAATCATTCCTGGACCTCCGGGAAGAAGACTACGTGGTCCACATCAATCATGGTATCGGCATTTTCCGGGGGATCGAGCGGATGGCCGCCGGCGGCGTTGAAAGGGATTTCCTCCTCATTGAATACGCCGACGGCGATAAACTGTATGTTTCCCTGGACCAGATAACCATGGTGCAGAAGTACATCGGCTTTGAGGGGCGCAGGCCGCGCATTGACGCACTGGGGAAAAAATCGGCCTGGAACCGGATCAAGGACAAGGTCCGGGAATCCGTGGCGGAAATCGCCAGGGAACTCATTGAAATTTATTCCCAGAGAAGCGCCCTGAAGGGATTTCAATACCCGCCCGACACCCTGTGGCAGGAAGAATTCGAATCGCTCTTCGAATACGAGGAGACCCCGGACCAGATAACGGCCATTGAGGACGTCAAGGACGACATGGAGAGTTCACGGCCCATGGACCGCCTCATATGCGGTGATGTTGGTTTCGGTAAAACCGAAGTAGCCATCAGGGCATCTTTTAAAGCCGTCATGGCTGGACGGCAGGTGGCCATTCTGGTACCGACCACGGTTCTGGCCATGCAGCACTTCAATACCTTCAAACGCCGCTTTGCCGATTATCCCATTTCCATCGACATGGTCTCCCGGTTCAGGTCCCGGACACAGATTCTCCAGAGCAAGGACCGCCTGGCACGCGGCGAGATAGATATCATCATCGGCACCCATGCCCTGGTCACGGGCCACATAAACTTTAAAAACCTGGGGCTTCTCATCATTGACGAAGAACAGAAATTCGGCGTGCGCCACAAGGAGCAGCTGAAGAAAATGCGTGCCATGGTGGACGTTCTCACACTCTCCGCAACGCCCATTCCCCGCACACTCCACATGTCACTGGCGGGGATCCGTGACCTGTCAACCATCGCCACCCCGCCGGAAAACCGGCAGGCCATTGAGACCTATGTCATGGAGGACAATCCCGACATACTGAGAATGGCCATACTGAACGAAGTGGAACGCGACGGCCAGGTCTTCTATGTACATAACAGGGTACAGACCATTGAAGGTCAGGCGGAAATGCTCCAGAAAATTGTCCCGGGCGTGTCCATCGGCGTGGCCCATGGCCAGATGCATGAACACGAACTGGAAGAAATCATGATCGATTTCCTCAACAAAAAATACGACGTCCTGGTGAGCACCACCATCATTGAATCAGGCCTGGACATGCCCAACGTAAACACCATCATCATAAACCGCGCCGACACCCTGGGTCTCTCGCAGCTCTACCAGCTCAAAGGCCGCGTGGGACGGTCCATCCGGCAATCCTACGCGTACCTGTTCTATCCCCGCCATTTCACCCTCACCGAAGAGGCCCAGAAACGGCTGCAGGTTATCGCCGAATATTCCGAACTGGGAAGCGGCCTGAAAATAGCCATGAAGGACCTGGAAATCCGCGGCGCCGGGAACATCCTCGGCAGAGAACAGTCGGGCAGTATCATGGAAGTAGGCTTTGAGCTCTACTGCCAGATGCTTGATGACGCCGTACGGCGCCTGAAGGGCGAGAAGCCCTCAACGATATATCGCACGCCGGTCTTCATTAAAACGGACTTTTTCATACCCGACACCTATATCGCCGACCAGCGTCAGAAAATCGAATTTTACAAACGATTTGAGTCCTGCGAAAACATGGATGAGGTAGAGCAGCTGAAAAATGAACTCATGGACCGTTTTGGCACCCCTCCCCCGGAGGTCAATATCCTCATTGATCTGGAGGAAATCAGAACGCTGGCGTCGCAGTTGTTCATTGACGAAATACTGGAACATTCCCACGCGATAAAAATAAGGATATCGGGCCAGTCCGCCATAAACATGGAAAAGCTGGTCCGGCAGATAGCCGAGGATGACCGGCTTTCCATGGATCCCCGTGACAATGTTACCCTTGTCTTTGTTCCCCATGCCATGGAGACAGAAAAAAAGCTTTCAGAGCTAAAAAAATGGTTGCAACAAATATCTTAAACTGTAGTGTCTTGCTCAGATTCGTGAAAGTCATGAGAATACGGCATTCCATCCTCTGACTTCTTCTTAAAAAACGACATAAACAACAAAATCAACAACATACTGTTGCATAAACTCTATACAGGAAAGGGATTATTGTATGAAATCAAAAAAAATCTATCTTCTGGCAATGTTTCTTATGGCTGTTACGGCCTTCTCATGCAGTCAATTCGGGTCTAAAAACTGGGCGGTAAAAATAGACGATGACACCATCTCCATGGATGAATTTGAACGTTTTTACTATACACAGAACAAGCTTCTCCTCAACATCGATAAAAACGAAGAAATCGATAAACTGGCCGCAGATCCGTCTCTCCTCAATCCTCAACTTCAACAGTATATCATAAAGGCTAACTTTCTTGACCATCTTGTAGCACAGCGCCTGCTGTTTAAAAAAGCCCTTTCCGACAAAACGGTGAGCCAGAAAGAACTGGAGACTATCCAGGAAATAGCGAAAATGCAGGCTGTCGCCACTTACTATCTCGGCACCCAGCTGAAAGACTCCATTACTGTCACCGACGAGGAAGTGGATAAATTCTACCGGGAGAACATTCAGCTCTTCAAGGGCGTTCCCATGAATGATTCGGTCATAAGCAGGATCAAACAACAGATATTCATGCAGAAATCGAGCGCGCTGTCCAACCAGTACATAATGAACCTCCTTGCCGAGAGCAAGGTCAATAAAGAAGGGTTTAAAAACTACATGAAGGAACAGGAAGCTAAAAAAGGCAAGGAAGCATCCAAGCCCACTGAGGGAGAAACTGCTCCCCAATAAACATTCCTTCAATTAAACCGGTGTAACAATATATGTGATGTCATGCATTATTGCCGGTCGTATAATCATCCCAGAGCTGCAATTCCCGGAATTGCAGCTTTTTTTATATTTGACATTATTAAATATCTATTATTATCATATATAATCATAACAAGGGGACATAGATAAGGGAACCTCTCTAAATCATTATTCGGCAGAGCCTTTTTAGCTCATCCCGAGGTGGTTCTGCATTCGATTATTCTGATCAGCAGATATTCCCTTTTGGGCGCCGATATTTGAAAAATCAATTTTTTATAAAAAAACCTGATTTTCAGAAGTGCCCATAATGAAGCGCAGAAAAAGTGACACAGTCACATTTTCACCCGTCAATTTAACCGGGAAACAGATGTTTAAAAAAAAAGTTAAACTCTGCCGGAATTTTGATGAAATTATATTTTATACTGGTCCATGCCGTCGGATTTGTCGATGCAAAGAACAGTATGATACTTTACTAAAGTACGAGGTATAAACATGTCACAGGCAAAGAATAAGAACCACCTGATTTTCGCACTAACAGCATGTTTTCTTATATTCGCCCTTTCCTGTTCTTCTACGAAAAAGGCCGTTAAATTCAACAAAAAAGGCATACAGGCCAATTCCAGTATAGCTGTGGTCATTGACAGCAAGAGCAACCTGAAAAACGTTGTCCTGGTGAAATTCCTCGCCAAGGGCTTTAATGTAAAGGCTTTCAATGCCACCGACATGTATCAGATGAGCGATATATACGATATCAAGGATTTGAAGAAGCTTTCCTACAGTTCCACAGCCGATGAGGCGAGCAGCCTGCTTTCCATGCAGAAATCCTACAGTAACCTGTACAAGCTTCATTTTTACAACTATGAAATCAGCAAAGCCGAGCTCCTTACTGAAATAAAAGGCAAGTGGGGAGTGGATTATCTCGTTGTTCTGGACCTGAAGGACTGGGAGGAAGTGAGCTGGGGAAGAGTCATTGATCTACGGACCTATGACATTGTCTGGCTTGAGAATTATCCCAACCAGTATGGCGACAACATTGAAACAATCATGGACCACTTTATCGAGAGCATGATCGGCAAGTAGATGAAAAGAATCGTCATATTGACAATCTTCTCTATCTGCATCGTGGGGCTCATGGCGCCCATCGCCCATGCTCGTCCCACCATGGCTTTTGGTTACCTGGCGAATAACTCCAATGATGATAACTTTGACTATCTGGAAACCATTTTCCCCAATTCATTCGCCAATTCACTGAAGAACATCTTTGACATCAATGCCATAAAGCCGCATAGCCTCAACGAGGAGTTGAAAAAATACAAGCAGGAGCTGAAAAAATACTATCAGGCTTATGAACTGCCCGAGCTGGTGGAAAAAATCGATTCCGATCTTTTTATATACGGCAACTTCACGCCGCTCCCCAACAACCGGATAAAAATCGTGCTGCACCTCTACGCCGAAGATTCAAACAGGATTTTTACCTTTACCAACGTGGGTAAAATGGAAACTGAAATATTCCGACTCGTGGATCGAATCACCATGATACTCCTTAATTTCATGGATCAAGACAACCTTTATATCACCAAGATCATCGCCCCCAGGGCCCGGCTTGCCTTTTTCACGAATCTTGAAGGTGATGAGCTCAACCAGTTTTATTTCCCCTTCATGCAGGCGAGCTACGGTGTTTCATCATTCCAGGGCAACGAGCTCTTCAATAAACTTACCGTGGATGACATGCAGGTCTTTTCCAATGTGGCCACACGGGAAAACAGCTACGATATCATAACGGATATGAGAAAAGTCCGCTTCCTCCATGGAACCTGGAGTGGGAATTATCACGATGAAAGGACCAGTGAACTGCGGGAAACCTTTACCGACAATGACCTGAATTACCTGAAATCAAAGGAAGCTATTCTGGAAACCATCAATAGAACCTATAATGGGTCCATCGATTATCTGATAATCGCGGGATTCGATAAATCAAGAAGCAAAGCCTGGGTTCGCTGTATTGATCTGAAAGAGAAAGACCTGGTATGGATGCAGACCGATATCAAGGGAGGGTCCATCAAGGAAATCGGGGAAAACATGATCAAGCGTATGAACACCAAAATAGAAGATCCTTTTAAAGAACAAATCGAAAAAAATAAATAACGATATATTACTCCGATATCATCGCATTCTTCTTTTCAGGGTAAGCTCCGCAGCCTTTTCATACTGGCCGGTCTTCCGGTACATATCGATAAGCGCATTGTTAATCTGCGGATCCTGGTCGCTGAGCTTTTTAGCCTCTTCCAGAAAGGAAAGCGCCTCCTTCACATTACCCATATTATCACTGGTCACTCCGAGATAGTACAGGAGATCGACATCGTCCATTCCCTGTTCGCGGGCCATGATCAGTTCCTTATAGGCTTCCCGGTAATTTTTTATTTTATAAAGGGATTTCCCATACACGAAGTGGAGACCTGCATCCTTTCTGTCCAGACCCATGTTCCGTATTCCCACGATCTCCCCGTAATATCCCTGCTGCATCAGTTCCGCCAGAACCTTTTCCAGTTCCTCGCGAGTGATATCAGCCCCTTCAAGCGATGCCACGATAAGATCCGCCCCTTCACTCTTCTTGCCCATTCTCATATAGCACTGTCCGGCAATACGAATAATATCCAGGTCATGGGGAAAAACGATGATAATATCCCTCAGGTAGCTTTCCAACTGCTCATAGTTCTTCTCCTCCAGGAGTTGACTGCTTTTCCTTTTTATGTCCTCCATGGTGGTATGGCGGTACTTTTTATAATAGGCCGTGATATAAAAGCGATATACATCCATGCTGTAGAAGTACGAAGCGGCAAAAAGGCCGATTATTGAAAAAAACACCAGTGTTTTAAATATGCGTCGTATCATGGTTATCCTTATTCCGGGACATTCACTTGTCCGTATTCAGAGTAATTCCATCACAGAATAATGCAACAAAATAAATTCAATTGACGGTAATTTAATTCTTGTCATATGAGACTTCAGTGCAATAGTATGCTATCAGGTAAATTTTTACGCAGTTTCCCATTACAATTCGTATCAGTAAGAAATATCAAGCATTACATATTAACTTTTGCGAGTATTCTGTTTATGAAATTTAGAACTTTTTCCATCACCATAACACTGCTCCTCGTATCGGCAGCATCTCTCATGGCCATCACCGGCACAGAGGCTGTGGAGAAATTCAGGAGCAGGATGTTCGGCGTACCGCAACTGACAGGTATCATCTCCTGGTCCATGGACAACGGCACGCCCTACACGGGCAGCTTCAAATATATGAGCCCCGGAAAAATCTATGTGAAATTCAGCAGCCCGGCTGGAAAGGTGATTGTTTCCAACGGCAAAAAATTGTGGATATATGATCCCGGCAGCAACGTATGCGGCGTCCAGGAACTGGCTCCGGGCCAGTCAGGAGGAATCGCCGGTCTCATAAACGGCTACACGGGAATCGTAACCTCACAGGGTAACGGCTACACGCTGAAACTGAAAAACAGCGAGCGCAGCTACCCCGAGATAACCCTCATTCTGGATTCCACCTTTTTCCTGAAAAAGGCAATCCTGAAGGATAAAGAAGGTGACAGCCTCCGGTTTTCACTGAGCAATGTCGATACATCGGCGACTATAATGCGCGGGATTTTCGATTTTAACGTGCCGGCCAATGCCCAGGTAGTAAAAAATCCATTGCAGATAAAATAGGTCAGGCTGTGAAAAAAACATCCATAACCGCAATATTTTTTTTCCTGACACTCATCCTGTCCGGCGCTGCAGCCCGCGCCGAGGAAAAGGAATTGCGAAAGGTTCTTTTTTATACGTATGTCGGGCCCGTCATCGGTTTTGGATACAATCACATCAAATACAAGGAGTGGAATCAGGCGACCAGCCTGTATGGAACGGAATATGTCAGCGGCCCCCATTTTAACGGAGGATGCGCCTTAAATCTCCACGCTGAAAACTTCATCGGCGATTTCCGCATCGAGTATATGTACAATCTGAATGACGGCAACCATGTCATCACTCATTTTTTCTATTCCATTTTCGGTAAATATCGGTGGCCCATAAACGAAATGTTCGGGATCACATCGGGCCTGGGAATTTATTTCGAAACACCGCCGTCCAATACCCAGTACAATGGCTGCGCCGGCCTCCAGGTTCCCGTGGGGGTCATAGTAAAAACATCCTTTGACACCAGGCTCTTCGCCGATTTCGTTACGCGTTTCGGATACTACGGCTACGATGACAACAACGCCAAGATTAAGCTCAGCGACAGTTCCTACAAGGTATCCTATGGTCTGCAGATAGGGTTTCTCTTTAAAGTCGGCCGATTATAGAATTAATCCCCATAAATCCCCTTTTACCCCATTTTTTTCAAGAAAGCCGCCGGTTTATTCCCTGTCACCCAATATCCTGTTAAACCAATCCCCGTTTGCTTCGTTTTATAATATAGACCCATTTAATTGCGGTAACACTGTACGTTCGGGGATATATGCATGAGTAAAAAAATATTCGTTCCGTCCCTCTTTCTTTTAACAATTCTTTCCGCTGCAATTCTCCTCAGCCACGGCTTCTATCTGCAGCAGAGAAATCTTCTCCTGACAGGAGCCGTATTCTCCGTGGCCTCAGCGGCACTTCTTGCTATAACTGCGATATACACACTGCCCCGGGGGCATTTTTTATATCTGCTTTTCATCGCCGCCATCCTGGTCTCGGGTGCATTTCTCCGGATACGGAATAAGTGCCTTGACAGGGAATGGATCGGCCTGAAGGCGCCTTACAGCGCCACCATCGAGAATGTCACTGAACTTCGGTACCACAGTGAAATAGTATTGCGGATACAGACAGCCGCGGGGAAAAAACTTAAACCGGAGATTATGGCCCTGGGATTTTCCGATTCACCCCATTCATTTGATGCTTTCAATAAACTTATCATACGTGGACCATTAGAAAAAATCAATCCGGCGTCCCCCACGTTCCATGAACTGAACCTTCTCCGAAAGGGTGTCAGGTATACGGTCCGACTCACTGAAAATAATTATGAGGCAGAGAGCCGTATAATGCCGCCACTCAAAAAAAAGATCCGCACTTATATATCACACATGTTTGAATCATGCTACTCGAGGGAACAGTCTGATTTACTCAAGTCCCTCTGGTTCGGCAACAAGCGTTTTATAGGGAAGTCGGTGCTGCATCGATATAAACAGGCAGGGGTCATCCATGTTCTCGCAGCCAGCGGCCTCCATGTGGGGATAGTGGCGGCCCTTCCACTGATAATACTGGGACTCCTGCGGATAAAGAAAAACACCGGTTATCTCACTGCCACGGTTCTCATTGCGGGATATCTGTACCTGACCGATACGCCTGTTTCCCTTATGCGCGCCTGTATTATGTTCGCGCTCTTTTCCCTGCAGCACGGTTTCAGTCGGGACAAAAACGCTTTCAACCTACTTTTTATCGCGGCCATTGTTATCCTGTCAGCCCTCCCCCATGAACTTTACGGTCCCGGTTTTCAATTGAGTTTCGGCGCCACGGCGGGAATACTGATTTTTTTCCAGCGTTACCGACCCGTGTTTATGAGCCGCCCCACGGCCCTTGCCAACTCGCTTGCCCTTACCATTTCGGCCCAGATTCTGACCATCCCGCTGATTCTGATCCACTTCGGGGAGATTAATTTTGCGGGCATAGTGTCCAACTGCCTTGTCATTCCCCTGGTATCTCTGATCCTGACGGCCTCCATCCCTCTATGCCTCTTATTCCCTGTCTGGCCCTCCGCTGCAGTGGCTGCCGGTTCCGTCATGGAATGGCCCTTCAGATTTCTCCAAGGGAGCGTATCACTTCTGGCAGGAAGGGCCTCACACTTCAGCGCCGGGGGAAACCTGGTCTTCCCGGCCCTGGCGGTGCCTTGCCTGTTTCTGATTCCCCTGTTTTTCATTGGGAATAAAAAAAGGATAGCTGCGGCAGTATCGTGCTTACTGTATGTATTCCTGTGGATTTTTTTTATAGGCAAGGCCGGAACAGCCCCGGAAGAAATCACCATGGTGAGGCATAGCAGGGGGATATGCCTTTTTATTCGCGAAAAGGAGAAAGGATGCATTATCGGTGATATTCCCGACAGCGCAACGGCCGAAAGCATGAAACAGTGCATCAATAAATCATCAGTTGGTGACCTGGCCCTGTATATTAACAGACCCGATTTCCCGAACATGCGATACTATGCAGCGATTATGCGGCAATTTCCCGTCAGCGCCTGCACTCTGGACAGTACATTCCGGCTTTCCAGGCAGATGAACTATTTCCTGAGGTTGATTGAAAAGGACGGTATTATATTTAAAATAGCCAATTTAAAGACAAATGAGAGCCAGGTTAAAGAGGATCATAAAAAAACAATGTCATCACCAATTAATATTGACTCGGAGAAGATGATCATATATATATACTCAACATTTAAGAAGCAGGAAATGGAGAATGCGGAAAATGTGGCTGTATTCCCGGTTCCGCTGAAAATAATTGAAATCAAGGATGAAAAACCGCGGCAGCTTTCGGGCGGACAATTAAACAAGGGTAATGACAATACCGCAAAAAACATCCCAGGCCAGAAAGAATATGGTGAGCACCTCGAACCTGACTGAAAAAATTCAGAGAGGGGAGGAAGTGTCCATTCGTTTCCGATATCCCACCGACGATATATTGGCCAGAGTCAATTCTCTCATGGCGAAAATACTGTCCAAGCTCGATCTCGTTTTTCTCCTCGATACCATAATCACTATCCTGCGCGAGATCATACTCAATGCCGTCAAAGCAAATGCCAAGAGGCTTTTTTTCGAAAAACTTGAACTGGATATCACTGATCAAAAAGTATATACCAACGGCATGAAGATATTCAAAGATACCGTCATCAATGACCTCGAAAGCATCAGCGAGGATATGAACAGCAGTAAATACAGCATCACCATGCGCATCAAAAAACTGGAATCCGGCGTCCGCATATCCATCACGAACAACATAAAAATTCTTCCCGATGAACTGGATCGCATAAATTTCCGCATTGAAAAGGCCATGGAAAGCGAGGACTTTACCGAGGCCTATGAAACCGTGTATGATCCCGCGGAAGGTGCGGGCCTGGGCATCATCCTCACCATTCTTCTTCTGAAGAACGCCGGCATCAATCCGGAATTTTACAGCGTTACACAGAAAGAGGGAACCATTACTACGTCACTGCTGATCCCTTACATCCTGAGACCCATGGAGACCATCACCTCCATAAAGAAACAAATACTGGAACAGGTGGACGCCCTCCCCACATTTCCGGAAAATATCCTCGAACTGCAGGCCCTGTGCAATAATTCCGAAGCCTCCATCGATGAAATAGCATCGCGCATTATCGTGGATCCGTCACTGACCGCTGATGTTCTGAAAATATCCAACTCGGCCGGATTCATCACGGGAAAACGGATCAAAAGCGTCAATGAGTCCATCATGATAATCGGGCTGCGCAACCTCAACTCGATCCTTACTGTTGCGGCGGCACGGAAGATACTGGATAAACGCTATAAAAAATTCGAACAGATATGGAGTCACTGCAACAAGACGGCATTTTATGCCCGCACCCTGGCAGTGGAGCTGGGCATGAACAATATCGTCGACCAGGTGTTCATCTCGGGACTCCTCCACGATATTGGCAAGATCGTGCTCCTGTCCACGGACCAGAACCTTATCAACCAGGTCTCGGACCTGGTTGAAAACCGGAAAATCCGGTCATCGACCATTCTCGAGGAAATAGCCATTGGCATCAGCCATTCATCCATCGGCGCCCTCATCAGCAACAAGTGGAACTTCCCGGACTACCTCATAGAAGCCATCAATTTTCACCACTCGCCCCTGGATGCCGATGCTGAATACAATAAAATCGTGAGCGTGGTATACCTGGCCAACATGTTCGCCGGCATAGAAATACAGAAGTATGGTTACAGCTTCATCGAGAATGAAATCCTGGAAAGACTCAACCTCACGCTGGGAGACCTGAAAAAAATCAGCCTGCGTCTCAAAACAAAATTAGAAAAGCACACCTCCCTGATGTAGGATCCTCATGAGCAATTATCATCTGCAGGAAACCGGTAAGGGTACTTACACGCTGATATACAGGGCAGGAAACGAAATACGGCTTCATTCGGCCTATGATCCCCTTGTGGAATCGGAGCGGGCCGTTTCGCAGTTCAAAAAAGGGCGCGCGTCCCATATCGTCGTGTCGGGCGTAGCCCTGGGATACCATATTGCCGAACTGAAAAAAAGATATCCCCACTGCCATATACTGGCCGTAGAACACGACCGGGAGGTCATCGGCCTGGCCCGTAGCGCGTGTCCCGCCAATCTCGAATCGGTGACGGTATTTTCCGACCGCGCCGGCCTCCTGGCCTACTTCGATACCTTCGATATGCGCAGTTTCAGGGGAATAGCCCATTATATTCACCGTCCCTCATACATGCTGTACCGTGAATTTTACGACGGCATAGTATCGGAGATCAAGCAGCAGATAGCTTCGCGTGTCAGCGATATCCTGACACGCTTTGAATTCGAGGAGAGATGGATATCAAATATATTCCGCAACATTCCCCATCTTCAGCAGGCCGTACCGGTCCATGAGCTGTTCGGCAGGTTTAAAGGCTATCCGGGCATCATAGTCTCGGCGGGCCCTTCCCTGCGGCGCAACATGGATCTGCTGGAAAAATTTCATGACCGGGCCCTCATCGTCTGTGTGGACACGGCCTACAAGGTTCTGGGCAGAAAAAAAATCATACCGCACATTGTCATGACCCTGGACGCTCAGAAATACAGCGTCAAACACTTCCTGGGCGTCCCCCCATCATCGGCGGTACTCCTGGCCGATGTGGTAAGCTATCCGGGCATTCTCCGTTCCTGCACCGGGGAGAAAATCCTCAGCACTACATCGAAGTATTTTTCTGACGGCAGGGGAAACACTTTCAGAGAGACCACGCCGGTCATGGACTGGCTTGACAATTATATGCCCCCCCTGGGAGACATTCAATCCGGCGGGTCCGTGGCCACCAGTGCCTTCGACTTTCTGCTCAACCTGGGATGTGACCCCATCATACTTACGGGACAGGACCTGGCCTATACGGGACGCGAAATTCACAGCAGCGGCACCTATCATAATGATGACTGGCTTCCCCTCTGCTCCCGAATCCAGAATCTCGACACCATCAATCAGAAGGTCATAAGAAAACGCAGCATAAAATATGTCCCCTCCTACGGAGGAGCCGGCACCGTTATTACCGATTTTGTCCTGGATCTCTACCGCGGCTGGTTCGAGGACTCAGCGGAAAAAGTCGGTATAACGGTCATCAATGCCACGGAGGGAGGCGTGAGGATCCGGCACACCGTGGAAAAAACCCTGGAAGAGTGCCTGCGGGAATATCCGCGGCAAGACACGACACCCACGGCAATTCTGGGGGATATACTAACAAATTTCCGCGGCCGTGAAACCAGGCAGCTTCACCAGGGACTTGTAACGGCAGTGAAAGCCCTGGAAGACATAAACGCTTTTATAAGCAACGAAAAAACAAACCGTGATTTCCAACAGCGCCTTAACGCTCTTATTGACAAACACCAATTAACACAGCTGATAAACCCCTTCCTGCGAAAGAGCGAGATGTATATATCCCGGCATGACATGGATGAAGAAAAGGCAGGCGAAATCATCACCAGGGACATACTTACGGCAGTACAAAAACTGATTCCCATGATCAGTAAATGTGCCGGTGAATTCACCTGATCGTGAAACAGGAAAGAAAACTGATACAAATTCCCTCTATTTTTTCCGATAATTAATGAGAAACCGTGTTTAAGCACGTACAAATCAATACTATAAACCATTAGAAAATGAATAGCATGAAAAAAATCCTGACTGCCATACTCTTCTTTCTGCTCATTCCCCTGAGCGCCGGTGAAAAAACAGGTTCCGTGATCGACTGGCAACGGGGAATTATTACAGCCTACGGCATAGCCTCGGTGCGGATAAATGATGAGGGTAAACCCATCAGCGCCATTGATAACGAGCCCATTTCACTCAACCTGGAGAGAAATAACGCCTATGACCGGGCCAGAGAAATAGCCCTGGAAAACCTGATAAGCGCTATTAAATCAATACAGGTGGAGGAAACCCTGTATATGGCCGATATGCTGAAAAAATATGAATATACAAGGGAGCGCCTTGACCGGAATATCAATTCCCTCCCGGTTAATCACTATCCCGTGGACTTTTACCGTTCAGGATGTAAAATCCAACTCACTATCGGAGATCTGATCTCGTCATTCCCCTACTCGTATCCCCGGGAAGACTTTCCCCGGTGTTCAAGCAATCCCATCCAGACTGAATACACGGGGCTCATTATCGATACAAGGGGCCTGGATATCGAACCTATGATTTTTCCCGTAATTTTCAATTCGGAAGGCCTGGAAATCTATAATCGGTATTATATTAATATCAGCAATGCTGTCAGATATGGAATGGTTTCCTACGTCCATTCCGAAGATGAGGCGCTGAAAAACAGGAGAATCGGGGAGAGGCCTTATTATACCGTGGCCCTGAAAAAAAACCGGGGCTGTCCTGTTCTTTCAGAAAAGGATGTAAGAAAAATATTCAGCAGTGAAAAAACCATTGCCGAATTGCAGAAATGCAAGGTAATATTCATTATAGACAGGGATAAAACGAAATGAATCCTGTACAGAAAATTTTTGGTCAGATCTTCGGCACGATTGGCAGCCTCATCAACGGCATGAATTCACGGACCGTCAAGTCCGTTCAGCAGACTTTCTACTTTTTTATATTTATGCTGGCCATGGTGGGAATTATCCTGGGTTACATGAAGGGCCAGGATGCGGCCAGGATACAAAGCCCGCCCCTTGCCTCCACGGTCAATGAGACTTTCGAATACGATATCAGCAGAGAAAAAAGTGACGGTGAATTCATCGGCACACTGGAATCTTCTCTTATCAGTGAATCAAAATACTCGGATCCCGATAAAGTCAAATTTCCCACACAGGAAAAGCTTGAGCCTGAATACCGTGAGGAAATAATAGAGAACCGTCATGGCAGGATGCCCGACATGACGCAGATCAACCCTCTTGAAGGCGATTATCGGCCTTCTCCTGACGACATCAGCGATGTGAGAATGCTTGACAAAACAGAAAATTCCGGAGACAAGGAGAAGGCTCAGACCGTGGACCTTAAACCACTGGAGCGTGAAGACGGTAAAGTAAAGGAAAAGGAAAAATCCGCGGTGAGGATAATAAGAGACCGGGCAGGTACCAGGTCGGTAGACGGTTCCGAAAAAGATTCCACAGTCCCGGCACCCATGGAAAAAACATCGGATATATTTGAAAAATAATGAAAAAACATATAACAGCCATAATGGCATTATTTTTGTTCATTTTCACAATCCCTGTTCCGGCCCGTGATTACAAAGAAACGGAAGATATCATCAACAGGATCCTGAAAAAATCGGACCAGCAGGTTCCTGTTGATAAAAACAGCGAGGTAAAGGACGAGGAAAATCCCGATGGGGAAACTACCGAAGAGCCCTCGGAAAAAACATCACCGGACAAAGACAGGAGCCAGTCCAAGGCCTCCGGTGCCCCCGGTGCTGACGCGGTCATGCTGAAAACAGGAATCGAATTTTTCAACAGCGGCCACCTGGCCAGTTCCCTCAAGTCCTTTGATGACCTGCTGAGCAAATACCCCCAGAGTCCTTATGCCGACAGTTCCAGAATATGGAAGGGAAAAATATTCATAAAGCAATACCAGTACGACAAGGCCATACAGGAATTCAGTACTATCAAGGACGATTCCGGAGAATACCCCGCCGCCCTGTTTAACACCGCCGAATGCCTCATGGCAAAGGGACAGCTTGAACCGGCCCTGGAAAACTATCAAAAAATATCGCTGCTTTTCCCTGAACATGAACTGGCCGATAATGCCCTGCTCCAGACCGGCAGACTGTTTATGAGCGCCAAAAACGGCAATCAGGCAATGAGTGCCCTGATCCGCATTATACAGGAATACAGAGACCGCGAAACGATCGATGATGCTTACTACTTCCTGGCAAAATTATACGAAGGGGACCCAGTCCTGCGCGACGTTGAAACTGCACGAAAACTCTACAAGCTTTTTCTTGTAAAATGTGACAGAGGTGAAGAACATTTTAAAAACTCACCGCTGAAAGAGCGGGTACAGAACGACCTGAAACATCTGGAAAAAGTTTATTTCAAACTGGAACAATAACCGGCCCTTCCATAAAAGTATATGACCTTCCTTATTTTAATTGACAATATTAGAGTCACCTAATATTTTTACCCCAATCAAATTATAAAGGATGCAACTATGAATCAATTTTCCCATATAGATCTTGAACTACTGTATAAGGACACGGGCCTTTCATCTCACATGGAAGATTATATGGAGGCCATCGTTATCCTCACATCGGACAACCGCGTAGTGCGCGTAAAGGATATCGCTAAAAAGCTGAATATCAAGATGCCCAGTGTCACGGCCGCGCTGAACAAATTAAAGCAACTGCATCTCATCGAATATGAAAAATACGGTTTCATTGAACTCACCGATGCCGGCCGGATCATAGCCGATCGCGTATACAATAAACATGCATGTCTTTCAGGGTTTTTCAAGAAAGTCCTGACTCTGAATCCGGAAAATTCCGACAGCGAAGCCTGCAAGGTGGAACATGTGCTCTCAACTGAAACATGTATACGTCTGCACAAATTTATGGATTTCATTCGCGAGGAAGAGGACAATAAAGAGAGCTGGATCGACAGACTTCACGATAGACTGAAATGAACTGAAAACCATAAAAAAAAAAAAGCCCCGATGAAAGGGCCTTTTTTTTACTGTGTATTGAAAAATATAAAATTTACGATAGTTTCTTCTTTTTCTTTTCCTGTATTTCCTTGAGCACCTTCTCCTGCAGGTCCTTGTTGATGGGGACGTACTTGAAGAACTCCATTGAATAGTTGGCCCGTCCGCTGCTGAGACTTCGCAGTGTCGTCGCGTAGCCGAACATTTCCATGAGGGGAACGAAACCGTTGAGTTTCTGCGCTCCCTTGCGATATCTTCGCATTGATTCAACCCTTCCCCGCCTTCTGTTCAGGTCGCCGACTACATCACCGATATAATCATCGGGTGTATTAATCTCTATCTTCATCATAGGCTCAAGAAGGATGGGATTTGCCTTCATGAAAGCGCTCTTGAAGCATATGGCGGCACAGGTCCGGAAAGCCATATCGGATGAGTCAACTTCATGATAAGAACCGTCGAGCAGGACGACCTTTACGTCAACAACGGGAAAGCCTGCGATGATTCCTTCATCCAGTGTCTTCACAATTCCCTTCTGTACAGACGGGATATATTCATTGGGGATAACGCCACCCTTGATATGATCAGCGAATTCAAATCCTTTTTCAGGATTTGGTTCAACCCGCATGACCGTATGAGCATACTGGCCCTTTCCACCGGTCTGCTTGGAGTGCTTGTAATTCTCTTCCACTTCCATGGTGATAGTTTCCCGGAAAGCAACGGCCGGTTCGCCCACATTGGCTTCAACACCGAATTCTTCTTTCAGGCGGTCAACAATGATCTCCAGGTGAAGCTCTCCCATACCGGAGATAATCGTTTCATTCGTCTCCTCGTCATGACGAACGTTAAAAGAAGGATCTTCCATGGACAGCTTTCTCAGTGCCGCACCAAGCTTTTCCTCTTCTTTTTTAGTGGGGGCGGCAACCTTCAGCTCAATAACCGTAGGCGGAATAAAAATAGATTCCAGGTGCAGAGGGTTTTTTTCATCACAGAGCGTATCACCGGTCTTGGTGAATTTCATACCAATGAGCGCGACGATATCGCCGGGACCGGCGACACTGACCTCTTCTCTTTCCTTGGCGTGTATCTTCATGATCCGGCCGATTCTTTCAGGCTTGTCCTTTGTCGAGTTGAGGACCTGCATGCCGCTTTTCAGCTCCCCGGAATACACACGGATAAAAGTCTGCTGTCCCACATAGGGGTCATGGATCAGCTTGAATGCCAGGGCTGCAAAAGGGTCTTTTGCCGAGGGGTGACGGGAATGCGATTTCTCAGGATCGTCCACATCCGTACCAATTATGGCTCCCACATCAACGGGAGAGGGAAGATAATCAAGTACGGCATCGAGAAGAAGCTGGACACCCTTATTTTTGTACGCGGATCCGCAGAGTACGGGAGTAATGAGCAGTTTCAAAGTCGCATCACGTACCGCCTTCTTTAAAAGTGGCGCAGGCACATCCTTCTCATCGAGAAAAAGTCCCATTACCTCTTCATCAAAATCAGCGACCTTTTCCACCAGTTTATTCCTGGCCTCTTCAGCTTTTTCTTTATAATCTTCCGGAATTTCTTCTTCGGAACGCTCCATGCCGTGAAACACAAAGGCCTTTCTTTCTATTAAATCAATGAGACCGAGAAAGTCCTCTTCCACGCCGATGGGATACTGAATGGGAATGGGATTGGCATCAAGGTACTTATCCATCTGCGAGACAGCTTCATTGAAATCAGCTCCGATCCGATCCATCTTGTTGACATAGGCAATACGGGGGACCTTGTACCTGTCGGCCTGGTTCCATACTGTTTCACTCTGAGGCTCAACACCGGCCACAGCGCAGAACAGGGCAACCATACCGTCTATAACGCGGAGGGAACGCTCAACTTCAACGGTGAAATCGACGTGTCCCGGAGTATCAATAATATTGACCTGGTAATCTTTCCATTCACAGGTGATGGCAGCCGAAGCAATAGTGATACCCCGTTCCTGCTCCTGTTTCATGAAGTCCATGGTTGCCTGGCCATCATGCACTTCACCCATTTTTCTTGTCGTACCGGTATAAAACAACATTCTTTCCGTAACCGTTGTTTTTCCGGCGTCGATATGAGCCGCAATACCGATATTCCTTAATTTCTGCAATGACATAATAATACTTCCCCTCAATTAATATAAGGGAACCTCTATAAATTTAATTTTGGAAGTTCCCTTGTGGGCACAAGCATTTAAAAAATCAGGTTTTATCATCGCGTTGACAATGAAAAACCTGATTTTTGGAGGTGCCCATAACATTCTCTCATGTTAAGATTCAAAATAACAGTTGTTATCTTGTAATATACTGTACACATAAAAAAAAGACCACTTTCACTTGCGGGATTAAACTGAAATTTTCATTGGATAGCTATGCTCAGTGGTTTATTGTTGTATATTCAGTAAAAACAGCGAACAGAGTGGCATCTTCATTATCTGGATATAGCGTGTCAATATTTTTTTCATTTTTCAGCCAATATTTTCAATAGATCTAATTGTTTTTGAGCCTGATAAGCATATCCCGATTCAGGATAATCCTGTATGATCTGATTGAAGACCTGCTGGGCATTGGCGTCATAGCCCATTTTTTTATAGCAAATCCCCATCCGGAAATAGGCTTCAACGCCCTCCTCGGTATTGCTGAATTCCTCATGGAGCCCCTTCAGAACATCCACTGCTTTCTGAAAATCAAAGCGCTGGTAATAAATCTCCGCCAGTTCACGGAATGCCTCATGCCGGTGAATTCCGTCATTATATATTTCCAGATATTCCTGGAGTTCTTCAATGGCCTTATCCGGGAGCTTCAGTTTGATGAACAGTAAACCGTTCTGAAATTTCAGGTCATCGGCAATCTTTCCAAGATTGGGTTCTTCAACTTTATCCTGCTTTTCCTGAGCGACAGCAGCTGTGCAAACAAAACAGAGCACCATGATCATGCATAGATATAATTTTTTCATTTTCAGCCACTCCCGAGATATTATGTCTCTTAAAGAGAATATCGTCAGATTATTCTGAAGATTAAGCACTTTTTTTCATTTTAATATGGCGTATTCATTTATGCTCAAACGAGGGGTCAGAGCCCTCCCCTGATCAGGGGAGGGCTCTGACCCCGGAGACTCCGGCACAAGACCGGGCACTGTTAAAATGCAATTGACATAAATCCCCCGGAAGAACAAGGCTAATGCATCATTGCATATAAGGAATAAATATGAAATCATACGCCAGCGGAACCATAACCCCGGAGATAGCAGTGGCGGGAAATCCCATGTATCCCGCCTATATTGTGATGGGAAAGGAAAAAAACCTCATGATCGATGCAGGGATTAATCTCCTGGGCCCCCTCTACCTTACATCCATCGAAACCCTGACCGGAAGACGTGAAAACCTTCATTACCTGGCCATAACCCATTCTCACTATGACCATTTGGGAGCCCTTCCTTACCTGAAACGAAAGATACCCACACTGAAAACAGGCGGACACAAATCCATACCTCCCCTGTTAAAAAAACAATCCGTACTGGACAGGATGAACCATTTTAGCGAACTCCAGAGAGAGTTTTTCAAGGATATAACGGGCGACGAAGATGTGCGCCTGGAATCCGTGGAATTGGACATGCTCCTGAGCGACGGGGATACTCTGGACCTGGGAGGAATCACCTGCCAGGCACTGGAAACACCGGGACATACCAGGGACAGCCTATCCTTTTATATTCCTGAACTGAAGGCCCTGTTTCCGGGAGAAATCATAGGTGTTCCCGACTGGAAAAAAGGCGATGACGTGCAGGTGGAATTTCTTTCTTCCTATGACCAATACCGTGCATCACTGAAACGCCTCATGGAGCTCGATATTGATTTTATCGGCATGGCCCACGACTGGTACTTTACCGGTGATGATGCCCGATCATACCTGGGAAAATCCCTCGAGGCCACAATGGCATACAGGATGCTTATAGAGGAATTCCTTTTAAACGCCGGTGGTGATGTGGAAAAAGCAATAGCCCTGATCGCCGCCAGGGAGTACGACGAAAAGGGAACAATATTCCAGGAACGAAATGCCTACATGGCAAACCTGACAGCCCAGGTCAGGCATATCGCGGCAATTACGGCAAACTGATGCGAACCGTTCTTCCGCCCTTCATTATTTCATAACCAGGGCAATGGTGTTGTTGACCGCGTCAAGAACCATTAAATAATGAAAAAACCCTCCCAGCAGTATAAAGACATGAAAGACACCGTGAAAACCAACCCGTTCAGGAAGGGGATTTGGACGTTTCATCATGTAGATTATGGCGCCTGCGGTAAAACTGAGCGCCCCGGCAACAAGGTATATAATCTGCTCAGGTGTCATGACTAAAAATATTTTTCCCATTATGAGCACGGCCATCCATCCCATAGCCAGGTATATCCCGGCTGAAATATAACGCGGCGAACGGAGAAAGAAAAATTTAAACAGGGCTCCCAGGGCGACCAGGGACCACTGGGCGATGATTATTCCCCATCGCCATTTTCCTTCAAGAAAAATATAACTGATGGGCGTGTACGTCCCGGCGATCATGATGAAGATGGCCAGATGATCCATCTTCCTCCATATTGAATTTTCATCCTCAAAACGCTTCTTCGCATGATACAGCGCACTTGCTGAAAAAAGCATCGTAATCGATATGCCGTATACAATGGACAGCATCAATAAGACGGAAGACCGGTTTGCGATTACGATGAGGATAATGGTCCCTATCATGGATGCCAGAGCGCCCAGGGTATGGGAATAGAAAGAAAAACGTTCGTCTTTCCGTATCTGCATAAAAACCCCTTTGGTAAAAAATTAATGTAACGGCCGGTTTACATATACTGAGGCTGTTGTATATTTCTGACATGCGGTATTGGCGTGCGGTTGCAAATATATTATGTGGTACCGCCTTTTTAGAAATACTGTTACAGATGAACCAAGCACTCTTCGATAATATCCTGTGCCTTTTGACTGATGGTTGCCGCTGCTGCATCTTTCTTTTTCAGCATCAACTCCATACCGTCCAGTATGTCGTAGAAAAGGGACCATCCGGCTTCTTCGCGTTCGAACCTGGTCTTCAGCAATGCCTCTTCCTCCACCGCGACAAACGGATAAAGGCGTTCCACACCGAGCTTCAGCAGCCTTGCACCGTCACTGCTTCCTTCATGGAACAATTCCACAGTCCTCAGGGCGAGACGCAGGAACACCACAGTCACCGGTATCCTGGAAATGAAACAACCGGTAAATGGGTCAAGAGCTTCCTTGATATCCCCGCTCTCCCATGGCAACAAAGCGGCATATCGTGAAAAAATGAGAATCCTGACATAGTCTCCTATTATCTTTCCCAGCCGTGCCGTTTCAATGGCATCCCCGGCGAATGATTCCTTGTCATGGCGCATGATCAATCCATCCTTGTGAACATACCTGAGAAAGCCGCTGTCGCGGTAACGGAACAGCACCGACATGAGATAAGCCTGGTCCTCGGCCCTGCCGACAAAGGAGGGAGTAAAAGGACGATATTTTCGCAGGCTCCCGATCAATATGCCGTTTGTTCCGCCCGTTACATGCACGCGTTGTATGACACTTAAAACACCGTCGAAGTCAAAGCCTTCGCCATATCTGGCCGTCATCTCGGCCTCGGTGGAAAGCGCCTGGGGAAGCCGGCTGTTGAATACAAGAGCCTCCCCGTCATCACGGGGCTTCTCAAACGTCACATCGGGCGTATGTACCGACGCACCGATATCCCTGTCATTTACCAGGGCGCCGGCGATCATGCCAAGGTGTACCATGTTCCCCCTGCCATCCGTGCCGTCAGCCCCCCAGAGTGGAGTCATGAGATGACCGAAGGCTGACTCCCCGGTCTCCGCTACCAGCTCTCTCTGCGGAAAAGCCTGGTCCAGATCAATTTTGAAGGTCGCCAGCATATTCTCATCTATGAAGACCTGCCAGAACGCCGATATCGCCTTGAGAAAAGTATAATGCCTTCCATATTCTCCATCGACGCCGAATATTTCCGTGAGCAGATCGGCTCCGGCCCTGATACCCAGCATTTTTGCCGAAGGCAGGATGATATCATTCATAATTTTTTCACAGTCTTTTTCGGTCAGCACAAAGATCCTGATATTCTTCAATCTGCAGTTATTTTTCAGTTCATGAGTGAGATACTCACGGGAAATATCATGCATTCCTTCATGGGTTACGGAAACAGAAAGCACGCAGGTGATAAAATCGGGCCAGTCCATTCGGCCCGTCTGCTTCTCAAAGGTAAGGGCCTCATCAAGCCGGCCGAGACCATAAATGACTTCATTGCTCTCCGGCGCGACTCCCATGGGGACAGGATGGTCATACCAGTATAGCTGATCCTTCTTTACTATCTCACGAAGGGATTCCTTCACGGGAAAAGGGAGATCCAGTTCATCAATATTTTTATTTGCCGGCGGGACCGTCAGAAGAACATTGGATGTAAAAATAATCTGTCGTGCCGGCGCAGTGATATGGTTCTCATTGAGATGTGTTATGTCTATCCTGCGTTTTTCCCGCAGGGACCGTACTGCTTCACCGGTATCATTAATATTGAAATTACCTTCGGGGAAGAATAAATTCCGCACTTTTAATGCCAGCTCATGATGTGGCAAGCTGCTTAAAGAGCCATAAAGATCATCCAGTTCCCTTTCAAATGCATGGTCGACTGCACACCGCTCTTCCAGTTCATGCATGATCTGCTCAACCCCATTGAGGAAAAAACGCGCCATATCGGACCGGGTTTGACTGTTCAGGGATTCACGCAGATATTCCGAAGCTTTATCGCGGTTTTTACACGCCGAAAGCGACAGGAGAAAGGCGGCATTCATATTCCTGGCCACAGCGTCATCATCGGTTTCACCAGGACGGAACTGGTCCTCCACTGCATATCCTGAGAAAGCCGGAAAGTCACCGGAGCAGACCAATCTTTCCATTATAGCGGAAAATTTTACAGAAGCTGACAACACGCCCTCCCTTTGACGGAAATATCCTTCTGAATCAGTTAATCAGAATTTTCCTTCATGGTCAATTGAATTTTTCCAATCTTGAATATCACCCCGTTCTATCCTTTACTTCCCGGTGAAATGATCCGATACTATATACGGGGCTATATGCCTGCGAGGAGTCTAAACATGGAAACGAAAAATATTTACCTTAATAATCATAAAGGCGCGGTAAGGGTTGTAACAGGAATCCTATATGCGACATTCTTCATGATTATTATCTTACTCAGGCCCGCTCCAGCCCAGACGGAAAAGGTGAAAAATACCGCTGCGGATAAAAACACCGGCACGGCAGTAACTGAGCCAAAACCGACTGTCAAGGACACTAAGACCAGGACCGCAGCGGATACCACTGCAAAGAAGGCAAAGCCCCAGGAGAAAAAAGCTCCGCCGACCAAGGAAGAAATAGAAAAAAAGGAAAAAGAAGCGCAAATTGAGCACGATAAAAAAATGCAGAAATGGATTCGTGACACACTGGCCTTTGGCGTCCACAAGGACCGGAAGGAAGCCATAGTCCAGATCCTGACGATAAAGGACAAGGGCCTGAAAGAAGAACTGGTCAACGATCTGGTCGAACTGCTCAAAACCGAATACGACAGTGATGTAAAGGTCAAGGCCCTGACCACAATGGGAGAAATCAAAGTACAGAAGGGCCTGCCCGAGATCACGGCCCTGCTGGATGATGTTTCCATCGATGTCAGAATTGCCGCTGTTTATACCCTGAAAAACCTGAAGGCCGATTCTACAAAGGGCATACTCAGTGAAAAGCTGAAAAAAGAGAAAATGCACACCGACTCCCAGTTAATCGAGGCTCTTATTATTACCCTGGGTGAATTCAATGCCACGGAGCTTATCCCCTTCGCCAGGGAGACCATAGAAAAAAATGACTCGGCAGGGACCATCCGTGAGCGGTTCGTATTGTTCCTGGGGAATATCAAATCCGCCGAATCGAAAGATTTTCTTCTGAACCTGTATAAAAACGAGGAAGAGGATGTTACCCTGCGCGCTTATGCGGTAAATTCCCTGGCTAAATTGGGGATAAAGGAGGTCACCCCCGATATAAAAACAGTACTCAGTACCATTGACACGTATCCCATGGATAAAAAAAAGAGGTACCATTCACTCGCCATATATTCCGTTGCCGCCCTGGTCAAACTGGGTGACAATGACGCCACGCCCCGCCTCATCAATTCCCTGAAAAGCGACAGTGCCGGAGTCAGGCTGAAGGCCATTGAGCTTTTAAAAGAATTGAAGGATAAAAGAACAATTGACATTTTGCAATATAAAATGAAACATGATCCCAATAATCGGGTACGAAAAGCGGCGGCTGAAGCCCTGAAGGAAATGGGTGTTGCCGTGGAAGAAAGCAAAACAGATAAAAACAGCACCGACCAGCCACAGAATGAAGAGGAATAGACGGCGGCATACCATGTATAAAAATTCACTTTATGAAAAACGCAGCATCCCTGACCGGGTAAAGGAACTGGCTGTTCTGGCTCTTTTCACCGTACTTATCGCGTTGGTGTCTCTTATCGTCATGGATATCATCATCTATCCTCTCTCATACTTCGCCGTGACCCGGAAAGATGCTTTCAATTTCATCATCAAAGACGTATCAATCTTCATCATACTGATTATAATGATATTTTTTTTCATCAGAAAGTTATATACCCTTCACAGGGACGGCCTCTCCAAAAGGGAGATTGCCATATTTTTTTTAAAAAGACCCCTGTATTATTCAGCCATCAGCCTTACTCTACTGGGCCTGACCATAATCATAACGGCCTTCATCTATTTTATTCTCATGGTTAACAATGATCTTCTCATCAGATTGACGAATGGTTGAGGCCGCCATGGCACTTACGGATTTTGACCGATATTTCCAGAACCTCCCCGACTTCGACCGTGAAAAGGACTTTATGAATTTCTGGCAGAAAGCCATAACGGACCTGAAAAAAATTCCCCTGGAACCGGAAGTAACAAAAAACAGTAAAAAAAGTGACGGAGGCTATTCCGTTTTTGACGTCACCTTCCGGAGCTTTATGAAAACCCAGGTCTCGGGATATCTTCTGAAACCAAAAAAAGTTGAAAAACCGCCGGTGATCATATATGTACATGATTACAACAAGGTGCATGAGATCAATACGGCCCTGCTGAGGAACGATACAGCTTATTTTTTCCCCACGCTTCGGGGACACAACTTCATGCCCGCACCGGAAAAAATCGAACAGACAAGCCCGGGCTACCTTATTGAGAACATCCTGGACAAGGAAACATATTACATCAAGGCCGTCTACCTTGACATCCTGAGATCCATCGACACCTTGAGACTCATTAAGGATATAAACTGCGGACGGATCGGCATAATGGGCAAGGGACTGGGTGCTGCCGTTGCCCTCTTTGCCTCCGCCTTTTCGGACCGAATCGTGTCCCTGGTCCTGGATACACCGTCGTTCTGCAACCTGACCCTGAACCAGAATATATCCACCAGCGAAGCCGCCCGTGAAATCAACGACTTCATCACATTGACCAGAGGAAAGAAAAAACAGATAAAAACAACCCTCACCTATTTCGACGCCCTGAATTTCGCGGATCTGGTACAATGCCCGGTATTGACCACCGTGGGCTTCAGGGACACACAGTCGCCGCCGGATTGCATATTCGGTCTCTTCAATAACCTTCTCTGTGACAAAACCATCGAGGTCTATCCCGATGAGGGCAACAGCGCCGGAGGGGAAAAGCAGTTCACAAAATCGCTGGACTGGCTTATGGAGAGAATCAACTCATGACAAGAGGGACGAAAGTAGCCTGACCGATATGTTCCTCGGCGAATGAACCGTCATTACGCTTGATATACTTCATGATGCGATGGCCGGAACCATTACCAACGGGAATGATCACACGCCCGCCCTCATGCACCTTGGCAAGAATATCATGGGGAAAAATATCAGCGCCCGCCGCGACGATAACCGCATCGAAGGTCCCTTCGGCTTCGTTAAAATCATCGGAATGGAGAAAGCTCACGTTGCGGCAGTCCATGGTGGCCAGAACCGTCCTGGCGCGCATGGACAGTTCCCGTATTCTCTCCAGAGTTATCACGGACCCGGCAAGGCGTGAAAGAACAGCGGTCTGATATCCCGAACCGGTCCCCACTTCCAGGACCCTTTCGGTTCCGGTCAGGGAGAGGGACTGCACCATGAGTCCGATGACCGATGGCTTGGATATGGTCTGGCCGAACCCAATAGGCAGAGATGAATCGTTATAGGCGCTGTATCTCAGGGCCTCGGAGACGAAGAGATGCCGGGGAACCTGGTACATGGCCTCCAGGACATTGCTGGAAATGATACCCTTTCTGTTCAGGGACTCCACCATCTCCTTTCTTATATAATGCATACCGTCAGCGCTCTGGTACAAAATATCCTCCGTATTCCACGCCTTTTATTCCCTTGTAATCCACCTCTAATTTCACATCGGACCACCAGCCCCGGAATGAAGGCATCTTAAAGGTGGAATAAATGAGAACATAGCGGTATTCCTCGGATTGCTTCACCTCATCATAGAGGCGGCGCAGCGTATCCATCTGGGCAGGCCTGACAACAGCTCCGCCCGTATCGCGGGCGATCATGGCCAGGGACTGGTCGGGTTCTTTGACTGAAATTATATATATTGGTATGAAGTGCGACCTGGCGTACTGGACAATGGTGCGGGCCGAATACTGGGTGAATGAATTCTCCGCAACCATACCGTCGGTGATCATGATAACGGCCCGGCGGTTCAGACGGGGTATGAGGTCGGTGACGGCATTGTACAGGGCGGTCCCCATATTTTTCCCCTCGCCATATTCTCCTTCTTTGACAGCCTTCAGGGTCCTTCTTCTGCTCCAGTCGAAGGGGCTGCCTTCCCAATAAGTGCTGTTGAAGTTCATCACCCTGACCGAATCATTCTTCCTCATCTTCTTGAGATAAAAATCGGCCAGCCAGGCAAGCTCGTTCCGGTTACCCCGGTTCTGCTCGGACCTGTCCACACAGAGAACCGTAGAGACAGAAACCGCCTTCTTTTTCAGATAATTTGTCTGAATCTGCGTGATGGGGGCATTATCTTCCACAATCGTAAAATTATTCTTGTCCAGGGCGTAGAGGGGATTTCCCGACCGGTCCCTCACGTTGATATAAAAAGCAACGATGGGAAACCGGCTCACATCGACGGACACTATTTCCACATCGAGATTGGCATATTTTTTCTGCAGCGGTGAGAAAACATCCACGGCCTGACGGTCGAAATCGAGACAATACAGAAGGCCGTCCCGGTCCACGATGGATGACATGAGACGCGCGAATTTATTGTCTTCCCTGTTCCCGTTATTTTCACTCTCCCAGGCGTAAAACCAGTTCATTTCACCCGATACGGTATTATACTTGAGAAGTCCCTTTTTCTCATCGGCAATGAGCAGAATATCTCCCGCGGAACTGATTCCACGGGGGACCTCAAGCTGATCCGCAAGGATATTCTCAATGAAATTGCCGGAATCATCAAAACAGGCAATACGGTGATTGTTGGTATCGGTAACATAGACCCTGTTACCGTGACATACCATATCGTTGGGATTATCCAGCTCCCCCTCATAGGTTCCCTTGGTGCCGAAGGAATAAAGGAAGGAGTTTCGGCTGTCAAATTTCTGGACGCGGTGATTTCCCGAATCGGCTACGTAGAGATGTCCCTCAGGACTGAAGCATACTCCTTCGGGACCATGGAACTCTCCGCCGTCATTCCCGCTCTTTCCTATCTTGCTCTCAATGGCGCCTTTCGTGTTGTATAGAAATATCATGTCATTTTTGAAATCGGCTACGGCTATCTTCCCGTTGCGGTAATCAAGGCCGTAGAGGCGGCCGTCCAGGGAAGGCGTCCTGGTAAACTCTCCCTGACCGTTGGCGTTTATTTTCACCAGTTTCCCGCCGGGGAAGGATGTGATATAGATATTTTTCTCATTATCCACGGCGATATCAACGGGCTGGGTAAAATTGAAACGCTTCATGCGATAGGAATGCAGGGTGTTATTATACACCAGCGTAGCCAGGCTTCCCTGTTCTTCCATGAGGCTGTCCCGAAACTGCAGGCTCTCAAGCCTCGATGCCGCCAGAACATTGTCGGGAAACATGTCATTGAGCACCTTTAATTCCAGCATGGCCGGATCGACAAATCCTGAAAGCTTATAGGACCTTACCAGGTAATCACGGGCTGAAAAGTAGTCAGGATAGATGGCGATGGCTTTCCGGAAAAATTCCACGGCCGCCAGGTAATGCATCTTGTTATAGTGCTCCATCCCCTTCCGGAACTGGACCTTGGCAGTCTCGAACTTCACGAAATCCCTGGACTGCGAAAAAAGATTTTCCGCGGCGATGCCCAGGAACACAAATAGTATAAGTGCCGTTATTTTTCTTTTTCCCATGTTCTGTGAAATCCGGAGTTATTTCATTCTGCGCCGAAAAAAAGCACGCCACTGTTAATATCTTTTAACATTATCGGACCGTATTATGTCTTTTTAAAAGGACTTTTTAAAAGATGCAAGCTTTATTTGTAATGAGGCTCTGACCCCCATTTTTTTATCAAATTTGTTTATATAATTTTGTACTTTATAAATTTAAAAAAATCAAGAAATTTCATTGACTCCGTATACGCTCCGGCCTATCTGTCCTTCAATTATACAATATATTTTATTTACAATGATAATGGCCATGGAACACACAATATACACAAGGGATTCCGATGAAACGCTCTTCGGACTCCTATCCTCATATAAATTCAATAACACCTATGTGAGAGTACTGGAATCTCCTTCAGACAACTGCATTTCGGTACAGGTCACGGATAATCCCAGGAAATGGAGCCATATTCAGGACAGGAAATATACCAATTTCCGTGAGCTGCGCCGCCTGGAAATAGGCTGCGACCGCCTCTGCCTTAAATATATCAATCACAACCAGCTCCTCATGGCCCGTGGACCGCTGCTGGGGATAAAGATACCTTCAAAAAGCGCAGCTGTTATCAACAAACTGGAAAACCTGGATGTACACATCTTTGAGACCACCATGGAATTCAGGGAGAAGATACTGAAGGGTGTGAAAAACCTGCTGAACCTGAGCCCTCAGAAAAAGATGGAAATAATAGAGAAATGCATCAACCAGTGTCTCCGGGATCAGGAGGACTGATCTTCAGCGCCCGCTGAATATCCGCTTGAGAAACTGTCCCGTGTGGGATTCCTTCATCCCGGCGATTTCCTCGGGCGTTCCCGCACCCACGATGGTACCGCCGCCGTCACCGCCTTCGGGTCCCAGATCGATGACCCAGTCGGCCGTTTTTATGACATCCAGGTTATGCTCTATGACAATAAGCGTGTTGCCCTTGTCCACCAGGGAGTTGAGCACGTCGATAAGCTTCTGTATATCGGCGAAATGCAGCCCCGTTGTGGGCTCATCGAGAATATACACTGTCCTTCCCGTTGCCCTCTTGGACAGCTCCGTGGCCAGCTTGACGCGCTGTGCCTCGCCGCCCGAAAGTGTCGTGGCGGGCTGTCCCAGCTTGATATAACCCAGCCCGACTTTGTTCAGCGTATCCAGCTTGCTTTTAACGGCGGGAATGCTCTCAAAAAATTCCAGGGCCTCCTCAACGGTCATATCCAGTATTTCGTATATGTTCTTTCCCTTGTAGCGGACCTCCAGGGTCTCATGGTTATATCGCCTTCCCTTGCACACCTCACAGGTAATATACACGTCGGGAAGGAAATGCATTTCTATCTTCTTGACGCCGTCACCCTGGCACGTTTCGCACCGGCCCCCGGCGACATTGAAGGAGAAGCGGCCGGCCTTGTATCCCCGAATCTTTGACTCGGGAAGCCTGGTGAAAAGATCGCGTATGGGAGTAAAGAGTCCGGTGTAGGTAGCGGGATTGGACCGGGGCGTCCTCCCGATGGGCGACTGGTCTATGTCGATGACTTTATCCACTTCCTCAATGCCCGTTATCTTATCGAAGGCGCCGGGATATTCCCGGGAGCGCATGAGCAGATTTGAAAGGGCCTTGTAAAGAATTTCAATGACCAGTGTGGATTTTCCCGAACCGGAAACGCCGGTAATGGCGGTAAAAACACCCAGGGGAAACCGGGCATCAATTTTTTTCAGATTATTTTCAGCCGCTCCCGTGATTTCTATATGCCCCCGGGACTCACGCCGTTCCTGCGGTATCGGGATGGACTTCCTGCCCGCGAGATAATCGCCTGTTATAGAAGACGTGTTAGCCTCAATTTCCGCGGGAGTTCCCGTGGCCACGACATACCCGCCGTGGAGCCCGGCCCCGGGTCCCAGGTCCACGACGTAATCGGCTTCGCGTATGGTTTCTTCATCGTGTTCAACGACAATGACCGTGTTGCCCAGGTCCCGCATGTGCTTCAGGGTATTGAGGAGCTTCTGGTTGTCGCGCTGGTGCAGGCCGATGCTGGGCTCGTCCAGGACATAGAGGACGCCCGTGAGGCTCGAGCCGATCTGCGTGGCCAGGCGTATGCGCTGTGATTCGCCGCCCGAGAGCGTTCCGGCCGCCCGGTCAAGGGTCAGGTATTCTATGCCGACGTCGTTGAGAAATTTGAGCCTGGTCCTGATTTCCTTCAGCACCTGGCGGGATATTTTTTCCTCCGTGGGAGAAAGGGCCATGGACCCGAAAAAGTCATGGGACTGCCTGATAGACATGGCCGTCACCTGGTCAATCGGTCTGCCCGCCACTTTTACCGAAAGGCTTTCCTTTTTCAGCCGCTTGCCGTTGCAGCTGTCGCATACCTGGTTGGCCATGTATCCTTCCATCCATTCGCGCATTTCATCGGACTTTGTTTCACGATAGCGGCGCTCCAGGTTTGGAATGACCCCCTCGAAGGAACGGTTGAATTTAAACTCCAGGTTCTCTCGTTTCACGTTGAATTTCATGCGCTCGCCGCCGGAGCCGTAGAGGATGATCTTTTTAACCCGTTCGGGCAGCTTCTTCCACGGAATATGCGCGTCGAAATTAAGACCCCGTTCCAGGGATTTTATCTGCTCCATGTACCAATAGCTCGTGGTTTTCCCCCATACCTCGAGCACGCCGTCGTAGAGGGATTTCTCCGGGTCTGAAACGATTCGTTCCGGATCGAAACGCATGATATACCCAAGACCGCTGCACTTCTCGCAGGCGCCGTAGGGGCTGTTGAAGGAAAACATGCGCGGCGAGAGTTCCGGAATGGATATGCCGCAATCGGGACAGGAGAGACTCGTGGAGAAAAGTTTCTCCTCGTCATCCTTGAGTAAAACAAGTACCAGGCCGTCTGCGATCGACAGGGCTGTCTCAATGGAGTCGGCCAGGCGGGGACGGATACCATCCTTTATTACAATGCGGTCCACGACGATTTCTATTGAATGTTTTTTGTTTTTATCGAGCTTGATAGTCTCTTCCAGGGTGAGAATTTCACCGTTCACCCTGACCCTGACGAAGCCGTCCTTCCGGGCATGCTCAAACTTATCGGCATGCTCGCCCTTTCTGCCGCGGACCACGGGCGCCAGGACCTGCACCCGGGTTCCCGAACGGAGCGTCATGAGGGACTCAACTATCTGGTCCAGGGACTGGGAGGATATCTGCTTGCCGCATTCATGACAGTAGGGAACACCGATGCGGGCGTATAATAAACGGAAATAATCGTATATTTCCGTGACGGTCCCCACGGTTGATCGGGGATTGCGGTGCGTGGTCTTCTGTTCGATGGAGATGGCCGGGGAAAGCCCGTCGATAAAATCGACATCGGGCTTTTCCATGAGGCCGAGAAACTGGCGCGCGTACGAGGAGAGGGATTCAACATAACGCCTCTGTCCCTCGGCGTAGATCGTGTCAAAGGCGAGAGAGCTTTTTCCGGAACCGGAAAGACCGGTCATTACCACCAGACTATCCCGCGGGATTTCCAGTGATATGTTTTTCAGGTTATGCTCGCGGGCTCCCCTGATGACAATGGAACGGCTGGTCATATCTGCTCGATATTGAGAGAACCGCACATGGGGCAGATGACGTCGGCTTCATCCACTTCCTCAACATAATCATCCTTTTTCTTAATTATTACGTCATCCCAGCGATAATCGCAGTCTTCACAGGCGTAGCTCACATGAATCTTTTTTTCGTTTGCTTCGAGATCCTCAGCATCATCGTCAACGAGGTCATCGTCATCCACCAGTTCTTCCTCGTCGTAGTGCTCTTCATAATAATCGTCTTCGTATACGTGATCGTCATATTCTTTTTCGTAGCTTTCGTGTTCGTTCGACATGATATCACCCTGCATTTCTAAAGTTTATTTTTCATTGTCCCATTGCCAATACTGGACCGTCCATTTCATCTATATGACCTGTCCGGGTACCTTTTCCATGAAATGAAATATCCAGCACTCGCCTTTAGCCCGTCCTTGCCAAAGGTTCACTTTTAATATAATAATAAAAGAAAGATAAAAATGAAAAATATTTTTTTAAATAATTGCTGCTGAAATCAACTTACAAACAGGCTCTTTTTATTGTCAAAAAAATTTTACCTCAATAAAAATATTTTTACAAAAGTGTCGGACGATCAGAGGATACAAATTTTTATTAACATATTTATATTTTTGATTCTGTGTCTCCTGTCATGCCCGGTGAAAATAAATATTTTATTTATTCACTTAAAACCGCCGCCCCTGCAAGGGGTTGATAAATCCAGGGAACATCCAGAATCGGATTTTCGGGGTTCCCTTATACATCTACTCCAGAATCTTCTCCTTTACCGGCAGATTCACGGGCTCATGGAACTGCCGGTAATAGTCCGGAGAAAGGGGCAGTTCATCGAAATCGGTGATAATCATGTCCCAGATACCCCAGACCCTTTTCATGGGGGACAGCTCTCTGAAGAGAATGGTTATTTCTCCCTCAGCTGACATCTCATAAGGTATCTCAATCCGCAGAAGTTCTCCTCCGGTGTGGGGAAAGGAGCAGGTGCGCATGAGACGGTAGTCGTGATGCCTGCTCTTGATAAAAATTTTCAGGGTCGAGGGAAACTGCGCGGAATCGGGATTGCGGAAGGACACCAGGTCGAGCCAGAGAATGTACATACCCGAGGTTCGCAGGTCCTTCACCGTAACATAGGTGCCGCGAAGGGACACGAAAGCGGCCATTTTATCCACAACAGGACCCCTGTCTTCCTTCATGTAAAGATTCAGGCCCCTGCCCCAGGCATAGATGCTGGCAGCGTCAACCAGGGGGCCCCAGGTGGACGACCAGGCCGCGGCGTCGGCCGAGCCGGGATTTATAACGATGATATGAGGTTTCGGCGCCGTTGTGTTACCGGCAACGGCTTCTTCTTTTTTATCAGCGACATTTTCCGCGTTTTTCTCCGATTCTTTATCAGGTGCTTTTTCAACCTTCCCGGGTTTTTCATCGGGTTTTTTTACCGCCGTCTTCGGGGCTTTATCGGTTTTCACGTTATCTTTTTTCGATTTTGCTTTTACGGGAGCGGCTGCCTTTTTATCTGGTTTTTTTGCTGCCGGTTTCGCGGCCTTATTCGTTTTCGGTGCTGTTTTTTTTGCAGGCGCTTTCACGGTTTTGGCTGGCCTTGTGGCGGTTTTCTTTGCCGCGGGCTTCGCAGTGTTGGCGGTCTTTACATCGGCTTTTTTCTCCGCTTCCATTGCCGGCTTCTTGTCTACCGAAGCGTCCTTTTTTTCAGTTGCTTCAGGAACAGCTTTTTTTTCTTCTATAATCTGTTCTTTTTTATCACCGGTGGCAGGTGCCTTTTCCTGGGCTGCGGCGGAATTCACGGAAAATAGAAACAGGACAGTGCATAAAACTGGAAAAATTTGTCGAAATGTTTTCATTTTAATATCCGCCAGATCTTATTGCATTTTCAGGAAAACCTGCCTTATTAAAAATCACCATTCCCGAAACGCGTCAAGCAGGAATAAGAGAAATTTTAAAAATAACCATTGGGAGACTCCCTTGCGGCACCAGGGGGAATAAAATAATTAATCGCCCAAATTTAATTATTGACTTGGAAAAATGGGACGAGGCATATATCTTAATTAGTATTAAAACATGACAATAAATCTTACAAAAATATCGGGAGTATACGCTATGAAAAAATACGGGATTTTACTGGGGATTCTGGGAGCGGCAGCGGTGATGCTTGGATGCGGAGGGGATACTGAGTTGGGATGGGTGAACAAAAGTGGTGAGAATATAACAGATATTGAATGGGTTGACTCTTCTCTGAACACCGATGTTAGCTGGGGCACTACCGAATATGCTGATAATCAGGAAACGGAAGTCAAAATAGTTTCTGTCATCAATGGATATGTAGAATGTGAAGTTTGGGATCAAACAGTAAATGGAGGAATTGGAGACTATATAACTGCAAATCCTAAAGTCGGTGACTTGGGCGGGAGTGATTTTGCACAACTTGCAGAAGGATCTACTAATATTTATGATCTCTATGCCCTACCCGCAAAATAATAAAAACAATCAAATAGTCTTATAATTTAAAGGATAATTCCCAATTGAAAAAATCACATTATTTTTTCTTAATATTTGTTTCGCTCTGCATGACAGGTTGCCTCACAAAATCCCAGACAGATGGGAGGAGCAATAAAATAAATAGTGTGGTCAGCAATAATATAAATCAACATTGCAATTGGACCAAAATCGCTGGATTCTGGAGCATAGATCAGAAAGAACATGCACTAATTGAATCACGTGGCATTACAAGAACTAAGGGCTACAGTGAACTGATAAATTATAATTCCCTTGTCACCTCAGAAAGCTTCAATAACTACTCACACTATCGCCTGAAGCTTGCAATAGGTAAACCGGTAAAATTACCATATGAAATTCTGATTCTCTTCGCCGTAAAAGATTTCAGGAATTTCTACGCCTTGAAACTCATAGGCGACCAGGAAAGCATTATAACTGCACAGCTGATCAGTTCAAAAATTAATAATACATCCCTCCACCCTTCTGTTAAGTGGAACTACACTATTACCTCTCATATTCAAGCTGACTGTGATATAACCTATGAAAACCCACATATTCTAGTTGTGCACATGGATGAAGAAAAAATAACCGCATATATTGATGACAAAAATATTATTGAATATACTATCGCAGCAGAAGATCAACCTTTACAAAATGGTCGTATTGGCTTTAGCAACCGGAATGCATTACTTAAAGTTTATGATGTGAGACTCTACAGTGGTTCAGATATTATATTTCATGACAATTTTCGAGAAGATACTCTCTACCGCCCGCAGGTAATCATGGAGCGCCGCAGGGACTGATTCCTGCCGGAACCGTGGAATCCCCCGGCTCTGCCACCCCCTTTAATAAAGGGGGGCTGTCGCAGCAAATCAGGGGTTTGGCAGCTACCTTCCGGAAAATGAAATCTCAACATCAAATCCCTGACCGATACATTTTTATTTCCACGAAATATCTTCTCACACATACCCCCCTTTACCAAAGGGGGGCCAGGGGGGATTCCCGCGGATTCCTTTTATCCAGCACCTTCCTCAACAAGTGCCGATAAAGTCTCACAAACCTGATCAAAGTTATTGAAAACTTCATGATTGGTAAACCGGATCACGTTCAATCCATGGGCCTCAAGTATAGCGGTCCGTCGGGCGTCATAGTCTTTGGCATCTATTCCGGAATGCGAATCGCCATCAACCTCTATTACCAATTTTAATTTTGCACAGTAAAAATCGGCAATGAAATGGTCGAGAGGCTTTTGCCTCAGGATTGTATGAGGAAAATTCCTCAGAAAACCATACCATAGCTTTTTTTCCGCTTCAGTCATCTTTTTCCGAAGCTCACGGGCCCTGTCTTTCAAATCGGGATTATAAGGAATATGATAGCCGGTTGTAATCAGTCCCTTCTTCTTCATACTACATAATACGAATAAGGGCATATTTGATTTAATAAAAATGGAATACAATAAAAAGAATAACAACTCAGGATGGATGTGTCTGTGGAGTGATGTAACTGACCGTATCCATACCGTATTGATACGTCACAACCTGTCAGTACGGTATGGATACCGGGGGGTGAGGTCTATCGTATCAGCTTCATCACCGCGTCGGGGCTCAGGCGTGAAATGTTTTCCAGGTTGGACGCGTCCACGCCGGAAACCACGGTGTTGATGTTGCCCATGAGGCTCTCCACCTTTTCGGCGCCGGCAAGGTTTGAGGCCATGATGTTATCCACCTCGACCTGCAGTTTTTTCAGACGTGAAACATCGCCGCTTATATCGAGATTGATCTGGTCCGATTTCTGCGTCAGTGTATCACCGGTAAAGGGTTCACCGACATAGTCCCGGAGGACTTGCTTTTTATTGAAGGTGACGTCGGTGAGAATGGCCTGCTGACCGGCGCTGCCGCGGGAAAGATCATTCTGTAACTGATCGATGCCGTCTTTGACGATCTGGTTTTTGGTGAGCGAGTTCTGGATGTCGCGAAGTTCCGTCTCGATGGAATCGAGGCGGGAGTTTATTCTGGACCCGATGGTCACAGAATCGGTTTTAATATCTTTTTTCTTTTTGCTGCTGCCCGCATCCTCTTCAACCTGCCGCTGATTGTTAATCCTCCGTGCTGATCCCAGGATTCCGTCTACTGTTACTTTCATTTTACACACCCTCCTTTGTGTTTATAGGGATTTTCAGATATATCCGACGAACTCTGTTTTTATTTCCCTGCCGGAACCGGGGAAACCATCGGACATATAAGTTCATTTTACACCTATCCAATGTCAATATATCAACTGTCTATTGGTATGTCAATAACATTACTTAAACATACAATTGAATATGACTATGATAATAGTAATATATCGATCAAATCAGTTACTCATGCCGGCTCTGACCCCGAATTTTAGCATTTAATTTTTATATTATAATTTTTTTATTGTAAATCAAATTCCAACAACCTAGTATGGGATAGTACCTTTCATGGAAGGGTCTTCTTTCTCATATGGACCATAAACAATCATTTTTCATGCTTGTAAAATGATTGTTTATGCACTATGAATATGTTACTATTAAAAGAGCATCACGATCAGGGCGCCAGAATGAACACACAACCGGATATGTATAAAACCCTTCTACAGTCCCTTCCCGATATCGTCTATGAAATCGATCACAAGGGCAATTTCCTTTATCTCAATGATGCCGTTGAGAGACTGGGGTATGACAGGGGCGCCCTCCTGGGGTGTCACTTCAGTTCCATCATTCATCCTGACGATCTTCAGGATATTCAGAGGGCCACGGTACTTCCGCAATTCATGGGAAGGGAGACCGGGGCCGATGGCGCCCCGGGACTTTTTGATGAACGGCGTAACGGTAAAAGGATAACAAAAAATCTCCGTCTCAGGCTGAAAGCGGCGCCGGGCATCAGTCCCGATACATGGAACGGCGAGGTCATTTCCCTTGGTCTGTACAATTTCCACGCCGCGTCAGAGAGGGACTTTATCGGCACCCTGGGCATCATCCGCGACACGACCTGGAAGAAAAAAAGCGAAGAGGCTTTTCTCCGCACGGAAAAATATTACCGGGTTCTCCTCCAGAATTCGTCGGAGCTCATTTCCATCATCGCCAACGACGGGACCATACTGTACGCCAGCGATTCATCGGAAAAAATGCTGCGATACAATTCATTCGAGCTCATCGGCGAAAACATCCATGACTACATTCACAGCGACGATACCGAGAGCATGAGAAAACTCCTTGAAGAGCGCAAAACACCGGAAGAGCCCGACGCGGTCATCACCATCCGATTCTGCAACCGCAACAGCGCCTGGCGATTCTTCAAAACAGAGCTGAACAAAATCGCCGATGACCTGAATGAAACGATCTGCTTCGTCATGAATTCCATCGATGTCACCGACCGCGTTCTGGCCGAAGAGGCTGTGAAGGAAAACGGCGAAAAATTCAGGGCCATCATCGAATACAGTTCCGAGGCGATCGCCCTTATTTCGCGCACCGGCGAGATCGAATACATGAGCCACCCCATCGAGCGAATCATGGGCTACTCACCGTATGAACTGGCTGGAGAAAATACCGACCGCTACCTTCATCCCGACGAAATCCAGCCGCTCATGGACCGGTGTACGGCACGTATCCGGGAAGGGAACATGTTTTTCACGGAAGAATTCAGGATGCGTCACAAGGACGGCTCCTGGCACTATATGGAAGCAAGCATCAGCTGCAGGCTCGGTATACCGCCCATCGACGGCATTATCGTAAACCTGAAGGATATCTCCGAAATAAAATCGGCCCGCACGGCCCTGAAATACAGCGAGGAAAAATACCGCATGCTTTACGACTCAGCCCTGGTGGGAATGGCATCCCTCGAGGCCGACACCGGTACCATACTGACCGTGAACAAGATGGCCTGCAGCATGTTTGGATATACGTCAAAAAACGAATTCATCGGTGAAACGATTTTCGGCCTTATCACGAATCCCCAAATACTCGATCACATAAAAAAACAGGTTTTTTCCAACGGATTCATCGAAAACGAAGAAATGATGTTCACCCGCCGCGACGGTTCGACATTCTGGGGCTCCCTTACCGCCAGGTCAAATCCCCATACGGGCTCTGTCCATGCCGTCATCAATGATATCACCAGAAGCAAAACCGCCGAGGATCAGATCTACCGCCTCACTTTTTTCGATCCCCTTACCGAGCTGCCCAACAGGGAGATGTTTAAAAACAGGCTGACCGTCGAACTCATGAGAATGACTAATTTCGCCATCATGTGCATCGGCCTTGACAACTACAAACAGGTGAACAATGTATACGGCCCCGCTTTCGGTGACCGTTTGCTCTACACTGTGGCCTCGGAACTCAACGAGGTTTATTTTAAAAACGACATGGTTTCCCGTCTGGCCGAGGACATATTCATCATTCTTCTTTCCGACATCGGCGGCGGTGACAATGCAACCAACATTGAAAACATCGACACCATCGCCCAGAAAACCAGAAGCATTTTCGCCCGTCCCTTCCTTGTCAACAATCAGAGCATCGACATCGTCACCAGTATCGGCATCGCCATTTTCCCCCACGACGGCAGCGACGCCGAGGCCCTGATAAAAAACGCCGAATCGGCCATGTTCGTCGCCAGGGACAGCGGACACAACAGGTTCCATTATTTCGACAGGGACCTGAACCAGAAAATGATGACCCGCATGAAACTTGAGAATGAAATAAAGACGGCCATTAAAAAGAAAGATTTTTTCTCACACTATCAGCCCAAGTTCGACGCAAACGGCGTCATAATAGGCATGGAATCACTCATGCGATGGCATCACCGAAAAAGCGGCACACTTATCCCCCCGACGGAGTTCATACCCATTGCTGAAAAGAACGGCATGATAATCGACCTGGGCATGTTCATCCTGGAAGAGTCATGTATCCAGAACCAGTTATGGCATGCTGACCATGATCCGCCCCTCAGGGTAGCCGTCAACCTGTCGCCCTTTCAGTTCAGTCATCCGGAATTGATCCCGGAAATCATCAGGAGACTTGAAAAAACGGGACTTCCCGCTTCACTGCTGGAACTGGAAATAACGGAAAGCGGCATCATGGAAAATGAAAAGGACAGCATCGGAAAACTGAGAAAGCTCCATGAAATGGGCATAGCCATTTCCATCGACGATTTCGGCACCGGTTATTCCTCGTTGAGCAAACTCAAGGATTACCCCATCGACACGCTGAAGATAGACCGCACCTTCGTGATAGATCTGCCCGGCAACACCATGGCGGCCACGCTGGCTACGACCATCATAGACCTGGCTCACAACCTGGGATTCAAGGTCGTCGCCGAGGGCGTAGAAACCGCCGAGCAGTTTCATTTTCTCCGGGAACATGGTTGTGAATACTACCAGGGATATCTCTTCTCGCGTCCCCTCTCATCGGATGATTTCACAGCCAGGCTGGAGGAGTTCCGAAAAGGAATTAAAATCGGATAGCACCACAGAAACAGACAAATGTATTTAAAATGTTTCACGCAAAGTCGCAAAGGCGCAGAGTTTAAAGGTTTGATAATATTCTACACCATTTCACTTCTTTCTTTGCGACTTGGCGTCTTTGCGTGATAATCTTTTAACAATATTAAAAATCAGACTCTGACCCCGCAGCTGATTTTTCTTTTTTCATCACAACCTCATTTCCACGCTGATGGACGTGGTGTCCGGCACTGTGACATTGACAGGATCAGCTTCATATCCATCGAGAGAAAATTCCAGCGTATACTCACCATTAAGAAGAATACGGTGAAACCAGCCGTTCTCATCGGTATGGGTGATGATATCACCGTCCACAACCTTCACGGCAACACCGTACAGGGGATATCCATCAGCATCTTCCACGTATCCGGAAACGCCCATGCCGGCAGCGTCGATATAGGCCAGGAGCGACTCGCGGTTATAGGCAAAAACCTCGTCTATGCCCTCTTCCGTTTCGGGACTTTTGTTATCGGCTATTTCGATAGTGATATCGACGCATCCTGTCTCCCTGTAACTCCAGTCCTGAAGTGAGCCGTTTACGACATACCAGTCGCCGCCGTTAATGACGCCCTCGTCCGCATCGGAATCGGTGAGAATGTCGGGATTGGCCAGAAACGTCCCGGCCAGGGAATAGGTTTTCCCCAGGGCCCATAAGAGCTCATCCTCAAGAGGACGGTTCTCAGGAACGGGAACACCGCCCAGGGAGCCCTTGATATAATCCCAGGGGAGATTGACAATGACCGTCCCGGCGTGAAATGTCGCCGACAGGTGAAAATTTTTGTCCATGAAATAGTCCCGCAGGGCCGCCGATTCGGGTTCCGAGAAGGCGTAAGCACCGGGATACAACTCAGTACTACTCCATTCCGTACTGAAATTCCGATTCAGATCCACATTATTGGCGTTATGCCGGCGCCCGTCCCACATGCCGTCGGGATTCATGACGGGAATGATGACGATGTACCGGTTGTCCACGAGTTCTTTGATATCGGGGTCCGTTTCGTATCGGCCCGTGAGCTCTTCGATGAGTCGGATAAGTATTTCGCCCGAGATTATTTCGTCGCCGTGAATAGTCCCGGTGAGCCTGACCCGCGGCTCATCTTCATTATCCCCCGGATTGTCCGATATGACCAGGGCGATGATTTCCTCGCCGCGTACACTGTACCCGACTGTTTCAAGGTGTGCAATATCAGAGTGTTGCGCCTCCACATCTTCTAAAAAGGATCGCACCTCGGAAGGATCATGATAATCGGCAGGTATGATGAGTTCAGCGGAAGTGCCGTCCCAGCACGACGTGAATACAGCAAGGGCTATAAGCAGAAAAACAGAAAGCCTGTTGATTCGTCTATCATTTACGGAAGGCTTAAATATCATAATCTTCAATATATCAACATCGGAAACAAGGGGCAATTACTTTTTCACAAACATGTGCCCAAAGACCGCGGAGAGGCTCCGTGTTTTTCAATTGGACCCCGGGCCGTCGTATACCATTTCTACCCGACTCTCCGTGCCCCCGTGCCTCTGTGGCCACATTATCTTTATGAGATATTGCCTGAAACCTGTTTATTACAACACAACCATTCCCTAATTGGGATTGGCCACCTTGTTCATCTGGAGCGACACTACCTTGGAAACCCCGGCCTCTTCCATGGTGACTCCATAGATCGATGCGCCGATACTCATCGTCTTCTTGTTATGCGTAACAATGATGAACTGGGTGCCCTTGGCGAATTCGCGGAGCATCTTCAGGAATCGGCCGATATTCTCCTCATCGAGGGGAGCGTCGATCTCGTCAAGGAAGCAGAACGGCGACGGTTTCACCATATAGGTGGCAAAGAGGAGCGCGATGGCCGTAAGGGCCCTTTCTCCCCCGGAAAGCAGGTTGATATTCTTCGCCTTTTTACCCGGAGGGCGCACCATGATATCGATACCGCTGTCGAGAATATTCTCCGGGTCAGTCAGTTCCACCATGGCGTCGCCGCCCTCGAAGAGCTGACGGAATATCTGGGAGAAGTTTTTCTGAATTTCCTTGAACGTATCCAGGAACAGGTCAACGGAAGTCTTGTTTATATCTTCAATGACCGAGAGGATGTCCTCCCGGGCGGACTCGATGTCCTTTTTCTGGTTTATGAAATATTCAAAACGTTTTTTCAGATCCTTGAATTCCTCTATGGCCAGGTTATTGATGGGGCCCAGGTCGCTGATTTTACCTTTCACGCCCTGAAGTGAGGACTGGATATCATTCAACTGCGATTCATCGAGAACGACCTTGCTGAATTCTTCGACCTTTTTCTCGTAATCCACCCAGATGTAATCCTCGATGTTGGACTTTTTAAACATGAGCTCCACGGTGGATTTTTCCAGGTTGCCGATGCGGTCAACGATTTTCGACAGCTCCTCTTCATCCTTGCGTGAAATATTTTTCCGGTCGTGAATTTTCTGCTCCAGCTCCTGGCGCCGGCTCGTGAGCTCCGTGATGTTTTTCATCAGGGCATTGCTCTTTTCATTGAATTCGATAAGCCTGTTTTCCCATTCCTGAATCTCGTTCTTCAGGTTTTTCATTATCTTCTCGGAGCGCTGCATATCCTCGCGGTGGTTTTCGATCTGCATATCCATGTCCTTGATCTGGTAACCCAGGGACTGCAGATGCTTTTCTATCCAGGCGATATCATTCTCAAATTTAGACAGGTCTTTTTCAATGCGGGTGATCATGCCGTTTATGTCTTCCAGTTCTGCCTGTTCGTTCTGGATGAATTCATCGAGCATGGAATTCTGACTCCGCAGCCCGTCAATGGCGTCGGTTTCGGTCTTGATTTTCCTGTCCAGCTCTTCCTTCCTGGCATGGATACCCGTCTTGTCGAAGAGGATGGACCGGAACCCGTCCTCGTAGCTCTCAAATTTCTGGATATTATCGCGCAGGAGAATGATATCGATCCCGGCAAGGTACCGTACCGCCTCCTCGGCCATCCCGACTTCAAGGCTCTGCCTGGCCTTGCGCAGAAGCTCATCCACACTGTTCAGCGTCTCGTTGATTATTCCGCGGACCTTCTGGCGTTCATCCTCGGACCCCTGCAACTCGGCCTTGCGTTTATCGATGGCGTCAATAAGCTGTTTTACCACCACCTCCAGGGCCTCGCGAAGCTTCTTCAGAATTTCTTCTTTTTCCTTGATGAGCCTTTTGTTTTCCTCGATGGTGTCGCGCGATTTATGTATGGATTCTATCTTGCGCTTTCTCGACTCGAAGAGATTGGCGAGCTTGACCTTGTCGCTCTCAACTTTGCCGCGGATATCGACCTCGGACTTTTCGGTTTTCAGTTTTTCTTCAAGAAGGCGTTTGCGGTTTTCAGTCCGCTCCTGGATCTTTTTATCGACACTGGCCCGATGTTCTTCCTGCTCGGCTATGCTCCGCCGGTTCATATCGGTTTTCTTATCGATATCCTCCACGCGGATCTTATAGGCGTCGAGACGCTTGTCCAGTTCCCAGAGCTGATGCTGGATATCGTTCTTTCTCTTTTCATCCTTCTCGTTTTCCGACGATATGGATGATACGCGGACCGATATTTTTTCCCGTTCCTCTTTCAGGCGGTTGATATCGTCCTGTACCCTGGTGAGCCTCTTGTCGAGATCACGGAATTTCAGAATATTCAGTTTTATGTCCAGGTCCTGCAGCTGGTCCCGAAGCAAGAGATAATCCTTGGTTTTATCAGCCTGCTTCGCCTTCAGGTCCTTTTCACGCTCTATTTCTTTTATGACATCGTTGAGCCTTTTCAGATTCTCGCCCGTCTCCTCGAGCTTCCTGATAGACTCTTTCTTCTGCATTTTAAAGCGTGATATTCCCGCCGCTTCTTCAAAGAGATACCGGCGGTCTTCGGCCCGGGTCGAGAGGATGAGATCCATCTTCCCCTGTTCCATGACGGAATAAGCCGACTTGCCGATTCCCGTATCCATAAAAAGTTTTTCGATGTCCTTGAGACGAACAGGGGATTTGTTGATGAGGTATTCCGATTCACCGTCCCTGAAAATGCGGCGGCCCACGGTGACGGAATCGGCGTCGAAATCGAGAATGCGTTCGGTGTTGTCAATAGTGACTGAAACTTCCGACAATGAAACGGGTTTGCGGTTATCCGTACCGGAGAAAATAATATCCTCCATTTTAGAGCCGCGGATATTTTTGGCCTGCTTCTCCCCCAGCGCCCATTTAATGGCGTCAACAATATTGGATTTTCCGCATCCATTGGGACCCACAATAGCGGTAATTCCCGGCTCGAACTGGACCATGGTCCGGTCAGCAAAGGATTTAAATCCAAAAAGTTCCATTGATTTTAAAAACATAGAGCAAGCACCATTCCAGGAACCCTATTCCCGTGTCAGATTGTATGATTATATAGACATTTTTGAAATTATATGAATATTATCATCAAAAATGAGAATCATCGTGGCTTTTTGGCATAAGGCCAGACTGTTAATTAAGATTCTATGGCTTCATTAGGCAAGAAAAATTTACATTTCTCACAAAATTTTTGGATGACGGGACATAAAGATATTGCATCATACCGAGGATTATTTCATTATAGAGTTCATATCCGGGGTCAGAGCCTCCATGAAAAACATACAAATACTCATATCACTACTCGTTTTATCTGTTTTAACAGCCTGTGCCGGTGCAGGGACACGGGGCTCCGGCGACATCATGTCCACACTCAGCGCCAGTTCCGGGGAACTTTCGCCCTGTCCCGACGCTATAGACAGGGGTAAAACCTACCAGCTTTTCTTCAGGCTCGAGAAAGCGACCCGCTGCATCCGGGTCAGTGTAATCGCCCAGTTTTATCCCAATGAATTCACCACAAAGATGAGAGTGGCAAAGACCTATTTCACCGTGGACAGGATGATAGATATTTCATCCTTTAACAAAAAGCGGGCTTCTCTTTTCACCGAGATGGGCAGGAATTTTACCGGCGCCTGGGACCAGCAAAGAGACGCAACGGTCTGCGCATCGATAACCGATCCCCTGCAAAAACTGGACAGCCAGTCCATATACAGGATCAGGATAACCACCTTCGAAAACGACAACTACCAGTTTCAGATCATCATTTACACCGATGAGAAAGTCCAGTTACTGAAGGAGCTGCCGCGGTAATTGTATACCGGGAACAGGGAAAGGGAATCAAAAGTAAAATTTTTAGGTTGCCATGTTTCACGAGTTATTATAGTATTGCACCATATATTAAAATATCAGCAATAAACAGAGTAAATAAAATTAGGAGGATATGCACAATGAAAATGTTCATCAGGAATACCGTTACGACATTTGTTCTGGTATTATTTCTTTCCCTGGTATCGGGAAATGCCTTTGCCGAGGCCTTCAAGAGTCCCAGTTTCGGAGGGGCAACAGGACTTATTTCCACCCCCACGGCCAATACGGGATGGGAGGACGCCAAGATCGGTCTTGATGTCGGGTATCATTATATCAACAACGATAATAATGACAGCTCTCACATACCCAAGGTCACGCTGCAGCTCTTCAACATGTGGGAACTGGGAGTAGCCTTTGATCTCCAGGACCGCGCCGCGCAAGATGAAAACGATATGATCCTTCACACCAAAGTCAACTTTTACAATGCGGGATCATCGGCCCTTGCCATTGGCGGCAACCTGCAATTCATCGACATGGGAAGGGATGATGGTGAACCCAATGGAGGCTATGCCGATCATGGAACATATGGACAGCTCTACTTGGCCGTAACTTACAGTGGTAACTTCTTTTCCATGCCGGCCGAGACCACCCTGGTTGTGGGAAAAACCTTTGGAGATAATTACGACAACAGCAACATCGACTTCTCCATGGGCTTTGACCTGAATCTTCTGCCCCAGTATCTCAAAGGATACGTGCACTGGATCAACGACTTCGCCAACTATTCCTACAGCGTTGATGCCATGGGATCAAATAACTGGTACCGCGCCTGTTTCAACACGGGGATCCGGCTTGCCATTCTCAAGACCAGCCGGTACAAGTTCAACATCGACGTGATCATGACCGACGCACTGGACACGAACAGGAGCTTTGCCCTGGGAACTGCCTTTGGCCTGTCATTCTAGATCCTTATTGACACAGTCACACAAACAGGTAGGGACGCGATTAATCGCGTCCCTACCTGTTTCTACGAATCCTGTATGATGATCTGATATCATTCCACCGCGGGCTATTTTCCTTTCCCGTACTTTCTCGGCCAGAGCCTTCGCAGCCTTTCGGCCATGGCCTTTTCCGTTCCTTCCTCCGACGGTTCATAAAACACCGTGTCCTTGATGGCATCGGGCAGATATGCCTCATCGACAAAATGTCCCGGGAAGTCATGGGGATAACGGTAGCCCTTCGAATATCCCATTTTTTTCATGAGATCGGTTGGGGCATTGCGCAGATGATAGGGAATTTCATGAGGATATGCCGCTGCCGCTTCCTTGGCCCTGCCGATAGCCAGGTACGAGGCATTGCTTTTGGGTGATGATGCTAAAAAAACGGCGCACTGGGACAGAATTATCTCCGCTTCGGGCAGGCCGATATTTTTTACCGCCGTAAAGGCCGATACGGCCAGGGTCAGAGCCGTGGGCGATGCATTGCCCACGTCTTCCGAGGCGAAGATGACCATGCGCCGTGCAATAAACAGGGGGTCCTCTCCCGAAAGGATCATGCGCGCCATGTAATATACGGCCGCGTCGGGGTCAGAGCCCCGCAGTGATTTAATGAAGGCCGAAATGGTGTCGTAATGCTTCTCGCCGGCCCGGTCATAATAAAGCATGCTGTTTTTCACAGCCTCGGCCAGGTTCTCACCGGTAATAATACTGCCGTCGGAAACGGCATGGGCGGTTTCCAGTATATTCAGGAGCCGCCGGGCATCCCCTCCGGCCAGGTCGATAAGGCGGTCCCGCACCCCGTCCCCGAAGGTCATATCCCCTGAGCTGAAAAGTTCATCCCTGGCCATGACGGAATCGAGGATTAACGACAGGTCTTCGTTTGAAAGTGGGTTCAGTTTTATGACACGGGTCCTGGAGAGAAGAGGCGAAATAACACTGAAGGAAGGGTTTTCCGTTGTCGCCCCTATGAGGATAATATCACCCGATTCCACGGCACCGAGAACGGCATCCTGCTGGGCCTTGTTAAACCGGTGGATCTCATCAAGGAACAGCAGGGTCTGCATTCCTTCCTGCCGGTTTTTTCTTCCCGTATCGATTACTTTGCGCACATCGGCAACGCCGGCGGAGATAGCGCTGAGAAAATGGGAGTCCATATTGCAGTATCCGGCAATAAGCATGGCAAGGGTGGTTTTCCCTGTTCCCGGTTCTCCCCACAGTATAATGGAAAAGGCCTTGCGCGAATCAATGATGGAGTGGATTATTTTCCCCTTATCCAGCACATGCCTTTGCCCTACAAATTCCTCAAGTGTCCCGGGGCGGCATCGCTCGGCCAGCGGCGCCATTGCATTTTGATTTTTCATAGCGGTTATCTTTTAAATGATGGGGATATAAAAAGAAAGCGACATCGTATGATGTCGCTGACCATTATTCAAATAAATTATTTTTTTCGATTACATTCAGGCTTTTCATTGGCAGGTCTTACATACCCGGCCCTTTTTGAACCTTTTTAGTCCTGCTTTGCTGAGCCGCCATTCTTCTCATCTTTTTCAGTCTGCGTCTTTCAGCTTCCTCTTTTTTCCGCTTTTTTTCTACGCTGGGTTTCTCGTAGTATCTTCGCCTTTTGAGTTCTTTGAAAATACCTTCAAAAGCCATCTTCTTTTTAAGATTCTTAAAGGCTTTCTCGATATCGCCATTTACCTCAACTTCGAGGGGACTGGTCATTGGTAATCACATCCTTTTTTAATAAATTTTGTAAGTACAATGAAAATTAGAGTTAATTTTTTGTCAATGCTAAAATGTTGATCCCTCAAATATCTTTACTCCATCGGAATTGTCTTATTTTCCCACATATTCATCATTCTTAAAGCGTCCCTTGGCTATCTCATCACCATAGGTATTATACAGGGTCCCCTGCCCGTTGGCCCTGTTATCGCGATATTCACCCACATATTTCTGGCCATCGGGCCAGGTATATGTACCGATTCCGTGCCTCTTCCCATCCTTAAAATCACCCACATAGACGGAACCCGTGGCCCAGGTCAGGGTACCCTTCCCCTCCGGCTTGCCGTTTTTAAAATCACCGTTGTATTTCTGACCGTTAGGCCAGGAAAAGGAACCGACACCATGGGGCCGGCCATCAAGGACATACCCCTCGTATTTCCTGTTATCAAACCACGTGATGGCTCCTTTGCCGTTGGGGCTCCCCTTTTTAAACTCGCCCACATAACGCTCTCCATCGGGCCACACCTGCACACCCTTTCCCTCGATCTCGTTATTTTTAAAATCGCCGGAATACTTTCTACCGTCCCGCCAGGTCATGGTCCCGGTTCCATGCATGTTTCCCCGTTCAAAATCCCCTTCATATCGACGTCCGTCCTTCCAGGTCATGATCCCTTTTCCATTGGGAACCCTGTCCTTTAAATCCCCTGAGTATTCCGTACCATCGGGCCAGATGAGAATTCCCGGACTGGCCGGTTCCCCGTCGATAAAATTGCCCTTGTAGCTCTTACCATCGGACCAGGTGAGCATGCCCTGCCCGTGAGGAACACCGTTTTTGAACGAACCGGTATAGGAACGGCCGTCCTTCCATTTCATGGTGCCCGTACCGGATGGCACACCATCCTCAAACACGCCGGTATAGGTCCTTCCGTCGGTCCATTCCATGGTCCCCTTTCCCGACGGTCTTCCCTCCTTGAACTCACCGACATACCGGGAGCCGTCTTTCCATTTCATGACACCCTCACCATGAGGCTCGCCATTGAGGTACTGGCCGGAATAAGTCCTGCCGTCACTCCATCTCATAACACCCTTGCTGTCCGGCTCACCGTTTAAAAAATTTCCCGTATAACTGCGGCCGTCCTTCCAGGTCATGGTACCGTTTCCGTGGGGAACACCATTTTTAAATAATCCGGTGAAACGGCGGCCATCCTTCCAGATCATTGTACCCTTACCCGCGGGCAATCCTTCCTTGAAATTACCCGTATATGTCTTTCCATCCGGCCATGTCATTCTCCCCGTACCCTGGGGCTCACCGTTAAAAAAGGTACCGGTATAGGTACGGCCGTCATTGTAAGTCAGTGTTCCCTTGCCTTCAGGTACACCGTTCTTGAATTGCCCGGTATAAACCGTTCCATCGGGTTTTTCCAGGGTTCCCGTTCCATGGGGTTTCCCGTGCATGAACTCTCCGGTATATTTCGATTTATCGGCAAAAATTTTCACTCCCCTGCCATGGGGTTCTCCATTGAGGAAGTCACCTTCATACCGGGATCCATCGGCCGACTCAAGCACGCCTTTCCCGCCGGGCAAGCCGTTTTTCACCGCGCCGGTATATTTGGAGCCGTCCTTATAGACAAATGTGCCCGTTCCATGGGGTTTTCCGTCCTTGAACTGCCCGGTATAACGGGTCCCGTCGGCATAAGTCATAGTGCCGGTTCCATCGGGCTTTCCGTTTTTAAATTCACCCGTATAAGCGGTACCGTCTTTGTAGGTTATGGTCCCCGTTCCTTCAGGCACGCCATTTTTAAAATCGCCTTCATAAACTGAACCATCGGCATGAGTCAGCTTCCCCTTCCCATCGGGAATATTATCCTTAAAGGTTCCCACATACCGTGATCCATCGGGGCTTATCCGCTCTCCTTTTCCGGTGAGCTTCCCATTGACAAAAGTTCCCGTGAGCACTGTACCATCGGCAAGAGTGAGAGTTCCCTCTCCGTGGGGAAGGCCGTTGCGGAATTCGCCTTTATAGGAATCGCCGTTTTTCCAGGTAATTTCACCGGCACCATGGGGTTTCCCCCTTTCAATTTCGCCTGTGTAGACACTGCCGTCCCTCATTTTTATTGTTCCGCTGGGCTTCCCGTTGTGAAACGTCCCCTCGTAACTGGCACCATCGGAATATACCAGTTTGCCCGGTCCATGGGGCCTGCCGTCCTTGAACTGCCCGGCATAACGGGTCCCGTCGGGTGCTGTCATGGTGCCGCTTCCCTGCAGTTCCCCGTTTATGAATGTCCCGACCAGAACAGTCCCGTCAGGCAGTGTCTTTGTGCCGCTGCCATAGGGAACCCCATTTTTGAATTCGCCCGTATATTTTGATCCGTCTGGATAGGTGAGCACCCCTCTGCCATGGGGAACACCATTGAGGAAATCACCCTCGTAAACAGAGCCGTCTTTTCTTGTCAGGACGCCCTTGCCATGGGGAAGGCCGTCAGCGAATTCGCCAGTATAGATGGAACCATCGGGATTATATTGAGTTCCCATGCCATGCGGTCTTCCATCCCTGAATTCACCTACATATTTTGTGCCGTCGGGCAGTATTCTCGTCCCATGGCCATGAGGTTTGCCGTCCACGAAATCACCCTCATAAACGGTACCCACGGGAAGCGTGAGTTTTCCCTTACCATGAGGTTTACCATCCTTAAAATTGCCCACATAGACCGACCCGTCGGGCATAATCATTTTACCATATCCATCGGGTACATCGCCGCGGAGCTGCCCCGCGTACCTTGATCCATCGGGAAGAACCTTCATCTTCTCACCGTCCTGGGTCGTTTTACATGATGCGGACAGCAGAAAGAGAAAACAGACCAGAACAATGATAGCCGGTGAATTTTTTTTCATTAACGTCGACCTCTGTGATTTATGGTTTTTATTGATAATTATCGAAGACACGTTTACGCAGATTACTTCTTGACCTTACCTCTATTAAAAAATTTGTCAAGATATATGCTCCAAATTCTCTAATTATTTTTTAATTGACTGGGGCAACAATTTCATTTATTCTCAGATTATATGCGGCCTGGCATGCAACCGGACTAAGCCTGAACCATTTCCGCCCCCTTCGGCGGTAATTATTAACACCGGTTCGCAGCTGATCCAGGACTTTGACATATCCTCAATTACACCGGAGTAAGATAATGATAAACGCCGAGCAGAAAAACGGGCCGAAAACAACAACGCCAAAGAAGAAGATGAATATCAAAGCAAAGATCAAAGGGTGGAAAAACAGTTTCATCGCCTATTTTTTTGAAGACAGCATTGGAACCAGGGCTTATAACAAATACCTCTCCAGGCTGATAACCGTCGTAAAGGTTTTCTTCGTGTCTACACGCAAGTTCCTGGCCGATGAATGTCTCACCAAGGCCTCATCCATAACCTATACCATTATCGTTTCACTGGTGCCCACGCTCACAGTGGTACTCACCTTCTATTCCATTTTTTCAGGAGTGGGCGATAAAAAGGAAGATCTCTTTAAAAATATTTCCCTCTTCATGCTTGAGCACAATATAAAACTTAACATTGACTTCCTTTTCGCCGCCATATCGGACCTGATCGAGAACGCCGAAGCAATCGGCGGCATCAGCGCCGCTATCATGATCTTTTCCGCGACAGCCATGCTCAGATCTCTGGAGAAGAGCCTGAACGATATCTGGAAAATAAAAAAACAGCGGCCATTGGTCCTGAAGGTGGTCTATTACTGGGCGGCCCTGACCCTGGGACCGGTAATGCTCATTGCCGGTACGACCGTTGCCGCCCAGGTTTCCGAGCTCTTCTCGGCACCCCACTGCCGCTCGGCCGCTTTCGACGACGCCGGCAACCTCTGGACGACGGGAACAAAGGCGAGAATACAGTACTCACCGACACAAAAACTGCAGCTGACCACAATCACCGATGACAGAATAGATTTTGACAACCAGAAGGCCTATCAATTCATCGCCGGGGAGAAAGTATTCAAGCAGCAGGAACTGGGAATAGACATACTGGAATACAAAAAGATCAGGTTCAACGATATCCAGTTCATTGATAACGAGGGATGGATAGTCGGCAGCCAGGGGATTGTCATGCACACGGCAAATGGGGGAAAGACCTGGAGCCTTCGGAAGTGGGGCGTTTTTTCCTTTAATGACATACACATGCTGGACATGCGCCATGGCTTCATGGCATCGGATAACGGCATAATACTTGAAACGGAAGACGGCGGTAAAACATGGAAGGTCCTGGAGTGGGAAGGCGTTGTCAATAATTTTTCATCAATCAGCTTTTTCAACAACAGGGGAATAATAACGGGAAGCGGCAGCATCATTCTTTATACTGCCGATTCCGGGAAAAAATGGCAGCTCATGAACATCAAGGAGGCCCGCCGCAAGGACAGGCCGATTAATTTGAACAGCGCGTTTTTCGTCAATGAAAACATCATATGGCTCATGGGGAATGAGGGAGTGATGCTGAAAAGCACCGATGGCGGTAAAAGCTGGAAAAACCTGAAGTTCAAGGAAGTAAATTATCACTACTGCTACTTCTTCAATGAAAAAGAAGGGATGGTTGTGGGAACCAAGGGAACCGTGACAACCACGGTCGACGGCGGTGAAAACTGGGTGGTCAGCAAACTGCCCACATACCAGATCAACAAACTGATCCACCAGAAAGGCCTGTTCTGCGCCGTTGGTGACAACGGCATGATAATGCTGTCAAAGGACCGGGGGAAAACCTGGTACGGCACGGAAGGGAAAAGCATCGTTGCGTTCCTCATTAATTTTCTGGCTCCCTTTGTCATCATCTGGCTCCTGTTCTTCCTGTGTTACCTCACCCTCCCCAACACAAAAATACCGGTAAAGGACGCCATGCTCGGGTCAGCCTTCACCGGCGCCGTCTGGGTTATATTCATCCTGTCCTTCATCGTATACATCAAAGCTTTCGCCCGGGGAACCTTTGCCGTATATGGAGCCCTGGCGTCAATCCCTCTCTTCCTGCTCATGATCTATGCCTCGGCAGTCATCATACTTTACGGTGCCGAGGTGTCATACACGCTCATGCATCCCGAAACATACCGGGATCTGAAACGGGCCTTAAAGGGAAAAGTCGAGACACATGTCTATTACGGCATCGCCATACTGCATCATATATATGAAAAATTCGAAAGCGGCAGGGGAGCTGCGAGTTTCAAAGAAATACTGAAGGTATGCTCCAACAACACGGAAGAGGTTGATTTATTCCTCGCCATGTTTGTCAGGGACGGCATCATTGTTCAGAAAGACGAAACGGAATATATTCCGGCTAACGCCTCGGGGAATATCCTGCTGTCCCATATCATTGACAATATACATGACATCAGCCTGCATATCCCTGGAGCAAATAGAAAATCGCCACTCAGGGATTACCTGGAAACCATGTTTAAAAATATGAAAGATAGCAGAAGCAAGGTACTGGGAACCACAACACTGAAAGACGTCATTTCGCACAGCAAGGGTTAGAGAGTATCACCCCCCCCCGGTACGTGACAGCGCTGCCGGGGGGGTCACTTGAATATGTTTTTCTCATCGGGGAAGAGATGTTCCTTTACTTCCCTGCTGTAGTCATTGACAGCATTGGTTATAGTGACAGAAAGATCGGCGTACTTTTTCAGGAATTTAGGATAGAATTCCTGTTCAATGCCGAGCATGTCGTTGATGACCAGGACCTGGCCGTCGCAGTAACGACCGGCACCGATACCGATAGTCGGAATGGAAATACTCTCCGATATCTCCTTTGCCAGGTCCTCAGGAACCATTTCCAGCACCAGGGAAAAAGCCCCTGCCTCTTCCAGTATTTTTGCGTCCTCGAGGATCATCTTTCTCTTCTCCTCGTCGCGTCCCTGGACCGAGTATCCCCCCAGCTTGTGTACCGACTGCGGTGTGAGTCCCAGGTGTCCCATGACAGGTATGGAAGCCCGCACTAGGGCCTCGACGACGCCGCGGAAATCGCTTCCCCCCTCAAGCTTGACCGCATTGGCGCCGGTCTTCTTCATGAGATTACCGGCATTACGCAGGGAATCCTCAATGGAAACATGATAGCTCATAAAAGGCATGTCCGATACGAGAAACTTGGAGGGCGCGCCGCGCCTCACTATTTCGGTATGATAGATCATCTGCTCCAGGGTCACGGGTATGGTACTGGTGTATCCGGCAACGACATTGCCAAGGGAATCACCGACGAGAATAGCGTCCAGGTCGGTTTTTTCCATGATCCGGGCGAAAGCATAATCGTAACAGGTCAGCACGGATATGGGTGTGCCTTCTTTTTTAAATTTTTTAAAATCATTTATGTTTTTCAGTGCCATACCGTACCTCGCTGATTTTTTTCTGAGTCACCGGATCGACGAGTCCTGGATCGAGTTCCAGAAGCTGGTCCATCACAAATTCCCTTCTTAACATTTCCCCATGGGGGATGGTAAGACTCCCCGTCTTCATTACCAGGGACCCGTAAAGAATAATATCAAGATCGATGATTCGGGGCCCCTTGGGAAAGGATTCTTCTCTGCCCATATCCTGCTCGATTTTTTTCAATATGACAAGTAATTTTTCCGGTTCATAGTCGGTCTCCACCAGGACCATCTGGTTAAGGAAAAATGGCTGGTCAGTATAATCCACAGGTTCCGTTTCCAGGACCCCGCTCACTACCTTGATCCGTATTCCCCGTTCTTCTCTGATTTTCGAAAGGGCCGCGATGAGATTCCCTTCACGGTCGCCCAGGTTGGTCCCCAGGCCGATATAAACATCACTCATTTACAGGCTGTTCCTGAAATCCTCGCCGCTCAGTTCAAGGATGTGACACATCTCTTTAATACGGGAAAGTATCCTTCCCTCGGAGAGATCCTTGAATGCCTTGAGGGGATTGAGATTGGACGTAAACACGGTGAATTTTTCCGCTTCGTAACGGGCATCGACCAGGTTGTACAGGGTTTCCTGCTCCCAGGGCGAATCGCGCTGAACACCGAAATCATCGATAACCAGGATATCAACCTCCTGGACTTCCTTCTCGATCTGGCTCGACTGGCCGTAGGTTTCCGAAGCCTCATGAAAAGTGGCTTTAAGCCGGTTGAAAAAATTGCGCGATATCTTTACAAACCGTCCCTCCACGGCGTGCCTGGCAATGATTTCGGTCAACATTATAGAGGAAAGAAGGGTTTTTCCCGTACCGGGATTCCCCCAGAGAAACAGTCCCTTGCGCACATCGGGAAAGTTCCTGACTATCTCATAGGCGGCATTTTTGGCTTCATTACCCAGCCTGTTCCTGGAGGCGTCAAAATCACCGAGAAACTTCCACTGGAATTTCCTGTCGATGCCAGAGCGGTTGTATATTTTTTTGATCTTTTCTATGCGCATCCTGGCCTCGCGGCAGGAACAGTCCTGTATCTTTCCATTATCAATATAATAATAGGGTTCCTGCCCGCCGCAGCGGCATCCCGGGATGACACAACGGGGACAGGGAAGCAGGGGCTCCTCTCCCAGCTCCAGGTAATGGGCATGATGAACAATGCCATTGAATTCACAATAGGAGCATTTTTTAACTTCACCTTTTCCGGCTGCCCGATCAGTATTCATAATAGTATCCATATCCGCAGGATTTGCAGTAATTTCATATGAATAAACCTGATAAAATTGATGTCAACAAAATAAAAAGGTATTATTATACTTATTAGACAGGGAGACGTGCTTCTCTCATAAAAACGCTAAAAATTCACTCTGTAAAACCGGGCAAAAGAGAAAATAAATCAATTTTACAAGCCTCTCTGCCGATAAAATATAATGAACAATACCACGTTTTAAACAAAGGGGATACCAATGAAATTAAAAATTAAAAATACAACAGCTCTCTTTATCGGCCTTTTTCTCATGCTTTGTACGGTGACGGCCTTAATGGCGCAACAGGCCCCGGCAGGGGATAAAACAGACCCGGCAAAGGAAGGGAAAATTCAGCCCGATGATACGGGATGGAGAATACGCGATTTTCAACCCTATGTAAAGGCCATCGAGGAGCTGGAAAAGCTCAATAAGGAATATTCAGAAAACCTTTTAAAACTTTCCATTGATGAATATTCAACGGGGCTGGACATCCTGGAAGACATGGAAAATGAACTGGTGAAAATCGTCGAGGCGAATAAGGGCAAAAAGAACCTGAATGAACGATGGTACTGGCAGGAAATCGACAGAAAAAACCAGGAACAGCGCCAGATCGCCATGAAAAAATATGAAGCGAAAATGAAGTCCGTTACCTATTTCACCAAATCGATTAATTTTCTGGACCAGATTCAGAACGTGGAAGTAAAGAAGGACCCGAAATTCATCAATTTCCAGGCGCGTCTTTTCCAGGCCTATGTATCCAGCCAGTACGACCTGGCGAACATGAAACCCTGCATTCCCATCCTGGAAAGATATCTTACTCTCTCGGAAAAAAACAAAAAGGACATATGGGCCTATAAATACCTGGCCAGCTGTTACGGTTACATGGAGGCTGTTCTGGCCAAGTACAAGCACGCAACAGAAGACCAGATCATGGATTACCGCAACAAGAAAAACAAGAGCATGCTTCAGGCCGTTGAGCTGAAATACGGCGTTGATTCACCTCATTACAAACATATGCAGGAAGTCGTACAATCCAACGAGAAAAAAAGCGAGAGAATCAACGACTTTAACTAAATCAGTATATAATCTAAAAAAAAGCGGCGCTCAGGGGCCGCTTTTTTATTTCCTCTCATTAATCCTCCAGGCTTTTATTCCTTCATGACGCTCTGACGGAATTGAAATTCCTGTCCATCGAATTCCAGGGAAAGCCGTATGATCCTGTTTTCCGGAACAAATATCCTTACCGCCCCGGGCTGATATACATTGTTGACGCGGAAATACTGCTTTTTCCATTTATCGAGCTCCCATCGCTCCACCTGGACAACATGATATTCACCTGCTTCACACATGATCTTGAAGGATTTCACCACGTGCTTCAAACCCGTCTCCGTCCTTCCCTCTTCACTGCCGTCGATAAAAATTTTATAAAAAACCATAGTTTCGGCATCAAGGGGCTTATCTGCGGGATTCACATCCAGGGCATCAAAGACAAGATTATATTCATCGGGCGCCTTCAGGGCCGATTCCCGGGAAACCTGACAGAGATTTTTCAGAAGACGGATATCGACCAGCTCATTGCCGTCATCACCGCTTATCACGGCCATTCGCTCCCGGTAAACAGTGCTTATGCGGAGCGCTCCCCGCATCATGAGGGGTACGGTCTCGCCATTAAAATTAAGGCGAAGTGAATCACCGGCATCCTCGATGAGAAGCAGTTTCCCCTGTACGGAACAGGCATCAACGATATTTCCTTTTTGTTCAACCTTTCCTTCGTTAAGGCTGAACCGCATGAGAACTGACACGAAACTTTCTTCAGTCCCGTACAGCACATAGGCGGCGTCATCGATAATAAAAAACTTTTTTATTAAACATTCCCGACAATTCAGAGGAAGCATTTTTTCATACACGGGAACCGTATCACCGCTATTTATACAGCCCACATACCATGCGGAACTTTCTCCCGTCGGCAGCGTCGCGGTTTCAGCTTCCGAATTCTTTTCAATTTTTTCTTCACAGGCGGGCATACCAGCCTTGATATAATACACACGATGTGGTGTCTCAAATATCTGAGCAACACGTCCCTTCACATCGATAATGGCGGCCCTGGCCGGATACAATCCCAGCAGAGATCCGTCACTTACCTGATAGGAGCTGATTTGTTCACCGGGAAAAGGAGGAGCCGCCTCGTCTACGGCCAGTGCGTGACAAGGAGCGGAAAGGCAGAAAATGACAGCAATAATTTTAGCCCCATACTGCCGCATAAGGTCAAACTTTTTCAAGACGATGATAGAATTCCGATTTGTAGATTTTTATACCCAGCCTGTCCTGCTGGTCAACGATTTCCTTTAATATCTCCGGTGTTGTGAGCGGGTTGATTGTTATGGCCCGCAGTATGACAACATTTTGAGACAGATAGTAAGGTGAATCCAGCATTGTCCTCGAGACAAAACTTTCGTCCTCCTCGCGCAATTCCTTGTGAAGCTCAATATTAAGATCGTTGAGAATATTATTTATTCTTCTGACCAGTTCTATCTCATGTCCGGCTTCCCCGTCCGGTTTCCCCTTTATCTTCAGCATGAGAGATTCAAGCCTCTCACGGATCTTTTTCGGTACGAACCGGTAGTTGTAAATAAACAGCTCGGGCTGGTTCATAGGCTCAAAATTGCAGTGCCGCTCCACCAGCCCCCTCAACGCCGAGGTCAGCTCAAAGGCGTGTTCAAAAAGGACCTTGAAACCGTCCTTCCCGAAAATCTTAATCGTCGTCCAGGGCTTCAGAGCAGAAAAGGGACGGGAGCCCTCAATGTTAAACCGCCCCAGGTCCACCGAGTCGGGCCTGATGATATAGTTCGCCGTATGTTTCAGGTTGTTCAGATCATCCTTCTTGCGAAACACCACGACGCCCATTGCTACCGGCGAATAAAGAAGTTTGTGGGCATCAACGGCGACCGAGTCGGCTCTTTCAATACCGTGAAAGAGATAGCGGAATTCATCGACCATGAGAAGCGAACCGCCCCAGGCTGCATCAACATGAAAGTGGGTCTTATATTTCGTAGCTATCTTTCTTATTTCCTTGAGATTATCAATGTTGCCCGTCTCCGTGGTTCCGGCGATTCCCACTATGCTGATTATTCTGATTTTCTCCCTGCTTTTGTCATTGTGTTTACGAATATCCTCACATACCTTTTCAAGGCTGTTGATGTCCATCTTGTTCCGTGAATCCACGGGAATCTTGATCACATTGTCGTCGCCGAGTCCAATGGTCCGCGCCACTTTATCAATGGAGTAATGTCCCCGCTTGGAAACAATGATCACGGCCTTGCTCACGCCATAATAGCGGTACGCTTCAGCTATACCCGCCCTCCTGATACCGGGAAATCTCTCATCGGCCGGAAAGGCCTTGTTTCGCGCCACGAGCAACGCCGTCATATTGGCCAGGGTTCCATCCAGTGTTATCGTTCCCAGGGCCACATCGCGGTTCTGTATATGGGCCTTGTAGTATTTAGGGTCCTTGTTATAGACAAGCCGATGCATCCACGCGACGAACTCGCGCTCCACGAAGGTGGATGCCTTCGCCGATTCAACCTTGACCTGGTTCTGATTGAGAGCGGCGATTATCATTTCAAGAAGAATCATGAAATAGGGAATGGCGCTGGTCATGTGGCCCACATAGTAGGGATTTCCCACTTTTACAGAATGGGCTATCATTTTATTTTTTATTTCAAAAAGAACATCCTTAAGCAGATGGGGTTCCTGAGGGATGCTGATGTCTGAAAAAAGTTTTGCCAGATCCGGGAGGGAAATGGCGCTGTGTATGCCGCCCTTTTCCTTAAAAAAGGAATGAATAAGATCCAGGAGTTCTGTTCCAAACTCAATAAATTTATCGGGTGAATCGGGCATGATAAAGAGCTTTCTGAGATGCTCCATATCAGCCCTGATTACAGGCCTTCTATCCTGCTTTTCAACGAGCTTCATCGCTTCTCCCGAATTTCTAGAACTCATGCCATGGATCCTGACTCTAAAATAGAAAATATTTCAGAAATAGTCTATTATTCATAATAACGAATAAAGATGTATCCAGCAAGCTTTCTTTTTCAGATGATGAAACATTTGAAGGGAAGACGCCTGATTCATTATAATGAGTAATTCTATAACCAAACAAATGATTGATAACCACTTAAAAACTATTCTTTCATTTTTCAAGTGATTTTTAACCCTGAACTAATGAATAATTCCGTCCGTCCGTATTGTAAAACCATTGTCAGAAATCTTTCCTGTTTTTCTAAAATCTCTGTACGTATTTTTTTTCCTTCAGCAAAACTCAATTTATAACGAAAATAAATACAGAGGGAGGAACACGCAGGAGGCTTACGTTCTCCCTTGTTTGTTAAAAAACGCTGATAACAGGGATGTTAAAAACTATGAATATGAAAATCCACAACACTAAAGAATGGCTATTTCCCGAATCTATTAAATTTGAATCCGTAGCCGATTACATGCAGCATTTTGAACAAGTCGATACATCGGCACATATAACTTTTGATCTCAGCGATACTACAACAATCCATTCATCCTTCATCGGATTCCTGATTCACGTCAAACATATGACACAGCAGAACGGTGGTAAATTATCGCTCGTGCTCTCTTTTACCGCCGAGAGAATCCTTATTATGCTGAATATCCTGGACTACTTTGCTCCGGAAATATCGACGCTCATCAACAGGAAAACCGCCTGATCATTTTGGCTCAGGTGTGAAAAAACATTGACAAAAATTACAGCATTTCACAGAATACCTTAATACTTAATTGCTAAATCTTTTCATCCATAGAAGGTATTCCCAATGATGTTTTCAGATTGCCAGATCGATACAGCAACGGAGATATTAAAATCAATTGCGCACCCCATACGCCTGAAAATACTCTGTTTCCTGCTGGACGGCGAAAAAAATGTGGGCGAAATAGAACAGCAATTCGGATCAACCATCTCGAATATCTCCCAACACCTCACGGTGCTGCGCAAGGCAAACATAATCTTCCGCAGAAAAGAAGCAAATTTCATGTTTTACTCTCTGAAAGACACGAACATCTCCACTCTGATGGAAACCATAAAAGCAAATTTCTGTGAATGAATTCTTCATTATCCTTCCGTTTCTGCTGCTTATTGGTCCTGATTATTCTTTTTCTCATCAGTCCCCTGACCGCCCGTGACCGCCGGGTCTATATCCGGGGTCTTTCAATCTACAATGAAAAAACACTGCTCCAGTCCCTGGGACTGGATACAAGTATCCCCGACTCCTATTCTCCAAACCGATTGATACGAGAAATTAATGCATTCTATCGTGAAAAGGGATATATTCTGGTGAGGACATACATTGTTGCCAGGAATGACACCTCCCTCGAACTGTTTGTCGACGAGGGCCGCCTGGGTAGAATAGTCTTTTATGATCTCAACACGTATGATATGCTCAGGGTAAAATATGACTTTACCCTTAAAAATAAAATCTACAACAAACCGGAAGTTGAAAAAAATGTCAGAAGACTGAAGGAAAAATTCGGTTTCTCCGACGTCAACATAAGAATCGTACCGGCGGAAAATTATGATAACTCCCTCTTCCAGATAGACCGGGACCTGAATATTCCCATACTGGGCAGAAACCAGATCGAATTTTTTGACAAAATCGGATACCGGTATAATATGGAGGTCTATGTCACAAAAAAACGGGGGCAGGGCTTTTCCACGGGAAAGAAAGACGGATTTGCCATAAAAGTGAAATCGGATGGGACCCGTGGTTTAATGCCCATTTTCCGCTTTTATCAGCATAATGTGTTGCGGCAGAATGATTTTATCAACGCAGGGACTTCCATGGGACTCATGTATGGATGGGACTATAAATTCGACAGGCCTCCTCACATCACGTATCTGGCCGCCGATGCCGACTATCATCTCCCGCCCATGCTGATGAACTACTTTACTCCTCTTGTCCGGGGGAATTACCTCACCTCCAACAATTCAAGAAAGGACCTGGGGATAGATGAATTCCGCTACAGTAAAATTAAGGGAGTGATCGTACCCGGTCTCACCCTCCTGGAAAAATTGAAATTGTATCTTGGAGCCGGCATTGAATTATCACACCTGTACAACAGTGTCAGCGATCCGTCGGCCACGTCACCCGTAATTTTCAATGATGAGAGATCACAGTATTACCTCGTGGAATCGGAACTGAAACTGGAACTGCTGCCGGACCGTATCGGAACCGCCCTCAACAGGAACTTTTCCATTTTATATGACCTGTACGGCGACCACAGGACATTCCATAAAATGCAGGTTACCGCCCAGTTTGATTCCGCATTTGAACGAAATGATATTCTTGCCCTGGCATCGGAATATACGGGACTCTGGGGAAAAGTCCCCTACCACTATGAACAGCAGGTCACGGATTCCGCATTCAAAGGATTTCAGAGACTCGATATTTATACGAAATCGGTCTGGTCCTTCTCGACGGAATACCGTTTTTCCATTTACCGTGATTTCATTTATCTGGGAATTTTTATGGATACCGTCCTCTTTCAGGGAAGCGGTTACGACTACAGCGGATTGCAGTATGGTCTTGCCGGCGGCCTATCGGGACGTTTTATTGTCCTGGACCAGTTCGAGTGGACCGTCTATTACAGCCGTGACTGGCTCGTGAAAGAAATGAAAAGTCAGAATAATTTCTATTTCAGGTTCGTGAAAAAATGGTGATCCCTACCCTATCTCCAGAATACCCTTTGTGCTGAAATAGCGCTCATTATTCCTCAGGTAGCAGAAAGCAACGAGATAACTCGTATTTCCAAAACGGACGAATTCCCGGGGAAGTATATCACGCTCCGTAACCTTCCCCTCGGAATCGCAGTAACGTATATGAACGCGCTTCCCCATAACGAAATTACTGCTGTAATACAAGGAAGCCGACTTTCTCCTGGGCAGCCTGGGCTTAACCAGTTCTCCATGAAACTTAAGCAAATGTGAGAGACGCCACGAGGCCCGTGGATCAAAGTCCCGCAGAACCCTCTTAAAGATTCCCATGGCCCCGCCGGCGTCGGAGAGAGCCCGGTGGTGGCTGAGCGGAATATTAAGATAACCGCAGAGCGTGTCCAGTTTGTGATTCACTACATCGGGATAGGCGTACCGGGCCAGCCTCACCGTATCCAGCGCCAACATGCGGGGAAGCGGCCGGTTATTGCTCCTGAATGCGCCGGCCAGGAAGGAAAGGTCAAAATCGGGATTATGGACAACCAGTATTGAGCCGCGCATAAATGTTTCAACATCATGAAGAAGATCGGCGATCACGGGTTGCGAGGCCACCATGTCATCGCTGATACCGTGTATTGCTTCAACCTTTTCAGGGATATCCATTTCAGGGTTGACAAGCGTCTCGTATCTGTCTTCTTCTCCGCCCAGAGTAAACCGGATCATCCCGATTTCCACGATACGGTGAAATACCGGATTGGTCCCCGTTGTCTCCAGGTCCAGGGCGCAGAATGCCAGGTCGGATATTTTTTCCCCCTTGAGGGTGTTCATTTAAAATTCACCGATCATCCGTATTTCCGTTTCCAGTGATACGGCGTAGCGGGCAAGTACGGTTTCCTGTATCGATTCTATGAGTATCCTGATATCCTTCGAAGTGGCATTACCCCGGTTTATGACAAAGTTCGTATGCTTCTCCGAAACCATGGCACCGCCTATGGTTTTACCCTTCAGGCCGGCACCGTCAACCAGCTGCCATGAGCTGTGGCCCGCGGGATTCTTGAACACCGATCCGGCCGAGGGAAATTCCAGGGGATGCTTGCCACGCCTGTCCTCGAGTATATCGGCGATTCTCTGCCTCAGCAGACGAGGATCATCGCTGATGGGCAGCCTGAAACTCCCCCCCAGGATCAAGGCTCCCTTTTCTATTCTGAAGGTACGGTAATCGGACATGTCCCGATTCACCTCCATGGCATGAAACTGTCCTGACGCATCGACATATTCAACATGCACCAGGACATCGATAAATGAGCCCATGTTTGTCCCGGCGTTCATGACGATACCCCCACCCATGCACCCGGGGATACCGGCCATGAATTCCACACCACCCAGGCCCTTCTCCAGGACGAAATCGATAAATCGCTCTTTCAGGACCGGGGCATCGGCATAGACCAGGCCGTCACCGCCGATCCCGATGCGCCCCGGGCCGCTGCACTTTTCGCACAGCACAATGACCAGTCCCCGCACACCCCGATCGCCGACAAGCAGGTTGGATCCGCCGCCAATGACCGTCACGGGAATGGATTCGCCTGCAGCGGCCCTGATCACTTCGCCGGCCAGGTTTGCCTGGCGGGGAATAACCAGTATATCGGCCGGACCTCCCGTTTTGAACGTGGTATATGAACTCATGGGCTCATTGATCCGGACCGAACCCAGTTCGCCCAGGTGATCAAGCAGGTTCTGTTTTATAGTTATATTATCGTTCATGAGGATATTTTACCTGCCGTTCGCCGGTAAAAACAGCATGGAAGTCATTTTCGGCGGACGTCACATTACATGCCAGGTCATCCAACATTTTTGACACAGCTCCTTTTCTGTCAATCATTATCAACGGAACATCTATAAATCATACTATGGTTATTCACATGTGGCGCGACATTGAAAAAATCAGGGTTTAACCCCTTCTTTATTTCTTCCCCTATTAGAGGAAGAAATAAAGAAGGGGTTGAAAAACCTGATTTTTAGAGGTACTATCGAATAAGCAGGTTTTATTGTTGAAATTTGGATTATACCTGCCGAAATATTGATATAGAAGAGTTATATTCACAAATAGCAACAATTTAACGCCATGAAAAAGACGACAAAAAAGACAATAATTCCCGATCTGACGGAATTTACCGACGAAGAAGGGAAGAAGTGGGTCCAGACATCAACGGATGATCTCTTTTCGATGAAGGAATTCAATGAGATACTTGAATCCATTGAAAAAGATAAGGATAAGGGTGAGATAGTTCTGGCGCGGATTGACTTCCAGAAGGTCAATAAAGAATACTATGAAACGGCCCTGGCACTGAAAAGCAAGCTGGACAAGCAGACCCAGGTTCTGCGCAAGGTGATCACGGAATCCACCAGGATAATCGACAGAAAAAATAAAAAACTCAACGAGCTCATCGAGTATATTAAAAAGCTCCATTATTTTATTGCCAATCTCCAGGGCGGTGTAAAAGACCTGGACAAGGTCAGCATCTTCACCAGACCAGTCGAAGAGAAAAAGGCCCCGGAACCGGAAACCCATACCTCGGTCTACGAGGACGTTGAGGAGATCATCATCCCCCTGAAAGAGGACATCAACGGCAAGGTTTCATAAAAAACATTTGACAACCATCTCCCCCTCCAAAGATTTAAGAGTGTCTGACAGTTTACCGCTTAAAAATAATACTGAATGAGATGTCACCAGGAGGTTGTCGTGGCACTGAGAATACACAACACTTTGACGGGGATGACCGATGAACTGGTTCCCGGCGGCGTAAAAAAGGAGAGCATCGATGATTATCCTCCCGTCACCATGTACTCGTGCGGTCCCACGGTGTACAGCTACGCCCATATCGGCAACTTCCGGACTTTCCTCTTCAATGACTTTCTCCGCCGGTACCTGAGATTCAGGGGCTTTAAAATCGATCATGCCATGAACATAACCGACGTGGACGACAAAACCATTGCCGGAGCCGGCAATGAGGGCATCACCCTGAAAGAATACACGGAGCGTTATACCAATATCTTTTTCGAAGACCTGAAAACCCTGAACATCGAGCCCGTCGAGCATAACCCGCGGGCCACGGAATCCATTGATGCCATGGTAGACATCATTGAAAAACTCGACAGGAAGGGACTGACCTATGACAAGGACGGCTCCATATATTTCAGTATTTCCCGATGGGATGGTTATGGACGCTTGAGCCGCCTTGACTCCCGCGAGATCAAATCGGGATTGCGCTACGATACGGACGAATATGAAAAAGATGATGTACGGGATTTCGCCCTGTGGAAATCGGCAAAAGAAGGAGAAGTGTGCTGGGATACACCTTACGGCAAGGGACGCCCCGGCTGGCATATCGAATGCAGCGCAATGATCAGGAACATCTTCGGAACCACCATTGATATTCATACCGGCGGCGTAGATCTTATATTTCCTCACCATGAAAATGAAATAGCCCAGAGCGAAGCGGCCTACGGCGAACCTTTCGTAAGACACTGGATCCATGCCGAGCACCTCCTGGTTGACGGGACCAAGATGTCCAAATCAAAGGGGAATTTTTACACGCTCCGCGACCTCCTGGCAAAGGGTTTCTCCCCCCGCTCCATCCGGTATCTCCTGCTCTCGGCCCACTACAGAAAGCAGCTGAACTTCACCTTTGAGGGAATCGGCCAGGCCGACCAGGCCCTGGCCCGCATCGATAATTTTATCGTCCGCCTGAAGGACGTCAAGGGCGACGGGCCACGATGCGCAGAACTGCCGGGTCTCATGGAAAAATTCATAGCCGATTTCATCGAAGGCGTCGACGATGACCTGAATATTTCCCGGGGACTGGGGGTCCTTTTCGAGTTTCTCCACGAGATGAACAGCTTGATTAATGAAGACAGGCTATCCCGTGACGACGCCGGAGCGCTTCTTGAAACGCTGGCGAAAATAGACTCGGTACTCGGCGTCATCTTTTTCCCCGCTGCCGATGATGCCGTGGATGCGGAACGTATAGAGTCCCTCATCGCAGAACGGATTGCCGCCAAAAAGGCGAAAAATTTCCAGCGTGCCGATGAGATACGAACGCTCCTTCTCGAAGAAGACATTATCCTGGAAGATACGAAAGACGGAACGCGGTGGAAAAGAAAGAGCTGATCCTGGGCAGAAACCCCGTCATGGAATACCTGCGCACCCTGGCACCGGGCGCGGGCGCCCTTCTTCGCGTCTCGGACCACGCCCATGGCCGCATCATCGACGAAATAATGGGCGTAGCGAAAAAAAAGAATGTGCCGGTCCGCCGTGAAAACAGGGAGTATTTCTCCTCCCTGGGGCCCTCATCGGCGCATCAGGGCGTGGCGCTGGAAGTCAGCCGACAGGCAAAAAAACATGATGAGTCGTCCCTTCTTGAGGATGCCATGGCGGCAAAGGGGGTCCTCGTGGCCCTGGACCAGATCACCGACCCCCATAACGCCGGGGCGATAATCCGCAGCGCCGAGGCCCTGGGATGCCACGGCATCATCATGCCCTCGGCCCACACAACGGACATAACTCCCGTCGTCATCAAGGCATCGGCGGGGGCCACGGCATATATCCCCGTTATCACCGTAAGCAATCTGGCATCGTTTCTTGAGAAAGCGAAAAAGGCGGGATTCTGGATAATCGGTTCCACGGATCACGGCGACCGGGATCCGGACTCGCTGCGTGAAACACGGCCGGCCATTGTAGTCATCGGCAGCGAAGGCAGCGGCATGCGACGGCTCACCGAGGAAAAATGCGACTACACGGTGCGGATTCCCCTGAAGGGACGGGTATCATCGCTGAACGCCTCCGTGGCCGCCGGTATCATCCTGTATGAAATATTGAAAGGGACGCCGGAGAAAAACGATTACTGACCGCCGGCAGGTTCATTGATGCGGGAATAATCAACATCCTCATCGAAACGCATCTCCGTAACCATCTGCAGCGTGTTCCTGCCGTTATAGAGGTGCTGCATATGCACCTCAGTGCATACCCTTGTATTGCTGACAACCCTGAACTCTTTGCAGAGCATCTGTTTAAAGGGCGTACTTTCGTTCTTCTGGTAATAATCAATACGGACTACGCTGTACTCTTTCATATCGACCCACATGACAAGCCTGGTATAGGCAGACTCGTCATACACGGGACGGAGACTCAGCACAAAACAGGGCACACCCCCCTCCTCCTCCACGCGGAGCGTCATTCCCGCATAATGGTCGCCCCAGGGAAAAGAGGCCAGGTCTTCGTAGGTAAAATCCGATTCCATCACGTAAGCGCTGCGGTTCACCGTTTGAATATCACGCGTATCTTTTTTAAATGGGGAGGTGACGCTTATCTCACTCCCCTTCTTTTCAATATTGACGATAATTCCCTTGACCCAGGCCGGAGACAGATAATGATATATGCGGCGCTCGCCTTTATCAATGCAGTACAGGTCTACATTCACGGTTTTCTTTCTTCCCGACGGCTCTGTAATGATCTGCTTCAGGCTCTGATAAATATTCCGGGTCTTTGAGCCGCCGTCAATTTTATTCAGTACACTTTCGGCCGGTTCGAGATCCGCGGCAGTAACAGCCCCCGGCTCCAGGAGAACGAGGGAAAGACCCATGATATAGCAGCATAAACCTGTTTTCAGCATCGTTTCAATCATCCTTTTGTCCGCATGGGAGCTTAAAGGTGTCAATACGGGCTCCCACAACGATTCACGGGGACTGATATAACAGTGACACCAAAAGCGCAAGCATAATTGCAATCTTTTATTGAGATTTTCCGCAGGTTCATTTTATTTAGTTGCCAAAATTGCGGTAATTTTTGTAACGTTGAACAGGTTTTTCAGTATTTTGTATCATGCAGCATATGAATCAATGAAAAGGAAATGCGGGATATTACCGTCATCGTACATATCCTGAAGACCATAACAACACTCAGCAGGATTATCACTAATGGATCTCAGACACATACGCAATTTCTCAATCATTGCCCACATCGATCATGGCAAATCAACCCTGGCCGACCGCATCATTGAAAAATGTAATCTCCTAGACCCCCGGGAACACAAGGACCAGATGCTGGATACCATGGACATCGAGCGCGAACGGGGCATCACCATTAAATCCAACGCCATCACACTTAATTATACGGCCCGTAACGGTGAAATTTACGTTTTCAACCTCATCGACACACCGGGCCACGTGGATTTCACTTACGAGGTATCGCGGGCCCTCCATTCCTGTGACGGCGTACTTCTCATCGTGGACGCCACCCAGGGAGTCGAGGCCCAGACGATCGCGAACCTCTACCTTGCCATGGAAAACGACCTTGAAATATTACCGGTCATCAACAAGATCGACATGCCCGCAGCCGACATCGAACGGACAAAGGAAAGCATAGAAAAAAGCCTGGGCCTGGACGCCGAAAAGGCCGTGCTCGTGTCGGCCAAGACCGGCCAGGGTATTGATGAACTCCTGGAAAAAATTACCGAGATGATTCCGCAGCCCAAGGGCGATCCGGACCAGCCCCTCAGTGCCCTCATCTTCGATTCCTTTTATGATAAATACCTGGGCGTCATCACCAAGGTGCGGATTTTCGACGGCCGCGTCAGGAGGGGCGATACGATCCAGCTCTGCTCCACGGGAAAGCAGTTCGACGTCACCGATGTGGGCGTTTTCCGCCTGAACCTGGAAAAACGAAACCTGCTGGAGCCGGGCGATGTGGGATACATCGTAGCCAGCATCAAGACCGTGGTGGATACAAAAATCGGCGACACCATTACCCTGGCCTCCAATCCCTGCCTGAAGCCGCTCCCGGGCTTCAAAGAGGTGAAACCCATGGTCTTTGCCGGACTGTACCCCATGTTCAGCGATGAATACGAAGATCTGCGTGAAGCCCTTCAGAAGCTGCAGCTCAACGACGCTTCACTGCTTTTCGAGGCCGATAATTCCTATGCCCTGGGATTCGGCTTCCGCTGCGGATTCCTGGGGCTCCTTCATATGGAGATAATTCAGGAACGGCTGGAGCGTGAATTCGACCTGGCCCTGGTTACAACAGCCCCCAGCGTCGAATTTCATATAAACCTGATTAATGGCCAGAAGCTGGTCATCGACAACCCGGTAAAGATGCCTGACCCGGGAATGATCGAATCGATTGAAGAGCCTTTCGTTAATGCGGCAATCGTAACGCCAAAGGAATATATCGGCAACATAATGGCCCTTGCCACGGACATGCGCGGCATCCACAAACACATGGAATACATGGACACCAAGCGTGTCCAGCTCACCTACGAACTTCCCCTGTCGGAAATAGTGTTTAATTTTTATGATAAGTTAAAGTCCATTTCGCGGGGATATGCCTCCTTCGATTACGAGATCAGCGACTTCCGCGTAGGCGATATGGTGCGCGTGGATATCCTGGTGAATGCCGAACCCGTGGACGCCCTTTCCTTCGTGGTTCACCGGGATAAGTCCCGGGTCCGCGGCAAGGACATCATCGCGAAACTGAAGGACATTATTCCCCGGCACCAGTTCAAAATACCCCTGCAGGCGGCAATCGGCGCCTCGATCATTGCCCGGGAGAACATATCGGCAGTGCGCAAAGACGTTACGGCCAAGTGCTATGGCGGGGATATTTCCCGAAAGCGGAAGCTCCTGGAAAAGCAGAAGGAAGGCAAGAAGCGCATGAAACAGGTGGGCAACGTCGAATTGCCGCAGGAGGCCTTCATGTCCATCCTGAAGATTGATTGACAATCGCGACAATTGCCACAGCGTCACCGTCCGGACCACGTACCTAAATAACCGGCAGCATCTCCCATGATTAAATAAATCGACAGTATCCTGTTTGTCAGGATACTGTCGGATCAATACGCAGCTCGATGATGCTTTCAGCGATACAATCCTCAAGTCACTCCGTATAGTACTGCACCACGATAAATTTATCGTTCCCAAGGGCGGCCCGATAGGAGAACAGGCCCCAGGAGAATATCCTGCCTGCATCAAAAAAATCATTCGGGATATTTTCCACAAACCCTCCATAAATAGTCGTATTGGATGTAGTAATGGAATAACTCTCGCCGTAATGGAACCCGGCGCTGACTCCGGCGACAAAACCGCCGACACCGGCCTCTGCCTCGATATTCACCCCGATGTCAAAGGCAAAAGTTGAGCTGCCCGTGTTGACCACGCTTACCTCGATGGAGGTACCTCCCGAACCCTGGCCCACATCCATCATGTTAACGGACTTAACCCCCTGATTGTTCCCCGCCGCGATGAGCAGGCTCGCCTGGGAAGACGACGGATATGACAAGGGGTGACCGACGGCATGGGAAAGCACCGTACTGCCTATGTCGGGAGCGCTGCCGTTATGTTCGTTATAGTATCCGCGCTCAACGGGAATGGTGAAGGCTTTCCTCGGCAGGTTTGCCGTGATCATCGTCCCCACCATGTCCGGGTCAGGGCTGTTGATAACCCGGTAATAAAAAACATCATAGGGGACCGTGGCGAAAATAACTTTGTCTTCGTTTTCCGTGGTGTAGGTGCAGGTTTCCTCGATGGAAAGTGATTCGGATGCAGTCCAGTCAAAAGACGACTCAAAAGAGGCCTTGATACTGACATCCCATGAATTAAAAAGCCCCTCAAATTCATACCCCACGGAAAAACCCACGGAGAATCCGATCGCCCTTTCAGTCCCTTCCTCGCTGCCCGTGCCGACCCCGAAGGAAGTCTCACCGTACATATCGATATCACTCCAGTAAGGATTGGAGGCGAGCACCGCGATGGGATGCGGATCGGTAAAGAGCACCTCGGACTCGACGAACTCGATGGCGATGCAATCGTTTCCGTCAAAATTGCCCATCACCACCGTGGGACACCAGGGATCATCAACACCATTCCCATCTAAATTACCCCCGCCCTTTCGCACCCACTGGTTGGTGAGACTAAAGCCCATGCAATACATATCACGATTTAAAGAAACATATGCGATATCAGCCCTTCCATCCCCATCAATATCGCCAATGGTCATGCCTGCATCACCGTAACAGCCCTCACTTGCCGTGGATAAAACGTCTGACACGGCCGATTCCCGGACAAAAGAGCCATCGGTCTCGGAAATATTTTTATACATATACCTGTATCCGATAAACTCTTTTACGCCATCCCCGTCGAAATCGGCAATGGCGCAATTGGGCGCCATATTTTCAATAGTGCCGCTGCTGAAGGATTCATACTGCGGTAAAAAACTGAATGTGAATCGTCCCGAGCTTTCATCCCAGTCCGTATCGAGGATCATCATGTAATAATCATATACAGTGTCGCCTTCCTTCTGCCCGATGAATAACACTTCATTGAGGCCGTCAGCGTCCAGATCCCCCACGGTGCAGTTGGCGGATTTGAGCGTAACCGTGCTTCCCGCTTCCGCAGCGGCAACAGATCCGTGATCCAGTTCGTCGAGGGCGGCCCCGGTATAGATATGATACTCAGCCGTTCCGGAAACACCGTCAGACTCCACGCTGCTTTCAACCACGACAAACTCATCAGTACCATTATTGTCAATATCGCCCGCGCTGATTTTCAGCAATTGATAAGTCGTCAATTTATCATAGGTAAGGGATTTGATACAATCGTAACTCCCTGCGCTGTCACCGATGAGAAAAATGGACTTATCAAACGAGAGAAACGTTTCAGCAAGGCCGTTGCCGTCGGCATCGCCACACACCGCATTAAAATTATTGATCCCCCCGAAATACAACAAATAATACATGAAATATTGGGTATCATAATCATATCCCGTCATGTCCGTCATGTCCGCGCTCGTATAAGATTCAACAATATCTTGCGCAATTATAGAATACTCATCATCTATATGCTTGATCACCCGAAACGCCAGGTCCACGACATAACCGGCCTGCTCGCTGGTTTTCATATAGGCTACAAAAATCTCATCCACGCCATCGCCGTCCACATCACCGGCAGCCATGGCCCTTTCGGACATGAGCCACTCATCGTCCCCGGAAATGGTGTAACGGGTAAAATCCGTGGTGGTCTGGATAGGGTCAGGCCAGTCCAGCACGGCATGGTGAGGGGTGTTTTCATCCCAGATGTCACCGGACCATCCGGGATAACCGGCCACGAATATCTCGCTCCTCTTTGCCAGTTGCATCACCGGTTTATTGACAGGATTATAGTTTTCCCGGACCGGTTCCCCCGCCGGGGTTTCCAATTCACCGATATCGGTATCAACCCCGAGCTCTTCCAGCATATCATTGTGTGTATACTTTGCATCGCCGCAGCCAATCACCGTCATCAGACCCGCCGCCATCAACAAAAAGAAAATACAAGAAATAATTCCGGTTTTCAAACCATCCTCCATAATACACAGAAATCAAAGCTTTATGCATTTAACATAACATAGAATAATTTTTACATTATGGCAACAGGCCGGGAGCAAACGGTGCTTGTCGCGGAACAAACGGTGCGTCAAAGTGAGATTTTTTTTCTCAGCGTCTCCAGGAATGCGGATCCTATGGGGAGCTCCGTGTCGTCATAGTCACGAAGGCGAATCCGGTAGCGGCCCGAAAGCACATGGGATATGCTGTGAATGTACCGGATGTTAATGATGTAACTCTTGTGAATTCTGACAAACATATCGGGCGGCAGACGGTCGGCAATCTCTTTCATCAGGAGAAGCGCCTCAATATCGCCTTCACGGGTATGTACGATAATGTTTTTTGAGGATGATGTGATATAGATGATATCTCTGAAGGTCAGTGAATAGGTTCTGTTCCTGCCGCGGATGGTGATACCCGTGGCCGCTGATTTCCGTATATTCCTTACCTTCAGCATCGTGTTTACCCGGGCCAAAAGCTCGTTTAAGCGGAAGGGTTTCACGACGTAATCATTGGCCCCGGCTTCAAAGGCGGCGTCTATGTCGGACATCAAATTTTTCGCCGTGAGCATAATCACGGGAAGATCATCAGGCGGCCGTTTAAGGCGTATCCTTCTGCATACATCACAACCCGACATGACCGGCATCATAATATCGAGAAGTACGAGGTCAATGGAGTCATCGCGGTCTAATATCTCGAGGGCGCTGATCCCGTCGGCTGCTGTTTTTACAGTGCATTGTTTTGACTCAAAATAATTCCGGAGAATCCTGACATTTACCGGATCGTCATCGACGACAAATAATACAGGGTTATCACTGATTAATCCCTCGCTGATTCCCGGGGGAGGCCCGGGTCGGTCCGGGATAACACCCGCTGACAGTCCGTCACTCATACTATCAACATAAATTTCATCGGAAGCTTCCAACAGAGGGTCCTTTGACACCGGAAGGGTGAAGTAAAATACGGAACCCCCGATGTTTCCCGATGCCACACCGATCGTGCCATTGTGCAGCTCTATGATATGCTTTGCTATGGCAAGCCCCAGGCCCGTCCCAGGATACAGGCGCGCATTGTTTCCGTCAACCTGGCCATACGCTTCAAATATCTCCTCTTTACATTCGTCGGGAACACCGATACCCGTGTCCGACACACTGACCTCAACTGCCGCAGCAATTCCCGCGTCACGGTCCTCATCGGTTTGACAAACCAAAGAGGCCGACAGTTCGATTACGCCTTTATTTGTGAATTTTACCGCGTTGCCGACAAGATTATACAACACCTGCCGTATCCGGTCTTCATCGGCACATACACAGGACATATCCGGTTTAATACTGTTAATAATTTTCAGGTCTTTCCCGCCGACCAATGGCAGTGAAAGATTCACGACCATTTCACTCAGCAAATAAAGATCCACGGGGTGCAGGTTCAGGCTCAGGCCCTCGTCCTGTATCTTTGCCATATCCAGCAGGTCATTGACCATGTTTGCAAGACGATGACCGCTTGATGCAATAAGTAAAAGATTTTCACGAACCTTGGGGGGAAGACTGCCTGCGTCTCCTTCTATCATGGATTCCGAAAGGCCTATCATGCCGTGCAGGGGTGTTCGAAGCTCGTGTGACGTATTGGCGAGAAATTGGTCTTTGAGCCGGTCCATTTTACTCAGGTATATATTCTTTTCTGCCAGGTCCCTGGACAGCTCCCCGATCGTCCATAGGGCCCTGGAAAACCTTCGTGAAATTACCGTGCTCGTTGAAATGCAGAGAACAAGTATTCCATACTGAGTTATATTCGCCGTATCAATTATCCACATCGAGTATAATAAATCATTTACACCGCACACATACAATGCGGTAAAGCCAATGAGGAACAGTATGGCATCATCTCTCCGTTTTACGACGGTTCTGACCGTGACATATACCAAGTATAAAACAAAAAAGAAAACGAAAAAAACATAAACCCTGAAAATAAGTTCCGCTGTTTTAAATTCAATAAATAAAAGAGGGATGATACATCCCGCAGATAACACCTGGGATAGACGAACGCCGGTTGTTGAGAAATCATCGGGGTACAACGACTTGATTGTCATCACACTGAGCGGAAGGCTCGCAATAGCCGTTATGAAATCAATCAGAAAAGGATTTGCCGGATGTGAAAGGCTGCCGGATAAAACAGGGATTTGCAGATTGTATATGTTCACAGCCCATACAAGGCAAAAAATTCCGAAATACAGCGGGGCCCCTTCCTTTTTCCGGAAAAAGTAGAGAATAATGTTGTAGATTGAAGCGAACAGGAGCATACCCACAACGAGTATGCTGATTGTATGTTTCCAGAAGGCACGCCGTGAGGCAGCATCCCCATCCTCCAGCCGCAGCGGCCTGTCAATACCGCCCGATTCATTTTCATTGTTGAAAACATGTAAAACTATTGCATTTTCACCCTCGTGTAGAGTGAAGGATGATATTCTTTTACTGTGAACAAAAATATAATCCTCCCTGGTCTTTGGCGATTTGTCCGTTTCTTCTCTTTTATCCGCCAGGACTCCATTGATCCAGAGAGTATACGCTGAAAATATACGGTGAATGCTCAGAACTTTCACCTTTGTATCGGGGCCGCTTATTATTTTCAAACGGTATGTGGCACACCCCTTGCCGGGCAGGTTGGCACTATGGACTTTGATGCTCTCCCACAATCCGGGCACGGAGATAAATCCGCAGTCTCTTCGATTCGCTCTTTTTATGAAATCAGACGGCTCTATAAGACGGTTCCAGTAAAATTCCCATTCGCCGTCAAGGTTTAAGGGGCCGTCCTTTGTAAAGTTCCAGCCCCTGAGATCAAGTACTCCCCTTACGGAAACAGGTTTTTTCTTCAGCGTAGAATCATGACTGCAGGTGATAAATGCCGGAAATATGAGACAGGTAAAAACGGCAAGAATAAAAATAATGCTTTTAATCGGCAGACATTGTCTCATATCCTGATCAGAATAAAATTGCAGGATAATGTCAACACATTTCACATATAGCGTTTTTCCCACATCAATAAGTTGGATGAGGTATTACCGATATGAGCATTTTCATATTGACAAGAGGACTTGTACCATGATAGATGTATTGGTAAATAAGCATGATCAGACCACCGGGTTTTCAGAGGTCCCCGGGTTTCGCCATGTTAAACGCTCCAGTCAATTACTATGCCCGATAAAATATACGATGAAACCGGTTTCGAATTGGAAACCACCATTATAAACAAATCCCTTGACTTCGCCCGCGACCGGATGAAGAGCCTTCATGCCAGTCATGGATGGGATCATGTTCAGCGTGTTATCCGTAACGCGGAACACATAGCCGCCACGGAACCTCTTGCCGATGCTTTCATCGTCAAAGCCGCCGCCATACTCCATGACATTGCCCGGGAGGAACAGGACCGTACCGGGGGAACCCTGTGCCATGCCGAACAGGGCAGCACCGAGGCTGAACATTTTTTGCTCTCGCAAGGGCTGGATCCCGATCGTACCCGCCATATCACAGAGTGCATCCTCACACACCGTTTCAGAAAGGAAAGAAAACCGCTAACCATCGAGGCCATGATACTCTATGATGCCGACAAGCTCGATTCCATCGGCGCCATCGGTATCGGCAGGGCCTTCCTCTTCGCCGGAGAAGTGGGCGCGCGTCTCCACAATTCCGACGTGGATATATCCCGCACGGCCTCGTACAGCGAAGAAGACACGGCGTACCGTGAATTCACGGTAAAGCTTCGCACGGTGAAGGACAAGATGCTCACCGTAGAAGGACGCCGCCTTGCGCAGGAACGACATGATTACATGATGGAATATTTCAGAAGACTCGACCAGGAAGTGAAAGGAGAGCTCTGACCACCCATAACCGCCGGCCAGACGCGCTGCGACGTTTCAACTATCAGCAACTTTTAAACTAATTTCAATTGCCCGAAATGCAATTTACAATCATTCATTATCCCTTTTACAGAAATTAATAGTACTGCATTGCTATTCCGTCACAAAGATACGTTCAACAGTAAGAATTCATTGCCGTTGATAAAAAGAAAATGCTGAAAATAAAATTATTGTTTTTAATCAATGAACAATATATTATTAAAAACAAAATTATTGCATGTGACATCTAAAATGCGTGCATAAAAGTGCAATAGCTCGGGCAAACTCCTCAATAAAAGTGGCAATAACCAATATTGTGAACCGAGGGGTTCGAACTTAAAACAAAGGTAATGAAAAAAAAATAATGAAAAATTTGAAGTTGCAAACGAAATTGTCTGCCGGTTTCGGCGCGGTCCTTCTGCTTTTAATCACCATAACCGCCGTAACTTTTTACGGCATAAACGCGATGATCTCCAACCAGGAAGAGATCATGACGAGCAACAAGTTACAGGCTCAACTGAAACAGCGGGAAATAGAACACATAGAATGGACTCTCAATCTGCAGCGGCTTTTACTTGAGCGGGACGCTTCGGTGAAAATAGAGACCGATCCCCATAAATGCGCCTTCGGCAGATGGTATTACGGTGATGAACGGACAAACGCCGAAAACCAGTTCCCCCTTCTGAAGGAAACCCTGAAAAACATCGAAGAGCATCACAACAGACTTCATGAAAGCGCAACGGCAATTATAAAAGAACTTGGAGCCGGGACGGAGAAGCATGACTGGGCCGTTCACCAATATTCCACGGTTACCCGGACAAGTCTTGTTGAAGTACGCCGGAGTATCGCCGAGATGAACAAGCTCATCAGCGATAAGATTGAGTCCATCAATACCACCAACAGAGACAATTCCCGGAAAGGTCTGGCAGGAATCACGATACTTTCTTTGATAGCCCTCGCTGCCGGAGTGATCATCACCTTACTGATCACGCGAAGTATTACCGGTCCCGTATCGCAGCTGGTAGAAGTATCTAAAAGGCTGGCCCAGGGAGATTTCAGCGCTTGGGAAGCAACTTCAGCAGGTGATGAAATCGGAGAGCTTTCCAGACAATTTTCGTCGCTAATCGGAAAACTCAGGGAAATATTAATACAGGTTAAAGAAGGAACCTATACCGTCGCCAGTGCGTCGACACAGATAAGTTCAACAGCACAGACACTTAGTTCGGGAGCGAATGAAGCGGCGGCCAATGTTGAAGAGATCACCTCATCACTGGAGGAAATAGGCGCAGGCATATCACAAAATGCCGGAAACTCTAAAGCTACCGATGAGATCGCCCGGCAGAGCGCCATAAAGGCAGAAGAGGGAGGACACGCGGTGGAGGAAACGGTAAAGGCAATGCGCCGGATTTCCGAGAAGATACGTCTCATCGAAGATATTGCCTACCAGACCAACCTGCTTGCCCTGAACGCCGCAATTGAAGCGGCCAGGGCCGGAGAACATGGCAGGGGATTTGCCGTTGTTGCGGGCGAAGTGAGAAAACTCGCCGAAAAAAGCCAGGTTGCATCTCAGGAAATCAGCGGTCTTGCCGATTCCAGTGTCGACATTGCCGAACGCGCCGGTCGCCTGATTGACGAGATTATACCCGATATAAAAAAGACCGCTGAACTGGTTAAAAGCATAACCCTTTCCTCGGAGGAACAGGATGCGGGAGTAATACAGATCAATTTAGGCATGAGCCAGCTGAATGAAGTAACTCAGCATACGGCTTCTTCTTCTGAAGAGCTTGCCGCTACGGCCGAAAACCTGAACGCTCAGGCTGACAATCTTCAGCATCTCCTGAGCTTTTTCAGCATAAAATCGGAAATAAATGACAAAACTGATCGGAGGCTTAAAATAGAAGCAGGACGATTATCACATAAAGACTGATACACTTAACAATGGGGAACGATGCCTGGCCGCAAAACAACGCATTGCCAGGCACCCCGCCCTTCCTTGTTATGAAATCAGCCCAGATCTTTTTTCATTTCCAGAAACTCATCCCTGGTTATTTCTCCACGGGCAAATCTCTCCTTCAGTATCCCGAGAGCATCGTCTTTTTTTATAACACCTGTTGTATTATTCCTGAGAACCCTGAGGCCAAATACGGCAAAAATAATAATCAGAGCAATGGTGAGTATCCACATGACAGAACCTCCGCCGAACCCGAAAAATCCCGGACTGCCATAAAGGCATCCGCCGTACCCGCGACCGCCATATGCCATAAGTGACACAGGAGCAAATAACAGTCCCGTAAGCATTATTGTTTTTTTCATGGTTTTTCTCCTTCACAAAGATCGATTCAAATTACCGAGAGACGCACCGCTCTCTTAAAAGGCGGCACCCGTCACATGACGTGTACCGCCCGATAGTATCAATAGCTGCCATACGGGCATCCGTTCATCCGGCCAGTGTGCGCATGTCCATACCCGCGGGCATTGAATTTATCTCTCTGCTCCGTCGTGAGAACTTTCTCAACAGCCTTCCGGTGTTCTATCCTCAGTTCCGCAAGCCTTTTATAATTATTGCGGTTCTCAAAATATTTTTCACGGTACTGTGTACCCAGATCGAAGACCTGTTTGACCTGTGTATCGGTCAAATTAAGCTCCTCTTTCATGGCCTCAAGCCTGCCGAATCCATGGTATCCCATATGGGAACCGTTACCATAACCGGAGCCATTGCCTCCATCGTGATGACCGCGACCCCAACCCTGGGCAAAGGCTCCCGGGGCTGCAAGGATCATGGAAAGAAAGATGCTTGTGAGAATTATTTGTTTTTTCATATGTTTTACTCCTTTTTCGTTGTTTTGCCCTGTATGACCCGTGTTTGTGCAAACCGGTTCCATGATTTTTTAGTTTTTTAGTTTTTTCTTAATTTATCCATTATCCTCTCCGCCCGGCAATATACTTGACTTACGATTCTCAATGACATATAAATCTGTATGTATCCATTTTCCGAGGTGAGATTATGAAAGCGCGGAAAGTCATAAAAATATCCATCCTGGTTTTTTCTGTAATCATTTTCACCTGGTTAGTTTATAGTATTGCCGCTCCAAGGATTCCCCTGATCGGCAAAAAAACCGGCCACAAGGTATACCTTGCCCTGGGATTTCACGGCAATCTCTACCATTCATACCGCATCGATACCAATGACGAAGCCGGTTTCGGGAAGGATATCCGCATCATACGAAAAATCATAGAAGTCCTGGATGAAAAAAACGCGAAGGGAATTCCGGTGAAGGGAGTCTGGGATTTCGAGAACCTCTTCTCCCTGGGAGAGACGCTGCCGAAGTATGCCCCGGACATCATAAAAAACATTCAACGCCGTGTAGTCACAAATGGTGATGAGGTGATACTCATGTCGTACAATAACGCGCTCTCCTCGGCCCTCGATGAACGGGAGTTCCGCGAATCGGTAAACCTGGCGATACACAACAGGGAAAAGAGCGGTGTTGCCGACCTGTTTAAAACCTGGAGTCCCTACATCCGTCCCCAGGAGATGATGATAACCCCGGGCAATTACCGCCTGTACAAGGATCTGGGCATGAAGGGCGTGGTGCTTTACTACAGCGCGATTCCCTTCGACGCCTTCCGCGTTTTTGAACGCGAGCTCACCATGGAGGAGGCGCACAATCCCCTGGTCTACCGAAACAGGGATACCGGTGAAGAACTGATCGTCATCCCGGCCTACAACCACGGCGACCTGGCGGAAAATATCAGCATTCGAAAATGGGTGCGTGACCTGCACCGTCAGCAGCTGAGGGGAAATATCAGGAAGGATGTGCTTCTCTTCATCAACGCCGACGCCGATGATTCATACTGGTACGGCTACAAGCTCCCATCGTATCTTTCCTGGCTGCCCAACACGGGAGGCCTGTCCCAGCTTGTTGATGACGTGGCCGACCTGGACTATGTTCAGTTCACCACCATTGATGAATACGTAAAGTCCCATGAACCCGCCGGAGAAATATCCTTCGGCCAGGATGCCGCGGATGGAAGCTTTAATGGATATGTGTCGTGGTCTGAAAAAGCCTATTCAAGCGATTACTGGAGCGAAATCGCCGCTGACCGTCGCACCTCGGAATTTGTCGATGCCGTGTACTCCAATGCGCACGCCGCGGTTCCGGCCGATATACGGTCCTCGATGGAAAGATCCTTTTCCCTCCGCATGAGACTGCTTTCCACAACAAACTTCGGCATGGCAACCCCATTCCTGGCACGCACACGCGAGCGGGTTGTGGAGGGAATAATCGATCCGCTCCGGCGCCTTGGCACCGGGGTTTGGGACAAGACCGAAAAATCAGCGAAAAACAGCATCCTCACGGGAAGACCGCCACTTCGAATAATGAAGGATCGGGAATTTATTGATTCTGTTTTGATCATAAAACCGAAAAATTTCCCCCCCGACCAGGGAGTCATCATAACACTGCCCCGGCCGCTCCCCGGTCCCGGCAGGTATTTTCTTGCGGACAGCAATGAGAAAGAAACAATCATTTTCGCTCTCCCCTCGCGCAGCCATGAAACAGGGGCTGACAAAGCCCGATTCTATGTTCCCCAAGGTACTATCGGATCAAACGGAACATATAACCTCTACCGACGAATTGGCGCATCATCGAATCGCAAATACAGTACAGAGGCTTCGACAAAAAAACTGGCAAACGGTTCCATCGAGGTTCGTTTTGACGATCGCGGCCATGTAGACGGCGTTTACAGCAACGGAGTACGGCAGCTTCTCAGTGAAAGCCTCCAGCCGGCAATTCATTATGACAATAAGATTTTCGGACCCGGCATGCTCAGGACCACTGTAGAACTGGATGGGCAAAACGGCGTTGCCGCGGTGAGACTCACGGGAGAAATAACTCTTCCCGGTAAGGATTCAACAGCGGGCCGTATGGACTACCTTCTGTATCTCATCGACGGTGTTCCCGGCTTGTTTATTGATGCTTTCATTACCTATCCCGATACTCCGCGCACAACGGTATTCAAGCCCCAGGTGCCGGCATTGGCACGCCTTTATGATTCCAAATGGCAGGAGGTGGCGCCCTGCGAGCTCAGGTTCGCTCCCACGGCCGACAGGGAATCTCCTTTCAGAGTACTGAAACGGAATTTCCTGGGCGTGGAATCATCATACACTATAGATTATTTCCGTCATTCGCGAAAAAACCTGGACCTGGCTAACGTGAACAATCACATCACAGCAGAATATGTGGCGGTTACCGGTAAACAGAACGGTATTGCCGTAGCTATGGATACGGCCGTCCTGTCAAACTTCGCCTTCTGTCCCCTCAAGATAGATCACGGGATATGGAACGGCTTCCAGCTCAGGCTGAATCCCTTCGGGACCTATTTCGGCGAGCAATACTATCAGCCTACCTGGAGCAACGGCCAGGGTTTCACCACGGCACTTCTCTCGGGCGACCAGTACCATACAGCCGCCTGCACCTTCAGCGGCCACACATCGCGTTTTTCCCTCATGATTGCCTTTTTTAAAGGAGATGTCATTCCCGAAAAAGACAAAAAGGCACTGCTTGCCTACGCAAGACCGCCCTTTACCGTCGGTCTTCATGAAACACCGGAAATACAGGCTCACAGAAAAACAGAAACACCCCGGGGATTCCTGGCACTCTATGACGGCAAAGGGGTATATTTTCACTGGGAAAAGCCAGCGGGAAAACCACAGGGCTATAACCTATACTGCGGCACCAGGCCCGGTTCGCTCACCATGAAATTCAAACAGAGCGGTACGGAATCGACACTTTTCAAGAGTGAGTTTTCAAAAGGAATTCCCTTTGAAAAGGGAAAAACCTATTATGCGTCCATTGCGGCTGTCGATGAAACGGGCCGTGAGGGGGCCCGGTCGCGTGAAATAGTCTTTACTGCTGAAACAGTTAAATCGAAGGACATGGACCTGCCGGTGTCGCTTCAGCTGAAGATACTCTTCGCGACTCTGAAGTCCATGATTGACTGATACGGGATGGCGGCAATATCCACTCCCAAAAAGGAAAAGGCGTTATTGCAAATGGCAGAAAATAAATTACCCTGCATGTATCTTTTATAATTGACGTTTTTCAGACTAAAAGAGGAATGGAATCTATGGATAAAATAAAATCGTCACTATCATCGGACCAGCTGCTGAAAACCGCCATGGTCCTCAGTATCATAACCATAATTTACAATATCGCCGAAGGTCTTATTTCCACGGCCTTCGGATATGCCGATGAAACCATGGCCCTCTTCGGTTTTGGCGTTGACAGCTTCGTGGAAGTCGTCTCGGGACTGGGAATAGCCCACATGATCTGGCGGATGAAAAGAAATCCCGTGGAACAGCAGGACCGGTTCGAAAAGACGGCGCTCTATGTCACGGGATACGGCTTTTATCTCCTTACTGCGGGCCTGGTTGCCGGGTCGATCCTCATCATCATTCAAAAGGCGAAACCGGAATCGACCCTGGTCGGAATCATCATTTCAGTTATCTCAATACTTACCATGTATATTCTGTACCGCTACAAACTGCGGACCGGAACGGCCCTGGACTCGGCGCCCATCATTGCCGATGCCAACTGCACAAAGACCTGTTTCTATCTCTCCTTCGTGCTTCTGGCCTCGAGCCTGATCTACCAGGTATTCCAGGTTCCCTACGTTGATGCCCTGGGGAGCCTGGGGATAGCCTGGTTCGCTTTCAGCGAAGGACGCGAATCCATTGAAAAGGCCCGGAGCGGCAATCTCACCTGCAGCTGTGACGGGTGCTGCTCCTCCTCCACGCGGCCCTGAACCGGCCGTGCAGGAGCTAAATATTTTTCCTGTAAAATTCCGTCACCAGTCTCTCCGCCTTCTTCGGATCTCCCTGCCATGCCCGGGCATGACGGTCGCAGGGAGAATTCCAGAATTGTTTCGGCTCATTTGCCGATTCATAAATACGCCTGCCGTGTTCATAGGGGATAAAGTCATCGTTCTCGCAGTGAATTATGAACACGGGACGTGAAATGATTTTTTTTATCGAATCCTCGGCGTTCATCTCATCACTATCCGCTCCCGTTCGCAGCTCAAACAAAGCAACCACGAGATTCAGCAGGGGATGCCTCGGTATATGAAAATCCCTCCAGGCGATATCAGCGAGAAGATCCTTAAAATTTGCTATTCCAGCCTCGAAAACACCGGCCTTTATGCGAACATCGGCAGCCATGGCAGGGATGCTTGTTGCGGCTCCCATTGATACGCCGAATACGCCTATATCACGCAGTTTCCTGACCTTTGCAAGATAATCGACACCGGCTATAACATCATCTCTCTCGTGATAGCCCATGGATATGGGACCGGGTGAGCTCTTCCCGTGGCTGCGCAGATCAATGAGCAGAAGGTTAAAACCTGCGTTGTGAAGCGTCCGTACCCAGCGCATCCCCTCATTGCGGTTCGCCCCATGCCCATGGACCATGATGATGCCCTTTGCCGATGGTGACGGCGACGGGATATACCATGCGGAAATATTTACACCATCGGTGCTTTTAAAGGCGACATCCTCGAAAGAGAGGCCAAGTTCCGATGGATCACCGCAGTATATGAAATGGTTCGGGTCGCATACACCTTTTTTATTAATGAGTTCAGAAGAAAAATGCCAGGATGCTCCGAACAGAATCAGAGCGATGAAGACAATAATACTTACCATGATCTTTTTCACATAGACCCCCATTGATTACATGCCGGAATGATACAGAGAAACAGCAATTGGATGATTTTCATTTTATGGAAATATATTACACATTTTCAAGAATTTTTTAACCGGTTATTTAACAGGGATCAACTGGTTAATATAAATCATAAAGAGCTTCTCCTCTTCGTTGGTAATGAGCAGCGTATCGTCGTCCATGAAACAGATGGCCTCGCACTGACCCGCGTCAATTCGAAGCCGGTACTTCGTACCGTTGAAATAATCGTCGCCCGAGACAACTTCGAAGAGCCATACAATTGATGATGAAATATCCGTAGAAGGGAATCCGGCAAATACATTGGCCAGTACTGCAAGCCGGTTGCCGTCGGGCGAGGCATCGGCTGCAGAGACAGATCCCTCCGTATTAAATTCGGCAACAAGATCCAGAGTCGTGGTATCCGTACCGCTCAGGTCATCAAAACGGTAGAGGACCGTTATACTGTCGAAATAATGCTTTGTAAGAAGATATACTGTATCGCGGGCCCAGAATATAGCCTCTGCATCATAGTTGTATTTATCCGGAGCTCCGACGGGATAACCAGGATAAGTGAAAAGGATGTGCGTGGCGACTGATACTGAAGATGAGAGAAGATCAGGTTCAGGAATTTGATACAGGCAAAGATTGTCTCTTTCAAAATAAGGGGGAGTATTATTCCCGATATCACCAACATAGATATTCCCGTCGCCATCCATGGTGATGTCTTCCCAGTCGATGTTTGTGGCATCGCTGATCGTTATGGCTGCGGGTGATCCCGATGTCCCGTCGGTATAAACCGGATAGAGTACGGCATTGTTAGCCGGATCATTGTTCGAATCATTATGGGTCCAGAAGAGACCGGCATGGTTTTTACTTTTCACTATTCCCGACGATTCAATGATGCCGGCGTTTTCAAAAGTGCCGACAGGTTCAAGGACCAGAGCCTGATCATCATCGGAGCCCGCCTTATCACAGGTGCAGCACGACGCAATCATAAAAATAACGCTGACATGAGTTATCCATTTGACAATTATTTTTGTGTTCATACGTTCTCTCTGTTATCATGAATCATATTATTGAATTTTTATCTGTTCCAAACCCCCTCCGGGGGTGGCGACTTGCCTTTTATGTTTACAGTAAATACATTCGCCGGGGGCATCTATCCCTGGTACGTCTTGTTCTTAAGGGCAATCCTTTTTGCCATGCCCTCCACGGCCATGAAAAGAGAATTTGAGAGATCTGACTTTGCTCCGTAATCGGCCGATACCAGGTTGGACACCCGGCCCTCTTCGATGAATTCCCAGGCCGCCCCCCACCGGTGCTCCCTGCGGCGGTCATATACGCCGATGGCGATGCCTCCCTTGTCCCGGACCAGGGAAAAACATGGAACATCGGTAAGCCCGTCGCCCACGACGATCATCTGGTCGAAGGGAATCCTGACCCGGCCCGGGCTGACTTTTTTATTCACCACAAAGGGCTGTCCCCGGTACTCCTCCCCCACGATCCCTTTTGATATCTGGAATATATAGCGCGTCTTGTCCGTAAAGCTGATGATCTTCTTCGGATAGGAAATTGATCCGTCGCGGTCAAAATGAAACTCGCAGGACCAGATGTCGCGGAAATGACGGGCGATCTTCGTGTTCCGTATAACATCGCCGATTCCGCTGCTGATGCAGTAAAACTCAACGGCGATATCCTGACTTATCTTCCCGGCGTGTTTTTTTATCCGGTTGAAGATGGTGCCGGCCCCGTTAAACAACGGCGCTTCGCGAGCCCACTCCTGCAGCACATCGGCGGTGATACGTGGCCCCCGGGAGGCGTGGGAAAGTTCGATCATCCCGAAAAGATACGCCGGTACCGGATCCCAGTCAAGGTCCACCCGCTGCTGAACGCTTTCCCAAAATTGACCGATGTCGACACCCAGTTTTTTCAGAAGCCCCGTGGTGGTATCCGGGGCCAGGGTGTCGTCGAAATCAAATATCACGGCGATGATATTTCCCACAATTTCTCCTTTTAGCGGCATTTTACAGAGTTTACACAATGGTACAATTCCCTCCGTACGAATCAACTTATTTTTTCTTCCTTGCCATTCGCCCATCACTCCTTATTTAAAATAAGGGAACCTCTATAAATTGGATTTTGGAAGTTCCCTTGCGGGCACAAGCGTAGGGAAAATCAGGTTTTTCCATTTTTTAATTAATGAAAAACCTGATTTCTAGAGGTACCCATAATATATGATTGACGTTAATTCTTTTAAAACATAAAAGGAAATAAAATCAATAACAGGATCAGAGCCATGCATACACATATTCTCCTGGTGGACTGCCGCGATGAAGAAGGCCTGGTGCATCGGGTCACGGGAGTCCTGTACAGGCACAACTGCAATATAATCAGCAACGGCGAGTTTGTCGAAAAGGAAACAGGGCATTTTTTTATGCGCACCGAATTCTGGGGACAGGTGAGCGATGAGGAAATAACCGGAGAACTGAAAACGGCGTTACCGCCCGACACACGCATTAAACTCGTAAAAAAACTTAAAAAAAAGATCGTCATATTCGCAACAAAAGAGCACCATTGCCTGGGTGATCTTCTGCTGCGCAACAATTTTAGCGAAATGAGCGCCGATATTCTGGCCGTTGTAAGCAATCATTCTCTGCTGAAAGAACTGACGGATAAATTCGGCATACCCTTTCATTACATCGGCCATGAAGACCTTTCCAGGAGCGCTCACGAGGAACAGATACTGCAAATCATCGATGGACTGGAACCGGAATATATCATTCTCGCCAAATACATGAGGGTTCTCTCCCGTAATTTCGTTTCCATGTTCCCCCATCGCATCATCAACATTCACCATTCCTTTCTACCGGCCTTCATTGGAGCCAATCCCTACAAGAAAGCCTTCGACAGGGGAGTAAAGATTATAGGCGCCACAGCCCACTTTGTCACCGATGATCTTGACGAGGGGCCGATAATTTCACAGGGCGTTGTTCCCGTAGACCATACGCACAGCGTCGACGATATGATTCGCGCAGGGAGGGAAGTAGAGCGGCTCGTCCTGGCGCAGTCACTGAAACTGGTGCTGGAAGACAGGGTCTTTGTTCATAACAACAAGACTATCATTTTCGATTGAATATACCGGTTTTATCAATATCTTTTGAAAACGGCAGTTTACATACCCACTCCGGGTATGGATGTTTTATTATTCATTTCCAAAGCAAGTATATCAGCCGGGAGCACACGCCTCTCAGGGGCGGCGGGGTCTCCCTATCATGACCGAAGCGTGGCCGCAAGACGTAAAGGATTTCTTATAAGCTTCAGGGCGTCGATAATGGTATGACACACAACATCGGCAGACAGAAGAACTTCAGCGGCCGCGCCTTCCTGTTGAATCACCGCTACGGCCAGGGCCGCCTCTTCAAGCATGATCACATCGTTACGACCGTTGCCGATACAGATTGCCGTGTCACTGCCGAGTTTTCTCACATATTGCGCCTTTGCCTCGGCCTGGTTGTCCCGTTTAATCACCGAAACTGAACAGGGAACTCCCTCAAGCTGCTTCCGCACCGTACCGAAAGTATCGGCCGTAAGCACGTGTATGGCCATGTCCCGAGAAATTTCGTTGAGCAGTTCTTTTACACCATCGATAAGCCCTCCATCACAGGCGATTGTCCCGTTGTAATCCAGAACAAGGTTCTCTATGATGAGGATTTTATAGCCTGGAATCGTCAGTGTTATCATGATTTTATGTTGTCCGTGTATACATTAAATTTATATTCGAATATTCCCAGGTGACCCTGAAAATTAAACGATTTTACTATATAATCATACCATCGTCAAATAAAAAGTATTAAATTGCGTGATATACACTCTACCGGGGCAGATGCGGCAAAATTCACAATATTTTAATTGCCAATGGAGAAAGGCTGTTGAAAATATCCTCATCGTTTCAATTTTCAGACTACATTGCAGGTAGCACAGAAACCGGTTGTATATATTTCTTACTTCGCGGCCTTCGCGCTCTTCCTGTTACTACTTTTCACAGGCAAAAACATGATCAAAGTACTGAACCTCACAAAATCCTTCGGTTCCCAGGACATCCTGGAGAGCGTCAGCTTTAGCATAAACGAAGGGGAACGCATCGGGCTTGTGGGCCGCAACGGCCACGGGAAAACGACAATCTTCCGCATGCTAATCGGCGAGGAACAGCCCGACAGCGGAGAAATCGTTATTCCGAAAAATTATTCCATCGGCTATGTCACGCAGCATATAGGATTTTCCCGCGACACGGTCCTGGAGGAAGGATGCCTTGGCCTTCCCGAGCACATGAAGGAGGACCAATGGCGCGTTGAGAAGATCCTCTTCGGCCTTGGATTCGGTCCCGGCGATATGAAACGGCACCCATCGGAATTTTCCGGCGGTTACCAGGTGCGCCTGAACCTGGCCAAGGTCCTATCGGCGGAGCCCCACATGCTCCTTCTCGATGAGCCCACGAACTACCTTGACGTCGTATCGATCCGTTGGCTCTCGCGCTTCCTCCGCCAGTGGAAGGGCGAGCTCATCCTCATCACCCACGACCGCTCCTTCATGGACGGCATCATAACCCATGTCGTGGGCATTCACCGGAAGAAAATAAGGAAAATAACGGGTACAACGGACAAGTACTATGAGCAGCTCCTGCGCGAGGAGGAGATCCACGAAAAGACACGGCTCAATGACGAGAAAAAACGTAAAGAAGTTGAACAATTCATAACCCGGTTCCGGGCAAAGGCCCGTCTTGCCGGCCTTGTCCAGTCACGCGTAAAGGCAATGGAAAAGCAGGGGCGCCTGGAACGCCTTGAAAAAATAGAGTCCCTGGATTTTTCCTTCACCTACAAGCAGTACCCGGCGAAAACAGCCATGCATGTAAAGGACCTGAGCTTCGCCTATGATCCGTCATCGCCCCTCATCCAGAACCTGAGCTTCACCGTGGGGAAAAGCGACCGCATCTGCGTTATCGGGAAAAACGGCCGCGGTAAAACCACTCTTTTAAAACTTCTCTCGGGAGACCTGAGTCCCGACCGGGGAGAAATACTGACCCATCCCGAATCCAGCAGGGGATACTATGCCCAGACCAACGCGCTGAACCTCAATGAAAACATCACTATTGAAGAGGAACTCATGGCGGCCGGGTGCGAACGGCAGCGGGCCCGGGACATATGCGGCGCCATGATGTTCGAGGGGGATAATGCTCTGAAAAAAATCAAGGTTCTCTCGGGCGGCGAGAAAAGCCGCGTTCTCCTGGGAAAAATCCTGGCCGCACCGTCGAACCTGCTTCTCCTCGACGAGCCAACGAACCATCTCGACATGGAATCGTGCGATGCTTTCCTTGCAGCCGTGGACGACTTCGACGGCGCCGCCATTATCGTTACCCACAATGAAATGTTCCTCAACACCCTGGCCAACCGTTTCATCGTTTTCCAGGGCGGCGGCGTCTCTCTCTTTGAGGGAACCTACCAGAGCTTCCTGGAAAAAATCGGCTGGGAGGACGAAGTCGATACCTTAAAAAAAGAACAGCTTTCACAAACAGAGGGCACGGCGGAACCCATAAATAAAAAGGAACTGCGCAAACTCCGGGCCGCGGTCCTTACGCGGCGCACCAAGGAATTGAAACCTCTGGAAGAACGGTCAGCGGCCATTGAGAAGGATCTCATGAAACTGGAAACGACACAGAAGGAAATAAATGAAGCGATTATTGCCGCTTCGGCCACAGGCAGCGGCCAAGAAATACAGCGGCTGTCGAAAGAACTGCATAACGTTCAATCCGGAATTGAATCCCTGTACGACGAATACGCCCGCATCACCGATTCAATCGACGAGAAAGGCAAACAGTTCGACCGGGAATTGGAGGAACTGGGCGAGTAATTTTTGCGCAGGGGCACGGCATACCGCACCCCTGTGATTGTTATTCATTATTCATCTTGCTGGCGATTCTGTCCTGGTATTCCGTGATCTCATTACGGAGAATAGTCAGATCCGTTATGCGGTCATCAAGTTTAACCAGGTGGCTGTTCAGGAGCTCAAGAAGTCTGTCAAGCACAACTTTATTGGACTTCTGAATGGACCACATGGCCTCGAGCTCCTGCATCTCTGAAAGGTTGAGTCCCAGTATCTTCAGGCGCTTTATCAGCTTCAGGCGGCGCAGGTCATCATTGGTATAAACGCGTTTGCCCCCCTCTATGCGCCTCACGGAATTGAGAAGACCGATCTCCTCGTAATAACGGATGGTCCGCTGGCTCATTTCGAGCTTGCCCGCAATCTCCCCTATTGAAAGATACTGATCGTCATTTTCCATCATTCACCTTTCCTTCAGTTATATTTTCCCTGGAACATTTCCCGAAGTTTGTACTTCTGGACCTTGCCGCTGGCCGTCATGGGATACTCCGCGACAAATTCCCAGTACCGGGGAATCTTATGCCTTGCGATCTTCCCCGTGCAAAAATCAACAAACTCATCGGCCGTGGCCGTCTCCCCTTCTTTCAGCCTGATCGCGGCCAGAACCTGTTCGCCGTATTTCCGGTCCGGTATTCCCACAACCTGTACATCGCTGACCTTGGGATTCTTATAGAGAAATTCCTCGATTTCACGGGGATAGATATTTTCCCCGCCGCGGATGATCATGTCCTTGATACGGCCCGTTATCCGGTAATAGCCTTTTTCGTCCACGGTTCCCAGGTCGCCGGTATGAAGCCATCCGTCCCTGTCGATAGCGGCAGCCGTAGCTTCCTCCATTTTATAGTAGCCTTTCATGACACAATCGCTGCGCGTGACGATTTCGCCCTGAATTCCCGGGCCCGCATCTTCTCCCGTCTCGGGATCGATGATCTTACCCTCGATATCGGGAAGCAGTGTACCCACGGTGGATACGCGGAGCTCAACGGGATCATCGCGCCGCGTCATAGTCATGACCGGCGAGGACTCGGTCTGCCCGAAAGCGATGACCACCTCGGGACAATGCATTTTTGTTCTCACCTGGTTCATGACCTCTACAGGACAGGGAGCCCCGGCCATGATTCCCGTGCGCAGCGAAGACATAATATATTTTTCAAAATCGGCATGATTCACGATGGCGATAAACATGGTGGGCACGCCGTTAATCGCCGTGCATCTCTCACCGTCAATGGCCTTCAGGGCGAGCAGGGGATCAAAGTTCTCCAGTACAATCATGGCCGCCCCGTGCACCACGCTGTTCAGCGTACTCATGACGCAGCCGAAACAATGGAACAGGGGCACCTGGATAAGGAGACGGTCCTTTTCAGTCAATCCCATCACATCCCCCACCATGCGCGCATTGTTGACAATGTTATAATGAGAGAGCATGACTCCCTTGGGAAATCCCGTGGTACCCGAGGTATACTGCATGTTAATGACGTCACGGCTGTCCAGGCTTTCTTCCCTGGCGGTCAGTTCTTCATCACTGACACCTTCCCCCAGACGCAGCAGGTCCTGGAAACTGAACATCCCCGGCGTTTCCTTTCTTTTCCCGATGTAAACCACGTTTCTCATAAAAGGAAGCGCGTCCGATTTAATGTGTCCAGGTTTCACGTTGTCCATGTTTCCAACGACCTGGCGGGTCACTTCATAATAGTTGGTATCGCGGTATTCCTCGATAATGACCAGGGTGGTGGAATCGGACTGCTTCAGTATATATTCCAGCTCATGGCTTTTATAGTTTGTATTTACCGTGACAAGGACAGCTCCCGTCATGGCAAGACCGAACTGCAGGTAGGCCCACTGAGGAACATTGGTGGTCCATACCGATACATGGTCCCCTTTTTTTACTCCCAGTGCCATAAAGCCCCGGGCCGTTTTCCTGCACATTGCATGGAACTCGGCATAATTCTGACGGATTCCCGATTCAGGACAAACCAGGGCTTCGCGTTCCCCAAAAGCCTGCGCTGTTTCTTTTAATGCATCACCAATAGTTTTATCGACAAAATCTGACATTTGCATATATTCCTCCCCGATAATTATAGCCAGTTGACGTGAAGTGGAATATTCAACACTTAACGTTAACTGGCAAACACATAGATTGAGGGGGAACTTATGTCAAGAAAATAATCACTGTTCATTCGGGTAAATAGTGATTACCATCGTGGCTTGTATCAGGGGATATTGAATTCATTTTTCCAGTCTTTATATATGCGCAGGCATTCATCGATATGGTCCTCATACCGCACGTTCATGTATTTAACCATTCTTTTCAGGACATCTTCAAGGCGCTTCAGGCGTTCTTCCGCCGGGCATAAGGAAACGTCCTTGAGGGACTTCAGACCATCCCTAATACCGTCGGCCAGGGCCCGCCTGATGAATCCCCTCACCGTGGTAATTTTCATCCCTATAACATGAGAAAAATAAACGGCAAAACGTTCCAGGAGAATTTTCTGCTCCTCGGTTCCGATTGTATCACGGACCAGGTTTCCCATGTGCAGCATATTAATTTTCCTCCATGAAAATTACGAATCGGCGGGCATCGGGCACTGCCATGTCTCCTGCCCGCCTAAGGCTGATTATCCTTCGTAAACAACGGCAAGAAGCACGGCATCCCTGTCTTCCATGGCATTGCTGACCCGGTGAGGCACATCGGAAAGATAATATATGCTGTCACCGGTCTCAAGACGTTCCTCGCGGTTTCCCAGGGTGATGATTATGGTCCCTTCCAGAACCATGATGAACTCTTCACCGTCGTGACTTGAAAGTTCGCTGCTCACGCTCTTCCCAGTGAGGGTAACTATGAAAGAATTCATGTGTCTGTCCCTGACTCCGCTTGCCAGTGACTGGTAGTTATAATCGGGATGATCCTTCGTTCCGGAAATATGCCGGGCAATATCCCTGCGTTCCTTTTTTCTGACCACGGAATAGCTGTAGCCCGATTTATCGCCAAGCAGGAGAGCCATGGCGATCCGAAGCGCCTTTGAAAGGCGTATAACCGTCTCAATATTGGGATACGCGCTCTGACCCTCAATCTTCCTGAGCAGATCGACATCAATTCCCGCTATCCTGGCCAGTTCCTCGGGCTTCATTCCCTGCAGTTCCCGCAGTTCTTTCAACCGTTTTCCAAGGGGTACCCTCTCTTCATCCTTTTCCATTCCCTGGTAGTAGCCGGAAAGATCGTGAAGAAAATCGTCGTATTCAGCGCTTTTAACTTTTGATTTCATATCTTCCCCCGCTATTTCGTATCGTAGCAGCCTATCTGCCGCGAGATGACAACACGCTGTATCTCCGATGTTCCCTCGCCTATCGTCAGCAGTTTCTGGTCACGATAGAAACGTTCGATGTTGTATTCTTTCATGAGTCCGTATCCGCCGTGCAACTGCACCGCTTCATCCACGACCCTGCCCATTACCTCGGAGCAATAGAGTTTAGCCATGGCGGCCTCTTTTCCAAAAGGCTTTTTAGCGTCGCGAAGCTTGCATGCCTTGTATAGAAGGTTCCGCGCCGCTTCGATTTCCATAGCCATATTGGCCAGTTTGAAGGCATTTACCTGGAAGGTGGATATTGGCACGCCGAACTGTTTTCTTTCTTTTGCGTACTTGAGTGCCAGTTCATAGGCACCCTGGGCTCCCCCGAGTCCCATGGCCGCAATGGCAAGCCTGCCGTTATCCAGTGTTGAAAGCATCTGGTGAAAACCCTCGCCCCGCTTGCCCAGAATATTTTTTTCCGGCACGCGGCAGTCGTCGAAAAAAAGCTCACCCGTATCGGACGAACGCCACATCATCTTTTTATGCATTTTATTCGCCGTAAACCCCGGTGTGCCATTGGGTACCAGAATGCACGATACCTCATTCCGGCCTTCCTTTGATTTGCCGGTTAGAGCCTGCACCGTACACACACCGGCCATTTTAGATGTGGAATTAGTTATGAATATTTTGCTGCCGTTTATGACCCAGGAGCCGTCCTTTATCTCAGCTTTTGTCCTGCTCGACCCGGCATCGGAACCGGCCTCGGGCTCGGTGAGTCCGAAGGAGGCCAGAATTTCGCCGGAACAGAGCCGGGGAAGCCACTCCATCCGCTGTTCCTCATTGCCGAAATAATAGATGGGGCCGATCCCTAAAGAATTACCGGCGGCCACAGTAGCGGCCTGGGACCCGTCGACACGGGCTATTTCCTCCACGGCTATGACATATGAAAGATAGTCCATTCCGGCACCGCCGTACTCTTCCGGCACAACGATACCGAAAAGCCCCAGATCCCCCATCTTTTTTGTCAAATCAAGAGGAAACTCTTCTTTGTCATCAATCTCCTGTGCAACAGGAGTAATCTCGTTTTCCGCGAATTCGCGGATATTATTTCTGAGCATTACCTGCTCATCATTTAGCCAGAAATTCATGTCTACCCTCCCCAGGTATACAGACTTTTACCGGGACGTACAGTACCGGTTGTTGTCAGTTTCACGGTACTGAGGGGATGTATCACAGGCACAATTACCGCTTATGAGCTATCCCCATTACCGCATCACTATCATATTACTACCGTTTACGTCGGGGAGTACGAAGCAGAAACCGGGAAACATTGCAATCTCTACCCCTCCAGTTTCACTTCGCGCCCCCCTCTGACAATAAACGGGACCTTAAGCAATTAAAAAGAAAAACCCTCGGGCAGTTCCTTTTCCTTCGTTCCCTCGGGAACCCAGGAAAGATCCATGATGGTATAGGTCGGATTGGTCGTCTTGAAAATCGGAACAACCCGCATGCCCATGGAAGGATCCCCCTTGGAAAGGTAACTCATGAGAATCGTCGAAACACCGTCAAACTCGATGTTGATAAACTTGATGGGTTTATCAAGAAGGTTGAATGCCCCTGACCGCTCGCACACCATGAAGGTATGAACCTTCGCGGTCTTACGTGCCAGATCGGTCATATCGAACACCGTCATGCGTTCCAGACAATCGGGACAGCATATCCTGAAGGGCTGATAGATGGTTCCGGTGTATTCGCATTTTTTGTTATCGCAGCGGGTCGCCATAAGTTTCCCTTTGCTCAGCGATTCAAAAAATATTGCTTCTCCCCCGTAAGAATGGATATACGTCATATCCCGGGGATTGGTGACCCCCATAAGCTTCCATCCATCATCGGCATTCCTGATGGGCATATTGGGCGTCATGTGATGAAAGTCACCCTTTATCTTGTACTGATTATTTTTAACATGTACTTGTCCAAACATACTCATGGCTCGTTCTCCTTACGCGTCTTTTTTCAAAAGATGATCGGGATCCATGAGTATTGTTGCCGTTACATGCGATCCCACGCCGGCGTGGCTGATAGCCAGCGCCCTCTTGGCACTTTCAACCTGGAGGTTGGTCCAGTCTTTCGGTTTTTCCCTGTTGAACTCCTTCCAGCGCTTTTCGTCGCTGTGAATCTCTCCCCAACGGTTCCATAGATGGGTTGCTATCTCGAAAACCTGCATGATGCCCGTGGCACCCACGGCGTGCATGCACCCGATCAGTCCACCGGAAAGATTTGACGGCAGTTTACCGGGTTTACCCGTATGGGGGTTCGTATGATAGCAGTCGCCCGACTCAACATAGGTCCGCCCTTCACCATAGGGCCTGATTCCTATATCCTCATATGTCTGCACGTCACTGATAGTGAAAGCATCGTGGAGCTCAATAACATCCAGATCCTCTGTGGGGTCCTTGATGCCGACCTGATGGTAGGCGTAATAGGCTGCCATCCTGGCCGCGAGAAAGCCGGTAAAGCCGGGATAGCGCTCTCCGCCGGGAAATCTTTTGCCTAAATCCTTGTACTGATCGGCAGTTTCGTTGGGAAGCAGGGGTATTTCCATGTCCCTTCTGTCGGCAGGTCTTAGACTATGCGATCCGGCGGTCACCCAGATACGCAGGGGCTTATGCGGCGAATTTTTCGTCAGCTTCATTGCCGTTTCTTCATCGCACAATATGGCGCAGGCGGCTCCGACGCTCATGACACAGGCGTCCAGGGCCCTGAGAGGATCGGCCACGACAGGTGAATTCAGAACATCATCAACGGTAATTTTCATAGGCGCCTGGGCAAAGGGATTGAACCGGGCGTAACCGTGATGTTTCACCGATATTTCCGCCAGGGTTTTCCTGAAGGATTCCTCTTCTTTGCCGAAGACCGTCCAGTACTTCTTCGCCATTACGGCGTAGTATCCCGTATAGATATGTCCAAGCGGAGATTCCCAGTCCTTGTCAGCGGCACATGAGATGAGGAAATTTCCCTCATCGGTGGGGACCTCGTCCATACGCTCCCAACCCATGGTAAGGACGCAGTCGGAATATCCCGAAGCAACGGCCTTCACGCCCTCCCAGAGGGTGGAGCCTCCCGTAGCGCCGCCGGTCTTAACACCGATATTGCCCAGCGGATCAAGACCAAGACGGTCATGGATAACGGCCTCACCGAGCAGCTGATCGCCGAAATGGTCGGCAAAATGTCCGTAATAACATGTGTGAATGTACTTCTTCAATTCAGCCGGCGACATGTTAATCATCTTCGCTGCCATGACAAGAGCATCCACGCAGAGCTCTTCCGTTCTTTTGTCCGGCATTGCCCGGTCAAATTTACTCTGTCCAGCCGTAACCAGGTATACCGGTCTCAGCAGTTTTGGTATTTTCAGTTGTTTTTCACTGAAAGTTATCATACCCGCAACCTCCCTAAGTTGTTTTACCCAAAATTTTTTATAGTGGCTTTATATTATGTGCTTTTAAAACGTCCCCAGCCAGAAGGCAATGGCCCTCACCGGGGTCTTGTTCACGATCATCTGCTCATCGGGCTTGGTCCAGTAATGAATCGAGTCACCTTCATGCAGCTTGATGGTGTCCTCACCGTATATTAGCTCTACTTCCCCTTTCAGTATGCAGAGTATCTCCTGGCTGCTCTTAACCCCCTTCCGGGCCGGAATGGACTTGTCCGGTTCAACCACCAGTATGGCCGTATCAATAATGGACCGGTTCTCCGGCGGAAAAAAGCGCTGTGTGGCAAATCCTGAATGGGGAAGATCCACGTTCTCCCATTCACTTTTACGGATAAGCGACCAGGCTTTCTGTTTTTCCACCTGATCCATCACATCGCTGGCGCTTATACCGATGGCTGCGCATATATTCATGAGTGTATCCACCGATGGTGAATTGACATTATTCTCTATCTGGCTCAAAAAGCCCTCGGAAATTCCCGCTTTTTCCGCGATCACTTTCATGGTAAGCTTTTTATCTTTACGGTATCTTCTTATTACTGAGCCTAAATTCATATTCTTTCTTCTGCCTGCACGGTTAATTATGTTGAAATCAATAAATATTTACTATTTATATTTATTTATTATATGTAAATATTTACTATTTATTAACATTTATAATTGTTCAAAAATGTCAAGTATTTTTTCCAAAAGTCATAATATAGAGCTTATTTTTATATTTAGCCCAGCCCAACTGAGTTTTTTAATTGACTTTCATAATTAAATAAAAAAGATAGGGTGAGTATTAAAAATACATATATAAAATTGCATACCAATTTTATATACAAATTTAATTGGAGGAGTTTATGAAAAAGTCTTTTCTCATCTTCCTGGCAGTTATAATGACTGTCGCAATGTTTGCCGGATGCAAAACAATGGAAAAATCATATCCCGGCACAGCACTTATACCACAGCCTGCCGATTACAAAATATCGGGTGAAGTTACCGGTAAAGGCGAAGCCATTGTTATTCTCGGCTTTATCACTATCGGTAAAAGAGAGTTTGGCCACACATACAACTGGGCCGCCATCAATCCTTTTTCTTTCCTTTCCTCTTTTTCCGGACGCAGCATCGCGGAATCAAACGCTATGTATGACGCCCTGGGAAAAATGAAGGGAGCTGACAAGGTTATCGAGCCCAAGTGGGAAGTTCAGTCGACCGGTCTTCCTATTCTCTTCACTAAATACAGTGTAACCGTGACGGCAAAAGCAATTACCTTCACAGGCCCAAGCCAGTACGGTAGATAAGAACATTACGTAATAATACACCAAAGGAGGGGTGGTGCACACATGCAGCCACCCCTCTTCATTTCAACATAGAACGGGAGAACCCATGAAAAAAATAATTACCGCGGCAATCCTTGTCATACTGGCCCTGTCTGCCGGATGCTCACCACAGTATTACCTGAAAACAAACAAGGATACTCTCAGCAAGGATGATATCCTCATTCTCGGTCCGCTTTTTCTCTCCGACATATTTGCCCCGGGAAATGATGAGGACATATTCAACCGCAACCTTTACGTGGGAGCCATTACCTTTTCCGGCGGCATTATCACTAATGAGAAAATGGGCATGACGCGGCAATCGGAAAAACGCATTTTCGAAAAACAACAGGAGTTTCGCGACACCGTAAGGAAATTTTATCTCACTACACTCAGGGAAATCGTTCAGGATAACAAAGTTCGGGCGCAATTCATAGAATCACCGTCACAGCTCGGCCTTGAAGAAAAAAACATCATCGACCTCAGCGTCGAGAAGGACCGCCAGCGTTATGAAGAAGACGGTCAGGACAATATCAACCTGCCGCGGAGCATTTTCTCCATCGGTCCCCTTTCGACCACTGTAACCGATGCGGTTAAAAAATTTTCCCGGGCAGATACTATTGTCATTCCCGTTATCGAATATTATTACGGCCATGACGGCGGCTGGTTCAATGACCAGGCATGGGGATGTGGAGCCGGGGCCCGTATGTCCTTTCACCTCTACGCCTTCGATGTGGAAACGGGCAATGTGGTCTTCAGCTTCAGGAACACGGAAAAAAGCATCATCAAGTTTCACTACCAGATGAGCCATCTTGAAATGTCAAGAGAACTCTATAAACTCGAGCATGAGATGGCAAAGAAGCTCCAAAAGGTTTTTCCCTGACTGACACCTGCCTCACTTTATTCGCTGATCCTGCAGACCCGGAAGCCAAGACCGTCCTCACTGTAGGCCGGTCCGGCAGATTCGCGGTTTGACGTAAGCAGTGACTTGAGCAGATCACAGTAAGCAAGGGAGACATCTAAGAAATATTTATTTATTGCCTCCCATTCGAAAAAAACGGCATTCCATTCACAATCATCTGAAATCCGTTCACGCTATCGCCATATGCAACATGTGCAAATTGACGGGCGGAACGACACTTGAGGTATCCATTCCCCCTACCATGCAATAGATTCCCCGGGGCATGACTGTGCAATATCTTACAATAGCCATGACCGATTTAACGACAACATGTACTAGTGAAGAAACCCGATGGGAGGGAAGGCGTGAGCTCCCCGTCACTGTTGACATTCATGATACCGCTGGAGAAAGAGTATTCACGGCCCGCATTGACATGGACCTTACTGAGAAAAAGAAATGATAGTCGCGAAAAACACGGCGCCTAATACAGGCGCCGTGTTTTTCCCCCGTCTATGGTTACTGCTGCTCCGGTTATATAGGTATTGCGCGGTGAGGAAAGAAATGCTGCCAGGTCTCCCAGTTCCCGCGGGTCACCGGGACGCCCTACGGGTATATCACCGGAGAATTCCTTCAGAAACTGATCCCTGGTAATACCCCTCTGATCCGCCTGCTGCATGGCGATGTCCCTGATCCGGTCTGTGAGAAAAATTCCGGGACAGATGCTGTTCACCAGAACATTAAAGGGGGCTACTTCCCGGGCAAGGGCCTTGGCGAAGCCGAGAACAGCGGGCCGCGATGCATGGGAGAGAATGAGACCGTCCAGAACCTCCAGTCCGGCTATGGACACGATCTGGGTGATCCGTCCGAAGCGCTGTTCTTTCATGGCGGGAAGCACGAGGGCCGTGAGATGGGTCACGGATCCCAGGGCCAGTTCAATGGCGAGCTGCCAGTGCTTCTGCCCGAAGCTTTCAAATGTTCCCGTGGGAGGTCCACCGGCATTAGCCACGAGAATATCGACGCCCCCCAGCTCTTTCTGGGCAAGGTCCACGAGCCGCTCACGGTCCTCGCTTCTCGTGAGATCGGCCGCCACGGGAATGGGCCTCACACCGGTTTCTTCTTTAAGAGAATCGGCAGCTTTATCCAAAACATCGCCGGTCCGTGCCGCTATTACCACCCGGGCTCCTTCCTCCAGAAGTGACCGCGCTGCGGCATAACCAAGCCCTTTACTGGCTCCGCAGACAAGCGCCCGTTTATCCTTCAGATGCAAATCCATAAATCCTCCGCATACTATATTTTTTGATCAGCATGTCATTCACATTCATTCCTATTGTTCAATGCGAATTCTCGCGTCGAGAACAACCACTCCGGAACCGTCGGAGAGAACCCTCACGGGATTAAGGTCCATTTCTCGGATCTGGGGGAAGCGCGCCAGGAGGTGGGAAACCCGTTCGATGAGATCCACGTAAGCGGGGATATTCCCCGCGCTTCTCCCCCTGGTCCCCTGCAGGATTGCATGGGACTTGAGGCACTTCAATTTTTCCATGATCTCCTCCCGGCATGAGGGACAGAGAATATTCTGCACGTCGCGGAACACTTCAATATATATGCCGCCAAGACCAAAAAAGGCCACGGGGCCGAAGGACTCATCATAGTTGCCGCCGATAAACATATCATACCCGTCCCCGGCCATTTGCATTATCCGCACCCCGTCAAACCGCGCCTTGCCGTTATAGTGCGAAAGGTTCTCCCTGATTGCATTGAAGGCATCGATCGTTTCAATTTTATTATTGATACCGATAATGACGCCTCCTGCATCAGATTTATGCAGAGCATCGGGGGATATGACCTTCATGACCACGGGATATCCGAGCTTTCCAGCGGCATTCACGGCCTCTTCAGCTGTAACAGCTACTGACGAGGGTGCTGTCGGGATTCCGTAAAGTCCAAGAAGCTCCAGGGCATCCTCCCCGATTTCGCCGTTGCGCTCCTGTATCCACGACTCGGCAGCCCGGTGATCAACACCGGCGGGGATTCTGATCTCATTCCCACAGCGCGATTTGTGAGCATAGAAATCCCTCTGCCGCCGCAGGGCCGTTATCATTTCCTCCGGTGTGTTAAATATGGGCATGTTGAGACTCTGCTTTATCATGGAAATGGTCTTCGACAGCCCGAAAAGGCAGGTTCCCATGGGTTTCCCCGACGAGAGAATGCTTCCGATGGCCTCATTGGAGAGATCCGTATGGAACATGCGGTAGAAGACATCGTCGCCCCTGGGCATATGGGGCCACTGGCTCACGAATATTGCCCCATCCACCTCTTCATTATGCATCACCGAAAAGAAAATGTGTTTATACATATCGATATCATAAATATCACCCATATCCAGGGGATTGGAAAACTTAATGACACCGGCATTGGAAAACTTCTGCAGCCCATCATAAAATTCCTGGCCGGGATCGGCGAATTCAAACCCGTTCTTTTCGCAGAAATCGGCCATCATGACCGTAAATCCCCCGGCGGGGCTCATGACCATGATACGGTTTCCCATCATGGGAGGCATCTCAAATGCCTTGGCCACTGATATAAAATCGGCATAATTGTAAATGCGTATAATCCCGGCACGCTCGAATCCCGATGATACGATGGAGTCATTGTTGCTCAGAGCCGCAGTGTGGCTCATGGCCGCCCGCCTTCCCGCCTCGGAGGTGTTGGCTTTAAGAATAATAACAGGCTTGTTGATCCGGGAGGCGGCCTCAATGAGTTCCCTGCCCCGGGGAATACTCTCCAGGTACATGCCGATGACTCTCGTCTCGGGGTCCCGGCCGAAATACTCCAGTATCTCCACCTCGTCAACATCGAGTTTGTTCCCGATGCTGGCGAACTTGGCCAGGCCCACATTCTCGTCGGACATGAGATTCCAGAGCATAAGGCCCACTCCGCCGCTCTGCGTTATCAGGGAAAACCCGCCCTGGGGCGGGCTGTACGAGGGCACAAAGGGTATACACAAACCGTTAGCCGTGTTCGCCACTGTCAGCGCGTTTGGTCCCATGAAGCGAACCCCGTATTTCCGGGCATTGGCCACGGCCAGTTCGGCAAGCTTCTTCCCTTCCTCGCCGAACTCATTGAACCCGCCCGACGGTATGGCCATCCAGGAAACACCGGCCTTGCCGCATTCCTCTATGACCGACGGAACGAACCGTGCCGGAATCAGGGCCACCACGAGATCGGGTACGTCAGGAAGCTCCTCGACCCTGCGATACATTTTTATGCCGTTTACATGGAGTTCCTCGCCCGAAGGATGAATGCCAAAAATCCGTCCGCCGTATCCCCACCGTATGAGATTTTCCAGGATGAGGCGGGGAATATTCTCAACCTTGGAGGACAGTCCATAAATTCCAATTGAATCGGGATAAAATAGTTTTTCCATGACGCATCTTCCCCTGTTTGAAGGTTTATTCCCGGTTATCCGGCCGTATATAACTCAAAACCGGCCGGGTTACTCTGCCAGCCGGTACCGGCCGATTCTGTCATTATGCAGACTCCCCAGGTAGAGATATCCTCCATGCTCCTGCGCCGAGGTTATTTCATAGAGGGGTGATCCCGACGGGTCCTGCAGGCTTTCAATGATATTACCCTCTTCGTCAAGCCTCAGAACAAAGGCGTAGGGCTCCGGTTTAGGCCACAGTGCGGCGGGTATACGGGCCATTAAGGATTTTATCCATGGAAAGGGATGAATCAAGTCCGCCATATCGTTGCGCACGGTAAAAAGGGCGACCCAGAAGGACCCTCTCCGGTTCGATGATACGCCGTCGGGAAATCCCGGCAGGTTATCGATGAAAATATCCCTGGATCCCTTTTTTCTCCCTTTGAGCCAGTATCGCGTTATGCGATATCGGTATGTTTCGTTCACCAGAACGAAATCCTCATTTTTTGAAAGGGCCACGCCATTGGCGAAATACAGGTCCTTTACCAGGACGACAACGCGCTTTGTCGCGGGATCGTAGGATAAAAGCCTGCCGTGAGGACGCGACTCTATCATATCCAGCATATACTCATCCACCGTGAAGGTATCGGATGCGTCGCTAAAATATATAGTGCCATCCGAGGCGACATCGCAGTCATCGGCAAACCGGAATGGAACACCCTCGGCCTCCGTGGCCAGCACCGTAACCTTACCGGCCGGATCGATGGACAGGAGACCTTTATACGCATCACAGACAATAAGATTACCCCGGGCATCGAAATGAAGCCCCAGAGGACGGCTCAGGCCGGCAACGAATTCCTCGATCTTCCCATCGGGAAGGAGGCGGATAATCTTTCCGTCCCGGGTCCCGCCGTATATGCGCCCCCGGTTATCCACATCCACATCCTCGGGCCCGTTGATCTTCCCGGCCATGAGAATCTCGGCCTTTTTAAGTCGGTCATTTACTTTCAGAACCCCTTCCATGGACCGTTTCAGGGGAGGATTATAGGCTACGGCATCGATAGGAGAATCTCTGAGCGCCGTAATTACTAAAAGGATACAAACAATACCGACTAGGGAGTAAATGGTCTTTTTCAATGCTCACTTCCTCTCAAATTGAATGATTATTTTGTCGGGAATACCGGAAAATATCTTGCTATTGCCGCACAGTGTTTTTATCCTATCCGATAAAATTCTGATGTCAAGCAATTACCTGAATTTACCTGGCAATGCTTTCCGTCAGGCGGGTCCAATAAAGGCCCGACGAAGATAGTACAGTAAATGCTATATTTCCCTGGAAGCGGAATCCATGAAAAAAAAGGGCTTCACCATCCACACGATTCACGGCTACATCTCCACCATCTTTCTTGCAGAATATCCCGATAAAATACTGCTCCTGGACGGCGGCACCATCAGTGACACGCAACGAATAAAGAAACTCTGTGAAACGAAACTGCATCGTCCCGTAACGGACATCAGGCTATGCGTCGCTACGCATATTCATCCGGACCATGCCGGCGGAGCCGTGGAAATGAGAAAACTTTACGGTATTCCCATTGCCGCACATCCCCTCATCGACCAGTGGTACCGGGGCATCTCGGGATTCATTCAACATAAAATCGACTGCGCCCTGGCTCATTACGTCAGGGCCGCGGACAGGATATCCTTTCAAAGAATTCTCTCCAGCAGGCATGTCGGAGCCGACTATATTCTTCACGACAGCGACAGACTTCCCGGTTTCGATGACTGGCAGGTCTTCCATGTCCCGGGCCATACCCTCCACGACCTGGTGCTCTACAACAGAAGCGCCCGGCTCCTCTATGCCGGCGACTGTCTCATAAATAAAAACGGAAAGATAAACCTCCCCATCCCTGTATTCTTTCATGGTACGATGCGGCATTCCTATGAAAAACTGGCCTCCCTGGACATAGAAACAATACTGCCGGCCCATGGCGATGCCATCACCGGCGGCAATATTCCCGAAATCTTCAACAGGTTGATTGAAATGCTGGGGGAACCGAAAAACGACATGAGCAGAATGGCCCATAGTGTGTCGATCTTCGCTCCTCCGGTATGGAAGGCCTATATCCGAAAGCTGAAGCAGGGAAAAGAACGCTGAGTCTCAGAAGGATTTTGCCCGGGCCTTTTCCCCTTCACTGGAAGCAGGGCCTCCCCCTTTCCGGTTTATGAAGTAGGGATTGTTTTCACTGCTATATTCAGGCAGAGCCTGGTTGGCCAGGCGAAGGGCCTGCATGTAATCGCCTGAAGCCGATTTCGCGTCCCCCATCTTATATCGCGCATACCCCTTGAGATACCATGCCTTGTGATTATGAGGCTGCATGAGCAGCGCCACGTTGAAATCCTCGACGGCCCTGGCATAATCCCCTTTCTCAAGATAGGCAAGACCCCGAAAATACCATGACTTGAAATAATCACGGTTGAGTTCAATGGCCTGGGAATAGTCCTGTATGGCGCTGTCATACTGGGCGCCATAATGCCTGGACAGCCCGCGATTATGGTAGGTATGATAGGCTGCGGGATCGAGCTTTATGGCCTTTGTGTAATATTCAATGGCCGAATCATACTGACCCAGGTGATGCATGACACCGCCGAGAAAATGCCAGGCTTCACCGTTCCCGGGCTCCCGGGCAACAACGTCGCGGAAACACTCGCCGGCCTCCCTGAAACAGGAATTCATGTACCTGATTTTCCCGACGCGCATAAGTTCCTTTACCGAAACATCCGATGCCCTTCCGGCTCCTTTTTTATCCACGGGAGAATTACTTTTCAATGAGTTTCCGGAATCTTTTTCCTGCGCGTACAGAGGCATGACGCTTACAAGATAAGCAGTGAGTATAAAACATATATTTCTTTTCATAATTCCCCGCATATACCTGACCGGAACATGGCTGTTTATAGTTTTACGGATTTCTTAATTTCAGCCATGGTTACCACCGGCAGTTTTATCTTTCCTTTTCCGAGTATCTCATCAACCAGTTCCTGCGCTGCCAGCCGGTACAAAAGCCTTACTTCAATTGTTACATTTTTTGATACTGTTGCCGGAAGCTTTACGATTTCCCTGAGGGACTCTCCAGGCGGGACCCGTTTATCCTTGAGTATCTCCCGGGCCTGCGCAATATTCTTAACAGGGTTCCCTTTGCCATCGCCGAATATGGTATTATAGACGAAGGAACCGGCGGGAATATATCCGTCTCTGTTCAAACGTCCCGATTCATACAGTATCTTGCCGGACGCGTCACGGATAATAATTTCAAGCCACATCTGACGTGTATCCGTAAGTCCCGTTGGCAGGTAATGTCCGGCCCCGGTATTTTTTATATCAAAAATAACCGTGCCGTTTTTCATCGCTGAATCATCTATAGTAAGCACAGCGGCATTTTTAAGTCGCTCCTCGGCCAGTTTCATTTTATCCGGATCATCCTTGTGGGCCAGAAAGCTGTTGCCCCCGACAAAATAATGCGTAAAGATATGGGGCCGTTCCCTGGAACCCGATGAGGCCGTACCTGGATTGGCCGGTCTTTCTGTCGATGCCGTAGCCGGAACGCCGGGCCTCTGATACATATGGCAGCCCTGGCACGTTATTCGCTTTGCCGGATCCTTCGAGTTAAAAGGGCTGTTCTGCCATTCCTCATAGGTGGTTTCAAGCTTGGTTCCGAAGACCACATGGCGAACATCATGACAATTGCCGCAGATTTCTGCATCTTCATGAAAGGCCGAGTAAGCTGATTTATGATAATCGGACTCCGAGTCCCTGAAGGGACCCCTCTTCACGCCCGGGTCAGCGTCACCATGTCCCGGGTCAAGAACGATGCCGTTATTGTACGGTTTATCGGCTCCCGTGGCGGAATGGCAATAGTCGCACTGAATGCCCTCGCGGGGGATGTCACCTGCTTTATTGAGGTCATCGGAGGTTTTCAGGGGAAAGCCCGTAACAACACCGATGGGAGTGTGACACTTAACGCAGGATTCCGCCTCGGCCATTTCATCTTTTGAGGCAAGCCCCTTGAGATAGTATTTGGCCACGGCATTATACAGTTCATCGGTATGGGCCTGGTTATGCATGGAGTTTTTCCATTGGGCGTATATGGTATCATGGCATCCGCCGCATGTTTCGGCGGAGATGAACCGGGAGAGTTCGAAATGCTGTTTTTTTGTGCAGGCAATAAAGGCTCCAGCAAATATCAGCGTTATCAAAAAAAAGAATGCCATTTTACCTTTCATTTTCATTACCTCTGATTCAGATATGCTGTTCCCATTCCGGAAAACCACATGCCGATGTATTTTGAAGACCGCGTCATTATTCATTCACGGTGCTATATCAGCATAAATTCAGTATAGAATCCATTTGTTTTTTATCAAGCTTATTTTACATTTCATTATTATTAAGCGAAAATACATTCTATCGTTACAGGCAATCGGAGCAAAAGAGATTTTGGCTTAAAGTGAAGGGGTGGGAACAGGCGTCCTATTCATTCTGACTGCGCGACCGGGCCTTCTCGATGAGTTCCAGGATTGAGGACACTTTATCCATGGGAGGAGTGAATATCTTTTCCTGCTCTTCAGAGGTAAAATTGTTATCTATGAAGGAGCGCACATCAAGGGTCTCGAACCAGCAGTCCAGCACCTTCCTGCACGGCAGGCCGCTGGCCACGGTCCGGCAGTATCGGAATTCGATATGATGCCCCAGCATGCGGCAGTAGCCCTTTTCATTATCATGTTGCTCTATCATCATATTCTTTATCGCGATTTTTTAAATTATGCCGATCATGGGCGCTTTTCCGTCCCATGATCGGCATACATATACTATCCTACCACTTCCCCGTCCTGTTTTTTGCTGCAACGGGATGATGGCTTATTTCCTTCAGGGCTGCGTCCACTTCATCCTGGTGCATTGCGTGGTCCACGAGAAGCCCCTGCATGTACTTGTCATAACCGGCGAGGTCCATGAGCCCGTGTCCGCTCAGGTTGAAAAGGATCACTCTTTCCTTTCCTTCCTCTTTGGCCTCCAGTGCCTTCCGTATCGTGGCGGCAATGGCATGGCTGGTCTCGGGAGCAACGATAATACCCTCGGTCTGGGCAAAAATCATGGCTGCCTTATAGCATTCCATCTGCTGGATGGCCATGGGCGAAAGAAGCCCTTCCACCACCGCCTGGGAAACCAGCGGCGCCATACCATGATACCGCAGTCCCCCGGCGTGTATGGGCTCCGGCACAAAGCTGTGACCCAGGGAATGCATGGGCAGCAGCGGCGTCATTTTGGCGATATCGCCGTGATCATAGACAAAAGGCGCCTTGGTCAGCGTCGGGCACGATGCCGGTTCCACGGGAATGATCTCTATCTTCGCGCCGTGAATCTTGTCATTGACGAAGGGAAACGAGATTCCCGCGAAGTTGCTGCCGCCGCCGGCACAGCCGATAACCGTATCGACCTTTTTCACGCCGGCTTTCTCGAGCTGTTTCTTCGCCTCGAGACCGATGATGGTCTGGTGCAGCATGACGTGATTAAGCACGCTTCCCAGGGCATAACGTGTCTGCCCCGTAGTGTCGGTAACGGCCGCCTCAACGGCCTCGCTGATGGCGATGCCCAGGCTTCCCGGCGTATCGGGATTCTTGGCCAGTACATCGCGTCCCGCCTGTGTTTCAGTGCTGGGGCTGGGCACACACTGGCCTCCCCATGTCTGCATCATGACCTTTCGGAAGGGCTTCTGGTCGAAACTGATACGGACCATGAAAACCTTGCACTCGAGTCCTACCAGAGAACAGGCGAAAGACAGGGCGCTCCCCCACTGCCCGGCGCCGGTTTCCGTGGTGAGCTTTTTAATGCCGAATTGCTTGTTGTACCAGGCCTGGGCCACGGCCGTATTTGGCTTATGGCTGCCTGCCGGGGATACGCTTTCATTTTTAAAATATATCTTCGCCGGTGTTCCCAGGTATCTTTCCAGGTGGACGGCTCTCTGCAGGGGCGTAGGCCGCCAGCGGTACAGGAGCTCCAGGACGGGCTCGGGTATATCGATCCACCTCTCCTGGCTCACTTCCTGTTCAATCAGGTTCATGGGGAATACCGGTGCCAGCTGATCGGGTCCGACAGGGTTTCCATCAGGTCCCAGGGGCGGAAGCATGGGTGAGGGAAGATCCGCGGCCAGGTTATACCACTGCCGCGGCATCTCATCTTCGTTTAAAAAAATCTTGTACATGTCAAATCTCCTTAAATGTTGTAATTGGCGTTTCCTTATTACTACGGCGGACGGAACCGATTCTCTTTCGGGAAACCTTTCAGTATTTATTGAATTTCTCGACCATTTTATCCATGGCCGAATCATTATCCTTCAGCTCCTTTGAACCGCGTGTTATCTTACAGAGGCTGACACCCAGTGTCTCCGATATTTTCCGTTGACTCATCCCCGTTTTGAGAAGTTTCACGATTTCCCAGCGGGACGATATCTCCTCGATTTCATTGCCGGTCAAAATCGATTTCAGGAACTCCTCCACCAGGTCCCTGTCCTTCGTGGCTGCCAAAACGGTCGCTATTTCATCGAGGCGATATATCTCTTTCATAGTTGTTCAGCTTAACCAGGACATTAATTGCCAATGTTTCTACCGATAGAAACGTTTCTATCGGTAGAAACATTGGCAACCCAGTGTTATTTTGTCAATGTTTTTTTGCGTCAAAAATAGGTTGAGACGCGCCATGCTGGAGCAGATATAATCACGAAAATGCTACTTTCAATTCATTCCCCAGGAACATCCTTATGGTGAAACATTTATTGACAGGTAGACCCGTACTGATATCGTGTGCTCAGGAAATGAAAATGAACCGGATCAGAATACAGACAATAGCCTTCATAGTAATCATGGCGGCATCATCTCAGTTCTTCTGCAGAGCCTCATCCCCGAATAACGCAACAGTTACTTTTGCCGGCGATATTATCATGCATATCCCCGTCAAGAATTCGGCTTTCCAGCACAATAGCAGTGCCGATGGTGGCAATGAATCGCTGAATAACAATGGATTTGATTTCCTCTTCGAAAAAATACGCTCTACCATGCAGAAATCCAATATTGTCCAGGGGAACATGGAGTTCCCCGTATCGCCTCCCTTCCAGAGCAAGCCCTGGATTTTCAACAGCCCTCCCCATGTTCTGGGGGCCCTTAAGAACGCCGGTTTCACCATGGTGACCATCGCCAACAACCATATCCTCGACCAGTCCGTACAGGGCCTTGGCGACACCATGACGTACCTGCAGAAGTACGGGCTTGACTTCGTCGGCGCCCATACCGGCGAAGAGGAATCCCGCGCCGGATTGGTCCGGGAAGTAAGGGGAATCCGTATCGGTTTTATGGCGTATACGGGCGTGCTGAATTACGGCATGCCCGTGAAAAGAAAGACCGGTTACCTGAACTGGTTTTATGACAGGGAAAAAATCATCGGAGACATCAAGGACATACGCGGACGCTGCGATTACCTTGTCATGACCGTCCACACCGGGAATGAATACGCCACAACTCCACTGAAGAGAGACGCGGAGCTTATGAAGGATTATCTCGAAGCGGGCGTTGACTGCATAGTGGGCCACCATCCCCATGTGCTGCAGCCCGTTGAAAAAGTCCGAACGACCGACGGCCGGCAATGCTTCATATTTTACAGCATCGGTAATTTTATTTCAAACCAGAGCAGCCAGGTTATCATGCCCGGGGCCGCGGGTGCTTTGAGCACCCGGGATGCAGTTCTTGTTAATCTTCACCTGGATAAAAAAGATGAGTCGGTTGCGGCCCGGTTCAGTATCATCCCCATTACCACCATCAACCTGCGCAATCCAGTCACGGGGAAGAGACAGATTCAGACCCGTCTATTTATTGATGAACTCAATAAAAAAAAGTCTTTACTTACGGGCCTTTCCGGTATACAACAAAAGAAGACAGAGAAGGAAATAGCCGAGCTGGAAAAACGCCTCAGGACCATGCGGACGGTTCTTTTCAAAAACAGCGTCCTCCCCGATATTGAGATGAAGGACGGCAGCGGAGAATAGTATGGCCAAACCTTTTTCCATGACATACCGAAATAAATTCGATTACAAAATATTCGATCTTACGGGCGACATCGATTCAAATGATGCGGTTCAAATTGAAGCTTCCATCAAAGAAGTTAATCCTGAAATCAACCAGGTGATCCTGAACATGGAGGAAGTGGGATATATCACCGGAACGGCCCTCAATTACCTGATGAAACTGAACAAGGAGATGCCTGGTAATATTTTTATCATGAACGCCAACCAGGACCTGATGCAGATTTTTAAAAGCAATAACGCGGCAAAATTTTTCAGCTTCATCATCAATGAAAATCTGCTCATGGAAAAGCAGAAGAAAAGACAGCTCAACGATCTCCTTGATCTCGCCGATGATTGATAAATTCACGGCACAGCGCCATGGTCGATGAGACCCGGCCCCCCATAAGATAATCGGGAATATCCGTACCGGAGAGAAGCAGGTAGGGACATATCTCTCTCGCGAGCGTTTCAGGGAATCTCCCGTTACCGGCGAAAGCCCGGCTCTCCTTCACCAGTTCCCGCAGGGTAAGATTGAATTCCTCTTCGTCAAAAATAAAATCCCCGGCATGGTTGTATAGCCGCATCTCCCCGGTTATGATTACGGGAAGGGTTCCCTGCTCAACGGTAACCTGAACCGAGTTGCCGAAACCGGCCGCGTCGCGGATATCAATGATGCTCGCCTGGTTCTCTTCCAGCCCCAGTTCCTCGCAGAGCAGGACCTTTTCCCTTTTTGCCAGTTCGATGTTGATGCCCGCCATGAATATTCTGACACCCGTTATTGTACCTTCCCCTTCCCGAATCAGGGAAGAGGCCCGGCGCGGTTCAGCGGGATATATTTTCGCCTCCAGGGAACCGCCGCCCGTGCCGTAAAAGCCGAAACGCTGCAGAAGAACACTCCCGTAATGACCCGTGGCCTCCAGGATTGCCAGGAAGGTTTCCTTCATGAATGATGTGGGGAATGACCAGGGACTGTGGGTCACGCCACGGCACAGGAGGACAGTCCTGGATTCACGGTAAAAAAGCATGGGCATTAAAAGCAGGACCATGTCTACAGCCGATGAAAATTTTCCCGTGTCAATATCAGCACGCCACTGCTGCAGGCTGCCCGGCGTAAACAGCAGGTCGCCCGCCTCACAGGACGGTGAACCGGCTCCCGAGGCGGCGAAAAAAACCTCCATGTCACGGTAGAGCGGAATATATACGGGATTCTCCTCGAGGAAACGGCAGGCCCGGGAAATTCTCACGGGCCGCTGCTGCAGGAGCGACAGGGACAGGCTCTGCCTGATGTCGATCCAGTCGAGGCCGGGGATGTCTACATTTACCTGGTCCATGGCACGGGAGATTCGACGTCAGGCTACACCGGGCGTTCCATGTATGGCTTGAGGGCCGCCGGTATCTCGATCTGTCCGTCGGCGGTCTGATAATTTTCCATGACTGCCGCCAGGGTCCTGCCGGCGGCAAGGCCCGAGCCGTTCAGGGTATGAACATGCTGGGGCTTCGAACCCTGATCTTTTTTATAGCGTATGCGGGCCCGCCGGGCCTGGTAGTCGAGAAAATTGGAACACGATGATATTTCCACGTAGCGGTTCAGCCCCGGCATCCAGACCTCGATATCGTAGGTCTTGGCCGACGAGGCCGATGTATCACCGCTGCACAGGAGCACGACACGGTAATGTATATTGAGGCGCCTGAGCACCTCCTCGGCGTTGGCCGTAAGCTTCTCAAGCTCATCAAAGGAAGTTTCGGGATCGACGAACTTCACCAGCTCCACCTTCTGGAACTGGTGTACGCGGATAAGACCCCGGGTATCCCTGCCTGCTGCGCCTGCCTCGCGGCGAAAACACGAGGACTGCATGGTCACATATACGGGCAGGTCGCTCCCTTCGATAATTTCATCGCGGTACAGGTTCGTCAGGGGTACCTCGGCCGTGGGAATGAGAGAGAGGCCGTCGCGGTCAATGCGGTAATACTCGTCTTTGAATTTCGGATACTGGCCCGTCCCTATCATGCTTTCGTCATTCACGATGAAGGGGCCGAAAATCTCCGTGTAGCCGTGATTTTTCGTGTGCAGGTCCAGCATGAAGCTGATAATGGCCCGCTCCAGCCGGGCTGCCAGGCCCCGGTACACATAAAAGCGGGCCCCGGCCAGTTTGACACCACGCTCGAAATCCAGTATGTTCAGGTCCGTACCCAGGTCAAAATGCGCCTTCGGTTCAAAGGAGAATTCCGGTTTTTCCCCCCACTCGCGCACCACTTTATTATCAGTGTCGTTTTTCCCCACGGGCACCGATGCATCCAGCATGTTGGGGATTGACAGGTGCATATCGGTGAATTGATCATTGAGCTCGTTTACCCGGTCGCCCATGCTCTTCAATTCGTCGGCAATGCCCTGGACCTCCTTCATTTTATCCGAAGCGTCCTCACCGCGCGATTTCATCATGCCCACTTCTTTGGACAGTTTGTTCCGCCTCTCCCGCAATTCATCGGAACTGCTGATGAGCCGGCGCCGCTCTTCATCCACCTTCACCAGTTCATCAATGTCGACCACGTCGCTCATGTTTCTTTTCATCAGGACATCACGGACCGTATCGATTTCATCACGGATTATTTTCGGATCTATCATCGCTCTTACCTCAACTGTTATATCAATGTGCCGGAATAACGAAAAATCCCCGCCGGCGGGGAACGGAACACAACATGCATGCCGGTATGGACCAAAGAATAGGCCTGTCGGATAATTTGTCAAGAGGATATATGATTGCGTAATGAATGAAAATTAACTTGATTTGTCAGGGGCGGAAGATAGAATGAAACAAAAGGAAAAAAATATGTGGTCAGGGACGGAGTCGAACCGCCGACACGAGGATTTTCAGTCCTCTGCTCTACCGACTGAGCTACCTGACCACTGTTAAAACAAAAACATATCTAATATACACGCAAAATATGTCAACAAGTAATTTATTAATAATTTTAGTAACGATTTTTTTTTCCGCCGGCGGTGAAAAAGATACGACGCTGCTCCAGGAGTCGTGGCAGTACTACTTTGAAAAGGGACAGCTGCAGTACCGCGCCGAGATGTTTGATTACTGTCTGGAGAATATGGATAATGCCCTGCGGAAAAATCCCCGTCTCTACGAGGCCGCAAATATCATCGCCCTGATCCAGGACACCCGGGATAAAAAATTAGTTGCGCTGGAATACTTCACCCGGTCCCTGGCCATTAAACCGGACCAGCCCGAGATCCATTACCGGGCCGGCCTGCTCCATGAATACTTTGCCGATTATGATACGGCCTTTGAACATTTCCAGGAAGCGGTACGTCTCGATACCGGCCATGCGCGGGCCCATGCCTGTCTTATCCGTCACTATCTCCGCAGGCAAAACAGGCTGAAGGCCGACGAACATTTCAGGCTGAGCAATACCCTGGGCGAAAAAGACGGCCGGGCTCTGTACCTCCAGGCCGGTGCTGCCCGCCGCAGGCATGAGAATGAAAAGGCAGTGCTGCTTTACAATGAAATTATCACCGCCTATCCGGCCTGGATAGAAGCGTACCTGGACCTCTATGAACTGTATCGTTATCTGGGCCGATATGAAAAGGCTGCCGGCACCCTGGAGAAGCTTGTCTATGTCAAACCCGATTACGGAAAAGCCCACCTGTTCCTGGCCAATCTCTACTTTACCAATAAACTTCCCGGCAGAAGCAGAAAATACTACCTGGAAAAATCCATCAAGCATATACAGAAAGCCCTGGAACAGGACCCCCATGATGCCGAGTCTTATCATCTTTTATCCGAACTGCACCTCTACATGGGTAACGACGTAGAGGCTGAAAAGGCTCGGATAAAAGCCCATGAACTGGAAACGAAAAAGTGATTCAACGGTTGACAGGGCTGACCGCGTCGCCTATACTGTAAAAACAATTAAAGGAAACCATGGAAAAACTGAAAAAAATCCTGCAGTCACGTATATTCCAGGCCGCAATCATCATACTGGTACTTTTCATTATCGCTGTAATCTGCACAATCACGCAATCGCGCACCTGCCTTGTAAAAAACAGTGAATCGCGGTATTACCGGGCCCGGTCCCTCTTTATCATGGGGAACACCCTGGTTTGCCGGAAAGGCATAAGCGAGTATGATAAAAGAGAGGAAGCACTGTCCGGGGATACATCCTTCACCCTCACCCTGGTGAACCTGGAAAATGTATCATTCATTGAATTTATCCCCGACGAGGAACAGGCGGAGGAAGCAGGGCCTGTCCCTGCCCGGTTTCTGGGGTCTTATACTATCATTGTGGCCGCCCACCAGGGTTTCCTCTACCTCTGGAGCAAAGACGGCCGCGCCTATGGCTCCATCCGGTTCCCCCACTGGGGTCGGGGCGTTGCCGAACCCCTGAAGGGAGTCTATATCAGCAGCAGCGGCAATATCCGCTTCACACGGTCCGTTACCACCAGGGCGGAACAGGCGAGAGTTGGCTCCTCAACCTATTTCACCCAGGGTTATTACGGCAAATACTATAAAAACGGCAATTTCATCAAGGGATTTTATACCCGCGAAGGACATCGGGGACTCTGGGAGGCCGTACGAAAAAAATAAAAAAAATTCCCCGCCATGGTTGACATTTTCATAAAAATATGGCATATTTAATTCGATATTTATCAAATTGTTAAATTTATAAATTATATGGATATTAAAGAACTGGCAAAAGCTCTGAAAGCCCTGTCTCATCCCCATAGACTGGAACTATTTATGGAGATAGCACAGAAAGAAGATTCCCTGTACGACACGGAATGCGGACAGTGTCTTGTGTCCGATATTATCGGATCACTGAATATAGGTGCGCCCACCATCTCCCATCACATTAAGGAGCTGGCTAACGCGAACCTTATCACAACCGAAAGAAACGGCAAATTTCTTTCGGCGCGTATAAACAGGCCTCTTCTTGAGGAAATTATCAGGGCTCTCACGGTAGAATAAGTCTACGCATTGATTTGGCGGGTGATAATTGAATCACCTTTTTTAAGAATTTTTTATTTCGATATTTATCGAATTTTATGATTTTAAAAGTTTAAAAACAATTTATCGGAGGTACACCATGAAAAGTTACAGCCTGGATATGATTCTGGAGATACTGAAAAACCCCGCTCTTTATACACTGGAAACAGTGATCAGAGCCATGGCGGAGATACGTGAAGCATCACCGGCATCACGCAGCTGAGAAAGAAGAATATCATTTTCAAAAACCAATTCAATATGAATAAGCAGGGGAAAAAAATGAAAAATAATTTCGATGAAAAAGAAGCTATTATGAAGCGGTATTCCTGCCGCACCTATGAAAAAAAGTCCATTGAACCGGTCGTATTAGAGGAACTCCGGTCATATATTTCCTCGCTGAACCGCGGCCCCTTCGGCAATGATATCCGATTTGACATAACCGCATCGGTCCCCGGCGACAGTGAAAACCTCCGGGGGCTGGGCACCTATGGCTTTATCCGAAATCCTGCGGGATTTATTATTGGCGCCATGAAAAAAGGCGATCATAACCTGGAAGACTACGGATTCCTCATGGAAAAAATCACCCTCAAAGCCGCGTCACTGGGACTTGCCAGTTGCTGGCTCGGCGGCAGCTTCAGCCGGACTTCCTTTGCCGAACGGATCAATACCGCCGTCGATGAGACCGTCCCTGCCGTTCTGGCCATGGGATACGCTGCAGAAAAAAAACGTGTTATTGAGCGGGCTGCCCGATGGAAGATGGACGCCGACAACCGCAGGCCCTGGCCGGAAATATTTTTTCACGGCGATTTCTCCTCACCGCTGAATGTTGATGAGGCGGGAATCTACAGCGAGGCCCTGGAATTCCTTCGCATGGCGCCCTCGGCGGTGAATTATCAGCCCTGGCGTGTTTTGAAGGAGCGGGATAAAAACTTGTTCCACTTCTACCTAAAAAGAACAAAAAATTATGACGAGAATTCATTCATGGTGAAGGCCGACCTGCAGCGCATTGACATGGGCATCGCCATGAGTCACTTTGAAGCGGGAGCCGCTCTTCACGGGTTGAAGGGTAAATTCAATTTTAACGGTTCACCGGTACCGGGGAACGAAAAACCCTTCATCTATACAGCCACCTGGGAAGAAACACGTTAAAATATCCTTAAACCTGAACATTCAGTTCACTTGCGGAGCCGCCATGCCATCCAGGTTTTGGCGGCTTTTTTCATTAATGAAACCGCTATTCTGAAAACACCGTCAAATTTTCATTGACATATTACCCGCAGTTCAAGTTGTATCATAGTTAATACATTAATACATTGTTTCCGCGTTTCATCTTCCCGGAAGCACCTTTCACATATATAAAGAGGCGTAAGCGTTCATGACCTGATTGCATCATCAGAGGATCAAGCTATGCCGGAAGGAATTAATGTATTACATAACAAAATAAAAAGGATGGCTATCGTATGAATGTTGTAAAAAACACTGTACCCGTCATGCCCCGCTGGATTCCCCTGATGGGGGGCATCCTGGGGAGCACAACCTGCGGCGCTCTTCTGTACGCCTGGAGCGTCTTTATCAAGCCCCTTAACGCCGAGTTCGGCTGGGACCGGGCCGATATCGCCCTGGCCTTCGCCATTGCCTGCCTTGTTTTCGGCCTCATGACTTTCCCGGCCGGGAAATTGAGCGACCGCTTCGGTCCCCGAATCGTAGTTATAACGGGCGGCATCATTCTTGGAACCGGTTTCGTCCTCTCCGGTTATATCCAGACAAAGTGGCAGCTTTATGTTACCTATGGGCTCATTTCCGGATTCGGCGGCGGGCTCATTTACCTGCCGCCCATTGCAACGGCACCCAAGTGGTGGCCCGACAGAAAGGCTCTGGCCACGGGATTCGCCGTGGTGGGACTGGGACTGGGCTCCTTTATCATGGCGCCGCTGGCTACATGGATCATCGAAAATATAGGCTGGCGATATGTCTTTATCTATGTGGGAATCGCCATGGGTATCATGGCGGTGATAGCCGCCCTCTGCCTCCAGGTTCCCCCGGCGGGCTGGAGACCCGAGGGATGGACACCGCCGGAAGGTGAAAACAGCCACGAAAAAAGTACGACCCGGGACTTTACGCATAAAGAAACTTACCGCACGCCGCAATTCTGGCTTCTCTATGCGGCCTACTTCTGCGGCTCCTTCGCCGGTCTCATGGTCATCGGCCACATTGTCGGCCATGGGCGAGACCAGGGACTGGAGCCCATGGTTGCAGCGGGCGCCGCCAGCTGGCTTGCCATAACCAACGCGGCGACACGGATACTCATCGGTCAGGTGGCCGACAAGCTGGGCTCCCGGGCCAGCTTCATAACGGTCTTCATTCTCCAGGTTGCCGCCATGGCACTCCTCTATCCTTCGGGACAGGCATACTGGTCACTCTGGGCCGTGGCCGCTCTCATCGGCTGGAATTATGGCGCCATGTTCACGCTCTTCCCGGCAACGTGTCTCCAGTATTTCGGCCAGACTTCCCAGGGATCGAATTACGGCCTGCTCTTCACGGCCTGGGGACTGGCCGGTTTCGCCGGTCCCTACGTGGGAGGATGGCTCAAGGACTCCACAGGGACCTATTCGGCGCCCTTCATTGTCGGGGCTGTCGTGGTGGCTGTATCTGTAGTGATTATCGCCCTTATAAGGCCGCCGGAGAAAAAACTCATCTAAGGGAAAGGGAATTCTTTGATGCGGGCTGGAGATAAATGCCGGCGTTTACTTTTTGATGTTGACCCTGAACCTGTCATAGAGATTGTCGACGATTTTTGACACCTCTTCATTCATGACATTCAGGTCAGCTCCGGCACTCTTGTCCCGCTTCAGTACCAGGTTGATTATCTCACCGGCTACGTCATCATCCATGTGCCGGACCACCTCGGCTATTTTCGTGAAATCTATATCCAGATTAAAATTATCCTGTGTAGGCCGTATACCCAGCCCTATGAGCGTCAGGAGTATGGCCACATGATAATATCGTTCGACTTCCCGCTTCTGTTTTTCCAGCATGTTGATATTCTGAACCAGTACCTGCTCTGAATTTTCCAGGCGTTCTATCAGGCTCTGGATCAGCCGCTGGGCGAATTCCACGTTGTTGACGATGAGGGCCTTCATGTTATCCCGGCCCGCAACAGCAATGATGCAGTCCGTAACGCACTTTGCCGTTGTGGCCCGCACCGTATTGCTGATGATGGACATCTCACCGAAAACCTCTCCGGCATCAGCAGTGTCCATGGTGATGATTTCCCCCGTGTCCTTCGTCTTATACAGGATCACCTTTCCCTTCTTCAGAAGATAGAAATGATCGCCGCGGTCGCCCTCTTTGAAAACGATGCTGCCGGCCTCAAAAAGCCTGTCCTCTTGCATGGTGGAAATGGGCCGCATGAAAAGCTTCCTGGTATGCTCGAAGCCCGGCAGCCTGAGGAGAAAGATGGTACCCTTCCTGAACCGGAAGAGATTGTACCGCACGATAAAAAAACGGTAGTGCAGCGCAGGTGCCTCGATACGGACGATCGTTCCGATGGCCTCCTGCCTGTTGGTATGATTTTCCCACACCACCACGCCCTGCACCTCCCGTGACGTAAGACCGGGGAATTCAAAGGTCATATTCAGTATGGTCCCCGCCTCCAGGGGTTCGGCGGTGCGCAGGAAGCAGTTGACCGAGGTTATGTCGTAGGTTATGAAAACCTCATCCATTTCATGTTCACGACGCACATCCACATCGGAAATGACGGGCATCTTGATTTCACTTTTTTTGAAAAAGTTGGGATTCACGGCCCCCACCAGGATCATGATTATGCTGATGGAGCTGGGGAATATGCCCAGCAGAATGATCTCCTCTTCCCTTCTCATGATTATCTGAAGCATGTCCATTATCTCTCCCCGGTAGGAGAGTCCAAAAATGGCCGCGATCATGAAAAAGAAAACGAGAAATATTCTAATATACCCTGGCCTCCATACCAGCATACTCACATCTTCCGTGCCGGGCATTCCCATGGACTGCAGTATCCATCGTTCATAGCGGCGCTGTCTGTTTATGGTGAGCCATTCCTCCAGCCGCAGGTTGAAGGCCCCGAGCATTTTCACTGGAATAATGGTCTGCGCTTTGGCCAGGTAGAATTCAAGAAAGAGAACCATGACGATGAGGAGCGGTGACACGGAAAAGGACAGGGCGCCCCCCATGATAAGGAAGCTGTCAAAAATACCGTGCAGCATCACCGGGAGCAGAAAAGCCTTGAGGGAGAAAACAAATTTATACATGCCGGTACTGCACATCTTCCGCATGCCGCTGTAGTAGCCCATGATACCGCAGGTGGTGAGGTGAAGCGGCACGGTAAAAACAATACGAAGGATTATCAGGGAGTCACCGTAGGTGGCGGCATAAAAAATATTTTCCACCACGGAAAAACCGATGCCGTAAATCATAGCCGACAGCGTGGCTTCCATTATGGAAAAATTCGGGAAATGCCGCTGAATAAGATATATGATTATAAAAGCGCCCGTCTTCTCGATCAGAGCGGCGCTGAAAAAGCCGATAAGAAAGTCATCCTGGGGGGCCAGCACGGGATAAACGATGGGCGCCGCAACGACCAGCGCGAGGGCGAAGGCAATTCCATAAAGAAGGGATTCAACATGCTTTCCTATCTCGGGTCTGAAGGTAAAATACCGGTAGTAAATAAGATAGAATACCGGTACCGGAATCAGAGATAAGGCGATTCTATCCCATGCCATATTTTTTCAGACCCGCCGGATTATCCGTTCCCCTGCTACTCCTGTTCGATTACGTCGGCAAGAGAACTCAATTCAAGAACGCGGGCTATCCGTTCGGAGAGGTGCGTCAGCTTGAGGGTTTTCCCCTTTTCCTTCAGTATTTTGGAGATCGTTATAAGAACACCGATACCTGAAGAATCCAGGTACGTTACATTGGCAAAATCGATCACAATATTTTTTTCCGTTTCATTCACCACATCAAAGAGTTTTTCCTTCAACCCTTTCATTTTGATCATTTCCACATCGCCGTTTATGATAATGATAAGTTCCTGGCCGGAATCTACTGTTTGAATATCCATAGTATTCTACCTCCCCTTCTCCCGGCAACAATTGCTGATGTCCGGGACTGCGCTCTTTTCTTGGGTCACGAAACCAGAAAAGTCACTATTTGTCCATCATTAATTATAAGGGACCATAACGGTCTTTCTATAATAATCGTACAAAACACGGTAATTTATAATGAAATAATTACCGGGAGACCGGGAGAAAATAAAATTGTTACAATGGGGGGCCGATAGAGTATCAGCCCCATGAGGTGACAGGTTCATTCCGCCCGCACAAACTGCTTCCCATGCAGCCTGCTGGCCTGTTCATAGTACTGCTTCTTGTGAACATTTCTTTTAGCACCGACAGCGGTCAGGAAAGGATGATTCGTCGCCGCTATATTTACAACCCATGCCGGAAGAGACCCGCCCATTTCAGCATGCAGCCAGTATTTTACATATATCTTGTCATTTTCATATCTTTTAAACGTAAACTTGCCGTGCATCTCAGGCATCCTCACATACCCCGAGTCTTTTTTGTAATCGCTGTCCATTGAATCAATGGTAACCCAGCCGTCTCCCTTTTCGATGTCCCACCATGACTTCACTTTCACCACCAGGTCCCTGTCGGTTACAACGGGCACGTCGAGAATAAAATACATGTCGTATTCCCGTTCACTGTACTTTTTGATCACATAGAGTTCCTTGCACATGCCGTACCATTCATGGTATGCATCGCAGTCTTTCACGAATTCAACACCTACCTCAAAGGGAACGACTTCGTACCCGTCGGAATAGAGTTCCTTATAGTCAGACCCCGGGTAAGGCCTTGAATAGACCTTGACCCCCTTGCCTTCCTTTATCAGTTCCCATTTGCCGTTGTCCCCGGCAAAGCCCGGTAATGATACAAAAATGACCAGTGCCATAATTTTCCAGTAAATATTACGAGATGTCATGTGCCCTCCTTGCAGTGATTAGCTGCTTTTTATTTTCAGGATATTTCAGGATCACAACAAACACAGGGAATACAGAAACAGGATTTAAACCAGGAAAATAAAAGGCCCCGCGCCCCTCACTGTTTTAGCACAGCAGAGGGGCGTGAAGCCCGGGATTTACACTTTTTCAATCAGCAGGGCACCCGCATTACCGAAGGCGCCGCACAGCGATGCAAGGCCGTAGCGCGCATCGGGGAATTCTGTTTTCATCACATTGAGCAGGGTGATGATGATCCTGGCCCCCGACTCTCCCAGGGGATGTCCCAGGGCAAGGGCTCCGCCCCATACATTGACCTTGTCAAAGGGCGCGTTTTCCTTATCCAGCTTGAGCTCACGGATGCAGGCCAGGGACTGGCTGGCGAAAGCCTCGTTCAGTTCGATGGCACCGATGTCCTTGGGCGACAGGCCCGTCTTCTGAAACAGCTTTTTAACGGCGGGAATAGGACCTATCCCCATTACCGTAGGATCACATCCGGCCAGGACGCCATAGCTGTATTTGTACGAATACTTGAGTCCCAGTTCATCGGCTTTTTTCCTGCTCATCATAAGGATGGCGCAGGCCCCCTGTGTAAGGGGAGACGATGTGGCCGCAGTGACCGAGCCATTGGGTCTGAAAGGAGTATTCATGGTTTTCATTTTTTCCCTGTCCATGGTATCACGGATCCACTGGTCGCTATCGAATACTTTTTCATTTCCATCATCATCGAGTCCCTTGATGGGGATTATCTCATTTTTAAATTTACCGGCGTTACGAGCCTCGGAAGCCTTTTTATTCGACCAGACCGCCATGTTATCCATATCGTCGCGTGAAATTTTATACTGCTCGGCCACCTTTTCGGCCGTTGCACCCATGAGAAGGTCAGCCCCGTTATAAAACTGCAGCAGGCGGGGAGGAAAATTCATGTTGGCTCCCATGGGAACCTTTTCCATGTCTTCAACACCGGCTGAAATGATGATATCGGCCTCACCAGTCATGATGGCCCTGGCCCCGTGCATGGTTGCAGACATACCCGACGGGCACTGGTTGGTGAGCGTATTGGAAGGCACCGTATCGGGAAGTCCCGCCGCAAGCCAGGCAAGCCGGCCTATATCATTCTGCATCCCGGACGGATTGGCGCTGCCTACAAAAAGGGCGTCAACATCGGCAGGCTTGACCTTGGGATTGCGCTCAAAAAGTCCGGCGTACACCGATGTCAGCAGTTCATCGGGACGCAGGTTCCGAAACCAGCCCTTGTCCTTGTGGGCCCTTCCGTTGGGTGTTCTTGCTCCGTCAATAAATACACACTCTTGCATAATTGTCTCTCCTTATTATCAAACCGCATTAATACGGCTGTTTGCAAAATCAATTCACATTTATTTTTCCGAGAAAATCATTAACCGCCCATTGTCTCAGAAGTTTCTTGTTTATTTTCTGAACCTCGGTCAGGGGCAGTTCATCGACAATTTTCAGATATTTGGGCAGGGCATACTTCGCTATTTTTGACTTGAGAAATTCCATCACCTCTTCTTCGGTAATAACTTTTCTGAATTCCTCCCTGGGCTGGATGTATACAGCCACCCTTTCGCTCCCTTCTCGATCAGGATCGGGTATGCCGATAGTAGCGGCCATCTCCACATAGGGATGGCCGCTAAGAATATCATCAACCTCGCGTGAGTAAACCTTGTAGCCCGAAACGATGATCATATCCTTGGTCCTGTCCACAATGTAGAAATATCCCCGCTCATCGATTCGCACGACATCGCTGGTATGAATATATCCATCTTCGTCAACGCCGCTGCCCGCATCGGGCCAGTACCCCAGCATGCGCTGAGGCCCCCGCAGAAGCATTTCCCCGGTTTTTCCCGTGAGCATCTCCTCCCATGACAGTTCGCGCTGCGTATCCACATCGATTACTTTCACTTCCGTGTCGGGGAAAGGAACGCCGATGGTGCCCCTTTTTTCCTTTGTTTTTTTGCCCTTTTTGCCGCTGTTCGCCGTAAGCCTGAACTGCAGACCGAGAATCTTCGTAAACATCTTCCCGAACAGCCGTGTACCCATCAGCCGGATAAACGTGTTGATCACGGGACCTACTCCCGGTATCCGCAGAAAATTGCACACTATCATCAGCGGCATCCTGCCGCCGATGATCCTGGTCAGAATGGAGGTGTTGAGATGCGACACGGGCGACATTTCGGAAAGGCCGTAGCCTTCCATGATGCCTCCACCGGTTTTTTCCTCGAATTCTTTCTGTGTTCCTTCAGCAAGGGGCGCCGAGCCCGATATTCCCAGCATGGCGTATCCCTTGAGCTCTTCCCGGGCGAGGTTCATGAACTGAACAGGCACGCCGATCTGAAGTACGGGAAAGTGTTCCTTTATCATGTCGGCCATTCCCTTTGTGTCCCTCGGTTCGGGAACAAGAAGAAGATCGAACCCGTACAGCATCATGGCGTGCATGATGACATGGCCATAGGAGTGGAAAAAAGGAAGGGACAGGAGCACGGATATCCCGCCTCTGGCCACCAGGCCGATCTGCCCGAGGGCATGGAGGTTCTGTACCGAGTTGGCGAAAATATTCCGATGCGTCAGCATGCACCCCTTGGGAACTCCCGTTGTACCGCCGGTGAATAAAAGCGTCTCGACATCATTCACCACATCGTATTCGACCATGGGGGGATCGGGAGAAGTCTTTTTAATAAGCTCCGTCATCCATGTCGTGAACCTGACATTGGCGAATTTATATGCCTCCTCGTATTCCTGCAGGTTTACCAGGGTCGTACCAAAATCGTCAAGTTTGGTGAGAATGACAAAATCCATATCAATCCTCTTCGTAAGGATGGATATGACGTCAACATGGTTGGCCATGGCTATGATTGCGCGCGGCGTCCCCTCCTTCAGTTTGTGTTCCAGTGTATCGGCCGGTTCAAGCGAACTGCAGGGGATATGCACAAGGCCGGCCCGCGATATGGCGTAGTCGGCAAGTATAAACTGGATGGATGTGGGAAGTATGGTGGCTACCCTATCACCTTTTTTCAGGCCCATATTGTAAAAAGCCGTGGCCAGTCGATCAACCTTGTCCTTCAGCTCGGGATATGTCATCTTGTAGCTTAACTGGACAAGTCCGTTCTTCCTGTACTTTCTCGCATTTTCCGCAAGTATGTCATAGACAGGCTTGTCGGTATATGGAGCAAAAGTAGAAGGTATTCCCACCAATCGATATTCTTTTTTCCACGGTACATTCTTGGCGGCCATATCTTTCTCCCAAATAAGATCTTTATTTTTCGATACATATCCGTGCATTGCAAAACAATGCACAGACAGAGGTATCTTTATGACAAGAAGGAAGAAGGGGAAAATCTTCCAGGTCTTCTATGAAAACAGGGGCTGTGTAGCCATGGCGAAACTCATATCGCCTTCAATCTTCATTGCACCGGACATGAAAAGATTAACGGGATTCGTGTCTTTTCTCATAAGAGCGGCGGTATCTTTTGCGCTCATTTTGAATATTGAATGAGGCTGCTGTGCGCCGTTGAGTACAGCTTCAATTTTAAACGTGTAGCCGTCTTCATTGGCTATTTCTGCAGTAAAACTTCCCTTCAGTGAATTGAGAGCATTGTATTTTGATTTGTTGAGGTCGCTCTGAAGACCGAAGAGCATGTCAAGATTCTGAGTCTGGATCATTTTGTTGAGGTCATCCTCGGTTATTTTGATATACATATTTGAGCCGGCAATATCTCCTTTGGTGAAAGACAGTGATTTCCCGTCCTTCAGCGTATAAGCGTATTTTTCGCCGTTTACTTCAACAACCATGGATATCTCTGTACCTGAAAGTTCCTGTGCCGCGCTGTTCTTGGCGAGCAGGTCTTCCACTATGCCCGGCATGAGTTTTGAAAGCAGATCGGCAACGCTCGTATCCGCTGGTACTGTTGGTAGTGTAGCCATAATTAGTCTCCTCTGAATTTAATAATACTGACATGTCAGTTTCAGTAATACTGACATGTCAGTATTTTTTTCCAAAAAAAGTCAACAAAAAAATAATTTGACCATATTAATTTTTTACTGTTTTCTTTAGTTCAGGATTTGCATATTACAAATATTCAAATTAGCATTGACATATTTAAAAATTCAATACAATTGACTCTCAATGCTAAAGATGATATTATACAAAATATTCTTTCCTATCCATTAAAAATATAAAATCAACCAGAGGAATATTGGGGAATATGGAACGATCAAGTATAACACGGGCAAAAATACTGGACTGCGCCAAAAGGCTCTATTCACAATCGGGATATCACGACACACAAATTTCCGATATAATACAGGATGTGAAGATCGGGCGGGGAACCGTATATCAGTACTTCAATAACAAGGAACACATTTTCATTTCGCTCCTGGAGCTTTTTTACGATGAATGGGAAAAAGTAAGCGCCATCGATATATCCCTGGAGGAACTTCGCAGCATGACTGCCCGGGATTATCTTCGCATCCGCCTGGGTCAGACATTCAATTATTTCGATTCCGATCACGACAGGGCAAATATAATATTGAGGACCAGCCTGGGACTGGGCGGTCCTTTTGAAACAAAAGTATCCCGGCTCGAAAAGAAAATTACGGTCAATATCACCAACGACCTGAAACTGGGAATCCGTAACGGCCACATCCATGAAAACATCGACCTGGAGTTCGCCTCCAACTTCATTGCAGGCGCCATTTTCCGTATATCATTCCACTATTTTGTCAAAAACAGGAGCCAGAAAAAGGCAAAGGAGATGGAACTGATAACGGAAAAAGCCTTCAACATGGTGGCCCCCGCCATATTTATAAAAAGTAATTGACAAATTTATTTTAAGCTATATTTCGGTACTGACATGTCAGTTTCTATCATTTCTTTCCATCTCACCGGAGGTTTTTTATGTCGGAAAATATTATAAGCTTCGACCTGTCTGAAGAGCAGGTCATGATGAAGGAAACCATAAGCCAGCTGGTCAAGAACAACATACTGGATAACGCCCATAATATGGATGAAAACAAGGATTTACCATTGGAATTTCTCCAGAAATTCTGGGGCCTGGGCATACCGGCATCGAATATTCCCGAGGCATACGGCGGATTCGGCATGGACTCATCACCGTCCATGAACGCCATTGTCCTGGAGGAGCTGGCATGCGGCGACATGTCTTTTGCCATCGCAGCAACCCTTCCTCTTCTATTCGCCCTGACCGTATCGGAAATGGGAACAGAGGATCAGAAAAGTAAATATCTCCCCTCGTTCTGTTCAGAAAAATTTTTCCCTGCCACGGCAGCAGTCAATGAAATGCGTTTCGGTTTCGATGCATCTCAGCCCGCTACAACAGCGGTGAAAAAAAATGGTTCTTATATCATAAACGGCGGGAAATGTTTCGTGCCCCTGGCGGACAGCGCTGAACTCATGCTCGTTGCCGCTTTCTGCGACAATAAAGCTGATCTCTTTATTGTCGAAAAAGGCACACCGGGAGTAACCGTCCAGGAACGGGAAAAAAACCTTGGTCTCTATGCACTGGCCACCAATGAAGTTACTTTCAAGGACTGCGAGATCCCCGCAGAAAACAGGCTCGGAGGAGATCAGGGATGCAACTTCGACCTCTTCCTGCAGAAATCACGGATCGCACTCTCGGCTATAGGCACGGGAATTTCCCGGGCGTCTTATGAGTATGCGAAAAGCTACGCCAGGGAACGCAAGCAATTCGGCGAGCCCATAGCCAGCAGGCAGAGCATCGCTTTCATGATAGCTGAAATGGCCTACGAAGTGGATGCCATGCGGCTTCTTACCTGGAAAGCAGCTTCAGCTCTGGAAAACGGAAAAGACGCGCGGAGGGAATCCTATCTCGCCAAACTCTACGCCGGCGATATGACCATGAAGATTACCGATTACGGCGTCCAGATTCTGGGCGGGCACGGCTATGTCCGAGATCATCCCGTTGAACGCTATTACCGGAACGGCCGTGGAATAGCAATACTGGAAGGGATGGCCCTCGTTTAAATTATTCTTTGCAGGAGAAAAATCATGATTAATCTGGAAACACCCGACTATATCAATAACATGCGCAGCAGCATGAACAATCTCGCGAAGGGAGTCCTTCGCCCCATCGCGAGAAAATACGATGAGAGCGAACACGCCTATCCCACGGAATTGGAAATGTTCCGCAACATCAAGGTGATGGGGCGTCCGAAAAAGAAGAAGGACGGAGAGCAGGCAAGCCCCGACAAGGGCAATGGCAAGCCCAAGCGGGGCATGAACCTGGGAACCGTAGTAACAATCGAAGAAATGTGCTGGGGTGACGCAGGGCTCCTTTTGTCCCTCCCCAACTCCGGCCTGGGCAACGCGGCAATAGCTGCCGTGGCCACGGACGAACAGCTGGAAAAATTCGGCGACAAATGGGCAGCCATGGCCATAACCGAACCCGGATCGGGATCCGACTCCGGATCCATCACGACAACGGCAAAACTGGAAGGCGATGAATGGGTCCTCAACGGCGAAAAAATATTCGTCACCTGCGCCGACCGCTGCGATGTGGTGGTGGTATGGGCCACGGTAGACAAGAGCGCCGGAAAGTCCGCCATTAAATCTTTCATAGTCGAAAAGGATCGCCCCGGATTCAAGCTGGAACACCTGGAACACAAACTGGGAATCCGGTCCTCCGACACAGGCACCTTTGTCCTTGACAACTGCCGGATACCGAAAAGCAACATCCTGGGTGACTCCGAGGTAAAAACAAGCACCGATGGATTCAAGGGCGTCATGAAGACCTTCGACAATACCAGGCCCATGGTTGCCTCCATGGCCATCGGCATCGCCCGGGCAGCCCTGGATTTCACCAGGGAAAAGCTTGAAGAAAACGGGTTCGTTCTTGATTACAGTAAAAACCTCAATAACATAAGCAGCCTGGAAAAGGAATTCTACACCATGGAAGCAAACCTGGAAGCGATGCGGATGCTGACCTGGCGCGCGGCATGGATGGCGGACAATGAAAAATTCAACAATGTTGAAGCTTCCATGGCTAAAGCCAAATCAGGAAGGTATGGAACGCTCATAACACAGAAGTGCTGTGAACTCCTGGGCCCCCTGGGCTTCTCTCAGCAGTACCTTGCCGAGAAGTGGATGAGGGACAGCAAGATAATGGACATCTTCGAAGGAACAGGACAGATTCAGCACCTTATTATTGCACGCAACGTTCTGGAAATGTCCAGCAGCGAGCTTAAATAGATAGAGGCCTCTGCGGCCGCATTATCAGGGCAAAACTTTTACAACTATAAGGAGTATACTATGGACGTCAGTAACGTAAAAAAAATCGCCATTATCGGATCAGGGGCCATGGGTCACGGCATAGCACAGGTGTGCGCCATGGCCGGCTACGAAGTGGTGATGAAAGACATCAAGCAGGAATTTCTTGACAATGCAGTAGTCAAGGTCAAAGAAAGCCTGCAGTTCCTCGTATCCAAGGGGAAAATGGCTCAGGATCAGTATGATACGATCACTACCAAGCTCCTGAAAACATCACTGGATACCAAAGAAGCCATCACCGGTGCCCAGATCATTCTTGAAGCGGTTCCGGAAATCATGGATCTGAAGAAAAAGGTCTTCAAGGAGCTGTCAGATCTTGCTCCGGAAGATGTTATTCTGGTGACCAACACATCCACCATGAGCATCTCCGATATCGGGTCCGTTGTAAAAAACCAGGCCCGTTTCGCCGGCATGCATTTTTTTAATCCGGTAAACCGCATGAAACTGGTTGAACTGATCTATGGCGACAAAACCGATCATGCCACCGTTGATCTCCTTTTCGCCGTTTCACAGAAAATAGACAAGATACCCATCAAGGTACTCAAAGACCGTCCGGGATTCATCGTGAACAGGATAAGCGCTCCGAATCAGGCTCTCCTGAGCGCCATACTAGATGAAGGCAAAGTAAAGCCGGAACAGGTTGACGGAAAAATGAAAAAAATGGGCGTGAAAATGGCTCCCTTTGAAACGGCCGACTTTGTCGGTATAGATGTTTTCTGTCACACCCTGGAATATTATGAAAAAACCCTTTCGCCGCAGTACAAGCCGGGCAAATTTCTCACCGGCCTTATAAAAGACAACAAGCTGGGGATGAAATCGGGTCAGGGAATTTATCAGTGGTCAAACGGAAAGGCCGCAATCCCCGAAGGCGAAGATACAGATGAAATAACGCCCATCCATTTCATGGCGATCCAGGTCAATGAAGCCGTAAAGGTATTCAAGGAAGGGCTTGCCGAATCTGTTCAGGCCATTGATGACGGTGTAAAATTCGGCATGAATGCCTTTGCCGGCCCCTTTGCGCTGGCTTCGGGCATGCCGCCCCAACAGCTTGCCGACGCCCTCAATTATCTCGTTGACCGCTTCAAGCTTGATCTATTTAAGCCGGAACCCGAGATAGTTGACGGCTCTTTTAAAACTTTAGGCCGATAAGGAGGGACGATATGTCCGACGCAATACTTTTCGAACAAAAGGACAACATCGGAATTATAACGATAAACAAGCCCAAGGCGAACCAGTTGAGCCATGAGGTTTTCGAGGGAATACGCCGGCGCCTGGACGGCCTGGAACTGGACAAAAGTGTCCGTGTAGTAATCATAACCGGGTCAGGCGACAAGAGTTTCTGTGCCGGTGCGGACCTCTCCAGCGGTTTCGGTGATTATAACGCCGTGGATTTTCTGAAGCGGGGACAGGACGTATGGAACAAAGTAGAAGATTTTCCAAAACCGATAATTGCAGCAATGAACGGACACGCCCTGGGCGGCGGTCTTGAGCTGGCAATGGCCTGTCACTTCAGATTCATGAAAAAAGGCGCGCGCGTGGGTCTTACCGAGACCAACCTGGGCATCATGCCCGGGTACGGCGGTACGCTCAGACTGCCGCGCCTTGTGGGACGGCCAAAGGCTATAGAGATGATGCTTCTTGGAAAACAGATAGAGGCGGAAGAGGCTCTGTCCATCGGGCTTGTCAACCGAATTTGTGAAGATGGCAAACTCATGGAGGAATGCATCGAGTTTGCCACGGAACTGGCGGGACGTCCTCCCCTGTCGGTTAAGGCTATTCTCAAAACGCTTTCTTTGAGCGCCTCGGTGTCACCGGAGCAGCAGCTCAAGATCGAGCGCGAGGAACTGGCACGTCTCTTTACAACCAAAGACATGCAGGAGGGAATGACCTCCTTTTTCCAGAAACGAAAACCCGAATTCAAGGGAGAATAACAGGCTGACAACAGCCCGCAGGTCCGGAAATTTTTTAGCTGTATCATATTTTCTTAATGATTTTGCTACCCTGATAATGTGCATAATCACTTTTCCCCTTCTAGATGATGCACTATGGACCTGCGGGCTTTTTTTAACGAATCCAGGAGTTCCTATGAAATTTTCAATACTTCTGTATATCTTTTATCTGCTTTTAAAAGCCCTTTCATTTTTTTCCCCGTCATTTAAAAAACGGTTGTGCGAAAAAAATCTTACGCTCCTCATAACAACGGAGAATCGTTCCCGGAAGCGCTATTACATCATAAAAAACGGCCTGGTGCGTTCCGGGAAAAAAGGGGTTTCTGATCCTGACATGTCGCTCATCTGGAAGGACCACGAGACGGGATATGCATACATGCGATGCAGAAGCATAATGGCCTTCATGATGGCAATGAGAGAAAACAGCCTGAAACTCGAGGGCAAGCCCCTCCCTTCACTCTGGTTCATGGGGATCATGGGTGAAATGGCATCATATTTAAAAAAATAATGCGGGGATATCCGTTCCATGCTTGTTTCAGCCGCCGACAACATCATATTTTTTGCCGCGTCACTGTCCCTCCTGACCTCCGTGGGCCAGCTGTTCATGCGGGAAAGAAGAGAAGAGAATGAAAATCTTTTTTTCCTCTTCTTCGTTCTGGGCGCCATACTCATTCAATCCCACTCCATTATTACAGGAATAATGTACGAATATCCCGCTCTCTTCTTCCTCAATATGACCTTCATGTCGCTGCTGGGCCCTATCCTTTTCAGGGCCTATTACTATGTTATTTTCCCCGTGACATCGTTTCGATTCAGGCACAGCCTCATCTTTATTCCTTCCCTGGCGGTCCTCGCCGTCGATCTCCATTATCTTTTCCTGCCGGGAATGGAAAAGGTTGCGATCCTGCGGCATGTACTCCAGGGCTCACCAACAGTCGCTTCGCGGGTGTACCAGTTCACGTACCTGGTATCATTGCTGGAAGCCGCTCTGCTTCATGTATATCTGCTCACGGTTTTAATCAGTGAGGTGAGGGATAACCGGTACGGACGTATCCTCATCATCGACATCACCTACACGGTGCTTTCCCTTGCCACCTTTTCCCTTGCCTGCATCGGCATACTTCTGGGCTCCGTACCCCTCATCCGTGCGGGAAGTCTCATGGCCGCGACCCTCCTCATCGGCGCATACCTGGTGGGATTCCGTTTTCCCCAGTTTCTCCACCTCTTTTTTGTAAGTGCCATGACGGGAAAACGAAACCGGACTCTGACTTCAGGCATCGAGATCGACCGGGTTCTTGAGCAGCTCATGAAGACCATGGAGGAGGAAAAACTTTACCGCGAGGAAGATATATCCCTGCAATACCTGGCCGACGAACTGTCCATAACACCCCACCAGCTTTCCCATATCATCAACGAAAGCTTCAACATGAATTTCAATAACTTCATCAACCGCTTCCGCGTCGATGAAGTGCGTCACCACCTGCTTGCAACGCCCCGGCGCTCCATTCTTTCCATTGCCCACGAAGTGGGCTTTAATTCCAAATCAGCTTTTTATGCCGCCTTCACCCATTTTACCGGAAAAACTCCCACACAATTCCGCAGAGAAAAACAGTCCGGACGGTTAAATTAATTTGTCCTGAATTATAATTCGGGGCGACAGGACCAAAAATATCGTTCTATCCTGTCTCATGTTACCGGATACCTCTCCCCTTTCATCGCGGAGAGCACCTGCCATTGGCACAAAAACATAGAGAAAACAGGAGTTTACCATGCAGGAGATTACAGGCACCAGCAATAAGATTCTTGAAGTTGATCTCACCATGCAGACATTCACCATTGCCGATATCAGCGACAAAGACCGCCGCATGTACCTGGGCGGAAAGGGCATAGGCCTCAAGCTGCTCTATGACCGGCTTCAGCCCGGCATTGATCCCCTGGGCGAGGATAATATATTCATACTCGCCATGGGCGTATTCATGGGCACGGGAGTGCCCTGCTCCGGCCGGTTCGAGGCAATTACCAAATCCCCCCTCACGGGCACCATGGTGACCGCGTCATGCGGAGGCCCCTTCGGCATGGCGCTCAAGACATCGGGATGGGACGCCATGATCATCCATGGGAAAGCCGGGGCCCCCGTTTATCTTGTCGTGGATTCGCAGGGTGTCCGGTTCAGGCCTGCCGGGAGCATCTGGGGTAAAAGCACTGAAAAGGCCGAAGAGCACATCCTGAAAGAAGGTTCGGGTGCCATAGTAATAGGCCAGGCCGGCGAAAACCTGGTGCGCTACGCCAATATCCGCTCCGGTCACCGGTTCCTGGGAAGGGGCGGCATGGGCGCGGTCCTGGGATCCAAGAATCTCAAGGGCATAGTGGCCGCGGGAAAGGAATTCAAGATAACCCCGGTCAAAGCAAAAAAATTCGAAAAATCCAACAAACTGTTTCTGAAATACATCAACCAGAATGCCGTCACGGCCGGTTCCTTCCGTTCCTACGGCACCAATGCCAATCTTAACCTGTCCAACGCGGCGGGGATATTACCGGTGAGAAATTTCACCGGCGGCACACACGGCTCGGCCTACAAGATTTCCGGCGAGGCCATGGCTGAAAATTTCAACACAAAGTTTGATACCTGCAAACCCTGCGCCATTCTCTGCGGCCACAAGGGAACCATAGAAGGAAAGGAACGCCACATTCCCGAATACGAAACCATGACGCTCCTGGGATCAAACCTGGAAATTTTTGATCCCGTACTCATATCGCGGTGGAACGAACTCTGCTCGGAGTACGGCATGGATACCATATCCACGGGCGGTACCCTGGCATGGGCCATGGAGGCCACGGAAAAAGGCCTCATCAAAACCGGCCTGAAATTCGGCAGTCCCGACGGCGTATCGGAGATGATAAAAGATATCGCCCTGGGCAAGGGTATCGGCAGGGACCTGGCCCTGGGTTCGGCCCTGGCCTCGAAAAAATACGGCGGCGAGGATTTTGCCATACACGTCAAGGGCATGGAGCTGCCGGGCTATGACCCCCGGGGATGTTTCGGCCAGGGGCTTTCCTATGCCACGGCAAACCGCGGCGGTTGCCATCTGTCTTCCTACGTCCTTTCCCTCGAGGCATTCCTGGGTATGGCTGATCCTCATGCCCTGCGATGGAAACCTTTCATGGTTAAATTCCTTGAGAACACTTTTGCCGCCGTGAACTCGCTCCATATATGCCAGTTTACGGCATTCGCGGTGTTCCTGGAACCGCCTCTCATCAAGGCCACACCTACTTTTCTCATAAAAATACTGAACCAGAATATTTCCATGCTGGCCCTGAACCTCATGGATGTGAGTCTGTGGCCCGAACTCTGGCACGCCATCCTGGGCAAGCGGTATATACCCTACATGAGCATGCTGAAGTTCAGTAAAGCCGGTGAACGGGTCCACGTGCTCGAACGTTACATGAACACTCGCGAGGGAATATCCAGAAAGGACGACACCCTCCCCCGCCGTTTGCTTACCGAGGGAAGGAAATGCGATGCCGGGGAAAAAACCGTGCCGCTTGAGCCCATGCTGAAAAAATATTACCGACTGAGGGGATATGATTCCAACGGCATTCCGAAAAAAGGGACCCTTCGCCGTCTCGGCATTGCCGTGCAGTAGAATGACATCTTTCCCCGTCGATATCGGCGGGGAAAGGAACAGCATATTGTGACTTTCATACAGGAGAAGGATGAAAATGAAATTATTCGATTACAGATTTTTCAGTCATTCCAAGATAGTATCGGGCAGCTGCGCACTGGAGAGCATTCCGGCGGAACTGGAAAGCTATGATGCCCGCAAGCCTCTGGTCATAACAGGAAAAGACATCACACGACGCGGCCTGGAAAAAAAGCTGATCAAGTCCTTTTATGATTCGGGCTTTCCACTTGGCGGGATATATGACGAAGTGCGTGATTATGCCGGCATAGGTTTGGCACAGGAAGCGGCTCATCTCTTCAGGGAACGGGGCTGCGACTCCCTTATCTCCCTGGGAGGCGGCCCCGTCATGGATACTGCCAGGGCCGTCAACATCCTTGTATCCGATGCCTCGAATGATCCTTTCAGGTTTTTCGACGGAACGCCCCTTGATATAAAAATGAAGCCCCTGGCCCTCATCCCCACCTGTTGTTCCGGCGGACTTGAGGCAGGAAATATCATCACGCTGGACAACCGGCAGTTTCAGTCCGATTCACTCTATCCCGATGTCATTATACTGGACAAGCGGATGACTCCCGCCTGTTCATCACGATGCGCCGCAGAGTCGGCTGTTCTGGCCATGGACAATGCCATCTCAGCCCTCCTGGACAATAAAAGCAATCCCATGAATGATGCTTTTATTCACGCATCACTTCAGTTCATATCACAGAACCTGGCAAAGTCAATGCGGCGGCCTAAAAACAAAAAGATCAGTCTTAATATGGCCAATGCCGGGGTGATGGCCGGGATTGCCGCATCGAATGCAGGCCCCGGTCTGGTGCGGCTCCTCTCCGAGGAACTATCCCGCTCAACGGGCCTTTCCAGGGGCGTGTTCACGGCGATGCTGCTTCCGGCAGCACTGGTATACCGGGATCAAAAGTCCGGTTCATCGGACGATAGTCTGCTGCTTGCGCTGAAAGGAATGGATGTCTTTTCCGGAACGCCGGAAAGCAAACGGAGCAGCAGGGGTATCGAATCCGCCCTTGATCTGATGGGCATGACAAAAAAATTGATCCCCGAAACCCTGGCCGCATTGAACATTCCTTACTACAAGCTTGAAGATGCCGCAGAAAAAGCGGCAGCCAGAAGCCGTAAAAATTTTTCCAGCGAGGACTGTCTTAGCGTTATGGGTCTTAGCCGGCAGAAAAGAAAATAGCAGGGGATACAGGAAAAGGAGTCTGATATGAATATAAACAAATACCCGGAAATACAACCGAAACAAAAAATTATAAAAAAGATTTATATCTTCATCATGCTTTTTATAGTGGGCCGCGCCATCGAGGCGGCGGCGAAAGTCGACAGGACCGTGAAAGATATTTTCAACGGCCTCCCCGACGGTTTCACCTTTTATCTCGGGGTCAATCCCGGCGGCCCCTACATGGTTGTGGGCAAGGAAAAGGACGGAACGGTAAAATATCTTGGCTGGAAACTGTACGGTAAAAAAATCAGTCTCGCCATGAGGATTAAAAACGTCGAGTCCGCCATCAAGGTCTTCACATTTCAGGAATCCACGGCCCTGGCCTACAACTATGACCGTTTTATCGTTGAAGGCGACCTGCCGAGGGCCCTGGCCATTGTCAGGGTACTTGACATCGTTGAGGTCTATCTACTGCCGAAAATAATCGCCCGGCTTGCCGTAAAGCGGTATCCCCACTGGTCCGAAATGTCCCCGATGATAAAGCATACGGGCAGGATCAGAATTTATATAAAAGCATTCACCACGGGCCTGATCAGGGTCATACTTCAGAATTTATAATAAGGGGAGGAATATTATGATAATGCCGGATTTTTACGATTTCTGCTGCCGTGTCAGAACAGTTTCAGGGAACAAGGCCCTGGAAGAAATACCGGGCCTCCTGGCAGGAATGAATTCCCGCCGCCCTTTGATCATCACCGATAAGGGAGTGGAAGCTGTCGGGCTCATCACTGTGTTAAAAAAAGCCGTAGGGAAAAAGCTGTCCATCGGCGCCGTGTTCGATAAGGTACCCGTTGATTCCGACTATAAAATCGTCGATGAGGCCGCCGCGCTTTACCGTTCAAAAAAATGCGATTCCATCATCGCGGTGGGAGGCGGTTCAGTCATTGATACCGCCAAGGGTGTGAATATCGTGGCGTCTCTGGGAGGCAAGAGCCTGCTGCAATACCAGGGCGCGGGAGCTGTGCGGCAGAAACTCAATCCCATGGCCATAATACCCACCACGGCCGGTACCGGTTCGGAAATGACCCTTGTTGCCGTTATTGCTGACACGGATCGGCATATTAAAATGCTTTTCGTGTCCTATTTCCTTCTTCCGGACCTGGCCATACTGGACCCGCGCATGACCGCGACCCTCCCTGATTTTCTCACGGCCGCAACGGCCATGGATGCCATGACCCATGCCTGCGAGGCCTATTACGGTATGGAAAAAAATCCCATGAGCGATTCCTTCGCTCTCGAAGCCATCGGATTGATAAGCAGAAATCTACTCAGTGTAATGAAAAATCCCGGAGACATGGATGGCAGACTGGCCCTGGCCAGCGCTTCAACCATGGCCGGTGGCGCCTTTTCAAATTCCATGGTGGGACTCGTACACAACCTGGGGCATACAATCGGCGCCCTTTGTCATGTCCCCCATGGCAACTGCATGAGCATACTTCTTCCCTATGGCTTTGAATATAATCTGCACCGCAGGGCCTCCATCATCGGCGAACTGCTCTTCCCCCTGGCCGGCCCGGAGGTATATGCTAATACCCCGAAAAAGGACCGCCCTGGAAAGGTCATTGAGCATATCCGGCAGTTGAACCAGGATCTACACGAGGTCACGGCTGGACGCCATCCTCGCTTTTTAAAGGAAATTAAAAACCGCCAGGGGGATCCCATGGTTCCCCGCTCCATGCTTCCCGATATTGCCGCGGCAATGATGATGGACGGCGCCAGGATGCACAATCCGGAAGAGATACTGCCCGATGACGCACTCATGGTTCTTGAACACGCCTGGGAGGGAATTCCACTGAACAGGAAAAAAGTTAGAAAAGGATAGTTTATGAGGAGATTGCAATAAAAAACCGATTGGACGGTAATATTGATTGACGCTCACATCGTGTTGCTGATCATTACCCTGTTCAGATTATAGTAAAGACAGGGAGTTCAGAATGACAGCATTGAATAGATTAAAACAGCTTCTTTTCCCGCTACTGGCCATAGGCCTGTTGTTCAGCGCCTGCACCTCCATGGGCGCGAAAACAATACCCATGGCGGAGCTGGAAAAGAAGTATTTTTATAACAACTCGAAGTGGATAGAAGTCGACGGTCTCAAAGTCCACTACATTGACGAAGGCAGCGGTCCGGTACTGGTGCTGCTCCATGGTGTTTGCGCCTCGCTGCACACCTGGGACGGCTGGGCAAAGGAACTAAAAGGACAATACCGCATTATCCGCTTCGATAACATGGGATTCGGCCTCACGGGCCCGTCAAAAAATCCCCGCTATGAGATCGATAATTACATCCGGTTTCTTGATAAATTCACGACGGCCCTGAAGCTGAAACATTTTACGCTTGTTGGAAACAGCCTCGGTGGATATATTTCCTGGAACTACGCTCTGGCTTTTCCGGAAAAAGTGGATAAAATGCTTCTCATCGACAGTGTCGGCTATAAACAGGAAGTGCCGGGACTCATGAAGCTGGCCTGCTTTCCGCTCATGAGACCCATTGTGCGGCATATGATGCCGCGTTATTTCCTCGACAAGGCCGTAAAAGAAGTATACGGCGATAAAACCAGGGTAACACCTGAGCTCCAGGCACGCTATTTCGAACTTGCCATGCGCGAAGGCAATAAAGACGCCTGGGTTGATATCTTCATGGTCATGAAGGCGCAATCACAAAGTAAAACGCTGTCTGTAAAAATAAAGGACCTAACGGTTCCTACCATGGTCATGTGGGGCAGCAAGGATGAGTGGGTTCCCGTAAGCCAGGTAGAGAACTGGAAAAAAGACCTTCCCTCGGCGCGATATACAATCTTCGAAACGACGGGACATGTTGGAATGGAGGAATTACCCGTGGAAACAGCTCGTGAAGCACGCCTTTTTTTCGAAGGAAAAGAATCGGGCACGTTAAAAGAAATCATTACCGAAAAATAATGAATTGATTATCAGCAGGACCTGTCATTGAAGCAGTACTGGAACATGGTGGTTTTATTCTCCCGGGATTTAAAATCCCTGAATATCTTTAGAACCTTTTTCTCCAGTCCTGCCAGGTTACTGTTGATGAGAGCCACATAGGAAGAGTAATACTGATACATCCTGAGATACAGGGATGCATAAAAGCGTTTTATTCCCTCCGCAAACGAAACCTTCCCTGCGGTTTTATCCCCATCACTGCCGTCCCAAAAATTCTTTATCATTTTTTCTCCCGGCACATGTTCCAGTATCTGCTTTTTTATTTCGGGAGAAATAAGGTGTGATGCATCATGCCCGCTGTTCCTTACGGGATTGTCCAGGGATTTCACGTCAACAAGCGCGGCCCGCACTGGCTCCAGTGTTTGTACCTGTTCCCCCGTGTAAGCATGAAATGTTTCTTTGAAAGTCTCCTTTCTGGTCAGGTGTTTTTTTCGGGCCGGAACCGGCTCCTTCTCTACCAGAATATTTTTCCTGCTCTTTCTCAGGATCAGGGCCAGGACCGACTGGTTGACCGTTCTGGTGAGCATGTATCTATGAACCTCCAGGGATGCATTGTCGCTCCGCAGAGGTACCGGCACAAAACCGTTATTTATCGTAAAGGCATAACTGTATCCGGCTTCACGCAGGGTCCTGATGGTGACGGGGGAACGGACACCGAAGGGATAGATAAAAGCGGTTACCTTGGAGCCCAGTTTTTCTTCAAGTATCTTCTTTGATTTATATATCTCATCCATGAAGGCCTTTTTATTTTTCCTGTAGAGCTTCTCATTCACGAAGCTGTGAAAATATCCGTGAGCCGCGATGGAGCAGCCGTCCCCTGCCAGTTGCCGCAGCTGTTCCCAGGTTAAGGCATAGTCCTTCTTACTTATGATATTCGGATAGATACCCAGCAGTGGCTTGATATTATACTTTTTTAACACCTTATAATACGCATCCAGCACAGTACGGTGACCGTCGTCTATGGTCACCAGAATATTTTTATTACCCTTTATCTTCCCCTGCGCTAAATCATTATACGAAACAAAAGTGAATCCGTTTTTATGCAGATAGTCGCAATGCTGATCGAGTTCCTGCAGGGAAAAACTGAACATGTTTTTATCGCCCATAAAGGTATGATATGCCAGCACATAAAACCCGCTGCCGCTGCTGCCGGCCTGAGCCGTACTGAAAGCAAGGAACGCTGAAAAAAGAAGAGAAAGAGCCGTCATGGTCAACCTCAAATAATTAGTCTGGTACTATATCTATGATAAATCCTTCTTCACCTGGTCGGAGATTTCCTTTTTTCTCGCATCAATGACTTTCCCGTAATCGCTGCTGACGGAAAGTACGCTTTTTTCAAGAAGTCCCAGGTACTGCTGCAGGGGGGGGAGGAGATACTTTTCAATATAGGTATATTGCTTCCAGTCCTCGTCCTCTTTGTATTCGTTCATTTTAAAAAGGGTGACCTGTTCAAGCTGATATATCTTTTCATAAAATGATATGGCAGCGGCCGGTTCATATTTTTTCATGATCTCGTTCAGTTTTTTTTCGTTTTCTTTCAGTGCCGCTTCACTGTAAGCATGGGTAAAGATATAATCCAATTTCACCGATGGATCAAAGCCATAACCGAATCCCAGCGCTCCCGTCGTCTCCGACAGAATTGTTTTCTCCTGCCCGGTATAATACGTGCTTTCTTTTTTAAAGACCTTGTAGTAAAGGGAACACTGAACAAGCAGTATGGGCAGCAGAAGTATCATCCATTTTTTTATTCTCACATCTAGCTCCTTAAACTAAATATTCTCTTCGTATTAGAAAATCTTTTTCTATATCGGTGGAGGCGATTCTACCAATCACCAGTCCCGCCTCATTGGGGGCGATGCCGACACCGGGCCTGAGAGAAACGAGGTCTTCCTCTTTAATAACAGCGCCCCTTGCAATAAAATGACGCGCAAAAAGACTTCTCCGGGCGGCCCGGGCCACCCCCTTTTCATGCTCACCATATTCTATTGCCCCCGATCCCAGCATGTCAACACACTCTTCCACGGATTCAATCATGCGGGCAAATTGCTCCGGTGTGACCGATACATCCTTATCGGGACAATCATACGCGCTGTCAATCGTAAAATGTTTTTCAAATATCCTGGCGCCCAGTGCCGCCGCAGCAACCATGGCCCTTGCATCCCGGGAATGATCGGAAAATCCCACATCAAGCGAAAACTTTTCCCTCAGACGGACTATCCTCAGAAGGTTTGCCTGTGCCGGTTCCAGAGGATACAGGGAAACACAGTGCAGGAGAACCAGTTCCCCGCTGCTGTTTTTCCTGAATACATTAACGGCATCGATTATATCTCGTTCCAGGGAAATCCCCGTGGAGAGGATCGCCGGTTTCCCGGTTTTGGCAATCTTTTTAATCAGCGGCAGATTTGTCACCTCCGACGATGCAATCTTATACAGGGGGACATCGAGTGACTCGAGGAAATCCACTGACGATTCATCAAAGGGTGATGAAAAGAAAACCAGACCCAGGTCTCGGGACAATTTATTCAACTCGGCATACTCATCCCCGCTCAGGATGAACTTTTCGAAAAAATGCCACGGGGATTCATCGGTAAAATCTTCCCTGCCGCTTTCAAGCAATGCTGTTGTATATATCGAATTGAGCTGCTGCGGCACTATAGTCTGAAATTTTACCGCATCGGCTCCAGCCGCGGCAGCCGCTTCAATCATGGTTCTCGCAACTGCCATATCACCGTTATGATTGAGCCCGATTTCGGCGATAAAGATACACCGTCTATTCTTTTTTTTTTCAATAATCGTATCCAGCATTGGCCTATTCCTCAGCAGTCGGTATAATCGGGTAACTTCTCAAAAGTCTAAACTTTATAACCGGTTATTACTATTATCGATCAATTTCCCTTTCGACATAATCTATCTCTGTCTCGCCATAAAATTTTAGTACATTTTCAACAATATCGCGGTAACGCAAGCGGACTTGATACTCATAACGGCTCCGTATCTGCTAAAAAATCCCTTTTCCGGGGGTTTAATTTTATTGACATATACTTTTTGATAACTATACTATTTAAATGTCACATTAGTATATACATAATATAATTATAAATGAGGCTTATAGAGAGTCAGATGGACAAAAAATTTATAATTTCCATTGATCTGGGCACCACGGGAAACCGTGTTTTCTGCTTTGACGAAACAGGCCACCCCATTTCCAGTGAATACAAGGAATTCACCCAGCATTTTCCCAAACCGGGATGGGTCGAACACGATGCAGAAGAAATATGGAAGTCCGTATCGGAACTGATACCCGCGGCTATAGAAAAGGGCGGGCTGGATTCCCGAAACGCCCTTGCCATTGGTATAACCAATCAGAGAGAAACGGTCGTTTTATGGGATAAAACGACGGGAAAACCAATCCATAACGCTATTGTCTGGCAGTGCAGGAGAACGACCGACATCTGCAACCAGCTGAAAAGTGCCGGATATGAAAAAAATTTCCGGGAGAAAACAGGCCTGGTCATCGACGCCTATTTTTCCGGTACCAAGATAAAATGGATGCTCGACAATGTCATTGGAGCCAGGGACCTGGCTAAAAAGGGAAAGCTTCTCTTCGGTACCATTGATACGTGGATATTATGGAATCTGACAGCGGGGAAATCCCACAAAACAGATTATACCAATGCGTCCCGCACGCTTATTTTCGACATCAAAAAGAAAAAATGGTCCAAGGAACTAACGGAAATTCTGAATATTCCCGTAAATATACTGCCCGAAGTGAATGATTCAGCCTCGCATTTCGGTGAAACAAAAGACGTCAAAGGCCTGCCCGACGGTCTTGTCATTGGAGGAATTGCCGGAGATCAGCAATCCGCCATGGTGGGGCAAAACTGTGTTTTTGAAGGCACTATGAAAAACACCTATGGGACTGGATGCTTCCTGCTGATCAATAACGGGAACAATTTCACCATTTCCCAGAACGGACTCCTCACAACCCTGGCTTGTGACAACAAGGGAAAACCGGTTTATGCCCTGGAGGGATCGATATTCATCGGCGGAGCGGTCATTCAGTGGCTGCGGGATTACATGAAATTTTTCCACAGCAGTACTGAATCGGAGGGCATGGCCACCTCGCTCTTCAACAAGGAAGACGAAGTGGTTCTCATTCCAGCCTTTGTGGGACTGGGGGCTCCCTACTGGAAAATGGATGTCCGGGGCGCAATTTTCGGCCTCACCAGGGACACGACGCGGGAACAGATTGTGAAGGCAGCCCTGAAGTCCATTGCCTTCCAGTCCATGGATGTTATCACGGCAATGCAGAACGACACGGGAAAAAAGATAAAGGAATTACGTGTCGATGGCGGAGCGACCCAGAATAATTTCCTCATGCAGTTCCAGGCCGATATACTGGGAATTCCCGTGCTTCTTCCGGAAATAATTGAATCTACCGCCCTGGGCGCTGCGTACCTGGCAGGAATCACGGCGGGAGTATTCAGCAACGTGGATGAAGTGGCCCATAAAAACAGAATATCCTCTAAATTCGTACCGGTCATGAACGAAGCGGCAATTAAGCGTGAAGTCATGCTCTGGCGTGAGGCAATCAAACGATTGCTATAATCATTCATTTAAAGCTCATTCAATCACTATAGTTTATATAGAATAATAATCTCTGGAGGCATACAATGGCAAAGCCCTTATTAGGTGAGATACTGCTGGAACAGGGTGAAATTTCTCAGGAACAGCTTAATAAAGCACTGGAAGTTCAGAAAAATGAAGGTGGCCTGATTGGAATTATACTGGTTACCCAGGGAGCGATTACGGAACAGATACTGGTTAAATATCTGGCTCTCCAGGCCGAACGGGTCACCAGTTCAAACTGAAGCATGGATAATCGATGACAGAATTTCTCCTTATCCCGACGGGAAATTCTGTCATCGTCGCCCCATCAAAGCTCGACTACATCGAGCCAGCCGTGTTTATCTTCCAGATCCCCGGTTTGTATATTAGTAAGCCTGTTGTAGAGTTCAGTAATAACCGGGCCCACCGTTTTACCGTCGCCGTACACAAAATCATGATTTCTGAATTTAATATGACTTACCGGTGTAATAACTGCCGCGGTTCCTACAGCTCCCACCTCATCGAATTCTCCCAACTCCGCCGCTTCAACGGGCCGGCGCTCCACCTTCATTCCCATATCAGCGGCTATCATCGAGAGACTGTCATTCGTGATACTGGGAAGAATGGAACGGGACTCGGGTGTTATATACGTGTTCCCTTTTATGGCGATAAAATTTGATGTACTGAATTCGTCGATATACTTCTTTTCCCGGGAATCGAGATACAATACCACGGGAAATCCCTTATCCTTGCCGTACTGTCCGCCCGAAAGACCGGCTGCGTAGTTGCCTCCCACTTTACAATCGCCCACGCCCAGGGGAGCAGCCCTGTCATACTCTTCAACTACGAGAGCCTTTACCGGCGCGAATCCGCCCTTGTAATAGGGACCCACGGGAGTCGCCAGAACCAGGAACAAATATTCCGATGCAGGTCCCAGGCCTACCCGCGCGCCCGTACCGATGATGAGCGGCCTGATATACAGGCTGGCGCCGGTACCATAGGGCGGCACAAAACGTGCATTAGCCCTTACCGTCTTCCTTACAGCATCAAGAAAAAGATCCTGTTCAACAATGGGCATATATATTCTCTGGCAGCTCTTTTTCAATCGCAGGCCATTTTGATCAGGTCTGAAAATGACTATCTTTCCCTGTTTTGTCGTAAAAGCCTTCAATCCCTCGAAGGCTTGCTGTCCATAGTGCAGGGAAGGCGCGGCCATATGCAGCTGTACGAATTCATCGCTGGAGAGCTCTCCCGGTGACCATTTTCCATCCTTGTTTGTGTAACGAATATTAAAATCGGTTTTAATATATTCGAAGGACAAATTTGCCCAGTCAAGGTCCGCTTTATCAATTGTTTTACTCATAGTGATCTCTCCGATAATATTTCAGTTTGCGTACGGGGGATATTTATTGAATATACAGGTTAAATTGTCAAGAATAATGAATGAAAAATCATCCGTTGAAAACCATTGGCGGCACCGGGATTCCGTTGCATTAATATATAAAAAATATCCTTACAGGCACATCCAAAATTTAATTTTCAGAGGTTCCCTTATTTTAATTGACTGAATTAAATTCATGTATCTAATACGTTCCATAAGGGCTACGGGAGCAACTATCGGAATGAATATCAATAATACTCTTATTACCGCTTTACGGGCTCTCTCTCGAAATAAAATACAGTCGGGATTGACCAGTCTTGGCATTATAATCGGTATATCATCGGTAATAATCATGATGGGACTGGGAAGCAGTGCGCAGATTACCGTTCAGGATAAGGTGGCAAGCTTCGGTGTCAATACCATGTCAGTATCGATTTATCAGCCATACAGCTTTAATGATTACGATTTAGATGTTCTTAAGCGCACGTTCCCCCAGATAAAATATATAACGCCCATCATAGAATTAAAAAAAGTCTTCCTTAAGCATAATCAATATTCGCTTATTTCACAGTTCTGGGGAGCAAATAATGACTATTTTGCCATGAAGAATTATTCATTATCGGCAGGTAGATTATTTACAAACGAAGAGATAGAAACAAACTCAAAGGTCATCATAGTGGGGATGACGGTCGTGCGTGAATTGTTTCAAAATCGTAATCCTCTGCAGGAACCTGTAATAGTAAACGGCATACCATTCAATATAGTTGGTGTAATAAAACCCATGGGGAAATCGTTGTCCCGTGACGATTTTGACAACCTGGTCATTATTCCCCACTCAACGGCTATAAATACAATCAAACGAGAGATCGGATATAATCAACTCTATATAGCAAGCCATGATGAAAAAATGTTAAAAGAAATAAAGAGTATTTTATCTCAATATATAGAAAACAAGGTGGGCCTGAATATAGAAAACTCAAAGGACATATATAAAATAAATCTGAGTACCAAAAAAATGCAGATGGCCAAAGATATATCCCAGGCCCTCACTTATCTCCTCATCGGGATTGCCTCCATTTCACTTTTTGTAGGAGGTATTGGCATCATGAATATCATGCTGGCGTCGGTATCGGAAAGAACACGCGAGATAGGAATCCGCATGGCCATTGGCGCGAAAAAAAAGGATATACTCCTGCAATTCATCCTTGAAACGGTAATTCTGACAATTATAGGGGGAGTAGCAGGAATTATACTGGGGCTTATAGTTTACACGGCCATTATTTCCATGACTGGCTGGCCTTTCGTCTTTTCTCCGACATCCATAATTCTATCGCTTGTCTTTGCCACCATTGTAGGCGTATTTTTCGGTTACTATCCCGCCCGAAAAGCCGCCATAATGAAACCCATTGAAGCGCTGAAATACGAATAGCCGCACTACCTTATTCATGACGCAGCGCATCAATGGGATTGAGCAGCGAGGCCCTGCGCGCCGGGTAATAACCGAAAAAAACTCCCACCATAATCGAAAACAAGAAGGAAATAAATACGGGGAAGAATGATGCGACAAAAGGCCAATCTATAGAAAAAACAATGATTATATAACCGACCACACCAACCAGCACCCCGATTATCCCGCCGCCGGCGCTCAGGATAACCGATTCAGTTAAAAACTGCAGGAGGATATCCTGCCTTTTGGCACCAATAGCCATGCGGATGCCTATTTCCCTGATTCTTTCATTTACGGAAACGACCATTATATTCATGATACCCACGCCGCCTACAATCAAAGAGATAGACGCAACGCCTATCATGAGGAACGTCAATGATTTCCATATATACTCGGTAATTTTCAATTTTTCATCAGAGGTCAATATGCTAAAATCATCCTTATCGTTCTGGTTTAAACCATGCTTCGTCCTGAAATAATTCCGGAGAATTTCATAGGCGCCATCCACACCCGATTCGGATTTCACGGACAGATACAGCTCCCGAAAATTTAAATTGCCGAAAAGCTTGATACCGCCCGTGGTATAGGGAACCAGAACATAATTATCTAAATCCCTTCCCGACATTGCCTGCCCCAGGGATTCAACCGTCCCGATTACATAAAATGGAACCCTATTGACAATGATCGTTTCCCCGATGCAATCGGCAGTGTCGAAGAGTTCGGCTCTGACCGTATCACCGATAATAACAACTTTTTTATTATACTGGATGTCCGATTCATTAAATTCCCTTCCCTGCTTGATTATATATTCGCGCAGTTTCAGAAAATCATTATTCACCGCGTTTACCCTGGTTTTCATGTAACGGTTTCTGTATTTAAGTGACATCGATTTGTTTTCATTAAGGGGAGAAATATATTTGATATCGGGGATAATTTTCTGAATTTTTTCCACATCCGTCATCCGGATATAGATACGGTCACTTCTAACCTGCATGGCGTTTTTGCCGTAGGAATAGATCTTGCTCTTGACAACGATCCTGGCGCTATTGCCGATGCCGGCCATCATTATCACCGAGGAAACTCCCACAATGACACCGATGGTGGTTAAAAATGAACGTGTGCGGTTCTTGTTCAAAGACCGCATGGAGCTTATGACCGCATTGTTGATATTCATAACTGTTTTTTCAGATTCTCTATCTCTGCCTTGAGTAAAACTATCTGCCTGTCCACTTCTTTTAACGCAGTGCTTCCCATTGAAAGCTTGCGTTCCGTTGATGACTCGGGATTGACAATTTCAGTAATGTCATTATCGATGACGGAAGAAAAAGCCGTCAGATCCTCTCTTGCGAGGGAGAAAAAATCTTTTCCGGTCTCCTCGCAATGCCGGACTATTTTCCCCACGATCTCGTGTGATTCCCGGAAGGGGACCCCTTTCTTCACCAGGTAGTCGGCAATATCCGTTGCCGTGGAAAAATTGCTGAACACAGCCCGGCGCATTTTGTCCCTGTTTATCGTCATGGTTCCCAGCATGGCGGACATGCCTTCCAGGGACAGTTTTACGGTATCAATTGAATCAAAAAGCGGCTCCTTGTCCTCCTGCAAATCCCTGTTGTAGGTCATGGGAAGGCCCTTGAGCACGGTAAGCATGGCCACCAGGTTTCCGTTCAGCCTCCCGGTTTTTCCCCGGATAAGCTCAGCCAGGTCGGGATTTCGTTTCTGCGGCATTATGGAGGAACCGGTCGTTACCGCGTCGGAAAGACGGATAAAATTGAATTCCGATGTAGACCAGATAACCAGCTCTTCACAGAAACGGGAAAGATGCATACCAAGCACCGAGGCAAAATAAAGAAAATCAAGAATGAAATCACGATCGCTCACGGCATCCATGGAGTTGAGGATTATATCACTGAATCCCAGTTCTTTGCGGATAAACTCCCGGTCATTGGGATAATTAACGCCCGACATGGCTCCTGCTCCCAGGGGTAGTGATGAACAGGATTCTTCCGCTGTTTTTAGTCTCTTGATATCTCTCATAAGCTGCCAGGCATAGGCCAGCATGTGATGACTGAACCGGACAGGCTGCGCCACCTGCATATGGGTGTAACCTGGTATGAGTACATCCCTGTTATTTCCGGCCACATCAAGCAGAATTTCAATAAAATTAATGATGAGCCGTCTGATTTCAACCGTCTCATCGCGTATGTACAGACGCATATCAAGGGCAATCTGGTCATTCCGCGATCTGGCTGTGTGAAGTTTTTTGCCGGCTTCGCCTATTTTTTCAGTCAGGCGGGACTCTATGTTCATGTGGATGTCTTCGAGCGAAACGGAGAAAGGGAATGCTCCCGCATCTATTTCCGATTCGATTTCCCTCAGGCCGATAATGATTGACGAGAGTTCTTTTTCATCAAGAATTCCGATTCTCTCCAGCATTCCGGCATGAGCTATGGACCCACGGATGTCCTGTTTATACAGCCGTGAATCAAAGTGAATAGAGACGGATAGACGCTCGGTAATATCCGATGAAGAAGTATTAAACCTGCCGCCCCACAATTTTTTTTTATCATCAGGACCCTTTTTCATCAACAGCTCCTATAAGGGAATTTTGAATCAATAAGTCACGACAGGCTTGATTCGTCAATAAAAAGGCGGTATCTTTATAAATTTTAACCGATGTGTAAAAAAGAAGCAAGAATTTTAACGTTCATTAACCGCATTTATCAGCTCCCCCAAATAAACATCCAGGTCCTCCAGGGAGGGTTTGATTTCATATTCCAGTATATCGGAAAGACTTATAAAATCATTGTTTTCCATTATTGCTATGGTCTCCTGAAGCATCTGTTGCAGCCTTTCATTTTTTTCTGCCAGGTTCACGCCATCATGAACAAATTCCGTCAATTCAATGTCGAAAACCGGTATAACCTGGTAGCAGGTCCGTATATAATTAAAAACAAAATCAATGAACTGATTCAGCTTCTCAATGCCCTCTTTATCTTTTCCGGTCTGAAAAGACACCGCTATATCTTCAATATTCTGCAGCTCTTTCGGCATGCTCTGGCGAATTACCGAAAGGGTTTCAAGAACTACATCGGGTGAATCAATACTGTGAAGTATCAGCTTTTTCATCTCCGGACTCACGAGAATGAGCCTGAATATTTCTTTTAGAACAGGAAATACATTGCCGTGCTTCTGAAAATAATTTTTATATTCGTCGATCGCATCCATATCCCGGAGTTCATTTTTCATTTTTTCAAGAAACAATATATAGTCGGCAACGGTTCTGTTTTTATATCCGAAGGCATTGGCATCGAGACCCGTAAGTTTTACTATAGAGTTGAGTACATCGTTCATCCATTCAAGCCCCTGTGATAGATGCTCTAACTGTTCCTGTTCTACGTTTTCCGTGTCTTCAAGCAGTGAATCTATAAAAGACCCGGCCTTTGCACAATAGCGGGCTCCTTCGTCTATTGATGAAAAGACAATATCGGACTTTGACTGTATGATACAGTTGATGCATGCTATTTTCTCAAGATCATGAAGCGGGATATCGTCCACTGTATACGGCTCTCCGTCGATATGCACTTCAGAAAATATCAGGTCGCGTTCACTGGACCAACCATTGATGGAATTGATGACGTCTGCAATGGTCATCTCCTGCTGTAACTGGAATTCTATCGGATGATTATTTATTTGAATTTCCAACTTCTACCTCTCAACGGGGAATAATCTTTTCGGGAAAGTAATCCTTTTTGACCGGTCATTTCCCTTCATCACCATTGCCAAGCTGCTGGTTCATCCAGCTCTTCTGCGCCTTGGCGCCGGAAATGGCTTTTTCCATTGTACCGAATTTCTGCCTCAGTTTTGCTTCATATTTTTTCAAATGATCCGTATGTCGGTCTATCCGCTCATTGGCCATCTTGATCGATTCATTTTCAAGGTCAATTCGGGAAGCAATTACGTTTTTCCCGAATCCGACATAGGTGTTCAGCCGGCTTACCAGAGTGTAAGCCATGCCGTTATCGGTCTTATTGTCACCATCGGTATCGGAGCCGAAGAATACTTCCACACCTTCGGGGTTTTCCATTATTGACGATCTGAGCAATCCTTCATCAATCTGAAGCTTCCCTTCCTTGATTGATTCCCATTCTGCATTTACCTTGCCGGTGGAGACACCCATCTGTGTTAATATTTTTATGGGCTTCTCCAGCCTGCTGGGATAGGCGCCATTAATAGTCGACTTCAGCATGTTTTCCAGGCTGATGAGAGTCATATCGCCGACAAAAATCCCCTGTTTCCGCAGGTTATTTTCATAGTCTCCGGGCCGCGAGGAACGTTCAACCTTGGTGAGCTCCCGGTGCAGTGATATATAATTATTATAGGCTTCCACGAACTTTTTAATTTTCTCTATGGATTTGCTTGCGTCCCGATCCACCTTGACCGTAATGGGATTATGCGACGGCATCTTCAGATCAAGATTGAGGCCCTTGATTACATCACCGAGATCATTGTTCTTGTCCCGAATAATCTCAATACCATCCACCTTCAGCCTGGCATCCTCGGGTTTGGCAATTTCATTTTTTGCCTGCAGCGCATCTTTATCTTTTACCGGAGTGGCGAACTTCGCCTCGGAGAATTCACTCATGCCGTCATTGCAGTAAAAAATAACTTTGCTGATTTTTTTTCCGGCAAAATCGGACCCTACGGGCATCTCCTGTTTTCCCTTGGCATCCTTATCCACGGAATATATTTTTTCTTCCCGTTTTCCCGCTTCATCAATGGAAACAACTCCCACACCCAGAAGACTGTCATAGGCCTTTTCCGGCTTTTTTTCTTCGGGAGGTCTGATGCGGGACACATTATAACCATTCAGCTCTATCCCCTTTACCGTTATCTTTTCATCAGGTCCCATTTCAAGGCGCGAAGGAAACTGTTCCTCTTCCTCTTTCTTTGGTTTCTGGTAAGTAAAGGTAAATTCAAGCAGCGTGTCCTTTGAAACAGTCGTGGAAACGGGAAGCGTGTATTCCTGCCAGAGCAGTCCATTGAGGGATATCTTTTTGCCATCCTCGCTGACTTTGATATTGCCCGTCTGCTTATCAGTTTCCTTCTGTCCCATGTACGAGGTAAAATACCTTTTATCAAAAAGCAGGGTGGCTCCCTCGACTTCACCGCCCTTTGGCCCGCTGGCCAGTCCTATTTTTCTTAAAAAATCAAGATCACCCTGGATAATAATTTCTCCTTTTTTACCGGAGATCTTGGACTCCAGGGTTAATACCTCCTCATCACCCGATGTTCTCACCAGGGATGTGGCAATGGAATCGGAGGCTGTTTCATCGATCCTTTCCTTCAGACTCTGAAGTTTTCCACCCTTGAAACGGATATTATAATCGTTCCCGTTTACCTTGAGAGTAAATTTCCCGGCTGGAATGTTTTCGGTTTTCAAAACGGGATCCGTAGACAATTTATGGCTGGAGGCCACTTGAATGATCTCAATTTTCCGCAGACCGGGATCGGCCTTTTTTGTCGCCCGTACATCGAGAAACTCGGGATTGGAGGACACAGCTATTTTTTCATCGTAGGAAGCCCGGAAACCATATAGTTCCTTTGCCGCATCATTGAGCTCCTTCAGGTTATTGCTGAGAACCTGAAGTGCCTCTTTCCGTCTCTCATTCTTCTTAATATCCGCTTCAAGCTGTTTGATCGGTCTTGCTTCAACATTAACAAGTTTCTCAATGATACTGTCAGTATCCAAACCTGAAGCCACTCCGCCCATGGTTATCGGCATTACAGTTTCCTCCCGTGGCTGGATAGGGAATAATTATACATAGGAATGTCTCTCATAAATATATCTTCTCAGGTAATTATCGTCAAATTACCGATTTTAATAATATCTTATTTTCAGGGGACATAAATTTTTTTTGAAAACAAATAAACCACGATAGGCAAACAAATACATTAAATATTGCATAATCTATTTTAAAATAAATCCATTATACCTTTTTGATTATGGGCACCTCTGAAAATCAGGTTTTTCGTTAACCAAAAAATGGAAAAACCTTATTTTTACTATACTCGTACCACACAGGAACTTTCAAAATCCAATTTAAAGAGATTCCCTTTTTTTATACAATATATAACGAGTAATTAAAGGGAAACATAAGGAGTAATAAGGAGGATAGTAACGGCGAAAAACAATGATGCCCGATTCGAATGCGCAAAGATATCCCCAGCACACTTACTATTCAACTAACAGGTGTGCACCGGCGGTCTCTTCTCCACCACAGCGAGCCTGATTACTTACCGGGAAATATTAAAATCATATTCCAGGTATAAAATATGCAGCCTATCGGGACTCATCCACGAATGTGCCAAGAAATTCCTGGATATGTTCCAGCAACTTGATGGCATTCTTCGCAGGGATCTCCCTGATAACCTCTTCAGTTTCAGGATCTATCACCCGCATGATAACGCGGTGAGTCTTTTCATGATAAGTGAAGGAAACTTTTTCGCCGAACTTGGCCAGTGAATAATTAAGTTTTTCCACTGCCTCGAAAATTTCCTTTTTCGACGGTTCAGCATTAGTTGTTTTCCCTTCGGTACGGTTTTCACCCGCCTGCATGTTTTCACCATTACCGGTCGAGTATTTAAAACTGTCAACCTTGTCGATTATTCTTCCAATATTCATGATAAACCTCCGTGTCCTAAGTGGCACCTCCTTGCGAAATTAAAAAGTTCCTCCTTCCGGTCTCCCAACCGGAAGGAGGCCGAAACTGCTGCACTGCAGGAGCAGTTTCTAATTTTATAGTGATTCTCATTCCAACAGTTTCATTACAAGCTTTGGCTTAAAATTCGCTTGAGCCAGCATCGCAACACCAGTCTGAATGAGAATCTGGTCCTTTGTGTACTCAACCATCTGAGCAGCCATATCCACGTCCCGCACGCGGGAATCCGCAGCAAGCATATTTTCATAGGATCTGGTCAGAGAACTGATAGTGTTCTCCATCCGATTATAGTAGGCGCCAAGATCTGCCCTCTGCCGATTTAGCTTCTCAAGAGCTATATCAACATACCCAATCATGGCATTCGCCTGACCTACAGTCGAAATAGAACGCTTCTTACTCGCCTCATCTACGAGGTTCAGGGCCTTTGCACCAATGGTGGAAATGTACACCCTGATCCGTTGATTGCTGTTGGCTCCAACATGGAAGAACATACTGCCGACTTTACTATTCTTAGCGAAAGCTCCTGTCAGCATTTTCATCCTGTTGAATTCAGCAGAAGTCGAAATGCGGTCGATCTCTTCGATAAGCTGCGACACCTCCACCTGGATCTGTGTTCTGTCGCTATTGGAATAAATTCCATTAGCAGACTGAATCGACAATTGTCGGATCCGCTGGAGAATATCGTTGACCTGCTGGAATGATCCTTCCGCGACCTGTACAAAAGACAGACCGTTCTGAGCATTTTTCTCAGCCTGGATCAGACCGTTAATCTGTGTCCTCATTTTCTCAGACACGGCCAGTCCGGAAGCATCATCACCAGCGCGGTTTATTGCTTCGCCCGAAGCAAGCTTTTCGATAGACTTATCCAGCCGCGCCGCGACATTCTGCATTTGCCTGTTCGCAAATATCGCGCTCATGTTGTGATTGATTCTCATAGCACCCTCCCTTGGTTTGTGAATCAGGATCGCCGTTTTTTTTAATGTCCAAGCTTTCCCGGTTTTTCAGTCCCAACATCTTGTTGGAAAAGGAACCGCACAGCAGTTCAAAGGTTTTCTCCTTAATCGCCGTCCGGACTGCCCATAATCCAGACAACACCGGCGCCGAATAATTCCGGCAGCCGGTGATGCCCTCCCAACACCACAAGCTGCCGGAATTTCTTCCCGGCAAAATAATACGTATTGGGCAGTCACCAAGAGAAATGGTGCGAGAACCATCACAGGTTGAATTTTCAAAGAACATTAATAGTCTTACTTCAGGGACTTTCTTATTTCATTACATCGAATTGTTTAACAGTCTCAGTGCCGATTGTGACTGCAGGTTCGCCTGACTGAGCATTGCTGTTCCACTCTGTACAAGCACCTGATTTTTCACAAACTCAACCATTTCCTCAGCCATGTCAGCATCTCTGATCCTTGACTCGGCTGCCTGGATGTTTTCATAAGCCACCATAAGTCCTTTGGCGGTCATATCCATCCGGTTGTAGTATGCGCCTAAATCGGCTCTCTGCTTGGAAAGAGTCTGCAAAGAGTTATCCAGCAGGCCAATGGCATCATTCGCGCCACCGGGAGACGAGAGAGAGATCGAAACCTTACCCGTGGCATCCCTGAATTTGAATGCCTGGGCGGTCATCGTTCCCACGTATACGCGTTCCCGCTGGTTCTGGTTTGCACCAAGATGAAACCACATGCTGGCCTTGGGATTCACTCTTGAAAACTCTCCCGTCAGCACTTTAAACTTGTTAAACTCGGCCTGTGAGGCGATTCGGTCAACCTCATCAACAAGAGCAGACACCTCAACCTGAATCAGCTGCCTATCCCTGTTGGAATAGATGCCGTTTGCGGACTGAATGGCAAGCACCCTGACACGCTGAATAATCTGAGCCGTCTGGTTCAGATAACCTTCAGCAGTCTGGACAAAAGACATACCGTCTTCGGTATTTCTTTCCGCCTGCCTGAGCCCCTGAATCTGGGTACGCATCTTTTCAGATACGGCCAGACCTGATGCATCATCTCCAGACTTATTGATCCTCTCGCCGGAAGAAAGCTTTTCCATGTTTTTCTGGACGCCCCATTGAGAGAACTTCAAAGTCCTGTTTGCATTAATTGCACTCATGTTGTGATTAATAATCATTTTACACTCCTTTGTTTCTGTGTTTTTCCCGGCTTCCTTGCCAGACTGATCCCGAGGGCCGAAGATCAGTAATTGATACCAGGTTATCGACTGAAAAATCAGTCTGTAACGGCCCGGTTCCAGGCTTGTATCTGGGCACATACAAGCCTGCAACAGAATGAGTGGTCATGACGTTATCGCCAACAGGCCAATCGTTTTCAAAGAACCCGAAGTAAGAAGGGACTACGCCCTGTTCGAAAGTTCGTCACCTTTGGTGGTCATATTTAACATTGTTACAGGCGATTATAGGCTTTTGATGGTTGTTATATTATAATATGATCGTTTTTTAATATGTTTGATCCATTTTTCATTATTTTGATGTTTTTTTGCATTTTTCTCATTTTTTTGCAATAAATACAATAAAGGCATATAAATGAGATTATTTTAAGGGCGATGCCATGTAAATGGCTGTATTAAATACTATTGTATGAGGTCTGAGGGATTTTGAAGCAAGTGATTCAATGAATCGGTTTTATTTCAGGATCAGAGAAGTCTACATAAAAATAACTAATATACAAACAGAAGATGCTCTGACCCTGATAGTCAGCAGTGAAATGTATTGATCAGGTTAACTGTCAGGGAGCGGCCTTTTTTACCTTTTTGAAGAAAAACTCTGTACGCCTGTTCCGGCTCCTCCCCTCTTCCGTATCATTGGGGGCGATGGGTTTCTTCTCGCCAAAACCAATGGAATTCACTCTCTCGGGAGAAATGCCGTTTTTTATCATATATTCCACTACAGAATCAGCCCTGCGCTCCGAGAGCTTCTGGTTGTAATTACTATCACCCGTGGAATCGGTATGCCCCCGCACTTCCACGTCAAGATTCTTATTCTCTTTAAGAAGTGTTATGAGTTTATCGAGAATATCCAGCGAATCCTTTTTGAGATAGGCCTTATCAACCTCGAAGAGAATATTATCCACCACCACAGGCCTATCCTGCTGCAGTTCATCGAGCTCGATTACCTTTTCCTTATCCTGATGGTTCACAATTACTTTTTTAGGAACAAAACCCGGGGCTGTAATCACCAGTTCAATATTATCACCGCCAGGTACTTTTACCTCTCCTGAGCCGCGAACAGTCTCCTTTGAATGATGAACTATCCTGCCCTTCTCCCGCTTTTTTATCTCCACGGTAGCGGTGATATTTTTGCCCGTTTTATCTCTTATATTCACTGTCAGGTCCCGAAGACTCTCCTTCTTCTCCTGATCTTTTTTATCATAGATTCTCTGCGGTGGCGCCACACCATCTTTCTTTTTATTCTTGTCATCGGTAAGCGTGGCGAATCCGCTGCCTCCGTCGACGATTTTAGTATAGTATTCTGTTCCCAGGGCATAGAGATAATTCCCAGCCGGGAGAAACATGATGCCGCCCGAGGCTATAGGCTGTGACACCGCTCCGGGAAAAGGAGTAGTATATTCCCAGATAGCCTCTTTGCTGACAAAGTTGGAGGCCTGCAGGAGTCCATATGTCATATCCTTGCCATTGACCGTTTTCGCCTGGTTGCGTGCGATATATATCTGGTCCCGTACCGTGACAAAGAGGGGACTTGACCGGGGCGATACGACAATTCTTTCTTTAATATCTCCCGATGCGGGATCAATCACTGCCACATCGCTGTTCCCTATGGCAAAAAGAATGGCCCTGTCCGTAAAGCTGGGATTGGATGTTATGTAATCGCCATAATCCTTCATCCATATAGTCTGCCCGTCCCGGATGTCAAGACAGTACATACTCATGGTACAGGGGATATATACCTTCTGTTTATACACAACGGGAGGAAAAATTGCGAAGGGTTTCGGTAGATCCCTGGACCAGACCTGCTTACCTGTTTTGACATCCAGACAATGAACGGTATACCGGCCGCTGGAATAATCCATGGACTGGGCAAAAATGAGATCATCATAAAAAGTCGGGAAACCGCTGTATGATTTAATAAGTTCATTGTCCCACTGCAGGTGACCATTGTTGATGTCCCTGGAAAGAAACATGTTTCTTGTGCCGTACATGATAATCTCCCCGGAGATGACCGGATCGGAGTAAATGCCGTCCACCATGGGAAGAGGTTTATAGCCCGAGAGACCCTGCCGGCCCGTCTGCTCTTCACGCATCGCCGTGCGCGCCCACAAGACCTTGCCTGTGCGCTTGTTGAATGCATATATGGCGATGGGGTCGGTAAGAAAAAGGGTTTCACCCTTAATAAGAGGATACTTGACCTTTCCGGCCGCGCGGGACAGAGCCTTAAACTGACGGGAAATATCGTGCATACTCACTTTCCAGATGAGTTTCCCGTATTCCTCGTCAATACAGTACACCGTGGCGCTGCGATCGACAAAATATACCCGGCCATCGGACACCACGGGGTTAAACACCTGGTCATCGGCCTGGAACAGCCATTTAAGATTATTATTCTTTACGATTATCTCATCATTATTGCCGGTAAAATAAATATTGCCCTTGTAAATCGGCCAGTCAGCCCCCTGAAGCTGCTCCGGAAAAAAACCCGGGGTCAGAGCCGCCGCTATTGAAAACAGGAATGCAATGATAACCGTATTTCTCATGTCAGGCCCCTGTCATGCCCAGATTATATTTATTTCGGGATCAAATTTCCGGTATGAATCATCATGACTTGCCAGGACCCGCACGGTAAAACCAAACTGGCCTGACTTAAGACAGAGGAGCTGACCCACGTATTCATATAGATTATTATCAATCTTATTAATGAGCGACATGGGCAATGCGGCGCCTTCGGAAATCTCATCTTTCTGGCTCAGGGAACCGAAATAAAGTTCCACCTGAACATCATCGGGAGTCAATTCTCCCAGGTTGACCAGGGCGGTTACGGTAATTTTTGACCCCACAGTGATTTCCTTCTCATTATTAAAGGAGAGATCCTTTATCTGTATCTGGTCCCATTTTTTGTGAGCAGTCTGTTTCCACTTCGACAGATTTTTTGCTATCCGATAATTATCGCCCGACAAAAGGGAAAAATTCTTATGGCCTTTAATATAATATTTTTCCGCGTAATCCTTCACCATCCTGTTGGTATTGAATACGGGATTAAGCGTTTTCATCGATTCCTTTATCCTGGCAAGCCATTCCCTGGGAAGACCATCAAGCCCCCTGTTATAGAACATGGGAATTACTTCCATTTCAAGGATATTGTAAAGCGAAAGGCTCTCAACATCATCCTGATACCCATGGTCATCATAGACCTCACCCTTTCCGATGGCCCATCCGTTGTTCGCGTTATAGGCCTCATCCCACCAGCCGTCAAGAACGCTGATATTGATACCGCCATTGGGTATGACTTTCATACCGCTGGTGCCCGAAGCCTCTTTGGGACGAATGGGAGTATTGAGCCAGATATCCACGCCCTGTACCATATACCTGGCAATGTTGATCTCATAATCCTCGAGAAAAACAATCCGGCTCCTGAACCGTTCATCCTTGGCGAGATGGATTATCTGCTTAACCAGCTCCTTCCCCATATTGTCCCGTGGGTGAGCCTTACCGGCGAAAATAATCTGTACTGGCCTGTCCTTGACGCTCAGGATAGAAGCAAGCCTGCCCATATCACGAAGGAGGAGAGTCGCCCGCTTATACGTTGCAAAACGCCGCGCAAAACCGATTGTCAGGGCATCGGGGTCCAGCACCGAATTGGACTTATCCGCTTCCTTGGGAGGAAATCCCCGGGCCAGCATCTGCTTTTTCAGCATTCTCCGGGCAAAGGCGACCAGCCTCTCACGCGACCTTTCACGACAACGCCACAGTTCCGAATCGGGAATTTCATCGATATTAGACCATATACTGTTATCGGCGGGATTGTCGATCCAGCGGGGACCGAGATAGCGGTTGTAAAGCCGCATCATCTCGTCGGAAGTCCAGGACAGGGTCTGAATTCCGTTGGTGATGTGACCGATGGGAATTTCATGTTCCGGCAGCGTGGACCATATATTCTTCCACATGCTGCGCGAGACATGACCATGCAGTTTCGACACACCATTGCTTGCCGCTGCCGTCTTGAGAGCCAGGACCGTCATGCAGAAAGTCTCCTGTTTATCGAAGGGATTTTCTCTCCCCAGGCCCAGAAACCGTTCGCGGGTAATTTTCAATTTTTCATAGTAATGGGAAAGATATTCATCGACCATTACCGGGTCAAAACGGTCATTACCGGCCGGTACCGGCGTATGGGTTGTAAAAACATTACTCGATACGACGAACTCGTAGGCTTCGTCAAAAGTCAGTTTATTGTCACGCATCGAATTATATATCCGCTCCACGGAAAGAAACGCGGCGTGGCCTTCATTCATGTGATACACGGTACAGTTGACACCCAGCGCCTTGAGCGCGCGGACACCGCCGATCCCCAGCATGATTTCCTGCCTGATCCTCATCTCCGTATCACCGCCATAGAGCTGATCGGTAATAGTCCTGTCCTCCAGGTTGTTATCCTGGATGTTTGTATCAAGAAGAATGAGCCTGATTCTCCCGATAGATGACTCCCAGAGCTGGGCATGCACAATTCTGCCCGGGAATTCAACGGAAATTTTTACGGGTTCGCCTTTGTCATTCCTCAACAGCTGAATCGGGAGATTATAAAAATCCAGTTCGGGAAAGCTTTCCTGCTGCCAACCATCCATGTTCAGATACTGATGAAAATAACCGAGCCGATAAAGCAAGCCAACACCGAAGAGAGGAAGCCCCAGCTCGCTGGATGATTTCAGATGATCACCAGCCAGGACTCCCAATCCGCCGGAATAAATGGGAAGGCACTCATGGATGCCGAACTCCGCTGAAAAATAGGCAACCTTCGCGTCTCTGTAATCGACCAGATTTTCCTCAAACCATGACTTACTTGAAAGATGCCGGTCCAATTCCGTTTCAACCCTTTCCATATGCGCCAGGAAGCTATCCGATTCAGCCGCCTCATCAAGCTGTGTCTGTGAAACCGCACCGAGAAGCTTCACGGGATTATGCTCTACTTCCCTCCAGAGATCCACATCGAGTCTCCTGAAAAGCTCTATGGCTTCATAATTCCAGACCCACCATAAATTATACGCTATCTTCAACAGCGGCCTTAATTTTTCAGGTAAATATGGAGTAACATTAAATTTCTGTACACGCCCCATTGTCAGCTCCTCAATTATTCACGGGAAGGTCTCAAACCGCCCGATTGATAGTCAAAAACAGTATCACCATGCGCAAACAAAGCAATTTACAACCTGTTCACGCTGAAGCCCCGATGATATAAAAGCAGGAAAAAAATCAGGCCGTTACCGGCAAATACAACGATACGGTGGTCCCTTTATCTTTAATGGAATTAATATCGATATACCCCTTGTGACGTTTAACAATAGCATAACTGATGGCCAACCCCATGCCACTGCCCATATCCTTTGTGGTGAAATAAGGGTCGAAAATTCTGCTTATATCATCCTGATCAATGCCCCTGCCTGAATCCTCTATAATTATCTGAACATACTTCCCTTCCTGGAGAGAGATACCGTTATGCATCTCTTCATTTTCCACCTGTATGTTCATTGCTGCGATATTAAGCATGCCGCCATAGTCCATGGCTTCAAGGGCATTTGTGATTATATATTCAAGCACATGACCAATCTGAAATTCATCTACCTCGACCATCCACAGGTCTGAAGAAATATTCAACACACATTTAGAGGAAGCTCTTTTCAACAGTGGATCGCAGATATTGGAAATGAGAAGCTTTAAATCGGTATTTTTCTTAACGGGTTTCCCGCCTTTTGAGAAAGTACTCAACTGATGTGTAAGCTCTTTCACTTTAAGCGCAGCCTTCTCCGCATCGTTTATCGTATCAATCAATTCAATGTTTTTCTGATCGATTTCCATTCGTGCCAGGGAAAGATTGCCTATTATGGCCGTGAGAGCATTATTATAATCATGAGCTATCCCACCTGCCAAAATCCCGATGGCCTCGAGCTTCCGGGCCATAAGTAATTCCTGTTCCATTTTTTTCTTATCAGATATATCTCTCAAAATACCGTTAAAGAAGGCTATTCCTTCACTTTTTGTCTTTATAAGGGAAACAGAGCCCTCGAAGTGGATTTTTTTGCCGCTCTTCGCCACACCGGTCCAGTTTTTCAGCATATTGAGCTTTCCTGATTTATAAACCTTGTTAAAAAAACTGTATACGCTTTCTTTTTCTTCGGGATCAACAAATTTTTCAAAAGGGCTTCCGATTATTTCTTCTTTCGGATAACCCAACTTTTCACTCAGGGCCCGGTTAACATAGAGAATCCTTCCTTTTATATCCGCCTCGTAATATCCGTCCTCTATGCTTTCCATGACGGATATCCATTTCTCTTCACTCCTGCGCAGGGCCCACTCAATCTGTTTTTTATCTTCAATATCTGAATATATCCCCTGTGTGCCTATATAGATTTTTTCATTTTTCCCATCATGCCTGTACACACCTTCGGAGCATACCGAAAAAAAATGTGAATCCTTACCCGACTCACTGTCAAAGGATACATTGAGAATCTCATCAGATTTTGTTATGAGACGAACCTCGAAAAACCGTGTCATTCTTTTCCCCGTTCTTCTTTCGAGGATGCGATGCTGTGCCGTTTCCCTGTCATCGGGATGAACCAGGTCAAGAATACTGGTGCCGATAAGCTCTTCCTGGTTATACCCATAACGGCTGACTGATTCGCTTATAAATGTAATAATACCGTTCGTGTCAACCCGATAAACGATATCGGGAATTACTTCCAGCATGGTTCTCAGTTTTTCTTCCGATTCGAGGTAGAGCTTTTTGATATTTTTCAGTTCTGAAATATCGTCAATAACAAGAATATATTCATTTTCAGCAGCATTGAGAAGAGATGTTTTCAGATATTTCGCCGTGTTGCCGGAATCCTTGATTTTAATCTCGAGTTCATTCGCCGATTTTGCATTATAATTCTCGAAAAGACTCCGAAAATGGCTTATATGATCAAAGAGGCACGTATTCAGAACATCATTATTTTTTTTAAAGTGGCCGTTCAAAGAAAGCAGAGAAAAAGCACGATTATTAATGGATATAATCCTGCCATCAGAATTACAGCAACAAAGTCCCACTCCTGCTTTTTCAAACAGATCCAGATCCATCCCAAGTTCCCCCATTAGAGGATAGTATAACAGGATAATTCTTTAATCAACTATTTTTCTGGATATATTCGAAGCCGATCAGAACAATATCATCCTCGCTGATGGCATCACCCTGGAAATTTTTAACATTGTCGATTATCAGGTCCAGAGATTCCTTCAACGGTTTGCCGCTCTGTTTTTTGATGATATTCAGCAATCCGTTATAGCCGAGCATTTCTTTGTTTTTATTGATGGTTTCATGGATGCCATCGGTATATATGAATAGTCTGTCACCCTGCTTGAGGGAGACCGTCATTTCCTCGATAACGGCCTCCTTGAACATACCGATGGGTTTGCCTCGCGGTGTGAGCAGCTCCACGGATTTTTCCTTTTTCCTGAAGAGTACCGGCGGACAATGACCTCCCCTGGCAAATGTAAAATTCATGGAAGAACCGCTTTGCTCAAAAAAACCGTATATGGCCGTGAGAAAATAGGATCCCATGCTTGAATACAACTCCCTGTTCAACCTCTGCAGTAAAGGGACAGGCTTGTCGCCGAATTTTATACTCAATCTATCGATTGCCGACTTAACCAGGGCCAGAAACAGGGCCGCTGAAACGCCATGCCCTGCCACATCTCCGAGAAAAATTCCCAGCCTGTTATTGCTCAGTTCATTAAAGGAGAAGAGATCACCACCGATTGCCTCCAGCGGCATGTAGCAATACCCGATTGCCAGGCCGGGAAATTGGGGTGCTTCATCGGGAAGAATCTGCTTTATAATCATCTGCGCATACTGCAGATCCTTGACCATGGCCTGGTTCTGGGCCCGCAGTTTCTCCTCGCTTATCTTAAGAGCCTCTTCAGATTTTTTCCGGTCCGTAATATCCTCTTTTACGGCAACAAAGTGGGTAATCTTACCCTCCTGGTTTCTGTAAGGCGAAATTGAAGCAAATTCCCAGTAAAGTTCCCCGTTCTTTTTTTTATTATGGAATTCCCCCCGCCACTCGTTACCGGCCAGAATGGTCGTCCAAAGATTTTTATAAAAATCTTCGGTTTGCAATCCCGATTTGAGGATCGCCGGTGTTTTACCCAGGACTTCGCGCGAGTTATACCCCGTAAGGCTTGTAAATTTCGGATTTACGTATTCTATTTTTCCCTTGATATCGGTTATAATGACCGAAGCGGGACTCTGTTCTATCGCCCTGGATAATTTACTTATCTCCTCTTCAGCTTCCTTGCGTCCCGTAATATCATCCAGGGTACCCACGATATTTTTCACATTACTGCCGTGAATCAGAGTGGAAAGAAAAACAGAGACGATTCTTCTTTCGCCGTTCTTTCTTTCCAGTTCCGATTCAAAATGTACTATCGCCGCATCCTTGACAAACCTGGACCTGAGCAGGCTGAAGATCTGCCGGGTTATTTCAGCATTGAACATGGTGGATACGGCATTACCGATAATCTGCGACGAGGAATAGCCGGTAATATCCGTAAACAGTCTGTTGACCATCAAAAATTTACCTTCGTTATCAATGACGAAAATCGGATTGGTGTTATCCATTACCCTTTCGATGAATTCATAGGACCTGATGAGAGTATCCATCATGAATTTCTGTTCACTGATATCTTCAGCTACCTTCATATAATGGGTCGTTTCACCCTTACTGTTTTTGATAGGAGATACTGTGGCCGATTCCCAGAAGAGTTCCCCGCTCTTACGCCGGTTCTGCAGCTCCCCCTTCCATTCCTTATCGTTGTTTACGGCATTCCAGATGTCCTTGTATACGGTGGGTTCGATCTCGGCAGGATTTATAAAATCAATATTTTTACCTCTGATATCCGCCTGCTTGTAGCCGGTCATCCTTTCAAAACCGGGATTGACATACTCGACAATACCGCCTGTACCGGCGATGACGATTGAAACAGGGCTCTGCTCCACAGCGATGGAAAGCTTGCGTATCAAATCCTCGCGCTGTTCATTCTCCCAGCTGATAAAACTGTTGACCAGCCCCAGTACCTTTCCGTCAGGAAGCTTCTCGCAATTGATCTCGCAGTATATTAATTTGCCATCATGGCCCGTAATCCGAATCTTACTGCATACTGTTTCGGCCCCGTCGAAATCACAGAACATTTTCTGATCATCGACGGGAATAAGTTCATCCAGGGATTTGCCGATATAATATTCCGGGGTATGCTTGGTATATATCTCAACTGAGGGATTAATGAACAGGCACAGGCCCTCTTCATTAAGCAAAAAAATGATATCCTTACTATGTCTGAAAAGAAATTCTCTGACAAGTTCCAGATTCAGTTCCTGTTTGTCGCTATCACCGGTCATATGATCATATGCTGTTCGTTATTTCCTTTAATTGAATAAGCTTCTCCCGGGCCCTTCCGGAACCGATAGATTCTTCTGCCATTTTAATGCCATCGGCAATATCCGTTCCCAGTCCGGCAGCAATGGCAAATCCGGCATTCAGACACACAATATCACGGGCCGCTCCGCGTGTTCCGTCAAATATTTGATTTATGATATGGGCATTTTCCACGGCATCCCCCCCCTTCACCAGGTTGATTCCACTCCGCGTGTAACCCACATCCTCCGGCTTAAAGGAAAACAATTTTACTTCTCCATCCCGGATCTCGGCGATAAGAGTTTCGTCGGATATGGATATTTCATCGAGCCCGTCATTCGATGATACTACATACCCCCGGGAAATGCCAAGATTTTTCAGAACAAGGGCTATTTTTTCCACTAATTTCTGGCTGTAAATACCCATGATCTGGAACCGGGCCGATGCCGGGTTCGTCAGGGGACCCAGGATATTAAAAACTGTCCGTATCCCCATTTCACGCCGGGGACCTATGGCATATTTCATGGCCGGATGAAGCTTGGGCGCAAAAAGAAAGCCGATGCCAATCTGATCGATACAATGGGCCACCTCTTCCGGGCCGAGATCAATATTAACATTCAATGCTTCCAGCACATCGGCACTTCCCGATTTGCTGGAAATACTCCTGTTCCCATGTTTGGCTATTTTCACGCCGGCACTGGCTGCAACTATGGCCGCTGCCGTTGAAATATTGAAGGTTCCCGAAGAATCACCCCCGGTACCACAGGTATCCACAAGATCACGGCTAAAAGGCTTTATCTTTATCGATTTTTCCCGCATAACCTGCGCAAAGGCGGTAATCTCATCCGTTGTTTCACCTTTCAGACGAAGAGCTGTAAGAAAAGAAGCTATCTGGGCAGGCGTACTGTTGCCCTCCATAATCTCGTTCATGACGGATTGCGCCATGTCCCGTGTCAGGTCCTTTTGATCCATGACCCTGGCAATGGCATCGCGGATCAAAATCCCGTCGGCTTTTTTCTCATAGGAATAATCGAGAAAATTCTTCAGCAGGTTTTTACCCTCTTTTGTCAGAATGGATTCGGGATGGAATTGGACACCTTCCGTGAGATGTCTCCGGTGCATCACTCCCATGATCTCCCCGTCATTGCAGTAAGCTGTAACTTCCAGTTCATCGGGAATTGTATTGGTGTCGATTGCCAGAGAATGGTACCGTGTTGCTTCGAAACCTTTTGGAATATCACGGAAAATGCCCTTTCCCCCGTGATCAATGGCGCCGATCTTTCCATGCATGAGATACCTGGCCGAAACGATTTTTGCTCCAAAGGCATACCCAATAGCCTGATGACCGAGGCATACACCGAGAATGGGAATTTTTCCACTTAACTGGCGTATCACCTCAACGGTAATCCCGGCGTCCTCGGGCCTGCCTGGACCCGGGGATATTATAATATGGGAAGGCTTCATTTTTTCAATATCACCGACGCTGATTGCGTCATTCCGCACTACAAGAACTTTCTGGGAAAGCTCTTCAAGGTATTGTTTCAGATTATATGTGAAAGAATCATAGTTATCAATTAATAATATCATAGATATTCCTCGACCATCTCAATTGCTTTCGTCAACGCCTTCAGCTTGTGTATTGTTTCGTAATATTCCCTTTCAGGGATGGAATCGGCCACAAGCCCTGCACCGGCCTGGAGATAGGCGAATCCGTCTTTTACAACAAATGTGCGAATAGTGATACAGCTGTCAAAATTCATATCATAGGAAAAATAACCAATCATTCCGGAATACACACCGCGGCGTTCCGACTCCAGTTCGGAGATAATCTCCATGGCCCGTATTTTCGGCGCGCCTGATACGGTTCCGGCAGGGAAAGTGGCTTTTATAAGATCGAAAACATCGCAGTCATATTGAAGCTTCCCCGTAACGTTTGACACGATATGCATGACATGGGAATAGTATTCCACAACCATGAGATCATCGACCTTGATCGTACCGCCCTGGCACACCCGGCCGATGTCGTTTCTGGCCAGATCAACGAGCATAATATGTTCCGCGCGTTCCTTTTCATCAGCCAGCAGTTCCTGCTCATTGAGACGATCTTCCTCCGGCGTAGCCCCGCGGGGTCTTGTGCCCGCTATGGGACGAATATTTACCGTCCCGTCACTGAGCTGCACATGTATCTCCGGTGAAGATCCGATTATCTCCATATCATTGCACTTGAGATAGAACATGTACGGTGACGGATTGATAATGCGCAGGCACCGGTAGAGATTGAAGGCGTCACCGCTGACGGGAATTTTCAGTCTCTGGGACAGAACAAGCTGAAATATATCCCCCTCAAAAATATGCTGTTTTGCCTTTTCAACGGCCGCTTCAAAGCGCTCTTTTGAAAAATTCGACTTGTAGGCAATGCGGCCCTTTTCCTTTTTCACGGCAAAGGGCTCCAGCCTGAGCCCCTCACCGCTGACCTGTTCAACCATTTCAGTTATCCTGGCAACGGAACTGTCATAAATTTTTCCGGCATCACCATCCTCGATAAAGGGTGAATTTACCACAAAGAGTTTATGCGTCAGGCCGTCATACACGATGACCATATCAGCCATAATCAGCTCGAAGTCATTCTGACCGATGGTATCCTTCTGCTGAAGTTCCACCTTTTCAAAATACTGTATGGAATCATACCCGATAAAACCGACAACACCGTTTACAAAAGGCGGCAGTGAATTGTTTTTATATGGCTCGATCCGTTTAAAATATTCGCGTATGAATTCCAGCGGATTTTCATAGCGGCCTTTGACATCCTTTTTATCTCCATCCACGATAGAAACGATGCCGTCCTTACAGGTGATGGCCTTCTCGGAATTACCCATAAAACTGTAGCGGCCCATATATTCTCCGCTGACGGCGCTTTCGAGGAGAAACTGGTACCTCCCTCCCCGTGTCTTGAGGAACAGGGAAATGGGAGTGTACATATCGCCCTGCAGCTCGGTATAAACCGGAATGAGATTATACTCCGAGGCCAGGCGGATAAATTCAGCTTTTTCAGGATATATTTTCTGCAATGTCGAACTCCGTTACATATTTGTAATTAAAAAAGCAGATTAAAAGATAATGTTTCATGCTAAAATTTCAAGGTTTCTTTTTCAATCATTATTTTCCAGGCATGTTCTGAAACCATAATAAGGACTCCTGGCCGTGGGACAGCGGCGAAATCGGTAGGCTGAATTCTTCTGGACGGGCATACTCATCAGCGATCCGCCCCGCAACACCTTGTATGTCTCGCCGAATTCAGGGTTTTCCGGACCTCCGGGATATTGCCTGAACCAGTTTATAGTCCATTCCCAGACCAGGCCCGTTGGATGAAAACTCCTGTTCTCATGAGCACTGTCAACCAGCATGTGCATGAATGATTTGTTTTCTCCCCTGCCGTCACTGCGAAGGCCCGGCATATCTTTTAGCTGTATCTCATACAACTGCACCATGGCCTCCCACTCCCATTCCGAGGAAAGTCGCACCTTTTCTCCGCTTCTATGCGATTTATACCTGCAATATTCCTCTGCGTCATTGCATGACACCTGCAGCACCGGCACCAGGGACCCATATTCCCTGTAAAGAATATCATCGTCATTCATAAAAGGAGCATTCCAGGAAACATTTCTTTTCTTTTCCCATTGATCGCCCCACACCCAGCCCCAGCCATCACGTTCCGCTTCAGTCCGGTAACCCGTTTCAGCAATAAAGGCCTTAAAGTCATCATAGACTGTAAGTTTTCTTGAAACATGGCATGACTGCAGTTCAACATCATGACGGGGATAGGAATTATACAGGTACGCGCTGTTTACAGCAGGACCGGTGAATGAACCGTCGGCGAGAATAGAACGAATTTCTTCCTCGGTCATTCCCACGGGGTACTGGCCCCGGGGAATTTCAAAATAGCTATTTCGTTCAACTTTCATCATTTCGAGGAGGATATTTCCGCTGCCGTGTTCAGTAACCGGTTTATGAAATGAGCGGGTATTGTTACTCCAGAGAGTCCATAATACTGAAGAGATCACTGCCGTCTTCCGGATACTCTGCTATCATGAACGTGACCAGCAGCTGAATATTATTGCCACCCGATGATTCAACGACTTTATTTCTGATGGCATTGGCAAGAGGTACCGTATATTTTTTGTCCTTTCCCGGCAGCACTAAAAGAAAACGGTTTCGCCCGTAACGGAAAGAAAAATCAGTGTCCGAGAGCCTGCTCCTGATTATTTTTTCAAAATTCTCCAGAAGAAATCGCGATTCATCATAGCCGAAAAGGTTATAATAGCGCTTGAAATTTTTAATGGAAAACAAGGCGAACGTAACCGGAATATTAAGCTCAGCGGCATTTTCCAGTTCCTCGGCAATACGGTAAAAAATGACTTCTATATTATCGATATATTTTTTCCCGCGTGAATCGCTCTCTCGCATCACTTCGATATAACTGAAAATAAACCGTGATATCTTTTTTATTTTATTGTCTATTTTTTTGACATCCACATCATCGCGCATGCGGAAAACAACGATAATCCCGTTCAACCGGTTACCCAGGACAAATGGATATGCCCTGAATATGGCCATTTTATTAATCCGGTTTTCATCGAATACATCGATAATCATTCCCGCATTTTTAAAATCATCTACAATTACCGGCGCTTCACTTCTTCCCAGGTGTTTTATCAGGTGCGCTTTAGAATTTATCCGAAAGTCGTCCTCCTGCAGGGAAAGAAAATCCTCCAGCTCCACGAAATAAGGGAAAAAAGAACCGTCTTTCCTGTCCTGAACAAATATGGCATAACTGAGAATGCCCAGTTTTTCAAATTCATCCCTTACCGTTACGCGAATCTGGTCAATGGAATTCTCATTCACGATCTTTTCCTGGAACCAGTCCACATGCCGTATATCACTCAGGTCATTTTTTAAAAATTCTATTTCCCTGTTCAGCTTTTCCTTTTCAACTATGTTATTCAGTACAATGGCTGACGCTCTGCAAACTATCCGGATGAAGGCCTTTTCCTCGTCGGTATAATCCTCCACCGATACCTTGTCCCCCAGCAGAACCGCACCGATTATATTTTTCCTGAATACTATGGGAGCCATATACCGGGCATCAATGGCAAGATAATTTAGATAATCATCCTGCAGCCCCGGATCATTCTTGTATACATCAAGATCCATTATTTTTTTCAACCGGTGCAGTTCGCCCAGGATACCTTCATTTTTATTGAAATAAAGACCGTGATTGTCGATTGCCACTCCCTGGGAAACCGGGAGAATCCATCGCGGGCTGTCCGGTGAATCCGGTACGATTATCGATGATGAAGTAGAGCCTATCTGGCCCATTAGCGTAAAAAGTATTACATCATACAGTTCTTCTTTAGTTGTGCATTTTATGATTTCTTTTTCAATTTCATACAGTAAAAGATAGTCGTCAAACCGAGTATCTTCTTCAGCCTCGAAGGAATCTCCATTCATTGGCATATCCGTTTCATCATAGGAGGCTTCAGATACGCTTTCATATTCATCGGTCATCGATTCGTCCATATCCCGGTCAATATTCCTCCCGGAACTTACAGTCGATCTTTCGACCTCGTTGTCATCGCCATGAGCCTCTTCGATCACCGGTCTCTTTTTTACCGAAAGGTCCGGTTCATCCTCGGGTCCCAGCAGATCAGTCTCGGTATCATCGGACACAAAAGGCCTGGATTCCACGGCAGCAATTATTCTTTCCTTTTTATCTTCATGAGCAGAACTTCCTCCACCGATCCCCGGACCTTTAGTCCCGGGCAACACACCGGTACCAGTTGATTCCTCTTCCGCAGGCAGTTCAAATAATTCATCTTCAATTTCACGCCCCGGAGTCGTCTGTGTCTCAAGTTCCCTTTCATCGATGGCAAATTCTTCCAGACGCGCATGGTCAGCCATGTCTGATTCAATTGGAGACTCGGAAATTTCCTCATCAAGTATAAAGTCATTATCCAGTTCATCGGTGACCGGTACTTCATCACCAATTTCAGTCGAAATATTGTCTTCTTCAACAGCAACAAGATCATCACCGCCGAGAACATAAATTTCATCCTTTCCATTCACTTCTACAATGGAATCGACGGGTTTTCCCTGATCTACCGATTCAGTTGACGATTTATCCTCGTCCACAATGAGATCGGTCTCGGCAGGACCCATAATTCTGTCCATTATGGTCTCATGCCCTTTCCGGTTCATCTCCTTCTTATATTCCAGCGCTTTTTCGAGAAGCCCCATGCCTACACACCTATCTCATGAAGAACATTTACATACAGATCAAAGTATTCAGAACTGGCAAATTTTTTCACCACATCCTCGGGAAGTTTTTCAAAAAGCCCGTCCAGATATTTCAGCAGTTTTTTAATATCGGTCTGCTGTTCATCGGGAAATTCCCTGACGAAACGGTCAACATCAAGATCATCCTCAATGATAACAATTTTATCCGTAATATCATAAACCGAATCAACAATTTCCACTGACTCACTTTTTACTTCGACTACATCTCTTCCCAGTTTTTGTTTTATTAAACCGACATCCTCTTCGAAAATCAGGGCTCCTTTGCCGGAGATATCCTCCTCGATGGAACGCCTTTCACTCTCATAAAAGCTTTCTGCATCAGGCAGGATATAGTTGCAATATCGTTCACCGTCATCATAGGCGCCAAAGGGGGAAAATTCAAACTTTATAAGATTAAAAATTTCATCAAGGTTAACATTTTTATATTCTTCAAAAAATAATCTTTCTTCAATTAATTCAAAATCCGCATTATTCAGACCAAATATCTCAACGGCCGTTGATGCCTGCTTTGGTCCCTGTATTCCATAGAGATCATCGATCTCACGAACATACCTTCCATAATCCTCTTCGAAGACGGCATTATCAACAAAATCCAGTTCATCATCCTTGTATTTATATTCATCGTCTTCAAATTCAAGAAAGACCTCATTGGAGATTCCGGCGCTGACAAATGACGCGTGGGCTATTTTTTCCCTGTCCTTATCCTTGTCAGCCTCTTCGAGGATTATAACCCTTCCATCGGAAATCTCGGCCACATCAGGAGCTATTGCCTCCAATTTATTTTCTTCGAAGATGGTTTCTCTCCCGGTTTTTTTCCTGGAAATAATTTCATCATCAACAAAGATAACCTGCTCATTTATTCTTTCTAATTCCCGTATTTCTTCCGGGATTATTTCTTTCTCAATAGTGTCAAAAATATTATCAATACCGCCATCCCTTTCTTCATGATAAGAATCGCGGCGTTCCCTTTGTGATAATCCTGCAGCCTCTTGCCCGATTATGATTAAATCTTCTTCCTCAGCTTCCCTCGCGGGAAGTACTTCATCGTCAAGCCTGACGGGGATTAAATCAATTTCTTCAAGACCCTCAGCATCGTCCGCATGATATGTTTCAACCTGGGCATACCTGTCTTCAGATATTTCTTCCCGCTCATGCTCCTCATCTTCAATATCTTCAATATCTTCAATATCTTCAATCACCAGGTCATGGATGACGGATCCCTTCACGCGCGATGCAGATTCACGTGTTACTTGAGCCTTCTCAGATGTATCTTCATCGTCAACGATCAATGGCTTTAGATACAGATCATCGCCACCAGTGCTCTCTTCTTCCGATAAATCATCAGAGGATGCAGAAGTTGATGTTTGAATAGATTCATCATCACCGGCGTTGGCATACTCAATTGCATCCTCGCTAAAAATTTCCGTCTCTGTCACATCAGTCATTGGCTCCAGGTCAGGTCGGGGCGATAGCGTCCTCTCCTGTTCGTTGGAAATATTCTTTTTCAAGGGTATGAGATCAAATTCTTCCAATCCTTCGATAAGATCATTTTCTGTGAGGAATACTATATCTTCCTTGGCAATTTTTTCCGCCTCACCAAGATCAATACTTCCGATAACACTGAGGTTAAAATCCCTGGGAATTTTGTTTTTAACTTCATCGGGAAGCCTGATAGTGAATTCCTCCTTCCTGGGTGCTGATTTTTTTACCTGAGCAGGTTGGGACGCCTTATTGACAGGAATTTTTTTCAAAGAAGGCATACTGGAATCAAATTCATCTATTATCACACCGGGCATATTTACAGTATCCTGTACTTTCTGATCATCACCAGATCCAGGCTTAACTGCCATATCGCGATGTGTTCCTGAATCTTTTTTTTCCACAGTAGTACCTGTTATCTCTTCGTATGTCTTTTTCTTCTCATGCATGGTTTTTTCAGTCATGGATCAAATACTTATAATATATGAAAACATCTAAACAATAATTTATACAAATTCCTTTTTAAAATACAAAATTTTTTTTAAAACCAATTATCAATCTACTCATTTCCGCTATTATTATGGTACCTTAAAAATCAGATTTTTCTAATAGTTATTCCCACAAGGGAGTATCATTATTAAATTTATCAAGAGTCCCTTTCATGTAATGTACACTAATATCCATATGAATTGACAGCATTAATTCAATCCGATATCTGAAAAATAAAATCTTAGAAATATCAACCCCGAGAGATTATCTATCTCACAAACTCCACGATGGGAGTACAATTTATTATCGGTATTTTTCAATTTTGAATATAATAAAAAAAGGATGCCCATAAGGACATCCTTTTCGAATTTCAAATGTTTATTATCAATCTATCGCAGAGCAACCCTGAGACGGGCTTTAACCTTGTCCTGCTCCAGTTTTATTAAAGTCTGTTCTTCAGAAAACTTGTCAAGCTGACCTTTCTGCTCTTCCAGCTCTTTCATTTTCTTTTCAAGTTCATCCTTTTTAAGCTCTTTTTTTGATATTGCCGCTTCTGCAAGAACAATAAGTCTATTATCCTTGATCTCCACAATACCACCTTCAATAACCAGATAGTCAGTAGAGTTATGGTCTCTTAGTCTCACTTCACCTATTCCCAGTTCGGCTATGAGTGGTGCATGACCATACAGGAAACCAAGTTCTCCATCATAGGCTTGTACAACAACGAAATCAATATCGCCTTCATACAGCGTTTTTTCAGGAGTCAGAATGCTGCAATTTATTTTCCTATTCATTATTAGCTACCTGCGGTTAGTTTTTTAGCCTTTTCAACAGCTTCATTTATATCGCCGACCATATAAAAAGCCTGTTCAGGAAGTGCATCATATTCACCGTTGATTAGCCCCTTAAAACTCTTGATAGTATCTTCGAGTTTTACATATTTACCGGCGAAACCAGTGAACTGCTCCGCAACAAAGAAAGGCTGCGACAGGAATCGTTCGATCTTACGAGCCCGCTGAACAAGAAGTTTGTCTTCCTCAGCAAGTTCGTCCATACCGAGGATGGCGATGATATCCTGCAGGTCCTTGTATCTCTGGAGAATCCTTTTTACTTCCATAGCCGTTCCGTAGTGATCGACACCCACGATTTCAGGAGCCAGAAGACGTGATGAAGACTCAATTGGATCAACAGCGGGATATATTCCTTTTTCTGCAATCTGTCGTGAAAGTACAGTTTGTGCGTCAAGGTGAATAAACGCCGTAGCAGGAGCAGGGTCAGTCAAGTCGTCGGCAGGAACATATACCGCCTGAACCGATGTGATAGATCCTCCCTTCGTTGAGGTAATCCTTTCCTGAAGCTGACCCATTTCACTGGCCAGAGTAGGCTGATAACCAACAGCTGACGGCATCCTTCCCAGCAGAGCCGATACCTCGGAACCAGCCTGGGAAAATCGGAATATATTGTCAACGAATAGAAGAACATCTCTTCCTGACATATCACGGAAATATTCACACATGGTAAGTGCTGTCAGAGCAACCCTTAGCCTTGCTCCGGGAGGCTCATTCATCTGGCCATACACCAGGCAGGCTTTAGTGATAACACCCGACTCCTGCATCTCGAGCCAGAGGTCATTACCCTCACGTGTTCTTTCACCAACACCGGCAAATACTGAATATCCACCATGCTGCTGAGCAACGTTGTTGATGAGCTCCATAATAACAACGGTCTTTCCAACACCGGCACCACCGAAGAGTCCGGTTTTACCACCTTTAATATAAGGAGCAAGAAGATCAATAACCTTGATGCCCGTTTCAAAAATTTCTGATTTCGGCTGCAGTTGATCAAATTTAGGTGCTTCCTGGTGAATTGACCTTCTCTCTTTAGTATCGACCGGTCCACGTTTATCGACCGGCTCGCCGAGCAGGTTAAATATTCTTCCCAATGTCATTTCACCCACCGGAACAGATATGGGTGCACCGGTGTCAAGTATTTGGGCGCCTCTGCTTATACCATCAGTAGAAGCGAGAGCAACGGCACGAATCCTGTTACCGCCAAGATGCTGCTGCACTTCACAAACAATTCTTCTTTTTTCACCCATAACTTCAATATCAAGTACAAGTGCATTATAAATTTCAGGCAATTTTCCTTCTGGAAACTCTGCATCGAGAGTTGAACCGATTACCTGAACAACCTTTCCATAATTTTCACTCATTGTAGTCTCCTTGTTATACAAATATGAAAATGCAAATTCCTTCTATTCAAGAGCAGCCGCGCCACCAACGATCTCAGCTATCTCATTTGTGATCTTGGCCTGTCGCGCCCTGTTATATCTTACTGTTAACTCTCTGATCATTTCAGAAGATGCATCTGTTGCGTTCTTCATCGCGACCCTTCTGGCGAACTGTTCTGAAAATCCTGATTCCAGGAAGCAGGTGAACAGTTTGACCTTGATATACAAGGGCAGAATATATGAAAATATTTTTGCCGGATTGGGTTCGAAATAATAATCAGTTGAGGTGGGAGGCAGAACATCGGCCTGCTCTTCCACCATTGGTGCTATCGGCAGCAGTTTAATAACTTCCGATTTTTGAGATGCTGATGATAGCACCTTTGTATAAGAAATATAAACCTCGTGAAATTCACCACTGAGGAAAAAGTTCGTCAACTCTGCGCCGATTTTAGCAGCCTCATCAAAGGTAAATTTATCCTCTGGGTTGGGGGCTGTTCTAAACAGTCGCTGATTGATAAAGTTATAGAAGTTTATTCCTTTTTTCCCGACTACATAAAGCTGGGCTTCTTTGCCTTCAAGCTCCAGTTTATCCTTTAATTCCATTGTCTTTGAAGTTACATTGGCATTAAAGCTTCCACATAAACCGCGATTACCCGTAATCTGGAAAATAAGCGCTCTAGTAGGATTTGCGATTTCCTTGAGGAGGGGATCGTTGAATCCTGAACCACCAAAAGCAAGCAGGTCAGCGATTATATGATTCACCTTTTCTTCATAAGGCTTAGATTTTTCCAGTCTACCCTGCATTTTTTTCATCTTTGAGGTAGATACCATTTCCATGGTACTGGTAATCTTTTTTGTATTCTTAATTGATACTATTCTATTTTTAATATCTCTTTGAGTTGCCACAGCAAGTTCCTCTTATGAAATATTTTCTTTAACCTACAGGTTAGATGTATAACTCTGAACAAAATCCTCTATTATTTTCTTCAGAGCCTGAGGATCCTGCAATTGCTTCGTGTTCCTGATACTTTCAAGGATTTCTTTTTTACTTTCACTCATGTGTTTGAGGAATTTATCTTCAAAATCCTTTACATTTTCCACAGGCACCTTGTCGATGAGACCTTCAGTACCGGCATAAATCATTACTACCTGCTCGGCTACATCCATAGGAACATATTGTCCCTGTTTGAGAATCTCAACAAGTCTCTGTCCTCGATCCAACTGTCTCTGTGTTGCGGCGTCAAGTTCAGTACCCATCTGAGCAAAAGCTTCCAGTTCGCGGAACTGGGCAAGATCCAGTCGCAGTGAACCGGCATATTTTTTCATAGCTTTGATCTGGGCGTTACCACCAACGCGTGATACCGAAATACCTACGTCTACAGCAGGTCGAATACCTGACGCAAACAGGTTGGGAAGCAGATAAATCTGTCCGTCCGTAATGGAAATAACGTTTGTCGGAATGTAAGCGGAAACCTCACCTTCCTGAGTTTCAATGATTGGAAGAGCTGTTAAAGTTCCTCCACCCATCTCATCGGACAATTTTGCCGATCTTTCCAGAAGCCTGGAGTGACAATAGAAAATGTCACCGGGATAAGCTTCACGTCCGGGAGGACGACGGAGCAGCAGAGAAAGTTCTCGATAAGCATTAGCCTGTTTGGAAAGGTCATCATATATACAAAGTGTATGACCATTCTTTTCATACATAAAATATTCAGCCATGGCCGTTCCCGCGTAAGGTGCAATATACTGCAGAGGTGCAGGATCTGAAGCGTTAGCGGCAACAACAATCGTGTAATCCATTGCTCCATACTGCTCCAGTTTCTCTACAACAGAAGCTACGGTTGAAGCCTTTTGACCGATGGCAACATAGACGCAGATAACATCCTTTCCTTTTTGATTGATGATCGCATCAATGGCAATAGCTGTTTTACCGGTTTTCCTGTCACCGATGATGAGCTCCCTCTGCCCGCGTCCGATTGGAGTCATTGAGTCAACTGCTTTGACACCAGTTTGAAGCGGTTCTTTTACCGGCTGCCTATCGGCGATACCGGGAGCATTGAACTCAACAGGTCTCCTGGCCGTTGAATTGATCGGACCTTTGTTGTCAATGGGCTCACCAAGAGGAGTAACAACGCGACCAAGAAGTCCTTCACCTACGGGAACTGAAAGAATCGTGTTAAGTCTTTTTACACGATCTCCTTCCTGGATAGTAAGATAATCACCGAGAATGGCAACACCAATTGTATCTTCCTCAAGGTTAAGAACCATACCCTGGGCACCATTGGCAAACTCGAGCATCTCGGCGGACATGGCGTTTTCCAGCCCATGAACCCTGGCAATACCGTCACCAACCATGATAACAGTACCTACTTCAGAGACATCCAGCTCATTCTTGTATCCTTCTATCTCTTTTTTAATTATCGATTTTATTTCTTCGGTTTTAATCTTCATAAGCCATATCGCTCCTGACTTTACTATTTAATAAATTATATTTTATTTTTTTCAAGTTATTCGCCAACGATCCATCAATAACAAGATCACCGATCTCTATAATTATTCCACCCAAAATCTTCTCATCAATTTTTTCACTTACAATTATATCTTTATTATATTTCTTCTTAAGTTCGCCCATAATCTTATCAAGAGTGGCGCTCTCAAGTTTAACCGTTGAAACGACATCCACTCTCATTCTATTATTCGCTTCATCCAACAGACCGTTAAAAGCCGTATTTATATCAGGAATAACTGACTGACGGCCATGCTCAATCAGAACATACAGGAAATTAATGATATAATCAGAAAGCTTGCCGGAAAAAACCTTGCTGATGAATTCTTTTTTTGATTCCTTAGTAAACCCCGGAGAGGTTAAATAATTTGAAAATTCATTGTCTTCTTTTAATAAACTTGAAACAAAACCAAGTTCTTCTTCCAACTGAGCAAGAACATTCTTGTCCTGCCCAATCTCTAATAAAGACGTCGCATATACCCTTGCTATATCGTTACCAGCCACTTTGAGCACCTTTTTATCTTCATTAGGATTATAAAAAATTGGGACAGCTCAGATTACTGAACTGTCCCAATTTTATTTAATGTCTCTTTTACGAGAGCATTTTGATCTTCAGGCTTGAGATTTTTTTGTATTATTTTTGAAGCTATATCTGTTGAGAGCACAACAATTTCCGCCTTTATTTCAGCAAGAGCATTTTCCTTAGCGAGAGTAATTTCTCGTTTAATTCTTTCTGCTATTTCCTTGGCGTCCTTGTTCGCACGCTCAATGATATCATTTCTAATTTTTTCAGCCTCATCTCTGCCCAGGGCAATGACTTTGGAAGCCTCATCTTTAGCACTTCCCATCATTTGCCTGTGTTCTGCCAAAAGCTTCTCAGCTTCCTGCCGCGACTTATCGGCATTCTCGATATCACCGCGAATTTTCTCCGCTCTGGCATCCAGAGCTTCGACAATAGGCTTCCACGCGGTCTTCCAGAGGAGCAATAAAAGTACTAAAAAAGTAATTATTGTCCAGAGGAGTAGACCGGGATCAACCTTGAGTAAGCCTTCTTTTATAACTTGCATGACATTTTCCTATTAAAAATTTTGTCACCCTACTATTGATGTTGCTCAGCTGCAGGTACTTCTGCTTTAGGAGCAGTAAGTTCTGCTTTAGGAGCCTGAGTAGCAAGCATAAACGTAACAACGAGAGCGAAGAAGGTGAAACCTTCGATCAGAGCAGCTGCGATAATCATTGCAGTTCTCAGGTCACCACTCATTTCAGGCTGACGAGCCATACCTTCGAGTGCGCCGGCAGCTAATCGTCCGATACCAAGAGCAGCACCAAAAACGATCAAACCTGCTCCCAAACCAGCTCCAAGATACGAAAGACCTAAGTATTCCATGCGAATCCTCCTAAAAGATTTCTTTTATGATATAAATGTTGTTCAAAAATATTTTTTAAAAAACATTTTTGTGCGCAATAAAAATCACCACTTACTTTTAGTGATGATGCATAGCCTCACCAATGAACATCGCCGACAGGGTTGCAAATATGTAAGCCTGGATAAATGCGACCAGCAGTTCAAGCAGATAAATCATCAATGAACCGGCCACGGAACCAATACCTACGAAATAATTCTGAAACATCATTATGAGATACAGAAATATAATGATAACAACGTGCCCCGCTGTCATGTTGGCAAAAAGACGAACAGTAAGAGCGAAAGGCTTGATACACATCCCCATGAGCTCGATGACCCATATGAGGGGAAACAGCGCCAGTGGAATACCGCCGGGAACAATGCCCTTGACAATCCAGAGTGGCCCCTGCTTTATGAAACCAACTGATATTATTCCTATAAGAGTACAGATTGCCAACCCGGCTGTTACGCCAAGATTGCCTGTTGATGTCGCCGAACCAGGCACAAGCCCGATATAATTGGCGAAAAGGATAAAAAAGAAAACGGTAAGGAAATAAGGCATTGCCTTGTTTTTCGCGGTGCCGTGAAAATTAGGCTCCACGATTTCATCATGCACAAAACCGATAAGCGCTTCCCACATATTAACCCATCGGGATGTAGATCCCATGGCATCCCGCTTAATTTTGCGGGCAAGAGGAATAAACACTATCAGACACAATAACATGGCCACCCAAAGCATAAAGACCCACTTGGTAATTCTCATATCGAAAATTCCAAAAATCTTCTGATTTAGATAATTGTTATTGATTGTATCCCAGATACCACCTGTAAGAACATGGTCCGTAAGGTGATGCATTACTATATCATACATCGACTCTTCTTTCCCATTTCCGCCACCTGATGTGACAAAGGTATTAACGAAGTGCACCAACCGGATCATAATTGTTTCTACCCCTTAAAAGATTACCCTCCGCCGGTTCTTTCCGTTTTGCAAACGGCCGGTCCGCGGGTGAGGATATTTTTCTTTTCTCTTTAGTGCTTTAGAGCTTTATAAAATTTGCAAATAAGAAGACAAAATTTATTTTTTTGTCTATCTTATCTTTAACAACGATGAAAACGCATAGTCTTTATTTGTAAATCTTTTTTTTACAAAATTTTAATTAATTTCCGAAAACCCCCATTGCCCAAAAATAGTTACACCTATATATTAAATAGCTTAAACCCTTCATCACCCGATGCTTGAATTAAAAAAAAGTAAATGATTGTATCATTGTTATACTGTCATATCAAGAAGAAAAACATCGATACACCCATCTTCACATCCACTTAATCTTTTTCCGTTGATCTTCATCGGATTCATCGTGTTTATCCTTCTTCATGTCGCTCTGCAGTTCCTTCATCATGTGATAAAATCCCACAGCCATGCCTACAATGGTTCCAAGAGACAGAAAAACAGGGGATTTATCATAACGGAGGTCAAGCCTGTATCCTATATATACAAAAATAAAAATTGTAATGGCCAATTGCAGGCCCAGCGTCAGATGGGTCACTATCACCTGGGGAGAGCTTTTCTTTTTCATTGTCACACCTCATTTTCGCTTCATGCCTTATTCTGGAAATTTAAATTTTAAATGTCAACACCTAATAAAATCACCTTTTAATTATGTTAAAATAGCGGGGATCATTGACGATAATTAATTTGTTGGTAAACCGTCTGCAAATAAAAAAACAACAGGGTCATATACTATGAAAATTACCGTGAGATTGATTGAACATGAGAATGAATTTATCGCAAATTGTCCTGAACTTGATATCAACTGCTATGGTGGTGATAAATGCGAAGCAGTCCGCAGGATACAGAATGTCATAAACTTTTATATAGATTCAGCCAAGGAACTGGGTCTTGATGTTGAAAATCTCAGTGAAATTTTCATAGACGGCGAGTGGAATAAAATCCCCGATAAAAATATTATGCCCTGCGCCACTGATACGATCAATTGACCCGGAACTGCGTCCCGGGACAATGACAGGACTCATAAAGAGTGATCCAATTATCTCTGATTTAAACCGGAATATTGTTGAAAAAGGGCGGCAATAAGATACCGCCCTTTTTTTAAAAATTATTTTTTATCCTTCTTTTTCACTTCTTCCAGTTCGCTTTCATCTATTTTAAAGCCATTCTGATCCAGAAGATTTTTTTCATAATCCCGTTTCTTTTCCGACCGTTTTCTGCTGTAGATCATATACTCGATTCTTTCTTTCATCTCATTAAAGGATTTCGGCGCCTCTTTTTTGTTGCCCGGTGCGCGCTTGTTTCTTTCGATTTCCCTCTGCCTGTTTTTATCATATTCCGCTTTCACTTCCTGAGGAGTCACGGTAATCCCGGCAAGAAGAACATCGTTGATATAAGCATTGGCCATGGTGAATTCTCTGAAGGACTGCCATTCCTGGATAAACTTTTCATCTTTATCAATGCCTTTTTTCAGGGCTTCCCTGAGCATCAGTTTTTCATCCAGCATCCTTTCAGCAAGACGTTTCTTTTTTTCTACATCGAAATCCATGTCTTTTTTACCCATATCACCCCGTTTCTTCTCAATAAAAGAAAGGAGATCGTTGAGTCCGGCAACGGTAAATTCCTCATTTCCTATTTTATAAAGTACATCCTTGGGATTTTTGTAATTAGCTTTATCGATATTATTGACAATGTCTTTGGATTCCTTCAGTTTTTTCTCAAAGTCTCTTGATGAGTCGGCCTGAAGACGGTTTTTCAGCCGCTTTGCCTGGTTTTCATCGTCGATAATATCCTCGATATTGTCGCTGGTAAGCACTTTCTTTTTATCCACTTTGATGATATATAACGCGTTGCGTACCCGCAGAGGTTCTTTTGTGTATTCCCCCTCCTTTATGGCAAAAGCCGCATCGCTGAATTCCATGTCACGCATGCCTTTGGTTATAAAACCGATATCGCCGCCCTTTTTCTTGGAATAATCATCGGAATACTTCTTTGCCAGTTCGTCGAATTTAGCACCTTTTTCAAGCTCTGCGATTATATTCTTTGCCTCGGCTGTGCGCTCCTGAAAGGCCTTTTCCTGCTCTGCTGCGCTGAGTTTTTCTCTTTTGTTGTTAACTATCTTATAGTCCTTCACTCTCAGTTTGATAATATTGGCCTTGATTGCCTCTTCCTTGAAGGACAAATCGTTCTTCATATTTTTTCTGTAAAAACCGGCGATAAAATTATTTTTCACCAGATCAACCAGTTTGGCAAAATCTTCTGTTTTATCATATCCGGCTTTTTCCGCTTCTTTCACCGTCAGCCTGTCCAGTGCAATCTGCTTTAATTTTGCTTCCTGTTTTGCCTTTGTCTGAAGTATCATTTCCTTGGAAAGGTGACGCGCTTCCAGCCACTGATAAAACTCGCCGCGTGTTATCTTCCCTTCATTGTAAGTGGCCAGAACATCACTATCGCGTTTACACCCTGCTGCCATAAAAATCACCGCAGCTAAAATCAGCCATACATACCTTCTCATACACAACTCCTTATTTTATCAATGAATGAATATGGGGATACTCTCTTAATACGATCACAGAAAAAAGTCAAATTCATTTTAGCCGGAAATTCAAAAACCGGTTTAGAATATGTACAACCGTATGCAATTGTGTTACAGCGCCATAAAAAATTGTCACATAATCAGGTAAGATATACGGCTTCCTTTTGATTACTGCGGGATTGCGCGATTGTAAGTTAACATATACGCGACTGGTGTCTTGAAAAAGGGTCAGAACTGTGTCCTTACTCCCAGTTGAAGATTGATGTCACTGCCGTTCCTGAGGCTTACCATGGATTCCAGGGCCAGGCGCACCACATAGAGATTCACTTCAAAGCCGATGATGTACACGGGCAGGAAATAATAGGGCTTATATTTATTCGATGATACCATGGTGAGCGTACCGACATCACCGCTCCCGCCGTTACTTGCCATATATGCTGCATTATCAGTAGTAACATTACCGGCCGTATTCAGGTCAAAATTAAACAATCCGTAGTTAACGGTCATACCAAAACCGGTGTAAATATTAAATATCCAGTAAATCTCGCCATAAACCAGGGCCTGCAGGTTGACAGAAAGAACAAACCATTTTATTTCATTGGTGTAAACAGATAAATACGTTAAATCAACAGGGATAGGTCCGCTCCCGGGATCAACTTCAATTGTTGGCATCTGATACTCATACTGTCCTGACAGACCTATAACCCCGTAAAGGAAATCACCACCGGCACTGAGAGTCACTCCGCCAAAGCTGAATATGCCCGGCAGCAGGGTCTGTCCTTCAATCCAGTTATAGCGCAGCTTACCACCGAAGGAATAGAGGTTTAACTTCTCAAGCTTAACCGTGCTGGTATTGATAGGCGGAGTATAAAAACCGGTACTGTAAAGAAATGCCTTTCCTATAAGATCGACCTTTTTCCCAAGACCCAGACCGAAATTCACCACGGGATTCAGCCCGGCAAAGGGCATTACATCATTTCCCACATTGGCGTCCTTGTCAAAATACTTCATATTGGTGAGACCCGCGTTCAATGACAGTCCCACGGTAAAATTGCCCAGTCCGCCGAGATAGGCCACGCCCATGGGGTATCCTCCTATATTGCCAAGCGCATAGGCGTTAGCAATTCCCGGCCCGAAATTATCCAGGAGGTTCTGAATCTGAGTTTCCACATCATCAAGTCCAGTGGCGGTAATATTCCCCGTTGGTGTTATTACCGTTCCGGCAAAGGCATCGTTTTGATGTCTGCCGAGAACAATCATCATGAAAATGACCAGGATGTATATTTTCTTATTTGTCATCATGTCCAGGCACGAGGTAACTTTTACATACTCAGAGTTATTTTCGTCTTTATACTGCATAAAATTTAATGCAAAGGGGCGGGTCTGTCAAGGGCATGGGTATTTATTTCTTCCCCAGATCCATTTCAATCTGGGCATAGGCGGAATGATTGTGTATTGACTCCATGTTTTCCGATTCAACGGAAAACCAGAGCAATCCCTCAATTTTTTTCAGCCGTTCAGCCGCATTTCTCACAATATCCTCGACGAAAACGGGATTTTCATAGGCTTTCTCGGTGATATACTTTTCATCCTCCCGTTTCAATATGGAAAACACATCGGAACTGGCTGACTGCTCAGCAACATTGACAATATCCTCTATCCAGATACGCTCCCGCGCCTTTATCGAAACAGAGAGAATTGATCGCTGATTATGAGCTCCGTACTGTGATATTTCCTTAGAGCAGGGACATAGAGACAGCACCGGAACTTTTACCTCCAGGAGATAGTAATCGTTATCTGAATTTGCCGTAAGTCGGCAGGTATATTCCATCTTCGCCCTTTCACGGGACACGGGTGCTTCCTTTGTGATGAAATAAGGAAATTCAATTTCGAAGTGGGCCGTTTCCGCATCGAGCTGGTCCTTCATTGCGTCAAGGATCTCCCGGATATTCAGGGTGCTGATTCCCTTTCTGTAGGTATTCAGGATTTCAATAAACCTGCTCATGTGGGTTCCCCTGAAATGATGGGGAAGATTTACATACATGTTTACCCTGGCAACGGTATGCTGTTCACCTTCGGCGCGGTCCAGGACTACCACAGGGTATGATATGTCTTTGACCCCCACCCTGTTGATCGCCAGATTTCTGTAATCCCGTTCTGATTGTATGTCGCGTAAATCCTTCTTGCCCATGGCTAATACCGGTAATAAATTTTAATATAAGTCCTTCTGTGCCGTTAAAAACATTTTCTTCCGGCGTCTGCATACTACAACTGTTTTATTCACTGTGTAAAGAGAATTTTTTCATGCCTTCTGTCACGCCGTCAGGATAACCGGCCCGGAATCAGTAATTGCAATAGTATGTTCGAAGTGAGCTGACAGCTTTCCATCGGCCGTCAGTGTTGTCCAGCCATTGTTGTGCAGTTTCACTTCTCCCGTCCCTTCATTAAAAACGGGTTCTACGGCAATGACCAGTCCTTCCCTCATGATATAGTTCTGACCGCTCGACGCGTAATGCGGCACAATAGGCGGTTCATGGAGGGCAAAACCGACACCATGACCGGTATGACTTTTCACAACACTGAATCCGCTGACCTGTGCCCGCGCTTCGATAAAATCACCGGCTATACCCAGGTTTTTACCCGCTTGCAATACCTCAACGACATCGAGAAGTGATTGGCGGCATGCCTGCACCAGGCTCCTGCCCTTCTGAATATTTTCTCCGGCAATAAAGGTACAGCACGCGTCACTGAAGTAACCGCCCAGGACAACACCGATATCGATTTTAACGATATCACCGCTTTTAATTCTCCTCTTCCTTGACGGGATTCCATGAACCACTTCATTATTGAGAGAGATACAGCTGGCATAATTATAATCCCTGACGGTTTTAAAAGCGGCACGGGCCTTTCTTTTCAGGATAAAGTCATCAACAAGAGAATCAATTTCCCAGGTGGAAAGCGATACGAGGGAAATGCCGTCAATATATGAAAAAATATCTCCGATTATCCGGCCCGAGTCCCTGATTTTTTGAATATCATCGGGACTTTTCAGCCGGATAGTATCCTTTTTCATAGACCGGTTTTGTTTCACCATGGCCCGATCAGGCTTCGGCAACTTTTTCTTTTTCCTTTTCTTTTTCTTTGGGTTTTGAGCCGTTTTGCGGTTTTGTCTCATCAGTGCTCTCAACAATAAGGCCCGTGGCAATCTTTATTTTTCTTTCCACGTCTGCAGCTAAAGAAGGATTTTCCCTGAAATACTTTTTGGCGTTTTCCCTGCCCTGGCCGATACGCTCCTCGCCATAGGAATACCATGTGCCTGATTTCTTGACAATATCAAATTGTACACCGAGATCAAGAATCCCCCCTTCCCGCGAAATACCGCTGTCATACATGACATCAAATTCAGCCTGTCGGAATGGAGGTGCCACCTTGTTTTTGACGACCTTGACTCGCACCCGGTTGCCGGTTGCGTCTTCACCATTCTTGATAGTTTCAATTCTCCTGATATCCAGCCTGACCGATGAATAGAATTTCAGGGCATTGCCCCCCGTTGTTGTTTCGGGAGACCCAAACATGACACCGATTTTATAGCGGATCTGGTTGATGAACACCACTGATGTGTGTGACTTGGCTATGACGGCCGTGAGTTTTCGCAGGGCCTGACTCATAAGCCGGGCCTGAAGTCCCATGTGGGCATCTCCCATATCCCCGTCTATTTCCGCCTTGGGCACCAGTGCCGCAACGGAATCCACGACGATTATATCAATGGCACCGGAACGAACCAGAGCCTCAACGATTTCAAGAGCCTCTTCGCCCGTATCGGGTTGGGATACCAGGAGATCCTCGGTTTTTACACCGAGCTTTTCTGCGTAAATCGGATCCAGGGCATGCTCGGCATCGACAAAGGCAGCAACACCGCCCGCCTTCTGGGCCTCGGCCACGACATGAAGAGTAAGCGTTGTCTTTCCCGATGATTCAGGCCCATAGATTTCTATAACCCTGCCACGGGGGACGCCTCCAATACCGAGGGCAATATCGAGCTCCAGAGATCCCGTGGAAATTGAAGCGATCTGGACTTTTTTATTTTCATCGCCAAGCCTCATGATCGCGCCTTTGCCGAATTGTTTCTCTATCTGGAGGATGGCCGCATCCAGCGCCTGATTCTTCTGATTTAGTTCTTTTTGCTCGGACATTATGTACCTCATTTAAATGTATTATTGAAGTTAACTTTCCGGGAATAAACTGTACAGGTTACAGAATCTCCCATTAATTGATAATTCATTAATATATACGTACCGGTTATTCTCTTAATGAAATGTTATGTCACATAAAGATGAATTTTTCCGGCCGGAAACCGGATACTTTCCTGCCTGTCTATCAACAGGCAACGGGACTGAATTTTCAATTAAAATACTTGGTTTCTATATAAAAAATATCGATCTACTTGTCAAGAAATATTACTATATTTTTGTATAGTTGTATGGACAAATCATAATTTGCCCATACAACCTGCCAATACATTTTCTTTCTACAGAGCCATGTCCTGTAAACCGACATGATTCCGGTTCACCTTTTTCATGTATTCCAGTTTGTTTAGTGCGTCAACAAATGATATGATACCGGCGATGGAAATATCCACATGAGTGCCGTTGCCGAAGACCTTGAGCTCTTTCCCGTTATAGTTTTCCACCACGGTGACCGTTACCTCCGACAGGGCATCGGAGCCGCCGGTTATCGCCACCAGGTTAAATGACTTTATAAAGGCGTTCGTATCAGTGATCTTTTTAACCGCTTTAACACCGGCATCAACACCGCCGTTTCCATGGGCCACTTCAAAAATATTGTCCCTGTTTGTATCATGGTCCTTAAGGGTTACCATGGTCATGGGAGGGGAGAACATACCGGTTGATATCTGGACATTCTGCACCTTGTATCTACGACGTTTTTCTTCTTTATACATGGCCTCGCCGATGAGCGCGATGAGATCCTCGTCGTATACCTGCTTCTTTTTATCTGCCAGTATTTTGAAATATTTAAAGAACCTGTCCAGCTCTTCCTGTGAGAGGTCAAAACCCAGTTCATGGAGCCTGGTCATAACCGCATGTCTTCCCGAATGCTTGCCCAGAACAAGAGTCGATTTGCTGATACCCACATCTTCGGGCTTCATGATCTCATAGGTCATGGAATTCTTGAGAAGGCCGTCCTGGTGAATGCCCGATTCGTGGGCAAAGGCGTTATCTCCCACAATGGCTTTATTGGGCTGTACCGATACACCGGTAATATGGGTGAGGAGCTTACTCGTAGCCATAATCTGCCTGGTGTTCAAAGTTGAATTTACATGTAATACGTCGCTCCGTGTTCTCACAGCCATGACTATCTCCTCCATGGCCGTATTCCCGGCTCTCTCGCCGATACCGTTTACTGTGCATTCCACCTGTCTCGCGCCGGCTTCAACGGCTGCCAATGAATTGGCAACGGCCAGTCCAAGGTCATTGTGGCAATGTACCGAGATAACAGCCTTCCCGATATTTGATACATTATCGAAAAGGTACTTTATAATGCGGTGAAATTCCGAGGGAACCGTATATCCGACCGTGTCGGGGATATTAACCGTTGTTGCTCCTGCTGCTATAACCTCATAGACCATGGTTGCCAGATATTGAAGGTCGCTCCTGGTAGCATCCATGGGAGAAAATTCCACGTTGTCCATATACTTAACGGCGTGACGCACGGCATTGATGGCAAGCTCAAGCACTTCCTCCCGGGTTTTCCGGAATTGATGTATAATATGGATGTCGGAACTGGAAATAAATGTGTGTATCCGGGGATGTTTCGCTTTTTCCAGGGCCCGGGCAGCAGCATCGATATCATTGACATTTGCCCTGGCAAGACCGGCCACCTGCACATTCTTGAGCCTTTCGGCAATTCTTTTAACCGAATCAAAATCCCCGTCAGAAATTACGGGAAATCCGGCCTCGATGACATCAACACCCAGGCGCTCCAACTGCTCGGCAAAAATAAGTTTTTCCTCCATGTTCATACTGAATCCCGGCGATTGTTCACCGTCTCTTAAAGTGGTATCAAATATTATAATTTTATCTTTATCTTTTTTATCTTTCATACCAAGACTCCTTTTTATTTGTTTCCTGCTGTTATGTAATTTACTGTATCGTTTTTATATAAATTCACATCAATCATCTCCTGAATGATCGACAGTGAAACCGTCCGGCCGTACCTTTACTTGTTAAAGGGAAAGTATACACGGGAAACCCATTCCCTGCACCTCCTGTGGCCTTAAATTAAAAAGGCCGTCACTTTTGTTCGTGACGGCCTTTGTTTGTATCAATAGCACAGTGACATCACGAACCATATCCAGGTTTCTCCAGGAGCAGAAGAAGGCTTAGCAACAGGTTCTGCGTGTAATTTCGTGACATCTTTTTTCCTCTAGCTTTTATAATAACTACAAGCTAAGCATTGCTCTTATTATTGTCAATATAATTTAAAAATTATTTTACAATCATGGTATGATTTAGTATGGTAAAATAATTTTTTATACCTATTGCGCATAATTATTATAATTTCGTCAGGGAACATATTGACCTTTATAAATATTTTATGTTATATATAAGGTTGGGATCAGGTTAGTTATTCATCCCTTTTAAAATTATTTCATTTCAGCTTATTTTTTTATTATAAAGCCCCATGGGTTTCATTTATTTTAGTACCTTATATACAGGCATGATAAGGATTGAAAAACATATGATGAGCGTAAAAACAATAATGCGATCCGGTTTATTGGTACTTCTGAGTCTCGCCATGACTGACTGTGCCGGTTTCAGCAGCAAGAACAGGGATATCGATCTGGTGGGTCACCGGGGAGCCAGGGGTTACCGGCCAGAAAACACCATTCCGTCCTTCCAGTACGGCATTGAAAATAATATGACTGCCATTGAACTTGATGTAAACGTCACCAGAGACAAGGACCTTATCATATACCACGATACGGAAATAACGGGAGCGCTCTGCCTCGATGAATCGGGCAAACCGGCCGCGACAGTTCCCATACGGGACCTCACTGTCGAGGAGCTTAAAAAGTACGATTGCGGCGCCCTGCAGCATCGTGAATTTCCACAGCAGATCACGGTGGAAAAAACCAGGCTGATAACTTTGAAAGAATTTTTCGAGTTTGTAAAAAGCTATGAAACAGAAAGAAAGCTGCTCCACGCCACAAGGATCAAGGTGGAGATAAAGTTTCCCCGCGACTACACACCTGAAGACATAAAGGAAGCGGCAAACCTGGTTGTAAAAAACATTGAAGAAGCGGGCATGACCGAAAGAGCAGTGGTCCAGAGCTTTGTCATTGCCGCACTCCCCGAGGTTCGAAAACTGAATAAAAACATACAGACATCGGCATTGTTTGAGCCCCGTTACTCCCGGGGTGCAGCAGCCACGGACGTCCACGGCAATCCCAGGAATACCATAATCAAAGAGGCTCTGAATGCCGGCGCAGATATGATCGCACCTCATTATATCTTTATAACACCCCAGTTCGTGCGTGAGTGCCACAGAAAAAATCTTCGCGTCATTGCCTGGACGGTTAATGATAAGGCGCAGATGGAAAAATTGCTGAGTTACGGTGTAGACGGCATCATATCCGATTATCCCGATATCCTGTACCTTGCCTATAAAGAATGGAAGACTAAAAAAAAGAAATATAAATTATAATACTCAGGATAATCATGATGCAGGCTCTACTGAAGGACCCTTTTTTTTTCGGCGAAGAAATACTTAACACTATGCACATTTTTGCAGGTCCCTGGCTTGATTACTGCATGATAGCCATTACAGCCTTGGGAACCCAGATTTTCTATGTAGTAATGCTGCCCCTGGCCTACTGGTTATATGACAGGGAGATAACTCTTAAAATCGGCGTTGTCTTCCTCGTTTCATCGGTCATCAATGATATGACGAAAGAAATATTCCGGAATCCCAGGCCTGACCCGGCGTATCTTCTCGACGGCATCAGGGAACTGAATATTGTCTACAAGCCGCAAGGACCTGGTTTTCCCAGCGGACATACCCAGGGAGCACTGACATTCTGGGGTTCAATAATCTATTTTAACCGAAATAAATTTATAATCATTGCATCCGCCCTGCTTATTATTCTCATTCCCTATTCACGCATATACCTGGGTGTTCATTACCTCGGTGATGTTATAGGAGGATATATCATCGGTGCCCTGTGCCTCATGGCATGCATACCGCTGGTAATTTATTGCGGAAAGCACTACATGAACTGGAACAGCGTTCTGATCATCCTGGGGCTGATCATTCTTCCCCTGGCCGTTTTTCTTATAATCCCGGGCTATCAGACACAACAGCCCCTGGGTGTCCTTTCAGGTATGCTTCTGGGAGCCTACATGGGCAGAGACATCATCTTTAATCCGCGGAACACCATTTCCGCGGGCCTGGTTAAGGTCCTGATCGGACTGATCGGCATCTTTATCATTAAATCGGGTGTGAAAATTATTCTTCCCGACAGCGCCATTTTCAGCTACATCCGGTACTGGCTCATCGGCGCCTGGGTCTCCTTTGCAGCGCCTCTCATCTTCAGCAGGGTGGAAATGCTGAAGGGAAAAACCGACAATTGCTGAACTCATCAAATAATCTTTCAAGGAAAGTCATATGAAAATAAACACCGATGTTGAAACAATGATTCTCGATTTCACTCGACAGGGAACAAAGGCGCAGTATATACTAATAGGTTTCAGCCAGTATGCCCGGTGGGAAAAGGAACTGGAACAGAAAGGCATGGAATCGCCTCTCGCCAGCGACGGCCGTTTCATGGGATGCCAGATCATTATATGCAGCAGCGATATTATAGAAGTCGTCACGAGCCCGGCAGACCAATACCGGCTCCTTTCCCGGGCCCGTTAGTTTTCCTTATTTTTTATTGTCGGCCATGAGTTCCACAAAGCTCTCAATGCGGGTCTGAATCTGCGCCTCGGAAAATGCCCTGGGGTCATTCATGTCGCACTGGAGAATAAGCACCGGCACTCCCAGGTCCCGCTGTATCGCTTCCTTGAGATCGATCATGCCGCTGCTCGATGGACGGCATGACATATTCTCATGAAGGATAACCCCGTCAATACGGTATTCCTGCACGGCTTTCTCGAAATATTCGATGCGGTCCTCCAGGTTATAGGCATAGGGAAGATTCATTATGGTGCGGGCCGTTTCGCGCAGGGATTCTTCAAGACTGAGGCCCATGGTTTTCTTCGGCGCGAAGCTCCAGGTATAGGGTTCATAGGTTACCACGATCCCGTATTTTGCCAGATCATACATGAAGCGCATGCGGTACCAGAAGGGAATGCCTTCATAAAGAACGCGGTATTTCTCTTTACCTTCCTGCAGCGTGCCCTCGCCCTTCGCCGCCCGTTTCTTTATATCAGCCAGGAGCTTCTCGTAGAACTGTATCCCTTTTTTGACGCCGGGAAGAACTACCAGCGGAAAAAATGACGCTGATGTTTCCGCAGCACTGTACACTGATGGAATTATCTTCCGGTATTCATATATCTCACGCCACAGGGAGCTGAGACGTTCCGACAGTTCCATAACCTTTCTCAGTTTTTTCTCATTGGGTTTTTTCCCGAAGTTTTTCTGCATGAACTCGCCGAACAGAATGAACTGCTCCACGACGTAATCCACATAGCCTTCCATGGTTTCGGGAGAGGTGCCGCTTACCACGCTGGGAACATCAAAAACAAAGATAGGCACCTTGAGCCGGTGAGCCTGGAGGTGAAACCACTTCCAGTGCGTGTCGCAGATGGTGTTGGTACAGGTTATGAAATCGGGTTTGTCAAGTCCTCCCAGGGTGGCCTTTATTCCCGTGTCATAGGCGCCGATACTGGTCTTGCAGTAGGAACAGAGGTCCCGGCTGTACCCCAGGCTTTCCGTGTACTCGATGAGACGCAGGGACTGCTTGCGCGCCGCGGCAACCGTGGCCATGTTTTCCGGATGGTGAGGGAAGACATCGTAGGCCCAGAGAAGCTCCACGGGGAAACCGGCACAGGTCCAGGCCGTTTTTTTCCAGGGAAGTTTCGTGGCCAGCATGCCTCTTAAAAAATAATGTATCATGACGCCCTTGAGATCGCCTGCATGGGGAAGAGGCTGCACACGGATTGAGTCGTCTATGAGTGATTGGTTCTTTGCCTTTGTATTCATCATGTTCTCCCTGTCGTTCTTACAGCATTTCATTAAAGGCCATGAGCCGGTTCACCAGCTGTTGATCCGGCAGTGCCGTGAATTCACGTTCCAGGTGCAGGACCCGGAAGCCCGCATCTTTTATGGCATTGTTTACCTCAACGGCGTCATAGGCATAGGGTTCACAGAACTTCAGGTTCTGCGAAAGAACGCCGTCCACGGCCGTTTCCTTCAGGGCACCGAGAAGATAGTCGACGCGTTCCTGTATGGTGGGCCTGGTGGCGGGCCGGGGTATGGTGAGATAATAATCGGCCAGGGCCTCCAGGGGATCTCCCGTTTCGGGAATAAGCGTGGCATAGTACCGCTCACCCAGGGAGAGATCATCGCGCACAACACGAATATCGCACTCGTCGAGAATATCCATGAATTCCACGTAGGTAACATCGGAGCCCGTGAGAAGGAAGCGTTTTTTCCCCGCGGGAAACCCGGGCCGGGCATCCCATTCCTGTATACGGGTATCGAGCATTTCCACTATATTCGCCGGCCCGTTGGCGATACATGCCGCCACGGCAGTGAAGTAATCGCGGTTGGGAATGTCCCTGCTGGAACGGAGCGACGACAGGGTCTGGAGGCGCTTCTTGATTTCGTTGGACAGGATAATAGCTTCGCGAATGGCAGCATCGGTGATACTCACCGAGTACATATCCTCGAGATTCTTGATAAGCCGTTTCAGTTCAACGATAAAGAACTTCCTCGCAGCCGCGTCATTTTTTATGGGACTGTTGAACCAGTGGAGAAAGGGGGTTTCAACATGTTTCTTCCAGATATCATAATGGCGGTTCGTGGCGTCGCAGCCATGGGCGAAGATGATGCCGGCCCACTCCTGCGAATGCGCCAATGCCTCGGTGAGCCAGCTTCGTGCCGCCGGGCAGAAAAACTTCGCCAGGTACTGATCAGCCGGGTCATTTGATGTGCGGACATCGCCCAAAATTTTATAGGGAGTGAATCCCGCGGCGCGAATGATTTCCTCGGGCATGTCATGGGACGAATCGAAGTAGGCCAGTTTTTTCATGGGTACCACCAGTCATGTAATTCAGTTCAGATTGTGTGGCTATAAAAATGCGGGGGATACAAAAAGGCAAGAAAAAAATGATTTTCGATCAGCATTCGACAATGTCGTATTTTTATACTGTGATAGGGACGAAATTTTTATTTTTGTACAGATGCAATTTGTACGGACGCGATTAATCGCGTCCGTACAAAAAGTATTTCTAATACCGATAATGATCCGGCTTATACGGCCCGTCAACGGAGACGCCGATATAGGCGGCCTGCTCCGGACGAAGCCTGGTGAGCTTCACACCCAGTTTGCCCAGGTGCAGCCTGGCTACTTCCTCATCGAGCTCCTTGGGAAGCGTATAAACGCCGATCTCATGTTTCTTTGATGCCAGCTCAATCTGGGCCAGACACTGGTTGGTGAAGCTGTTGCTCATGACAAAGCTGGGATGGCCCGTGGCGTTGCCCAGGTTCACCAGGCGCCCCTCGGAAAGGATAATGATGGAATTCCCCGATTCCAGGGTCCACTTGTCCACCTGGGGTTTTATGTTGTTCTTTTTACACTTCGCATTGTTTTCCAGGTAATGCATGGCGATCTCGTTATCGAAATGACCGATGTTGCAGAGGATAGCTCCGTCCTTCATCCGCTCCATGTGAGCGCCGTTTATGACGTCCAGGTTTCCCGTGGCCGTGACGAATATGTCGGCTTTTTCAAGGAAATCCTCCAGGGTCGCCACCTCGTAGCCCTCCATGGCGGCCTGAAGCGCGCAGATGGGATCGATCTCGGTGACGATAACACGGGCGCCAAAGCCCCTCATGGACTGTGCACAGCCCTTGCCCACATCACCGTATCCGCATACGACGACAACTTTTCCTGCTACCATGATGTCGGTACCGCGCTTGATACCGTCGGCCAGTGACTCACGGCAGCCGTAGAGATTGTCGAACTTGGACTTGGTTACGGAGTCGTTGACGTTGATGGCCGGAAAAAGAAGCTCCTTGTCGCGGAACATCTGGTACAGGCGGTGTACGCCCGTTGTGGTTTCCTCCGACACGCCCTTTACGTTCTTGACTATGGCGGTCCACTTTCCCGGAGACCGCTTTACGCTTTCACGAACGCGGTCCATGACAATTTTAAATTCCTTATTTTCATAGGTCTTTTCCAGAATGGACGGATCTTTCTCGGCCTTCACTCCCTGGTGAATGAGGAGCGTGGCGTCACCGCCGTCGTCAACGAGAAGATCCGGGCCGGAACCGTTGGGCCAGGTCAGGGCCTGCTCCGTGCAAAGCCAGTACTCTTCCAGGGTTTCACCTTTCCAGGCAAAGACTTTCGCCGTACCGGCAGCAGCAATGGCCGCAGCCGCATGATCCTGCGTGGAAAAAATGTTGCACGATGCCCAGCGCAGATCGGCACCGAGGGCTTTCAGCGTTTCGATGAGAACGGCCGTTTGAATAGTCATGTGCAGGCTGCCCATGATTTTGAGGCCCTTGAGGGGCTGCTTCGGGCCGTACTTGGCCCTCACGGACATCAGGCCCGGCATTTCCGCCTCGGCCAGCTCTATCTCCTTTCTTCCCCATTCGGCCAGGGACATATCAGCCACCATGTATTGAAGATTCGGGTCCAGCTCGGTAAATCCTTTCGGATTTTTTGTGTTCATGTATTTCCTCCTGATTGGTTGGTTTTTCTATTTTACTGTAAAAAGACTTTTATTGTATCATTAATACAATTAGCCATCGGGACCCCGGCGAATGTACGTTTCTCTTTCAAACATCCGTCGTCGCCACCCCCGCGGGGGGTTATTGTACTTTTAAAATTTCCTTTCTGAGATTTCAGATGATTCTTAACCCCCTCCGGGGGTGGCGATAACAGGTTTTGGATGCACCACCAGCTCAGCCGTCGGGGGCTCTTCGTGATCTTCATACAGATCCTTTTCATTGTTATAGATAAAAATACTGTCACTTCCCTTTCTTTGCCACAAAAATGTTCACTATCATACCCTGTTTAGCGCTGAAATTTTTAACATCCTCCAGGGCAAATCCCCCTTCGGTGAGCCAGCGGGTCATCTCATCGCGGTCAAAGCCGAGCCATCGGTGCTCATATTTCCGGCGCATCTCCTCGTTGGTATGTTTTTCCAGGTCGATAATCACCAGTTTACTTGCCGTATTGAGCACCCGGGCAGTCTCGGCTATAACGTGACGCGGCGATGGCAGATAATGGAGAACCATGTTGATAACGGCCAGGTCCGCTTCACCGTCGCGCATGGGAAGGTGCTCCAGCTCTCCGATACGCAGATCGGCGTTTATGCCCTTTTCCGCAAAACGCTTCCGGGTGATGTCCAGCATCATGGGCGATTTATCAACACCCATGACACGGGCCCCCTGTTCGTGAAGGGCCAGGAGAAGGTCACCGGTTCCGCAGCCCAGATCGGCTGCCACGTCGCCTTTTTTCACCATGGTGCCCAGGATGGAAACGACATCCATATCGCCCAGTATCTCGCTCTTGATATCATCCCAGTCAGGAGCTATGGCGTTGAAAAAGCTGGTCTTCTCAAATGAGCGTTCCTGTATCATGTTCCTCAGGGCAGCCAGGTCAGCCACAAGCTCTTCATCTGTTTCCAGAAAATATCCCAATGCATCGATAAAGGCCCTGCCCTTCCCGTTTTCCGCGGCGCGGTAGAATACCCAGAGCCCGTCGCGACGGGAACTGAGAAGTCCCGAATCGGTGAGGATTTTCAGATGGCGCGATATCCTGCTCTGTCCCATACCCATGGCCATGACGATTTCATTGACATTGAGCTCATGGTGCATGAGGAGATTGAACATCCTCAGGCGCGTCTCGTCAGAAAGGGATTTAAAATAGGCAATCAGGCTCATATAATATTACTATATCAAGATATATTGATATAGTAATATAAATGGCTCATATCGTCAACTTTTTTCCCGGTAACATCATAATAATTTAAAAATTTACCCTCAATTGATATTAATTCAGTATATTATTTCAGGAGCCCGGTCGGGCTTTATTTTTATGCGGCAGTTCCTTTTTTACCAGGAATCTGTCAGAGATGATGTCGATAATTTTTGTATAGGATAATATGAATAACTTATGGGTGCGAAAATGAATAAAATATATATACTTTTCCTGACTTCAGTTCTTGCGGCATCGACAGCCTGTTCGAGAACGGACCTGTGGGAAAAATTTAATTCCCAGAACACCGATCCCCCATCACCTATATCGGTGATAATTAGTCCCGCCGGCGGCGCATGGCTTTCCAGCCAGGCCGGGATTATTAATAACGAGATTACCTTTCTTTTCGACACATCCATGGATACGGCAAGTCTTACACTCACGGGCACCATGGCATCGGCATCGGCCATCGCCTGGTCCACAACAAATGTCGCCGATGACACGCTTACCATAACTCCATCAGCTTCTCGGACTATTGAAAACGGGGCCACCCTGACAATTGACTGCGACTCTCTCGAAGGTGCCAATATAATCCGCACTCGTACCTATAATATAACAGGATCAGTTTATTATGTGAACATCGCTGCGCCGGGTCCCCTGACGGGCACACGCCTGGAACCCATGAACGATATCCAGGCTGCCGTTACAGCGGCAAAGGCGACGGCAGCGGCCATATCGGCATCAACACCGGGCGTAGTTCTCGTGGCAGCGGGGACTTATGATAATACGTCAACACTGGGAACACTGGTAACCATGGAGGAAGGCATATCTCTTTACGGAGGATATGCCGCTACCAGTTGGGACCTCAGAGACCCCGCATCCTATACAACTATACTGAAGGACCAGAGATTATCAACCGCAGCGGTCACATCCGAAATAAACCCCCTGCGCATTGTGGAGATCGCCGGTGGAATCTCGAATGCAACGGTCATTGATGGGTTCACCTTACAGATTGCATCGATTATCAGCTGTTCAACTGAAGTAAGCACCAGCGCCATTTATATTAACGGCTCTTCTCCGATAATCAGCAATAACAACATAACATCCTCTGATGTGAGCAGTTCCACGGTCTCCCTTACTTTTAATACCTTCGCCATCTGTCAATATAACGGCGGAACACCGGATATCCATGATAATTCAATTATCATGGGTACTCGCGGCGATGCAGACAACACATGCAACAACTACGCCATATATTTGTCCATGAATGCTGACGCGGACATTCATGATAACAGCATCATTAACGGCGGCAAGGTCACCGCTCTGAGCGGCAACACTTACGGAATTTACTTGATGAACAGCTCCCCCATAATCAGAGACAATGGCAGTATCATCGTGGGATTTGCCACCACTTCATCAACGGCAATACGGATAGTAGCAAGCGGCGGAAATACTCCCGCCCCGAAAATAAACGGGAATGTCATAAACGGCGGACCGGGTAACGCCTCACGCGCCTTTGATATAACGGGCGACATCTCATCCATCGCAAATCCTCACATTTATGAAAATGAAATAATCGGGGGTACGGGCGGCAGCGGTTCTGCGGGCATCTGGTCTCGAGGCTACAGCACGGGAATCATTGAAAACAACAGAATAATCGTCTCAGGCGCCACAAACAACAGCTTCGCGATACACATATTCAATGCCGCTCCGGTTATCCACAACAACTACATATATGGCGGTTCTTCAGGATCAGAGACAAATGGCATTAGAGTTGAAGGATCATCGGGGACAGTATCATGTTATAATAATATAATCGACGCCGGTGCGGGAGCCAATAACCGATACGGGATCAACATCATTGACGGCGATATCAATATATTTAACAACACTATTAACGGTGGTACCGGTGATAAAGCGAGCGGTATTTACATCACGAACAGTTCTGCCAGGGCCATACAAATTGAAAACAATCACATTTTCACCAATGACGGCGACGCCTTTAATGCCGTCACAAGTTATGGCGTTTACGCAACATCAGCCACTTCGTACCCCGCCACTCTTAACAATAATAACTTTTTCTACTGCGATGTGCAATATTACAACTATATTGACGGTGTCGCTGATAAGACAGTAGCTGTATTTAATGTCTCCACAAGCCTCCTCCTTGATGCGTTAGACACCGTCCCCGCCAAGAATAATATCTCGGAAGATATCTATGCCGATCTTGACCAGGCCAATGAGTACCGCTATATCGGCGACTATAGCGCAGCAGGTGTTGATTTTGATATAAGTGGTATTGACGGGAACGCTGCCGGTTGGGGCTACACCATAGACCGCGACGGCAACACCCGCACAGAGACCAACGGCTGGTCAATCGGGGCATACGAATACGATTGATGAATTGATTCAGGCTATCAACTTCATGGTCTTTACCACGAATTTTCAACGGTTCACATAGTCCACGACACTCCGCCGCTTCCCCACGGTCGCCTTTGATATTCCGCCGTAGTCGATATGCAGTGTAAACATATTATTCAGCGGCATGTTGAGCAGGCGGGCCAGGAGCACATGAATTACGGCCGTATGGGCCACCACGGCAACACGCTCGTGGCCCGAGGCCGTGAGGTCATGCCAGAATTCGGCGCACTTTTCGGCGAAAACCGCCAGGGCGATGCCTCCCGGTATGGGATACTGCGTCATATCGGCAAACCACCCCTTCAGCTCCGTGGGATCGATTTCCGACCAGGGCTTCATCTCCCAGTCGCCGAAGCTGAATTCCCTGAGGCGGTCATCGGTGATGAAGTCCTTCAGTCCCAAATCGCGGGCCAGTACCTGACACCGCGTCAGGGGGCTTACCCGGGACGGATACTCCGCGATATCTCCAGGCAGGCGCTTCTTTACATCGGCCATGTCTTCAGGATAGGTGTCGGCCAGTTCCACATCGGAACTGCCGTAACAGATAGACCGGTCAGGTTTAACCCTGGTATGCCGGATGAGAAGTACTTCCATTATTACCTTTTCCCCACGGGAAATTCCAGGGTGGCGAAATAGTCGTCCAGGGTCTCGGCTCGGCGGATAAGCTCTACAGTGCCGTCGGGACGCAGAAGGAGTTCCGACGAACGAAGCTTTCCATTGTAGTTGAAGCCCATGGCGTGGCCGTGGGCCCCGGCGTCATGGATCACCACGATATCGCCGATTTCCACCTCGGGAAGCATGCGGTTGATGGCAAACTTATCATTGTTCTCGCACAGAGAACCTGTCACATCATATTCCCGCACCGCGGGCTCATTCTCCCTGCCCATAACGGTAATATGATGATAGGCTCCGTAGAGCGCCGGCCTCATGAGGTTGGCCATGGAGGCGTCAAGTCCGATATAATTTTTGTAGGTATTCTTTTTATGAAGCACACGGGACACCAGGTACCCGTACGGTCCCGTGATCATCCTGCCGCTTTCCATGTATATGTTCAGGGGATGGAGTCCCTTTTTCCGGATCAGTTCATCATAGGCCTTCCCTATCTCATCGCCGATAAATTCAATATCGACGGCACTGTCTTCGGGCCGGTAGGGTATGCCGAAACCGCCGCCCAGGTTCACAAATTCAAAGGAAATATCGAGCTCCTTCGAGATGTCACGCACAAGATCAAAGAGCATGCGGGCCGTATCGACGAAGTACCGGTTGTCCAGCTCGTTGGAGGCGATCATGGTGTGGAGACCGAAGCGGCGCACGCCCTTGTCACGCAGGAGACGGTATCCCTCAAAAAGCTGTTCACGCGTAAAACCGTACTTGGCCTCCTCGGGCGTACCGATGATGGCGTTGCCTCCCCGAAGCGGGCCGGGATTATATCTGAAACAGCCGATTTCCGGCAGGCCGGCATTCTTTTCCAGGTAGGAGATATGGGTGATGTCATCGAGATTGATGATGGCTCCCAGTTCCAGGGCCTTGACGAATTCCTCGGCCGGCGTGTCATTGGAAGTGAACATGATCATCTCGCCGGTGATGCCGGTACGCTCGGCCAGGACGAGTTCTGCCATGGAACTGCAGTCGGCGCCGAATCCCTCCTGGTTCAGTATTTTCAGGAGATGGGGATTGGGCGCCGCTTTTACGGCAAAGTATTCCCTGAACAGGGGCGCCCAGGAGAAGGCCTTTACGAGACGCCGGGCATTTTCACGCATGGCGCCTTCATCATACACATGGAAAGGCGTGGGATATTTTTTAATAATATCTTCAATCTGTTCTTTCGTAAATGGTAGTGTCTTTTTTGCCATGAAATAGTCCTGAAATGTTAAAAATTTATAATGCTCCACAAGGTGACCGCGGTAATTATATCAGCCCACTCTTATCAGGGAAATGTTACACATTTGTAAGCGAAATGCCGATACACATACTATAATAGTATAGATACACCCGGTATAATGAAAAGCAATGAGAATCCACTGATACTGTCAATCAAGAATTTACCTATACAAGGCTTTTTAAAACCTCTAAACGGATAAAAAAGTAAGGGGGGGTATAATTTCACCGGCAAATCAGAGAATAAATTGTATTTTTTGTATTCCCGCTGGAGATTTATACAAATTTTAGATGACATTTTGTACTGATAAATTTAAAAAAAGCAAAAATATATATCATCAGGGTAGCCTTAAATGAAATCAAAAGAAAAAAAAATCGATAAAATCAAAAGCAGCAGGGTCGAAAGTCATGCCATTTTTGCCGATGTCATGACGACCAACAACCGTCGTCTCATAAAGGCCTTCTCCATCATAGCAACTATCGCCAATGTAGCGGTTACAGCCATCAAGGCCACGGGAAAGGGTTCAGCCTATCTTACGTATACTGATATTCTCATCGAAGTCGTACTTGTTACATCCCTGGTCCTGGCAACAATTTTTCTCAGCAACCGGTTTAAGGGGAAAAAACGTTCAGCCGTAATAACGCTTACGGGCATCATGATGGCCCTGGGTGTTTTTCAATATTCCTTCCATGGCTCCAATGAACTCTTTGCAACAAATTATATTCTTCTGGCCCTGAGTATATTCTACTTCAACCGCCGCTTATCACTCTTTGCGCTGATCCTGGTGCTCATTACACAGACCGTGCTCTTTGCAATACGACCGGAACTGCTGCCGGGAGGGCCGGCTTCGAACCTCCTGGTACGTTACATTGTTTACTGCATGGTGGGAATCGGCGCCATGACGGGCGCTGACGCCACATTCCGGCTCCTGGTTCTGGCCATCGAAAAGCAGGATGAGGCCACAAACAATTACGGAAGTCTGCAGGAGGCCGTGCGCGCCATCATGAAATCCATCGGCATCCTGAAGGAACAGACCTCGGAACAGGAGCATATCGCCGCCGACATGAACGATGTGTCACAGCAGCAGGCCGCCTCCCTGGAGGAGATTTCGGCCTCGCTTGAAGAACTGGCATCAAATTCGGAATCCATCAGCAACATTGCCCGTTCCCTTTTCGAAGAGCTTGATATCACCGTGGAATCGGTCAATGACCTCAAAACGGTAAATGACCGGACCCAGCAGAGTTCCACGGAAATCAACAACACCCTGAACAGTGTATCCGAGTATTCAGAAAATTCCTCCAGCCAGATAAACATGGCCAAGGACAGTTTCGTGACGCTGAAAAGCAAGAGCAACGAGATGTCAAATTTCGTCCAGGTCATAAACGACATTGCCGACCAGGTAAACCTCCTTTCTCTGAACGCCTCGATCGAAGCTGCCCGGGCCGGTGAGGCGGGCCGCGGATTCGCCGTGGTTGCCGACGAGATATCCAAACTGGCCGACGCCACGTCTACGAACGCCAAGGAGATAGAAAAAATAATCCGGGAAAACCAGTCTCTCATCGACGATTCCAGCGGGTTCATCGACGAGTCCTCAGGGATGATTCAGCAGCTCAACGACGCCATTAAGGTCATCAGGCATGAGATACTCGACGTGGGAACCCTCATAGGCGATATCGATATGACCATAAAAACCATTAAAAGCTTGAACACGAAAGTCCATGACTCCAGCAAGACCATAGAGCATTCCACGTCGGAACAGCGCCTTGCCACGGATGAATCGAGCAGGACCACGGCTGATATCGCGCGGAAGGCCCAGGACATTGTTGATTTCGCCTCGCGGATCACGGATACCACGAAAAAAATAAACAACCTGGTCAACGAGCTGAGCGACATCACGCAAACTCTCCAGTAGAAGATATTTACAATCTCCGTGGTGTCTTTATTTCTGGTTTACCTGAATTTTTCCTCTTGACGCGAGGCGCCTTCCCGTACTATTGCCTTGCCAGACACCCATTGAAATCATCGGGAAACACATACCACTGGTAAACGACATACTAAGGAGCCGCCATGAAACTGGGAATAATCGGACTGCCCCAAACAGGAAAAAAAACCCTCTTTGAACTGCTGACTGGATCAGCTCCCTCACCGGCCGACGCGCAGAAAGGATCAGCTGGAGTTGCGGACATCCGTGACAGCCGCTTTCTTGCCCTGTCGCGCATGTATAATCCCAAAAAGGAGACACCGGCCCGGATAGACATGCAGCTTCTGCCCAAACTCGATCCCGGAACAGCCAGGGATTTTCGCGATGTGGCCGACGCCGACGCCCTGTGCCATGTCGTGCGCGTTTTCCAGGATGATTCCATCTATCACGCAAGCGGTTCGGTTGATCCCGCCCGGGATATAGAAACCGTTAACGGCGAACTTTTTCTCAACGACCTGGTCTTTATCGAGAAACGCCTGGACCGCATAGAGAAGGACCGCAAGAAAAAAGAAGATAAGCGTCTGCAGGACGAAGCTGAATTGCTGAATCGTTTTCGGACACACCTTGAAGCAGACCTGCCGCTGCGCACCCTGACCATAACCGACGAGGAAAAGAAACTGATTTCAGGCTACCCCTTCCTCACCAGGAAAAAAATGCTTGTTGTACTAAACACCGGCGATGACACGTCGAAAAACGCCGGGCTCATGGAATCCCTGTCATTAAAATTCACGACCATGGAAATTGACATCATGCAGGTTCCGGCAAAACTGGAGCTGGAGATAGCCATGCTGGACAGCGAGGAGGAACGCGTGGAATTCATGAAGGACGCCGGCATTACGGTCTCGGCCCTGGAACAGCTTTCCATGCTCGCCATGACATCTCTGGGGCTCATGTCCTATTTCACCGTTGGCAAGGATGAGGTGCGGCAGTGGCTCGTGCGGCGTAATGCCACGGCACCAGAGGCGGCCGGAGCCATCCATTCCGATATCCAGCGCGGGTTTATCCGGGCCGAGGTGATCAAATACGCAGACCTCATGTCCCTCAAATCGGAAGACGAGGTGAAAAAGGCCGGAAAGCTCTATGTCATGGGAAAGGACTACATCGTTGAGGACGGCGACATCATCAACTTCAGGTTCAATGTATAAGCCCTTCAGGGATATATCATTACACGGTTCTTACCGGCGTTTTTCGCCATGTAGAGCATTTCGTCGGCCTTTCTTATAATCTCCTCATTGTCGCAGGCATCTTCAAGCTCACCGACTGAGTAAAGGGCGACGCCAATGCTCAGGGTGCAGCGTATTTCATTTCCATCATCGGTTTCGATCCTCTCATTTTCAGCCATTGCCCGTATTTTTTCAGCAGTCCGCAGCGCCCCCTGCCTGTCCGTCTCCGGTATCAATTCAATAAACTCCTCTCCGCCGTACCGGGCTACCAGGTCGCTCGCCCTGCGGTTGGCCATAAGCAGCGAGCCAATCTTCCTGAGCACACGGTCTCCCGTCATATGCCCATAGGTGTCATTTACATGCTTGAAGTCGTCCAGGTCCATCATTATGACGCAAATGTTTTTATTATAGCGGAGGGCGCGGTCGCATTCCTGCGCAAAGCGTGTAAAAAAATAACGCCGGTTATACAAACCGGTCAACTCGTCAGTCATGGCAAGTTTTTCGATCTCCACCCGCGCCATAGTGAGTTTTTTCATCAGTTTTCTTGTGAGTAAAAATATGATACCGAAAAGAACGCCGAAGGTGATGATGCCGGCGCCTGCGATGATGACATTATACAGCCCCATTTCCTTTTCCGTATCGGTAATATCAAACCTGACACTGATGCCTCCCCGTATATCGCCCTCGCGATAACCCTGCTTCGCGTGGCAAACCAGGCAGGCCTTTTCGGTTACGAGTGGTGCCATGTACCGGTAATAGTATCTCCCTTCATCCCGCTCAACGGTATAAATCTCGGCAGCGCCTTTCTCAAAGGAACGGAGAGAGCGAGTCTCGAATTCATCAGCGGCATTCCCGGGATTCAGAGGCTTGAGGCTCGTTATATGAAAGGTAAAACCATCGGACTTCCCGGCTATTTCCGAAATTTCCCTGGTCATGAGCGCCGGGTTCTTCATCGTGTATGTTTTACCATCTACAGTCCTTATATCGGGGTTTTCCAGGTAGGGATTGGAAACCATTCCCTTCTTTTTTTCCACGAAAACACCGCCGTATCCGGCATTCCACCGACGGGTTATGACTATATTCTGAAAATAAGATCGGGCGCTGACAAGCATGCTTTGTTCCATCAGTTTTTTATTCCTGATGAAAATGCCGATGAAAATTCCAAATATAAATACCAGGAGCACGAGACTGATATTCAGCGTGAATGGCCTCCACAGCACGGTCTCGGTAAATGACTTTTTATTTTTCATAAACAGTCCTGAAGCGGTTTACTTTTCCCATCCATACCGTAAAAATATTACTACGGGAAGGCATCCCTGTCAAGGATGATATTACTACCTATCATGCGGCAAGAGCCCGGTAAACGGGCATCATTCATGGCAGCCTGCTGCCGCTATAAACCAGTCCAGTATTTGAATTCCCTGATACCGACTCGTAATCATACAATAGCTTACGGCTTGACAAGGAAAACGAATGGGCATATCATGTATGCCGACAGGAACGGTTTGATGCCATATTCTCCATAACACTGCTCGACACGGAACTCCCATAAGATATTATTACGGGTACGGTGGGGGATTTTCTCGTCAAAAACGCCGGGAGCGACACGGCCAAAAAAACCTGCACCGGCAGAGAATCCCGGCAGCGTCGTGAAGACCAGTAAAACAAACCCGCGAACAGCGGTTCCCGCACATAACAAATAACTTTATCAGTTGCTTTCCCTCGCAAAATCCTGAAACATAAAACTCTACCCGCCAATTATACTTGACCGGCATTTTTTGTTATGATATGGTAACAGACATGACTCGTAGCACATTACAAAAAATCAGCATCCTGATCAGTGCGTCTGTCGGTATTCCGGTACTGGCCATGTTGATCATGACTCTGTTTATTGCGATGGGTAAATTGTCCCCCGTCCTTTACTACCTCATAACAGGTCCTGCCATACTCATTGCTGTGGTCTGCGTTACATTGATTCGCTGTCACTTCAACAGAATCAATGAAGTAGCGGAAACAGTCGAATCCCCTGAGCTCAGTATCAAAAAAGCACTTATGGAATCCCGGCAGCGTCTTATGGATATAATTGATTTTCTTCCCGACGCAACCTTCGTCATAGACAGTGACGGAAAAGTGGTTATCTGGAATAATGCCATGGAGGAACTGACTGGGTTAAAAGCGGAGGATATACTGGGAAAGGGTGACTATGAATACGCCATTCCCTTTTACGGAGAACGACGGCCCGTCCTTATCGATCTTTGCTATGACATGAAGTGCATCCCCGAGAATGAAATAGCACAATTGTATCCTGAAATCAAGATAATCAACGGGACCATAACCTCTGAATTTTCCGTTCCCGGCACTATCCGCAAAGGCGCCCATCTCTGGGCGATAGCACAGTCCCTATACGACCGACAGGGCAACCTGGCCGGGGCCATAGAGTCATTAAGGGATGTTACTGAAAGAAAAGTATCCGAAGAAAAATACGCTACCATATTCAGACTGAGTCCCTTCATCATCAGCATTTCTTCAGTCAGCGACGGCAGATATATTGAAGCAAGCGACCGGTTTTATGAGCTCACGGGGTATACAAAAAATGAAGTCATAGGTCGCACTGCCTTCGACCTTAATATATGGGCCGATCCTAACGACCGTGACAGAATACTCCAGTCCCTGCGCGAACAGGGCCGGGTAATAAATGACGAGGTTCAATTCAGGGCGAAAAACGGCGAAATACGCACCATGTTCTTTTCCGCTGAAATCGTCGTCATTGCGGAAAAACCATGCCTCCTGGCGGTCAACGTCGACATTACCCAGCGAAAAATAGAACAGGAGATAATCAAGCGGCAAAACGAAGAACTGCTGGCGTCAAACGAAGAATTTGAGGCCTTAAACGAGGAACTTAACCGGTCCCAGGATGATCTTTTAAAAGCGCTCCGGCTTCTGCGCCAGTCCGAAGAAAAACTTTCGACATCCTATCGCCTGGCACCGGTGGCCATGACCCTTTCAAGAATAAGCGACGGCCATTATATCGAGGTGAGTGATCACTTTCTTAAATTGACTGAATACTCCCGCGATGAAGTTCTGGGACGGACAGCCCTGGAGCTGAATATATGGAATGATAAAGCGGATCGCCAAAGAGTGCTTGGTATCGTTACTGAAACAGGAATCGTTACTGACCAGGAAATTGTTTTCCAGTCGCGTTCCGGAAAAAAATACACTATGCTCTTTTCAGCCCAGATCATCAAGATCAGTGGCGAGGACCACCTGGCCAGCATCGCCACGGATATAACAGACCGCAAGCGCGCCCTGGAGGAAAAACTCCGCCTCGAAGAGGAACTCCTGCAAGCCCAGAAAATGGAATCTGTCGGCAGGCTGGCCGGAGGTGTGGCCCACGACTTCAATAACCTGCTCACGGCAATCATGGGCAATACGGACTTCGCGTTAAAGTGTCTCCATCGTGGAGAAGACATCACTTCACGCCTTGAAGTGGTGAAAATGGCAGCGGCAAGCGCAGCGCAGCTGACCCGCCAACTACTGGCCTTCTCGCGAAAAGAACCCATAGAACCAAAAGTGACCGACATAAATAAAATCATCACAGGCACTCATAAAATGCTGGCCCGCCTTATAGGCGAAGATATCGACCTCAGGATGGTAACTGAATCGTCATGGCACATTAAAGCTGACCGGGGACAAATCGAACAGATTATCATGAACCTGGCGGTGAATGCCAGGGACGCCATGCCCGACGGAGGTTTCCTCGTCATCAGAACGGAAAACGCCACCCTTGACGATTTATACTGTTCGAACCATGCCGATGCAGTTGCGGGAGACTATGTCATGATTGCCGTGACGGACAACGGCATGGGAATGGATGAAAAAGTTCAGAAAAATCTCTTCGAACCTTTTTACACGACCAAGGGAAAAGGGAAAGGAACCGGCCTGGGCCTGGCCATGGTTTATGGAGCCATAAAGCAGAACAGAGGTATAATCGAGGTTTATTCCTCACTGAACGAGGGTACGACGTTCAAAATGTATTTTCCCAGGGCATATGACGATACCGATGAACCGCGTCCCAGCAAGGACGAAGAAAGCGTGCCCACCGGAAATGAAACAATACTGCTCGTCGAAGATGATGATCTCGTGCGCGACTATGCCAAACAGGTCCTGGAAAATCTTGGGTACAGGGTCCGGGAGGCATCCAATGGTGAAGCCGCTCTTACCCTGTTTGAAACAGGTAGCGGAGAGATAGACCTGCTTATGACCGACGTAATCCTTCCCGGCATGAATGGGAAAATACTCGCCCAGACCCTGAAAGAAAAAAAACCTGGTCTGAAGGTCCTTTACTGTTCAGGATATACAGAGGATATCATCGCCGATCGGGGCATTCTGGAGAAAGGTATCAGCTTCATAAGCAAGCCTTATGGATTCCAGGCCCTGGCAAGAAAAATAAGGGAGACCCTTGATTCATAATAATGACCCGCAATTATCTTTTCAGATAATCTTTCACCTTCGCCGCAATGTTTTCCTTCGTAAAGCCATACATCTTCGCCAGTTCTCCCGCCGGTCCTGAAGCGCCGAAATGCTCCAGGGTGATATATAAAGCACCGGACCCGGCATACTGATCCCAGCCGCTCCGCCTCCCCGCTTCCACAACCACGCAGGGAACATCGACGGGTATGACGCTTTTTTTATAAGCCTCGTCCTGGCGGTCAAAGAGAAACCATGACGGGAAGGATACGACGCGGGCCCTGATCCCTTCCTTGAGAAGCATATCAGCGGCATCCATGGAAATGGCCACTTCCGATCCGCTGGCCAGGATGACGATGTCTGGTCTGCCGTCACAATCCATGATTACATAGGCGCCCCTGGCCAGGTCCTTTGCCCCGGCTGCACCTTGACGCCTTAAAACCGGGATGTCCTGCCTGGTGAGCGAAAGCATGGTGGGGCCTCCGGTGACTGCCAGGGCCGCCAGCCAGGCTTCCCTGGTTTCCTCGGCATCAGCGGGCCGTATCACATTAAGATTCGGGATGATGCGTGCACCGGCCAGATGTTCCACGGGCTGGTGTGTAGGGCCGTCCTCTCCCACAAAAAAGGAATCGTGAGTAAATATATAGATAACCTGGAGGCCCGAAAGGGCCGCAAGTCGCACTGCAGGCCTCATGTAATCGATGAAAACAAGAAAGGTGGCGCTGTAAGGAATAAATCCGCCATAGTAGGCAATACCGTTCTGAATGGCGCCCATGGCATGCTCACGTACACCGAAATGAATATTGCGTCCCAGTTTGTTTCTCCCCGTTTCCCCATACCCTTTCACAAAGGACTTGTTGCTGGGTCCCAGGTCCGCCGATCCTCCAAGGATATTGGGAACCTCTTTGAAAAGAGCCTCGAGAACCTTGCCCCCGGCACTGCGCGTGGCAATTTTATCCCCTTCTTTAAAGGAGGGAAGCTTTCCGCGCAGGGCTTCAATATCGGGAGCGGAGAAATATGAGTCCCACAGTTTTCTCTTCTCCCCGGTCACGGTTTTTCCGAACAGTTCGTTCCAGGCACTGTATTCTTTCAAGAGCTCTTCCCGGCGACGGGCAAAAATATCATACGCCTCTTCGGGCACGCAGAAATCGGCATCGGCGTCACAGCCTATATTGATCTTCGCCGCCTTCACCTCATCGACGCCCAGGGGCGCTCCATGGGATTCCTCGCTTCCTTCTTTGCCGGGACTGCCCTTGGCGATACGGGTTTTAGCGATGATGAGGGATGGCCGGTCCTTTACCTTCTGCGCCTCCAGTACGGCGCGCTCGATTGCCTCGGTATCATGACCGTCTATCTGCTGCACGTGCCAGTGACACGATTCGAAGCGTTTTTCCGTATCATCGCCGAAGGTTATATCCGTACTTCCTTCGATTGATATCTCGTTGGAATCGTAAAAATATATTATATTCCCCAGTCCCAGGTGGCCGGCCAGGGAGGCCGCCTCGGAGCTGATTCCCTCCATGAGATCGCCGTCGCCGCAGATGGCGTAAATGTAATGATCGATGATAGTGCCGTCCGTATTGAATTCCGCGGCCAGCATTTTAGCGGCGAAGGCCATACCCACACCGTTGGCGAAGCCCTGTCCCAGAGGACCCGTGGTGGTTTCCACACCGGCGGTATGGCGAAACTCGGGATGGCCCGGTGTTCTACTTCCCACCTGGCGGAAGTTCATGATATCCTCCAGGGAAAGATCGTAGCCCGACAGGTGAAGCATGGAATAGAGAAGCATGGAGCCATGACCTGCCGACAGGACAAAGCGGTCCCTGTTCTTCCATGCGGGATCGGCGGGGTTGAATTTCATTATCTTCGCCCAGAGCACGGCGGCGATTTCAGCGCATCCCATGGGCATGCCGGGATGCCCCGAATTTGCCTTCTGCACGGCATCCATGGACAGGGTCCTGACGGTATCGGCGATTGTTTTCAACTGCTTCCTGGAAATAGTCATAGTCTTCTCCCTAAAATAATTTTTTTCAAATCACCGCTCTCATACGGGCACATTTGACACTAAAAAGGATACCAGACTGAGCTGCTGCTCAGCTTGATATCCCCCTCGAATTTTTCAAGATATTTTTATTGTGTACAGGGTATTAAACAATAATTAATAAAAAATCAGTCTGCCGGTGAATTCAGCAACCCGGTGCTGAAATACCGCTCTGCCCGGTCTGCCAGGATAGTGACCACATTATAACCGGGATTCTGCTTCACGATTTCCCGGGCAGCCCAGACATTTGCTCCCGAGGAGGTTCCCACAAGAAGAGAATTGCTCCGGGCAAGCTCCCGCGTCGTTTTTATGGCATTATCGTCGGAGACTTCAATGATCTGATCGATGAGCTTCACATCCAGCACCTCGGGAATGAACCCGTCACCGATCCCCTGGATCTGATGCAGGCCCGGTTCATGGCCCAGGAGAGCCGAGACGTTTTCAGGCTCCACGGCGATAATCCTGATATCGGGATTATGATCCTTCAAAAACCGGCCCACACCCTGTATGGTGCCTCCACTGCCTATGCCTGAAACAAAGGCATCGATATGGCCTCCCATTTGCTGCCATATTTCCGGGGCCGTAAACTCATAATGGGCCCGCGGATTATAGGGATTTGAAAACTGGTTGGGCATATAGCCTTTATACTTTTCCATGAGTTCCCGGGCTTTCCGCACTGCTCCGTCGACGCTCTCGCTGTCGGGAGTAAGAATAAGCTCTCCACCCAGGACCCTTATGATGTTCTTCCTCTCCTCGCTCATGCCTTCGGGCATGACAATTATAACCTCGTACCCCTTGCTTACCCCCACCATGGTTATGCCGATACCCGTATTACCCGAGGTGGGCTCGATTATCTTCATCCCGGGCCTGAGGAGGCCTGTCTGTTCCGCATGTTCAATCATGGCCAGGGCTATCCTGTCCTTGATGCTGCCGCCGGGGTTCAGAAATTCGGCCTTGGCGAATATGGATTCATTTTTGAGCTGAATCATGGGCGTGCTGCCTATGAGTTCCTTAACGTCGCGCACATACATATGTCATTCCCCCATAAAAGGCTTTCTTCAGACATAAGGTTCAGGGAGCTTCAAATTTTCAATTACAATTTTAATAAGGGCACATCTATAAATCATTATATTGATATTCCCACGCAGGCACGAACAGAGGAAAAATGAGGATTTTCCATTTATTTGATAATGAAAAACCTGATTTTAGAAATGCTCATAATTTAACCGGTGGCATTAAGAAGAGGTAGCGTTTTTCGTGAAAATAAGGCTGACAGTAAGAACTTGAGCGGGAGATGTGAGTTAAAATCCCCCGCTCGCTTATATATTATTTCTCATACCCTAAAGCGGGCTTTGCCTCCCGGTTCACAGCAGGGACTGTTGCGGACGATGTCTTATCCACCTTAAAAAAAGAAACGGCGCCCTGAAGCTGATCAGAATGACTTCTCAGAAGTTGAGCCGTGGCCGCCAGTTCCTCCGATGACGAGGCGCTCTGCTGGGTCACCTGGTTCAGCTGATCCATACCCATGGCGATCTGGTTCACCCCCGTATCCTGCTCTTCCGACGCCGTTGTGATGTCCTGCACCAGGTCCGCTGTTTTTTTAATGTCAGTTATTATAGCTTCTATAACGCGGCCCGCACCGTCGGCAATGCCCACGCTGTCCGTTGCCAAAGAACTGATCTCCTTGGCAGCTGTCTGACTCCGCTCGGCAAGCTTCCTCACCTCTCCGGCAACAACCGCGAAGCCCTTGCCGTGTTCACCGGCGCGAGCTGCCTCAATGGCCGCATTCAGGGCCAGAAGGTTAGTCTGGTAGGCAATATCCTCTATAACACTTATACGGTCGGCGATCTGTTTCATGGCCGTGACCGTGTCCAAAACCGCCTTTCCGCCGTCTTCGGCCTGTTTCGACGTACCCCGGGCGATACGGTCCGTTTCCCTTGCATTCTGGGCGTTCTGTGATATAGTGGCCCCGATCTCCTCCAGGGATGACGTTATTTCCTCGACACTGGCCGCCTGCTCGCTGGCCCCCTCGCTCAGACTCGTGGCCGTGGAATTGATTTCACCCGAGGCGCCCGACACTGCTTCAGTACTCATGACGATCTGAGTTACGATATCGGAAAGCCGCAGCGTCATGCCGTTCATTGCCGTCAGCATCTCGCCGATCTCATCATCGGTAACCTGGCCGGTATAGCGGACCGACAGGTTACCGGCTGAAAGCTGTTCCAGTATGTCCCGGGCCTGCGCAAGAGGCTTCAGCTTACGGTTGACCACGATATAAATGATAAAGGCCGCAAGGCAAATACCGACTAATCCAAAAAGAAACATGATGACGGCCATATCCCGCGCATCTTCTTTTATATCTGCAATGTTCAGGGTTATAGCCGAATAAACATTGTATTTTTCAGACTTTTTAAAAGTAAGCAGTTTATCCTCTCCCTTAAAAAAATACCTGATGAGAGTGCCGCTCGGAGAAGAGAACATTTTCTTCCCGAAATCATAGTCTTTCAGGTTCATTTTCATGATTAACTCTTCTTTCGTATGCGCGAAGGTCAATCCGTCGCCTGTCACATATGCCGGGTATCCGGTTTTTCCTATCTTTATGTTCTTTACCAGATTCTGGGCCAGCAACGATACTTCACAGGCAAGGCTCATGATGCCGATGACACGCCCGTTTTCTTTTATCGGTGCGGTAACCAGCACAACAGGTCTTCCTGTAATCGGCGATTTATTGGGTTGACTTACAAAGGTCTGCCCCTGCAACGTATTTTTTATATTGTCCTCATAGCCAATGCCTCCCCACCGTGCACCCAGCGATTCTTTTAAACCGGCTGCGACAATACGTGGATTCATTTCAGGAGTCGACATGAAAACATTTTCGTATATGCCTTTGCTGTCAAAAAATCCCTTGAATATTTGTGTTGCAACGCCATAATTACCCGTTGCCATGGCTTCCCTGACAGGCTTTTGCGCGGCAAAATAATTCACACTGGTGAGCTGATCTTCATAGAAACGTTCGAGCTGCATCATAAGATCTTCATTGAAATTGGAGAGCTGGTTGACATAAGCCTTTTCCACGGCCTTGTATGCGGCATTGTATGATACCGTAACCAGGACTACCGTAAGCACCGTCACTATAATGATGACAAAAAATGAAATGAGCGCTTTTACACTGTTTAATTTGATTCTCATAATTATTCCCATCCTTTACATTCTCTATGAAGTAAAGTATATCACAACTCACATGCTCTGTAAAAGCAAATTTTTTAGAGTATATTGGAATTTTATTTATAAAAGAACTTCAATTAATTCAGTTCTTCAGCCCGTTTCCTGAAAAGAAAATGGTAGATCATATCGCTGTAGCGGTCCATTTTAACCCGGCCCTTGCCGGACACGGAATAACGCCAGAAGCCGTACAGTTTGGCAAGATTTATGAGACGCTCACTGTAGAGCTCCCAGGTGAAGGCCGACTGGACCCGTTCAATCCCTCCCCGTGATATACTGTCCCAGCGGCCGGGATCATTGATAAACCGTGCTATCTGCTCCTCCAGTCCAAGGGCTATGAGTTCCGGTTTGCTCGTATTGAGGAGAAAGCCGCTCCGGCCTTCCTCTATTATCTCAACGGGACCGCCAAAACGGGGCCCGAAAGTGGGAAGCCCCGTCACCATAGCTTCGAGAATGGTAAGCCCGAAGGCCTCGAAAAGAGCCGGCTGCACAAAGGCGCCCCGGTGGTCGGCAATTACCCGGTAAACTTCGCCCGTTTCCATTTTGTCGATACTGGGAAGCCACCGCACCCGGTCCTTCAGACCATAGTGCGCAATCAGTCCGTGCATCTTTTCTATCTCCTTCCTTTCCTCGGCATCGGACGATTCCTCAAGCCTGATCGTTCCCGCTGCGACTATGAGGTTACAGTGCTCTTTCAGAAACTCACTCATGCCGAAAGCCTCCACCAGGCCGGTGATATTCTTGATTTTGTCAAGACGGGCCATGGTAAACAGGGGCATCCTTTCAGTGTCGGCCAGATCCCCCATGATATCGGCTGCGGTGTCGGTGAAAATTCTCTTTTCCCAGTATTCCGTACGGTGAGATATCCTCTTCTCTCTTTCATAATGGGGAAAATAGAATTCCTGGTCTACTCCCGGAGGAATAACATTGAATCGCGGCACATAGAGGTTGATGCCGTTCCTCACCTGAAATAATCCCGGCATGGTGAAGAACTGATACGATTCATACTGACCCATGGTCTCCTCCGTACCGGCGATTTCCTGATACGTGCTGGTGATGATAAAATCCGCCTTGTTCATGGAAAGGAGGTCCGCGACAAACTGCAGGGAAAAGTTATATTCCTTTTCGTATCCCTGCCAGTACGCGTCGGAAAAGAGATACTTTGTTTTTTCCAGAGCATGCGCTATGGTACACTGAATGACATCCAGCTTATCGGAAAGAAGGGAGGCCACCAGGTTGCCGTCGGAGTAATTGCCGATGATAAGGTCGGGACGTCCCCGGAACTCGGCCAGAAGCGCATTCGAGGCGTCCTCGGCAAATTTTTCCAGATAGGGCCAGATATGGAAACGCGATATCCAGCTCTCCATTATACGGTCGTTTTTATCTTTAAAGGGGACCCGCAGTATCCAGCAGTTGTCCGTTCCGTGTATCTTTTCCTTTCTTATATTGCAGGTGGTGCCCCGCGCTTCGGGGATATACCGCGTCAGAACCACGATAGCCGGAACCACTTCGATTCCCGCCAGGGCGATATCGCTCTTGAGCCTCTTTTCCAGCGCCCGTACCTGGTCCAGAATATAAATCACCTGACCGCCTGTGTCGGGCCTTCCCAGGACGTTTTCCTGCCCGAACCATCCATGGGGAGAAATGATTGCGATCTTCGATATAAGCGGCATGGTGGTTCGAGAGAGAAATTTCTCCAGCAGGATGTCCGTCGGTTCATTTATGAGGTCCGCGAGCACCTGCATGGTCTCCAGAATCCTTCCGGCGGTATCGCCCCAGCCCGGTTCGAATCCCGCTTTTTTCAACTCGTCCTGCAGCCGCGCCACGGGTGTATCGGGATCCTGCTCTGAGAGAAAGCCTATTATGTTCTCCAGCTCATTGACAAAACGGTCGAAATCCAGAGACATCCCTCCATTCACGAGCAGTTGCTGATTGTTATACGTATGGAGTCTCATGAATTCAAAAAGCTTCCTGTTCCACTCGTCGGGGCGATTGAATATATTGCTGGAAAGATAGCGGTTGAGATAACGGATACCGTTGCCGAGATTCTTCGCGTCTTTCATCACCGGTGAGTAGTCATAAAAAGGGAGGTAATCAATACGCAGGTGCTTGTCGCCGGGCATACGGTTCAGGATATGATACTCCTTCAGATCGAGAAAGCGGGTTATATCTATCTCCTCCATATAGGAACCGTCCACGCGAAGCATGAAAAACCGGTAGCGCGCGATCTGGCTCCTGTGCAGTATCACGAGGTAATGGTCCTGGTAAAACAGCTCCTGTATTCTGCAGATAAAAGTATACACCGATGTCTCATTACGCCCTCTCCCCGCATCGCCGTCTTCATGCAGGTCCATGAAACCGGAGTAAGTGAGCATAATGTCATTCCGGAGCATAAAGCCTCCCTTCTGAGCAAGGGGAGCAAGCACGCTGACGAACTCCCGAAACAGGGCAATATCATCTCCGGCGATAATCCGGCCTATTAAATCAGCACCATCCATGTGTTATCCTCCTTCAGATCAATTCTTCCGGTTTAAAAAATCATAGTAACTGATGCCCTCTGTTATGCCGCCCGCGCCGGCTCTTTCAGCAAAATATATTTTCCTCAGACCGCGGAGTTTTTCCAGCTCTTCACTGTAATTCCCCACGACTACGGCAGGCATGTCCCCGCGCAGCATCTCTTCATCGTTGCCTGAATCGCCGCACACAAGAATATTATCCATGGGGATATCCCATTTGTAGCTTATATACCGTATGGCCTTTCCCTTGGAAGCGCGATAGGGCAGAATGTCCAGAAACTGATTATGCGAATAAATAAGGTTGTATTTCAATTTCGCCGCAAGGAGCAGTTCATGTACTCTTGCCTGCCTGTCTCTCCCCGGTTCCATGAAATAGCTGATTTTGAATTTCCTCTGTGTTTCCTCTTCCTGTATCTCAAGAAAGTCGGCCCTGTCCAGTATCTCCCGTATCCTGTCGCGCTCCCAACGATGAGAGATATGGGTGTCCCAGCCTTTGTCATAAAATTTAGCGTCACCATAATATATTTCGGAACCGACCGAGGAGATGACAATATCCGGGGCCGGAATGCCATGCTTCTTTATATATTTCAGCGCCGAATCCACGGTCCTTCCCGTTGCCAGGGCAAAACCCATACGGCTACTGTGCTCCTTCAGTATTTCAACAAGACCGGGAAGGCCGCTGTTATCCTCCCCGATAAGCGTGTTGTCGATATCGGTGACCAGAAAATAATTCAGGCCCGTGATACGTTTCCCCACAGGGTTTGCCGACAGGGGACTGAATTCCTCACGAGTCGTTCCCTTGAGCAGCTTTTTCAATGCCGAAGTATATTTTTCAACATGGGCCTCCCAGGTATAATGCTTCCTGACATTGACGGCCCCGTTCCGTGAATATCGGTCCCAGCGTTCCTGGTCGGTTATGATTTTTTTAATTTCCCCGGCTATCGCGGCCGTATCGGAGGGATCCACCAGCACGCCGTTTTTGCAGTTATCCACGATATCCCTGGGGCCCCCGTCATTGGTTGCCACTATGGGCACTCCGCATGCCGAAGCCTCCAGCAGCGTCAGACCGAAAGGCTCGGTAAGAGCGACATTGACGAAAACACCCCTCCGTTCACCCGTTATGTGATATAGCTCGGGAACTTCATATTCAAAATTATGCTTCTTGGGAATAGCCATTTTGCCATACAGATCAAAGGCATCCATGAGCAGGAGCATTTCCGTAAGGACATCCTTCTCGTTTTCTTCCATATCGGAAATCCATTTCCTGATCCCGGCAAAAATTGCAAGGTTCGCCATGGCCTGAAGTTCCAGGCTCTCACCGTAGGCCCGTATGAGACCGGCAATATTCTTTCTCTTATCGGGACGGCACAGGGCCAGAATCAGGGGCCTTTCGGGAAATAAAAAAAACCGGTTCAGCTCGTTGAGCACTGACACATAGGCATGTTTCGCCATCTCGTCTTTCCGGTTTTCCGGAAGCCTGTCATAATAAAAGGGAGAAAACTTTTCCAGATCCAGCCCCGGCGGAATAACGGAATAATCCGGAATATTCCGATTGTGATACATGCCATACTGAACTTCTACTTCCTGGCTCGTACTGGTGATCACCAGGTCGGCCATTTCCATTATTTTTTCCTCTGTATCAATACGCCGGTCAATGCGGTATTTTTTTACGACGTCATCTTCAGTCATTCCCTCATTGATAAGTTTTTGGCGTTTTGATCTTCCGAGGCTGTGTCCCGTAAAAATAAATGGCGTTCCGAAAAATTCAGACAGCTGCATGGCCACATATCCGGCATCGGCATAGTGCCCGTGAAAAACATCGGGAATGGAGCCCTCACGTTTGATGAATATGAGCGTCTTGTCCACATATTCGTCAAGATGGGTCCAGAGGAGCTCCTTGCGGATGTATTTCCTTCCCCCGCATTGAATCCGGACTATCCGGAATTTTTCATCGACCTGCTCGATAGGGTTCGAATAGTCGCTGGAAATGCCCTTATCGGCAATAAGCCGTGTGAACAGATCCACCTGCCTTACGGCGGGATGGCGTCCCAGGGATTTCCCGAGCTCCACCACGTATTTAATCTGCCCACCCGTATCGGCGTCGCGCCCCATCTCCATATTTTCACTGCGTACCAGACCATGTATGCTGAAAAGCTGAATATACAGTCCTCTGCTCATAGTATACTAAACCTCCACATGATCTCTGAATTGAGAAAACGCCTGGTCAGCGTGACTTTCTCCTGGTCCTGGCCATTGCCATGGCCATTGCCCTGCGTTCCTTTTTGCGTCGCCTTCTCTCGGCTTCCTGTCTCTTTTTTCTTTTTTGTATGGAAGGCTTATCGTAATGCCGTCTCTTCTTCAGTTCCTTGAACACGCCTTCAAAAGCCATTCTTTTTTTCAGCTGTTTCAGAGCCTGCTCAATGTCATCAAGTACTTCAACTTCCAGTGGTCTAGTCAGAAAATCACCCCCTACCTACAATAAAATATATTTTAATAATTATATCAACTAACAGATGATATTTGATACATTAAATCACGCATTATATCAATTTCAGATAATAACAACTCTGCTGGAACCGCATAAAGGGCAAAAAAGATGTTTTTCTTCCTCGATATCCACCATATCTTCCCATTGATTTGTGCAATCCTCGCACACGGCAATTATCTCGCGGACAGGGACTGAAACATCCCCCTGCCCCTCTTTTTCTTCCTGAATTTCAATGTCAGACTCAAACTCCCGGTAAAAATCATCATCGTAAACATAGTCATCAAAGTTATTCTCTATATTGCCTTTCTTTTTCATACAAGAAATCCTCTGCATCAGTCTCCAACAAAGCACTTATTCCTGAATATTGTATTCAAACTGCAGCAGCTTCCCTCTCCGATCCAGATCTACGACAATTTTCGACTCATCTTTCAGGGACTGCCACATTGAATAAAGCTTATTCACACTGTCCACTGTTTTTCCATTGATCCGTTTGACGATATCGCCGCTCCTGACACCCAATTTATATAAAATATTATACGGCCTCACCTTCTGCAGGCGAAAGCCGGCAATAACACCTCCCCTGCGGTACGGTCCGGCCACCAGGCCCCGCATAGCGTTATCCAGATTATTCATGACGCGCTGTTTTATCTCGGCACGGCTGATGTTCTTTCGGATAACGCCACGGGTATTGCGCAATATCGCTCCCCTGTTTGCGGTTAACGATGCCTTCTCGCGCTTGTCGTAGATACCGATTTTTTCAACCCTGTCTCCCGCTTTCAGGAAAACACGTTCCCTGGCTATCTTGACCAGCCGATATCCATACACTTCCTGCCACAGCCGGTAAACCACGGGATCTTTTTCACGCCTGTTCCGAATCATGGCGCGGGCGATACTGCTGTGCCCGGTTATGGTCCCCACGAGAAAAAGATCATCGACAGGAACACCCGGTGCTGATTCCTTTACACCGGAATCACTACTATCACCCGATTCGGCACCGATTTTAAAAAAACCCGAGCCGATAATTGCCCTGCGGTATTCCTCAATGGATAAGCCGTCACGCTCTTTCCGACGGATATTTTTTCTCACCCGGGACGCTGAGGAGACCTTTGATTCCCTCATATTTTCACGAAAATAAAACCTTACACCCTGATTAATAGTCTGTGCCGACGTATAAGAAAAAAGTGTAACAGCGGCTATATTCAGAAGATGATACCTGAGGTTATCCACGATACAGAAATTCACCCTTCCAGTATCGAATAGGAACCGTCATGCTCGTGCACTTCCGTACCCGTGAGAGGAGGAACGAAAACACAGATGAGCCGCATTTTCTTCGAGCATCGCAGCCAGTGTTCATCATTTTTGTCAAGCGCGTAGAGCATCCCCGGCATTATTCCATACTTTTTCCCGTCACCGACCGTTTCAATCTCGCCCTCGCCTTCAATGCAGTAAACGGCCTCCAAATGGTTCTTATACCAGATATGGGTTTCCGTGTCGGGAAATATTATCGTTTCATGAAAAGAGAACCCCATACCGTCCTTTTTAAGAAGGATACGCCTGCTCAGCCAGTTGCCGTTCCCGGCCATTATATCATGTTCTGAACCGATTATTTCATCTATCATTTTTACAATCACGAAGTCTCCCCCCTCAGCATAAGCTTTTTCTTCTCCAGAACATCGGCTATTGACTGTTCGATTATATCCAGCCCCTTTTTCAGCAGTTCCTCCTCTATCACCAGCGGCGGTAAAAATTTCACCACATCATCACGGGCTCCGGCCAGCTCTATAATCAGCCCCCGCTCAAAAGCGCAGGCTGATATCTCCTGCGCGAAACCCTTCTCCGGTATATGCAGACCATAGACCATGCCCCTGCCGCGCACTGTCGCTCCCATTTCCGGAAAAGCGTCAGCCAGTTTTTGAAGGGATTCACGAATTATCTTTTCTTTATAATAGACGGCTTCGGTAAGGTTATCGTTCTCCCAGTAATCGAGAAGTTCCGTGGAGGCCACGAAGGCCAGGTTGTTCCCCCGGAACGTTCCGGTATGTTCACCGGGCTTCCACTGGTCGAGTTCCGGCTTGAGCAGAACCATCGCAAGGGGCAGGCCGCCGCCGATGGATTTCGACAGTGTCACGATATCGGGATTGATGCCCGAATCCTCAAAACTGAAAAACCTGCCGGTCCTTCCGTTTCCCACCTGTATATCATCAACAATAAGGAGTATGTCAAAATCGCGACAGATAGCCTCTATGTTTCGCAACCATTCCGGCGAGGCGACATTGACACCGCCCTCGGCCTGAACCGTTTCCAGAATAATGGCCGCCGGGCAGTCCACGCCGCTGCTGTTGTCATTAAGAAATTTCCGCAGGTATTCCGACGTGTCCACGCTGTCGCCGAAATAGCCGTCAAAGGGCATGAAAGTGACGTTGGACCTATTAATAAAAGCCTCATCCCGGTAAAAGGCGTTGCCCGTCACGGCCATGGAGCCCATGGTCAGTCCGTGAAAGGCATTCGTAAAGGCGATGATATTGGACCGTCCCTTTACCATGCGCGCCAGCTTAAGCGACGTTTCAACGGCATTGGTGCCCGTGGGGCCCGGGAATTGTATTTTATAATCCATGTGCCGGGGCTCAAGAATTACCGAAAAGAATTTCTGCAGAAAATTTTTCTTTGCCGTTGTCGCCTTATCCAGGCCGTGTACTATACCGTTATTCTGAAGGTGGTCTATCAGTTTTTCATTTACACGCGGATTATTATGGCCGTAATTCAATGTACCGGCGCCGGCGAAAAAATCAATGTACTCCTTTCCCTGTTCATCGCACATCACCGAACCCAGTGCGCTATGGAAAACCGTGGGAAAAGTACGGACATAGCTCCGCACCTGCGATTCAAGCTGCTCAAATATCCTCATAATACTTCTCCTTTTTTGCTTTAATTTTCAGATAGACGGAAAGGCCCTATCCTGAGAAGCACTTCATCCTCGTGGGCGTCTTTTCCAAACAGTTCAGCGGGATAACATATCTCTTCGATACAATGAGTCTTTAGCTCACCGGCAAGTGAATTAAACATTTTTCTCGAGGCGTCATTGGACGGTGTTACCGTTGTTTCAATATATGAAACCGAATGAAACGCCGGCCGGCGAATGAGATGCTTCAGCATTCCTATGCCAAGCCCTTTTCTCCTCAGACGAGGATGAACGGCCACCTGCCACACAAAAAACGTATCACGCCGGGAAGGATGTAGATATCCCGAGATAAACCCCGCAGGACCTGAATTACTCCCGGCGAATATGCAGGTATCACTGAAATGATCACATAACAGCATATAATTGTATCGGGAATTGATATCCAGCGGTTTGCACAGATCAACCAGTTCGTAAACCGCCTCAGCGTCTTTAATTTCAGGGGGTCGGAAAAACAGCTCGTCATTTTCAATTACATAAATATTCGTATCTTTGATACACTCCTCCCTTCACTGCTGGATTACCGGTACATTCCGAAAAGGGAATTCTCTGTAAAAACTCCCTTACGTTCAAGAATAAGAAAGGGCGGGCTGCACGTCAATAGACCCAAAGGTGTAAAAAGGTATACCAAAGAGAGTAAAATAGCCGGGTTACACTTCTACAAAACCGTTTTTAATTGCATAGGCCACAAGGTCATTAACCTTGTGAATATTAAGCTTTTTCATGATATTTACCCGGTGGGTCTTCACCGTTTGCGGGGATATACGCAGCATTGTGCCGATTTCCCTGCTGTTCCCTCCCTCGGCGATGAGCTTCAGTATCTCTCGTTCACGGGGCGACAATATATCAAAGGATGATGTGTCTCCTGTTTTTTCATTTTGGACCGGTAAACCGGTCATAATGAATTCCGTGATAAGGTTTGAAGCAATCCGTGGACTGAGATATATGTTGCCTTTGAATATCTCCCGGATGGCCTTGATGAGTTCATCGGACGCGTCATCTTTCAGGATATAACCGTGCACACCGTACTGGAGAAGCTGTTTGACATATTCTTCCTTGTCGTGGCGGGAGAGAATAAGGATTTTCGTTTCCGGTACAAACCTGCGCAGGTGGCGTGCGATTTCTATGCCGCTCATGGCGGGCATGGAAATATCGAGTACGACAATATCAGGCTTTTTCTTTTCAATCATTTCCAGCGCCTCACGGCCGTCTCCGGACTCGCCGACAATCTCGAAGTCTTCTTCTGCGTTGAGAATGAGCTTCAGTCCGTCTCTGAGTATGGAATGGTCATCGGCCAGAAATATTTTTTTCTTTTTCATTACTGCACACCGATCTCTATTGATATTGTCGTCCCCTTCCCTGGTGACGATTCTATTTCAAGTCTGCCGTCAAAATCCCTGACGCGCTGGCGGATATTGGAGAGACCGAATCCCCCTTTCCTGCCCACATCCTGTATTGAGAAGCCGGAGCCGTCATCGCTGATCCTGAGACACAGGATTGAGTCCGCCTCGATCAGGGACAGTTCCACCTTCCGGGCCCCGGCATGTTTAATAATATTGGAGAATATTTCCCTGATGATCCGGTACAGGTTGACTTCCAGATCACGGGAAAGCCTGGATTTAAAATCAATTGAAAGCGATACATCCGCTGCGCTCACCTGGAGATAATTCTTAACATACCAGCGGATAGTGGATTCCAGGCCATGATCCTTCAGGAGTGAGGGATACAGGTCATCACAGACCTCCCGTAACTCGCGGCTGACCTTGTCAAGGAAATCGATGCCCACCTCAAAGCGGTCCCGATACTTCACGGGGTCCTTCTGAAAGGCGATGAAGTTGATCTTCGCCGCGTATATGGTCTGGGCGATACTGTCATGGAGGTCCCTGGCTACGCGCTCTCGTTCGATCTCCTGGGATTTGAATATCTGCGACGAAAGCCGCTTGTTTTCCATCTCGGCGCTTTTTCGCACGGATATATCCACGAAGGAAGCCATCATGCCCACGGTTTTCCCATTGGTATTCCTCACGGCCGAAGTGGACACTTCCACGTGAAAGATGGAGCCGTCCTTGCGATGCATGAGAAATTCCTCGGTTTCGCCTTCGGCGGTATCGATTATCTTTTCCACGTCCCGAAGACTTTTCACCTTCCTGTCGGCGAAAAGGTCCGAAGCACTTTTATTCAGCAGTTCCCGGCGATGACCATATTCAAACATCCTGACGAAGGCGGGATTGACATAGATAATGAGCCCATCCATTCCCGCTATGACGACCCCGTTTATAGTTGATTCAAGAGCATCAAAAACGATGCTCAGCTGTTCCTCGATATCGCCTTTATGGCCGGGGATCAGTTCTTCTGCATCAAGATTATGGGTAATATTCCTGATTCTTCCGGCCCTGTTGTCCTTTTCCTTTTTTTCCATCGGTTTTCAGTTATTTCTATTCTCCCGGAAAAACGGCATAGCTCCGGGAAGATAGGGCCGTCCTGCAATAAACATATATCCCCTCCATGAATCTGTCAATATACCTAAAGGTTTAAAAATCGGGGATAAAGATGGTATATGATATTAAAAAAGTATATTTTCCCGGTAATACGTATAGAGATCATCCCGCGTAGCTCTGACATTCCGAATAATATCCGCATCCTTCCGATGTTCCGGCGTATCGGTCACGATCTTAAAGAAGCATGCATCTTTACCATAGAGTCCGCAGGCCTGGGCCACGGCAGCTCCCTCCATATCGATGAGGTCGGCCTGCACGGCCAGGGCGGCTCTCCTTTCCGGTTCCAGCACGGGAATATCCTGCGTTGCGAGAACGGCCATGGCATGACCTTCCAGCACCTTCGGCAAGAATATCCTTGGTTTGCCGCTTATGAGCACGGGTCGGTCACATTCCACAATACTGTTTATATGAAGAACCTGTCCCACGGTGAACCCGTCCCGCAGGGCCCCGGCCGCCCCCATGTTCAGGATAATACCGGCCCCGTACCGGTCCATAAGGCGAACTGCGGCCATGGCAGCACAGGCCTTACCGATACCGGACAGAATGAGCACGACATCATCGCCGCGGTATACGCGAAACGGCTTTTCTTCAACCTGATTGAGGGACAGACCTCTCGCAAAGGGCTCCGCCTCCATCCAAGTAGCCATGACAATCCCCCGCATCACGCAACACCCCTGCCGATGATCCCACTGGTCCTTGCCATATCCTCCAGGACCCGGATCGCTGCATGCCCGCCGTCTCCCAGGTCCAGGGTAAAATCATTCACGTAGAGCTGTATATGTTCATCAACAACCCGATCATCGAGTTCCTGCGCATGGAGACGAATATAATCCCTGGAGGCATCCCTGCTGCCCATGGCAAACTCCACGGAGGAACGGAGGATTGCATTGATCGTTTCACGCACTGCAACGGGGCATTCCTGTTTAACGGCGATGCATCCCAGCGGAATGGGCATGGACGTTTTCCTCTCCCACCACTCTCCCAGATCCACGAGACTCACCAGATCGTATTGCGGATATACAAAACGCCCCTCATGGATAATGAGCCCCGCGTCATAGAGCCCGTCACGCACGCCGGGCATGATGCGGTCAAAACGCACGGCCTCCACGCGCGTCGCTTCGGGCATCCAGAGCCTGAGCAGCAGATAGGCCGTGGTATATTCACCGGGAATGGCGATGCGCGCCCCGGCCAGATCCGTTTTGACATCGCGGGCCACCACGAGAGGACCACAGCCATGCCCCAGGGCAGCGCCGGAATTGAGCAGAGCATACCGGTCCCGGAGCAGCAGCCAGGCATGGAATGACAGTTTGGTTACGTCATAGGTTCCGCTGAAGGCCCGCCGGTTCAGTTCTTCCACGTCATAAATATGAGGCCTGAAAGTAATACCCGCCGTATCGACAAGCCCATGCAGCAGGGCATGGAAAATAAAGGTGTCGTTGGGACATGGTGAAAAGCCCAGATCAATATTCATGATACCGCCTGTATTTGAAACATGTCTTTCCTGAATAAATAGATCAATCATTTAAAACCTGCCTCCTCTTCCGGCGACAGTCAACTATAAAAAATTGTAAAAATCCTTGACGGATTGAGAATGTTTAAGTATTTTAGTAAAAACTTTACAATCAACATTTCGATTCAGGGTGATCTTATTTATGAAAAAGAAAAATCTTATGTACATTCTCGTGCTTGTCTCAGCACTCCTTTTCATCAGTTCATGCTCAAAAACTGATGATAACGCTTTCTCCGGCGACCGGGGCGAATCCGTTACCTGGATGAATTTCAATGACGGTTTTAAAAAGGCCCTGGCGGAAAAAAAACCAATGGTCATTGATTTCTACGCCGACTGGTGCAAGTGGTGTAAAGTCATGGACACTGAGACCTTCAGTGACGGCGAGGTGGCGGAAAAACTAAAAAGCGATTATGTGGCGATCCGTATTCATACGGACACGCAGGCACACGAACGGCTAAAATTCAACAATCACGAATTTTCCGTTCAGGAATTCAGTTCGATGATGGGCGTTCAGGGACTTCCCACTCTGGTTTTTATGGACCGTACGGGAAAGCCCATTACCCAGATACCGGGATTCTTAAAAAAGGACGTATTTCTGCCTTTGCTCAACTATATTACCGAGGAGTGCTACACCAGGAATGTTCCCTTTGATTCATATATGAAAGACGATAAGGCCTGCCAGAAAATTAAATAATCAGCAACGCCTTGATTTTTAAGGATACATGAAACTATGAAAAAAATATTTCTTTTCGCCGCGATCATAACCGGGTTCGTAATATATGCCTTTCCAGGTTCGACACAGGCACAACAGCTTCAATGGTATTCCTTTAACGAGGGATTGGCGCAGGCCCGCCTGCAGAAAAAACCTGTGGTACTGGATTTTTATGCCGACTGGTGCCACTGGTGCAAGGTCATGGACCGGGACACCTTTAATGATAAAAAAGTGGCTGAATATCTGAGAGCCCATTATATCCTGATACGAATAAACACGGAAGACAGAAATAAAACCGTATTGTACCAGGGAAAGTCCTTTTCAAATACGGATTTTTTCAGAATGGTGGGAGGCACCGGACTCCCCACGGTGGTTTTCATGGACAGACAGGGAAATCTCATCACGAAGATACCGGGCTACATTGAAAAAGGGGTCTTTCTTCCCCTTTTAGGATACATTAAAAGCGAGTGCTATCTGAAACAGGTTCCTTTCGACGAGTCATATATTCAGGGAAAAAATCCCTGCGCCAGATAATATACACTGTCAGTACAGTTTATTCTCCAGCGGAATTCCCATGTAGACTTCAATATTGACTCCATGAAGAATTGTATTTCTTCCCAGGGCTGGATATATGACCTTATCCATGTTAAGATTGATGAGTGAGTAAAAAATATTTAATCCCAGATTAATACTGCATACCCTGATTTCAGCCCCGCAACCTATATCAAACTTTGAACCGGTTATCTTTGCCTCATAGTCTCCCACGACCTCATTATTACTTCTCTGTGCCGGAAATGCCGTAAGCTTTCCGTCAAAAAGCCGCCCGTAGAGCATAAAAAAGGTAAAACCTCCCTTGGCTGAATAATTACCGCCGATACCCATGGGACTTATGGACGGCGCATAATAGATCACCGGTCCGACACACCAGCTCTTGTAAGTCATCAGGTCACCGCCGTATTCCGTTTCATCATTGCCGCTGACGACGGTTATCGTCTGCTGAAGATAATGCATCCGGAACCCTCCCCGGACTCCTATCTTGATGGCATGTGCCTCATAGCCGAGAACGATGGGCTTAAACGGAACCAGATCGACGGTTATCCCCAGAGCCGAATCAAAATAAGTAGGCTTGTAGGTCTTTCCATTATCGACAATGGAATACGTATCTTCTTCATCTCTGAGATCACCCATGAACGCAAGATTGTACATAACACCAAGATTGATATGCATGAACGTATTAAGAAACTCCTTGGCCTGAAGCATGAGAGGAGTCATAAGCATCAACATGGTTATAAGAGCTTTTTTTATATGATTCATAGTATGTTTCCACGATTACATGCAGTAAAAATCAAATGACCGTTCATCCAAGTAGAAAAACGGATTCAAGAATACCTGACTCACAGCTCATTGGCAAGCAGAATTTTATTCAGGAAGCAAAATAGGGGGATCAGTCATTTCTCATGAGCATAAACCGGGACACGGTGCGTTCAAGCTGGAAAAGTTCCTCCATGTGATCATTCAAAGAGGGGTCCCTGTCCGCATTGCCCTTGACTTTCTGAATCATGGACCGCAGGATAGACAAATCCTCTTTTCTCCTGATGATCCTTCTTTCGATAACGCCTTTAATAAGGTCAAAATTATATTTTCTCAGGTTTACCCGGTAAAAAAAATCAATGCCATATATTTGAAGTATCTTCTCAACATTCTTCAAGGATACCCCGGGAGCGAATTCATCGGCCTGAACAGTGTCTACAGCCCGCATTCCCTTCTGTTGTGCGGTCACGCCAGAAACAGGATCTGCTTCAACCGGCGCCAGCTCTTTTTGACTGAGTTTCTCCTGCAAAGTTGCGGTGTGCTCCGCAATAAGTTCATCGAGCACCCGATCCTTCCAGTCCTCGGTGTAGTGGCTGAATTCCTTTTCAAGGAGCAACTCATACTCCTCAAGCATGATCGCCTTATTGGCTATATGGCCAAGAGGTGTATTGTTATACCGGTATATTTCAGGGAATATTTCCCGTATTATCTGGTGGGGTAAAACCCGCTTGTTGTATTCCTCTTCATATAAATCGGAGAGAAGTTTCTGAAATGCGTTTTTCAGCCTGCGCACCGTGGAAAGATCGGCATCTATATATCCGTCTATACGCTCTACACTTCTGTCACTGTCTTCCTTGACAATGCCGATAATAAAAATTTTATGGGCCTCCTTGAGAATATAGAGAATCTCTTTAAGCGCCTGCTCGCTGATACCGTACGTTGACTCCATTTTTTTCTGAAAATCATCGGAATGGGGGATGGCATCACGGTTGTCCAGTGCGTTCTGCGCTAGAATCGATTTGAACACTTCATGTATTGTCTTTTTCAGCATAACCTTTCCATTGCATGTCTCGACACGGTTCCCGTGTAAAAAGAAAAATCGGGCCTGGTCTCCCTGCTCACAAAAAACTTCGACAGGTTAGTATATTAAATATTCAAATTCAAGCTTTTAAAACCACTTAAGAAAAAAAATTGACAAATTCCTATTCATTTAAATAAGTAACAATATTTTCTGTAACATTTTCCCTGTGTTCCACTATGTACTGATGTAATCCAATTCTCGCTGACGCTTTTAACCAGTTCGGTACAGTTAACTCTCAATACAGGCTCGCTGCATTAATATATATTTTAAGTCTGCATAAAGGAGCATTACATTGAAAGTAAAAGGTTCTGACATCATTATCGAATCCCTGAAAAAGGAAAATGTCGAGGTCATGTTCGGCTACCCCGGGGGTGTGGTAATCCCTATTTTTCACTCTCTTTTCAATGCGCCTTTCAAATTCATATTGAGCAGGCATGAACAGGGAGCGGTGCATGCCGCCGACGGATACGCCCGTGCCTCGGGGAAAACCGGCGTTGTCCTGGCCACCTCAGGACCGGGTGCCACCAACCTGGTAACGGGAATCGCCACGGCCTATATGGATTCCGTTCCCCTGGTCGTATTTACCGGCCAGGTTTCACGTGACATGATCGGCAACGATGCCTTCCAGGAAGTGGACGTTACGGGCATCACCAGGCCTATCACCAAGCATAACTATCTTGTGCAGGATATAAAGGACCTGTCCCGCATAATCAAGGAGGCCTTTCACATTGCTTCAACAGGACGACCGGGTCCTGTTGTTATCGACGTGCCCGTGGATATTTCAAACTCGACATATAAATTCGAATACCCCGACACCGTCAGCATCCGGGGATACAAACCCAATTACGAGGGACATCCCGGTCAGATCAAAAAGGCGGCGAAGCTTATCGAATCGGCTAAGCGCCCTGTCATATATGCCGGCGGCGGCGTCATCATATCCGATGCGTCGAAAGAGCTCCGCGAATTCGTAAAAAAGACAGGGATACCGATCACCACAACCCTCCTGGGATTGGGAATATATCCCGAAACTGACCCGCTCTCCCTGGAGATGCTGGGCATGCACGGCACCTATTACGCGAACCACGCCGTCCACAACTCCGACCTGCTCATTGCTGTCGGTGCCCGTTTCGACGACCGTGTAACGGGTAAGATCGCCACTTTCATTCGCGAAGCCAAGGTTATCCATATCGACATTGACCCGGCCTCTGTGAGCAAAAACGTCATGGTTGACGTGCCAATCGTGGGTGACTGCAAACGGGTTCTCCAGGAACTGAACAAGATCATAGAACCGCCGAAGATCGACGAATGGGTGGACGAGATAATGAAACTCAAGAATGACAATCCCCTCACTTACGAGGACAGCGAGAGCGTCATAAAACCCCAGTTTGTCGTGGAGGAACTGTACCGCCTCACCAAAGGCGAGGCCATTATAACCACGGAAGTAGGCCAGAACCAGATGTGGGCGGCTCAGTTCTATAAATACTCGGAACCCAGAACCTTTATCTCCTCGGGAGGACTGGGAACCATGGGATACGGTTTTCCCGCGGCCATCGGCGCCCAGCTGGCAAGGCCCGACAAGCGGGTTATAGACATCGCCGGCGACGGCTCCATTCAGATGAACATCCAGGAACTCATCGTGGCCGTGCAACATCGGCTCCCGGTCATCATAGCAATCCTGAACAACGGGTTCCTGGGCATGGTCCGTCAATGGCAACAGCTCTTCTATGATAAACGCTATTCACACACCTGCATCAAATCCGCCCCGGATTTCGCCCGGCTCGCCGAGGCCTACGGGGCTGTGGGCATCCGCATCGACAAAAAGACCGATGTGGAGCCGGCCATAAAAAAGGCACTGAGCGTTAAAGATACGCCCATAATTCTTGACTTCCATGTAGCCAAGGAGGAGAACGTGTATCCCATGGTCCCCGCCGGTAAATCCATAAAAGAAACGATCATGAGGGAGCTCGCATGAAACAGCATATAATTTCGGTGACGGTAGAAAATAAATTCGGCGTTCTCGCCCGGGTAGCGGGACTTTTTTCAGCACGGGGCTACAATATAGATTCCCTGGCAGTAAGCAATACCTGCATGGATGATGTATCCATCATGACCATAGTAGTACGCGGTGATGACAGGGTTATCGAGCAGGTAAAGAAACAGCTCAATAAACTTATTGACGTAATCAAAGTTTCAGACCATACTAACAGTCCGGTAATAGAGAGGGAATTTGTTCTTATGAGGGTGAATGCCGCTCCTGACAAGCGGGCCGAAATCATCAAGCTCGGAGAGGTCTATAACGCCAATATAGCCGAGATATCTCCCCGGAGCATTACCCTGGGAGTCAAGGGCGAGCCACAGCGTCTTGATGAATTCATTGAGCTTCTGCGCCCTTACGGCATAAAGGAACTGATGAGAACCGGAAGAATTTCCATGCTGAAAGAAATTATTTAAAGAACCATGACATGATACAGGGACAATCGCCGCAGAAATGACAGCCTTACAGCACTGCCGGTGTCCGCGGCGATGACCTGATGAAATACATGAAATAATAACAAAAAAAGGAGTAAGATCATGGCAAGAATGTATTATGATGCCGATGCGGATTTTGGTGTATTAAAGGATAAGGTAATCGCGGTAATCGGTTACGGGAGCCAGGGACACGCCCAGGCCCAGAACCTCCGCGACAGCGGACTCAATGTCATTGTGGCGGAACTGCCGGGAACCGATAATTTTAAACTGGCCGAATCCCATAATTTTAAACCGGTTACGGCACGGGAGGCGGCGGAGAAAGCCGACCTGATACAGATTCTAGCCCAGGACCATATCCAGGCCACCCTGTACAAAAAAGAAGTGGAACCCTGCCTTAAAGAAGGAAAGGTGCTCGTTTTTTCCCACGGCTTCAATATCCATTTCAGCCAGATTGAGGCGCCCAAAAATGTCGATGTCATCATGGTTGCCCCGAAGGGACCGGGACACCTGGTACGAAGTGAGTATGAGAAGGGAGGCGGCGTTCCGGCACTGATAGCCGTTCATAACAACGCCTCGGGCAAGGCAAAGGAAATCGCCCTTGCCTACGCGAAAGGAATCGGAGCCACGAGAGCCGGTGTTCTTGAAACCACTTTTAAAGAAGAGACCGAGACGGACCTTTTCGGTGAACAGACCGTTCTCTGCGGCGGCGCCTCGGAGCTCGTCAAGGCCGGTTTTGAGACTCTCGTCCAGGCGGGATATCAGCCCGAGATCGCCTATTTCGAATGCCTCCATGAACTGAAACTCATCGTCGACCTTTTTTACCAGGGCGGCATCAACTATATGCGTTATTCCGTTTCCGATACGGCAGAATTCGGCGACTACGTGAGCGGACCGCGTATAATAACCGACGCCACCCGCGCGGAAATGAGAAAAATTCTGACCGAGATCCAGGACGGTACTTTCGCGAAAAGGTGGATCAAGGAAAACCAGGACGGCAGACCCTTCTACAACAAGGTGAAGGAAGAGCAGAAGAATCATCCCATTGAAAAAGTCGGCGCCCAGCTCCGTAAAATGATGAAGTGGATAGATTCGAAATAAAAATTGAATACTGACAACCGGGACGGCTTTTTAATACCGGCCCGGTTGTGTATATCAATGCAGTACAATTACCATCATGAAAAAATGGATACAGAAACAGAGCAGCGAGCTCATCGCCCGCAGGATTTTCACCCTGCGGGACATCGACTGCCACCACCCCGAGAAGGACATACACCACACCTTTTTCAGGCTTGAGACGCTGGACTGGATCAATGTCATCGCCGTCACCGATGACAACAGGTTCATCATGGTAAAACAGCATCGCCTGGGCAACGACGAAATAACCATCGAAACGACAGGCGGGCTCATTGATCACGGCGAGGACCCGCTGGAAGCGGCGCGCCGCGAACTGCGCGAGGAAACGGGCTACAGCCCGGCCCGCATGACTCTGCTGAAAAAACTGGCCGTGAATCCCGCCATAATGGACAACTACATTTATTACTATCTCGCCGAGGGATGCGTCCGTGTTTCAGACCAGGATCTCGACAAAGAGGAAGACATCGAAGTCCTGACCTACAGCCGGGAAGAGATCAGATCAATGATGCGCAGCGGAGAGATCGATCACGCCCTGGTGATCACGGGTCTCCTTCTCTTCTTCGATCATGAGCAGGATATCTGATTCCTGAACAGGCCTTTTTTCACGGCCGCCGCAAAAAACTCCCCGTCCCTTCGTCCCATGTCAAAAGCACCCTGAAGCCCCGTCGGGTTGGTATAATCCCATTTCTGCACAGGCGGCGTCCCTGATGGCTGCACATACATCCTCCCCGGGGCAAAAGGAATCCGTTCAACGGGATACCGCCGCGTCAGCATGACCAGGGCCATGCCCTGAAAATCTTTCAACGTCATGACCGGTACATTATCGATAAGCCCGCCGTCCAGGACCGTTCCGCCCGTCCTTTTCATAATGGGAACCACGGGCGGCGTGCATGACGACTGAAGCAGCAGATCGGCAAGATCATTGGGCGTTCTGCATTCCCTGACTGAAACGATTTCGGGCACGAATCCCAGGCCCGCAGTCCATCGCGGATGAACGGGATACATTATTTTTTTCTCGAGGGAATAGGTGACGAGGCCCACTACCGTGGCCGAGCGGGGGCCGAGCCATCGCGGCGGCCTTGACAGAACTATGCTGAGCTCAGGCCCCTCGATGATTTTCCGCAAGGCGGCAGCGTCGATAATCTCCAGTATGGTGCTCCGATACATGTCATAGTGAGGGAAGACCTTCCCTCCCCGCAACGGACCGGTAAGGTAAAAATTCTTTTTATTTTCACCGGAAATTTTTTTAAAATATTCCAGTCCCTCCCGTATCTTTCCCGAAAGGCACATGCATGCCATGGTGGCCCCGGCGCTCACACCGGTCACCAGTTCCGGTTTCAACTTCAATTCAGGCGCGGCCGTCTCCCATAAACCGGCCTGCCACAGGCAGCGGACTCCGCCGCCGGCGAAGACAACGGCTCCAAAGGGCGATATATTCTTCCGTCGCTGCATCGCCAACCGTCACTGCTCCGGAGGGACGGTATCTGTTTTTTCTATAAACCGGCAATTGCCGGTAAAATCGGCCACCTCGGCAGAGGGGATGGAGAGACAGAGCGTCTCATTGACATTGATGGGCCTGAAAAAAACCAGGTGATTGATATTTCCCAGCTTATAGTGAAAACATCCCGAACCGCTCTCCAGCACCTGGCTGATAAACCAGTATCCCTTCAAATCGGCACCGATGAGCACCGTCCGCGGATGAAAAACCACCAGCCCGTCCCGGTCGATGATGTAATAATATCCCGACACTCCCACGCGTTTTGTCCTGAGTTCATAATAATTACGCCGGTCCTTTTTCAGCGACGCGATGACGGAGTCGTAATTTTTATAAATTGCCGGCGTATCCACTACTGATGATCCGGCACATGAAGGTATTATTGCGAGAACAATAAGGAGAAAAATAGATCGTTTCATAGGCATCTCTCCCGCTAATTTACAGCCGTGGCACTCCGCTCATCGGGTAATCCGGCTGAAGAATTGTTTTTACTGTACAGATACAAAACAAGCTGTCAAGTGCAATATTCTGCTTGACGCCCCGAATCCCCGGGCTGATGATTTGCCATGGAAATATCACTATCGGTATTCATCTTTTTTTTCGGCGCCCTCTGGGGCAGTTTTTTTTATACGCTGTCGCTACGTTATGCAAACGGCAGCATGGCGGCCCACCCCTTCCGGGCCCTGTTTTCATCATCGCGGTGCCCCAGCTGTGCGGAAAAAATATCCCCCCTGTACCTGGTGCCGCTCCTGGGCTTTCTGGCACTGCGGGGAAAATGCAAAAACTGCGGCGCCTCCATTTCGTGGATATATCCGGCCGCCGAAATTTCCAGCGGCCTGCTGCTTCTCTTCATGACGCAAACCATGGGTTTCTATCCCGGCACCATGTTCACTTTCATGCTCATTCAGACAGCCGCGGCCATTTCAATAGTTGATGTAAAAACTCTCACGATCCCCGATTCTCTCATTGCGCTCTTTCTCATTCTTTCCCTGTACCCCATGATACTCCACAACACCTTCAGGGATTCCCTTTATGGACTTATCCTCATGTCCCTCTTTTTCATGGTAATTTTGCTGATTTTCCCCGGTTCCTTCGGGGGCGGCGATGTGAAATTCTCCGCGATGATCGGTCTCTATTCGGGACTTGAACTTTCCCTGGTGGTACTGGAAACGGCACTGATTACCGGCGCCCTGGCGGGCGTCTTCTATGCGGTGATAACAAAAAAGGGATTCCGCAGTAAAATCCCTTTCGGCCCCTTTCTTGCCCTGGGCCTCGTCGTATCGATTCTTTACGGCCGGGATATCATCCTGATCTATTACCGGTTCATGCGCTGACCAGCGACGCGATACCCTTTCCGGCCGGTTCTTCTATCACCCCTTTCTCGGTGATGATGGCGCTGATCAGTTCAGCCGGTGTCACATCAAAGGCCGGATTGAATATGCGCACGCCTTCGGGAACGATCTGCACGGAACCCACGTAGGCCACCTCGTCGACGGAACGCTCCTCGATGACGATATCAGCGCCGGTATGTGTATTGACATCCAGGGTGGAAACCGGGGCCGCCACGTAAAAGGGGATGCCATGATGCCTGGCCAGTACCGCGTGAGAGTAGGTGCCGATCTTGTTCGCCGTGTCACCGTTGGCAGCCACACGGTCGGCACCTACGATGATTTTTTTAACAAAACCCTTTTTCATGTAATAGCCCGCCATATTGTCGGTAATGACTGTTACGGGAATGTTGTCCTTCTGCAGCTCCCAGGCCGTGAGCCTGGCACCCTGCAGGTACGGCCTCGTTTCACAGGCTATCACTTCTATCTTTTTGCCCTCTTCCAGTGCAGCCCTGATAACTCCCAGGGCCGTACCGTATCCTCCCGTGGCCAGGGACCCGGCATTGCAGTGAGTCATCACCACATCACCGTCACTGAGAAACCTGCTTCCGTTTTTGCCCATGGCTCTGTTTATCGCGATATCCTCCTCGAGAATATTCACCGCTTCCATTACCAGGGCATCGATAATCGACGCGATATCGCTTCCGCTTGAGACAAGGGCTCTCATTCTTTCAATGGCCCAGAACAGGTTCACGGCAGTGGGCCTTGTTTCCGCGAAAACTGATAAAACGCCATCCATGGTCTCACGGAAGGCCTTCATATCCCTGCCTTTAAAATTTTTCGCCGCCAGGGCGATACCCATTGCCGCCGTAATCCCGATAGCCGGGGCCCCTCGAACTTCCATGGACCTGATGGCCTCGGCCACGTCGATATAGTTACCATAATCATTGTATATTTCCTGCAGGGGGAGCTTCCTCTGATCCAGAATTGAAACGGATTCACCCGTCCATTTTACCGTATGCATATATTATTCCTCGCCTCGTTCTACTCTGTTTTTTCTCATGGTGATTTTATTACCCTTTTCATTCCAGGATACTTCATCCATGTGTATTCGAATGATAAGGAGTCCGCGTCCGCTGTTCTTGAAAAAGTTTTCCGGGTCCCGCGGGTCCGGCAGGGTTCGAAAGTCAAAACCCCTGCCCTGGTCCTCAATAGTATATTCAACCATGTTTTTCGTCTGTTCACAGGTAATCACCACCATCCGGTCCTTGTACCGGGGATCTTCACGGCGGCGCTCTATTTCCTCGTTGAAAACCTTGATCCCTCCCTTTTCCCGCATGGACGACGAAACCTCAAGGTTGCCGTGAAACATCGCGTTAGCGACTCCCTCTTTCAGGGCCAGGGAAATATTTTCCGCTGTCGTCTGATTGCACAGGCCCGAGGGAACCAGGTTCTTGGTGAGTTCATAGGATATGGTGTTGATGATGGCGGAATCAACAGGTATTCGATACACTACCTTTTCAAATTCAATATAACGGCCAAAACTGTCGGCAAGTTTTTTTTCATGCTTGCGTTTCAGGATAGAACGCACCGACGAGGCAACATCGTTGATATCAAAAGGCTTCCTGATGAAATCATCGGCGCCGAAACGAAGGGCCGTAATGGCATCTTCCACGTTCCCGTGGCCCGTTATGAGCAGTACCGGTACCGGCTCATCCTGGGCCTTGACACGCCGGAGGAGCTCAATACCGTCCATTTTCCGCAATTTTATATCGCTGATGATAAGATCGATCTTCTCCTCACCGGTTTTGAGGAGATAGAGGACATCCTCGGCCTTCTCAAGCGATATGACATTATATCCCAGCCGGGCCAGTTTTTTCTGAAGAGTAAACCGTATAACCTCTTCATCATCGACCACAAGTATCCTGGGCTGGCTCTCCTGCATTATGACTCGTCTCCAGTATTGTTGTCTCCGCCCAGGATGAGGTGCCCCATCTTGTCCCTTTTCGTTCTCAGGTAATTCAGGTTTTCCGAACCCGGTTCTATCTCTATGGGAACGCGCTCCACGATCTCCAGGCCATACCCCTCGAGACCGATGACCTTCTTGGGATTATTCGTTAAAAGGCGGATTTTATGCAGACCCAGGTCAACAAGAATCTGGGCGCCGATACCGTAATCCCGAAGGTCTTCAGCGAATCCCAGCTCAATATTGGCTTCCACGGTATCCATGCCGCTCTCCTGCAGATGGTAGGCCTTTATTTTATTCCCCAGGCCGATCCCCCTTCCCTCCTGGCGCATATAGAGAAGAACACCCTTCCCCTCTTTTTCGATGATCTGCATGGCCCGGTGAAGCTGCGAACCGCAGTCGCAGCGCCTCGACGCCAGAACATCGCCCGTCAGGCATTCTGAGTGAACCCGCACCATGACATTTTCGGCCCCGGAAACATTACCCTTCACCATGGCGACATGTGTTACGTTTTCAAACTGTGATTCGAAGGCTATGATTTTGAAATCACCGTAATCCGTGGGAAGGTTGGCCTCGGAAACACGATGCACAAGCCTTTCAATATGCTGACGGTATTTGATGAGATCAGAGATGGTGGCTATCCTGAGTCCGTGAGCCTTTGCGAATTTGTCCAGGTCAGGGCGCCGCGCCATAGTACCGTCTTCATTCATTATTTCACAGATGACCCCGGCACTTTTCAGACCTGCAAGTTTCGCCAGGTCCACGGCCGCTTCGGTATGTCCCGCCCGAACCAGAACACCGCCGGGCTTCGCCGCCAGGGGGAACATATGTCCGGGCCTGCGTAAATCGTTGGGGCCGGATTTCTCATCTATCATGACCCGCACGGTCTTCGCGCGGTCCTGGGCCGATATGCCCGTTGTGGTATCCTCTACGGCATCGACGGATACAGTGAAGGCCGTGCCGAATTTATCCTTGTTGTCTTCCACCATGAGCTTCAGGCCCAGGCGGTCTATCATGTCGGTATTCATGGGAACACAGATAAGGCCCCTCCCGTGTTTGGCCATGAAGTTGATAATCTCAGGTGTGCAAAATTCGGCAGCTACTATCAGATCACCTTCATTTTCCCGGTCCTCATTGTCGACTATGATGATCATTTTACCATTACGGACATCTTCGATTATTTCCTGGATTGAACTGGATTTCATGGGAAGCTCCTTTATATTTCAGATCTGTACATTAGATTTTTACACGGCAGCGCCGTCAAGATTTTTTACTGTTTTCATTATCACGAAACAATGAGCGGTTACTCACTACCCTCGATAACAACGAAGGCAAGGGCATGATCCTTTTCGTGGCTGATACTGACATGAATCCTGGGAATGATGCTGTTTTCCCGATCAACATTGAATAAAATATGTGGATTTGCAATATAGGGGCGCCCCTTCTCATCGTTGAGTACCGACACCTCGTTGAAAGTGAAGGCTCTGTCCCCCAGGGCCTTCACCAGGCATTCCTTCACGGCAAACCGCCCGGCAATATAATTGCCGGAATTGTGAGCCGGAAGATGTTCCATCTCTTCAAGAGAGAGAACCCGATCCAGAAAGCGTTTACCATACTTTTTATGAAGTTTTTCAATACGGCTGATGAGAACCATATCCGTCCCTATTCCGGTGATCATGCCTGCAAACCTCCAGCAATGTTCATTGTAATCATGATGGTTATACCCAGAATTCCGCAACAGGTATTTCGCAATGCTCTGACCCCTATTCATGAACAGTATCCAGGATGCGGAATATTTCTTCCCTGCATATAGCGGTGACGAGTCCCTGTCTCACCTGTGAGGCATTGCGGAAACCATGAATATACCGGGAAAGATGCTTTCTCATGAGAATGAGTCCCCGATCTCCATAAAAGGATATATTCATATCCAGGTGTTCCCGTATCTGCGCCTTGATATCCTCAATACCTGGCACCGTACCGGAAAAAATCCAGGGATTACCGCAGGCGCCCCTGCCTACCATAACGGCAGCGCATCCCGACGAGGCAAGCCTTGCCAGCGCCTCGGAATGAGTCCTGATGTCTCCGTTACCAATTACCGGCATCCTGGTCATGGCATTTATTTCTCCGATGATATCCCAATCTGCTTCACCGGCGTATCCCTGGGCCCTGGTCCGCCCATGCACAGTAATAAAATCAACACCGGCCGATTCCAACGCCGTCACCACGTCGCGGTAATTCCGGCTCTGCTGATCCCATCCCGTCCGTATCTTGACAGAAACGGGCAGCGTCACACTTACCGCAACAGCAGCGGCGATTCTTTCAACGAGGTCCGGGTCCCGAAGCAGGGCTGCACCGGACCCGATTCCGCCCTTGCATACATTGGAGGAAGGGCAGCCCATGTTGAGATCAATGAAATCCGGTCCCAGGGACTGCACCCTGGCAGCGGCCTCCCCCATTATCACCGGATCACGTCCAAAAATCTGTATGCCCAGGGGCCGTTCATCAGGGGAGAAATGCAGAAGATCCATGGTTTTATTGTTATCCCGCACAATGCCCTCGGCGCTGATAAGCTCTGTGATGACAAGGCCGGCACCGGACCGGCGTGCAATACGGCGAAACGGTGAATCGGTATAGCCCGCAATGGGGGCCAGTACAACAGGATTGTCTATAGTCAATTTATTGAGTTGTATCATGTTTTTAACCGGCCGGTATGTTTATATCAGCGGCCTATTCTCTTTCCGCAATAAAGATAGTGGCGATACCGCCTGTCTGCTTCTCAACCCTGACGGAGGGAAAACCGGCATCCTTCAGCATCACGGCCAACTCATCGGGATCAAGAAATGTAGCGATAGTCCCGGCCAGGTAACGGTAGGCATCGCGTTTCCCTGAGACAAGACCCCCAACAAGTGGAAGAATTAAGCCAAGATAAATTTTGTACGCCATTTTCATCAGGAAACCCGAAGGCCTGGTCAGCTCCAGTATCTGCAGCATTCCGCCCGGTACAAGGACCCTGCGTGCCTCGGCCATAAATACATTAATATCGGGGATATTTCTGATGCCGAAAGCGATGGTGAGCAGGGCAAAGGACCCCGACCTGAAGGGAAGGTGCGCCGCATCGGCCGCAACAGCACCGCTGCCAAGCCATCCCCGGGTTTTCCCCGTCTTCAGCATGGCGTGGGAAAAATCCAGGGAAAAAACCTTAGCGCCGGCATTTCCAAGACTGTTCGAGAGATCACCGGTACCGCAGCACACATCAAGCACGGGCCTGCCGTTCAAAGAGCCGGCATTTCGGACCACCCTCTTCCTCCAGCCCCGGTCAATTCCCAGCGACAGAATCCGGTTGAGCAGATCATACGTGGGCACAATATCATCAAACATGCCCTTGATTTTTTCCTTTCTCAGGCCCGGCTCCCTGTCATCAACGCGGTAAGTGAAATCCTCTCTCACGCCATTCTCCTGAGAATTTCATATCGTGAATCACGCAGGACCGGAATACGTCCCGCATTCCGTATAATTTCAACAAGTTCGTCCATACCGGTACTGGTACGAATGCCCGTGGCTTTCACTACGACCTCCTCGGTGAGAACACCTCCCATATCATTGGCGCCCATGGCCAGGGCCACCTGGGCCAGCTTCAGTCCCTCGGTAAGCCATCCCGCCTGAATATAGCGGATATTGTCCAGATAGATACGGGCAATAGCGACGATCTTCAGGTAATCAACGCCCGTGGCAGGCATTATCTCCTCCATCCGCGTGTGCCGCGGCGAAAAAGACCAGGGAATGAATGCCCGGAGTATCCCGGTTTTATCCTGAACGGTCCGTACCGTATCAAGATGTTCGATTTTCTCTTCGAGGGTCTCTCCCATACCATAGGTCATGGTGGCCGTGGAAGTCATACCGGCACGCTTCAGGGCATACATGACCTCGCACCAGTTATCCCGCGATATCTTGCCGGGGCTCACGTGGGTGCGTATCCTGTCTACCAGGAGATCCGATGCCCCAGGCACCGAATCGAGTCCCGCATCTTTCAGCCGCTGAAGGACTTCGTCGAGGGTCAGAGCCGATTTCTGCGATATATGATATATTTCCGCCGGGGAGAAGGAATGCAGATATATTTGAGAAAAAACCGCTTTTACTTCTTTTACCATATTTATATAGGTTTCAATGGTATAATCGGGATGAAGCCCTCCCTGAAGCATCACCTGTGTTCCGCCAGCCCGGACCAGATCATCGATCTTTGCCAGCATCTCTTTCATGGAGAGCTCATACGCCTCTACTTTGCCGGCCCTGGCATGATAGGCGCAGAAACGACATCCTGCCTCGCATACATTGGTAAAATTCACTATCCGGTCCAGAATGAACCCCACGGTTTTCTCGGGATGGATGAGGGCAAGACGCGTATCAGCGGCATCCCCCAGCTCACGAATATCCCACTGAAAAAGCGTGACTGCTTCTTCACGGTTGATACGCTCTCCGGTATAGATTTTCTGTTTTATAGTATTCTTATCCACGAGACCATTCCCTGTACGTTTTCTGAAAAGTGACACACTGTCTTTTTCAGAATTGGTATTATAAAATATCCCCGCAAGCGTTATATTTTAAATATAACGCCATTGAATGCTAAAATACTGCCATGACAAGTAAAAAAGGCCTCCCAATATCTTTTCTATTGAGGGGTGAGGGGTCAGAGCATCAATCCGTCTCACTCCTGGAATTGATACTTTAATAAAGGCGTGAAGGGGTCAGAGCCTTTAATTTTCATTGACATTATTTCTATGATATTTTCCCTGACATCTTTACTTTATTGCATACACTTTTAATCCCAATGTAAAGGTATAATCATGAATTACTCCGGCGAATATTCGCAAAAACTGACAAATGCACACAAGGCTGTAAAAGTCATTGATTCCGGCGATGTGGTCGATTACGGCTCCTTTAATGGAAAACCCGTGGAATGCGACCGGGCTCTGTCCCTCAGGGCCGATGAACTACATGATGTATCGGTGTATGCCACGGTAACTGTTCCCCCTGTACCCGAGGTTGCCCGGCGCCCTGATATTTTCACCTATTCCGATTGGCACTGGACAAAGCTGACCCGCCTCCTCCAGTTCCAGGGAAAGCCTTTTTATTCACCGGTTCTTTACCAGCGCGCCCCACACTATCACCGTCACAGCAGGCCAAAATCCTATCGTTCCACGTATTACGACAATCCCGAGAAGGGTCCGGGAGTAAAGGTCGTGGCCATTCTCCAGACCGGTCCCATGGATGAATACGGCTTTTTTAATTTCGGACCCCAGTGTTCCCACACCTGCGCCTGCGTGGGAACCGCAGATATCGTCATCGTGGAAGTAAACCGAAATCAGCCCCGGTGCCTGGGTGTGGAAAACGCCGTACATATATCCGATATTGATCATATCGTCGAAGCGCCGGAATCGCAAAGGCTTTTCAGCCCTCCCCCGGCAGTCCACAGCGACGTAGACCGCCGGATAGCCGGACATATCATGCAGTACATTCACAACGGATGCTGCCTGCAGCTCGGCATCGGCAGCCTTCCCAACCTGGTTGGTGAAATGATCGCCGAGTCCGATCTCAGGGACCTGGGAGGTCACACGGAAATGTTCGTTGATGCCTTTGTCAAGATGATAGAATCGGGCAAGATGAATGGCAGGAAAAAAAATATCGATCACAACCTCTGCGCCTACACCTTTGCCCTGGGGTCAGAGCATATGTACAATTTCATGAACGACAACCAGGGCCTCATCGCCTATCCTGTTGACTATACCAACAGCGACGAGGTCATCGGGCAGATAGACAATTTTGTCAGCATAAACAACGCCCTGCAGATAGACCTCTTCACACAGGTTAACGCCGAAAGCATGGTGATAGACGGCCGGCCGCAGCAGATATCGGGCAATGGCGGTATGCTGGATTTTGTCATGGGGTCGCACAAATCGCACCGGGGCAGAAGTTTTATCTGTTTTTCATCGACCTATACGGATAAAGACGGCCGCGTGCAGTCCCGTATTGTCCCCACGCTCGAACCGGGCACTATCGTAACGGTACCGCGCCAGGCTGTGGATTTCATCGTTACGGAATACGGGGCCGTCAGGATGGCGGCCTGTTCTACATGGATGAGGGCGGAAAAGCTCATCGGCATCGCCCATCCCGATTTCAGGGACGGCCTTGTCAAAGAGGCTGAAAAGATGGGGATATGGAGACGAACAAATAAAATATCATAGTTCAGCGAAGTGAATTTCAGGTACATGGGTCAGCAGTTCCAGTTCCATGGCCTCATCAAAATAAAAACGCAGCGCCTTTTTCAGATTCGCACTGAAGTCGAATTTGAGCAATTCGTAATAATGATGTATATCATAGCGAATTTCAGGATATCGCTCTGCCGCCTTCCGGACCACTTCTTCGTCATTGGTCCTGAGTTCCTGCAATGACAGGGTATATGACGAAATAACTTTTTTAACCAAATCCCGTTGTTCCCTGAGACAATCCCTGTCCACAACGAACACGGCGAAAACCACGGGAAAACCGGTTTTACGAAGCCACAGATCACCCAGATCATAACTGTACTGGATGGGTTTATTGCTGTCCAGCATGGCCTCATTGCCGATAACCAGGGCGGCGTCAATATTCTCATATGATGGTTTCGGCTCCACCGTGATATACCGCGGGGTCAGAGCATAATATTTCTCCAGCAGAATACGCAGAAGAATAACGGACGTCTGGGAGGCCGAAGTCAACCCCACGGTTTTCCCGCTCAGGGTTTCAATCGGAACCTTACTATTGAGGACGACGGAACGCACATAGCCGATAGAACTGAGACAAAAATAAGGGAGTACAAGCGTGGAATCTTGCATATCAGCATATGCCGCCGCCGATATGGGACTCAAATCCAGGGCTCTGTCCCTCATGAGCCGGTTGAGCTCACTGGGATGATGCGGCAAGACCTCAACTCCAGGTATCGATTCCTTTTCAAACATATGATAATAAAAAGGGTAACAGTTGAGATAATCGATATAGCCGATTTTCATATGTGAATCCTTCCTGTTTATTTTTCCCTATAGTCCGCCGTGGCTCGCACCGGGATTTTTCCCGAAGCCCGGATAAGCCGGCAGAGATGTTCTTCCGTCCCGTAATCTGGCGTTTCAGCGCCGGCCGAATGTACAACCTTCTCGTAATGGTATGTTGCTCCAATATCATCGACACCAAAATCAAGCAGTACCTGGGCCATCTTTTCTCCCAGGTACATCCAAAGCCCTTTTATATGGAGAATATTATGCAGAAAAATCCTCGCCGTTGCATACAGCCGGATATCATCAAATCCGGTACTGCTTTTTCTCTTTGATTTTATTTTCGTATTCTCTTCATGAAACTGCAGAGGAACAAATGTCTTAAATCCCCCGGTTTCATTCTGGACATTGCGCAACATATCCATATGTTCAACGATGTCTTCAGTGTCCTCTATGTGATTATAGAGAAGCGTGGCATTGGTTTTAAGCCCCAGGGAATGGGCAATTTTCATTACCTCGAGCCACCGGGCCCCGGATATCTTGCGGGGGGCGATAATATCCCGCTTTTCTTCAGCAAAAATTTCAGCACCCCCGCCGGGAATGGCTCCAAGCCCTGCATCAATGAAGGTTTCCATAACCTCTCGCACAGTCACGGCATTCCTCTTTGCAAAATAATCGTATTCAGCGGCAGTGAAAGCCACTATAAAAAGATCATTCCTGACACTCTTGATTCGACGCAACATTTCAGTAAAATAATCCATATCAAGCTTCGGATTAAGACCACCGACAATATGCACTTCATCTATACCAAACTTAACAGCTTTTCTCACACGCTCTTCAATCTCATCCAGCGAATAAAGATAGGCGTTTGGATCATCCTCATCGCAGGAGAAAGCGCAAAGCGGGCAACGTAATTCACAAATATTGGTATAATTGAGGTTCATATTCACACCGTAATAGGCTCTGACCCCATGATACTGTTCCCGCAAATAATTGGATATAGTTCCAAGCCCAAGGATATCATCGGTATTGAGCATAACAAGTGCGTCATCAGTGCTAACCGGTTGCCCCGCTTGAACCTTTTCGGCTATTGAATAAAGTTTCTTTTCTTTAATTAAAGATATATCCATAAATACTATCCTACGGTGGCATCCCCTATTTTTCAGGGCTCTGACCCCATTCAGGAAAAAGATTGTGCTCAATATCCAAGAGATTTAATATTTTCCCGACAATGAAATCCACCACATCCTCAATAGTAACCGGAAAGGTATAAAAACCTGGGGCGGGGATCAATACAGATGCCCCGGCCTGTTTCACCTTGACCAGATTCTCCAGATGTATAAGATTCAATGGAGTTTCCCTGGGTACTATTATAACACGACGCTCTTCCTTCAGTGCCACATCGACAGCCCTGGTAATAAGGGAATCGGCATATCCCGATGCAATAGCACTCAAAGTCTTCATGGAGCAGGGAACAACTATCACTCCCTCATTTTTTGATGTCCCACTGGCGGCAGGGGAAAAATAATCCCCTGGACTGCATTCTTTAAGAAGCGTAAAATCAGGCTCTGACCCTTTCTCTGACAAAACATCTTTAACGGATCGAAACCGCTTCCTGCTTTTAAACATTTCGTAGGATATAGTTTCCCATGCCGCATCGGAAACGATGGCAAGTACTTCTTTACCAGATTTCAGTAAAAGTTCAATCAAACGTATCCCCAGAACCGGACCACTGGCGCCTGTAATAGCTACAATATACATTCTCAGCCTCTCGCCCTTTTATGTATGTGCAAATACAGCCTACCTACATGTCTGGTATACTGTCAATTATTAGTTTAATCCAATATATTTTACTTTAAATCCGATGTACGGATATCCAGGCTCTGACCCCGCAGGACTCTTGTTAAAAATACAAAGCCAGCCTTTTTCGATATGCCTCCTCGAACCAGAGGAATTTCTCTACACACTGCTCAAATGTCTCACCCAGGCGGGTAAAAAATGTATGACGTGTGATCCTCACTGGCGCCTCATAGTTTTCTTTAAGATATACATTGATAAACCCTACATCATTTTTCCGTGGATCACGTGAGAGCCCTTTTCGCACGGGATTATATCCTATATACCAGAGAAGCCATAGCAGATACTGTTCAGGGTCTTCCACTTCTTCAATTATACTGGATCCAAATCGTTCGTTCCAGAACGCACCCGTGCTGCCTGTCGCACGATTATATTTCTCAGCGACCCGCGCCTTGATATACTGCATTATCTGCGAAACTGTCTCTTTATCCAGCAGTGTCTGAATCAGAAGATGGATATGGTTTCCCACGGGCTCCGCGGCGATGAGATCAAAATCATACTTTTCCTGTGCCATCTGGATTGCTTCGATAAAATAGCGGCGCACATGGCTGCTCCGCATGAGGTCCTTTTTCCCGTGACACCGGGACCAGCAGTGATGGGTATTGCCCTGGGAGATATTTCTTGGTTTTCGTGACATGGAGATATGCTCCTTTTATATAAAAGTCGTTTTATTAATTAAACGAAGGAGCAGTGTGGGGATTGAATAAAATTTGTTTAAATGATAGGGGTCAGAGCATTTTTTTATAGAAATAGGCTCTGACCCTAAATTTGCAGGTTGGTATGAATTCAAATAGAAGATTAGTCAGGCAAGAAAAATCAATCAGCATCACAAGGGTCAGAGCCTATTCAGATTCAATTCTGGGGACAGAGCGCAGATTGAGAATCCAGGCTCTGTCCCTTCAGGACTACTTTACTAAAAAATGGAGGCAGATATGCTTTAAAATATCCCTGAAACAGGCTGCCATGAAAATTTTTACGTTTTCCTGTATAAGGTCACCGGGCGATGACGACTTTTTCCATTTTGTTCAGGATTATCTTGCCATTATCATCACGCTTGGCCTGAATATGAACGTAATATAAACCGGGACCGAGCCGTTTCTGGGCCTTGTTGGTACCACGCCATCCCTGATCCTTGATGTTCTGGCCGCCCTTACGGAAGGCACCGTCCAGCAGGGTCGTGACCGGGCGGCCCTTGATATCATATACTTTAATGGTCACGTACGCGTCATGTGAGAGATAATAGGCCGGATAGGCCACGGGATTGGATTTGGTAATGACATTGTTCAGGATACGCGTTGGCCATGGCTGGAAGTTGGGCTGGGTTGTGTTGACCCAGAAGCGCCATTCATTATCATCCCATGGAGTGGCTGCACCTACAAGATCAAGCTCGGAATTATGATCTACATAGCTGGTCCCCGTGGTAGTATTAATTTCAAGAATAAATCTGACTGCAGTTCCTGTAGTGAGCAATACATCAGTCGTTGGAATAAACACATCCCACTGATTGGGTGCGTATTTCCCCATGGCAAAAGATTCTGTGGCCACATTGAGGATATTATTGTCTCCCTCGGCATCAGAATCTCCGGCGGCGATTAAATTTACCGATGTCGGAATAGTATCACCCTCAATAACGGCAATTATATGAATAGCATTCTGACGCACTGGTTTCGAACTGGCGATATTATCATCAAAGGCTGTATCAGGGTATTTTGTTATACCATCAGAAAGAGTGATTGTGACCGATGAAGCAGCAGTCTGCGCATGCAGTATGGTTGTGCCATCACTTTTCGGTCTGTTGGCTACCGCTACTTCATTACCGAAGACATCGGCCGCAGAAACGATAAATTCATAAGTTGTAAGTGCACTAAGGCTTGTAATATCTGCAAAGGAGGTTGTGGCGTCGCTGAGATCATAGGTTCCGCCGGCATTATATACAGCCGATGTATAGCGATCGATCATGGACCATGGCGAAGTGTCGGTGGCGTCATATACACGGAAGTACAGGCGGTATGTATTAAAATCACCATCGGATGCTGGGGGTACTGCGTTGACGGGATTCCACGATATCCGTATGGACGATGCCGTTGATGAAGTAAAAACAGCGCCGTTAGCTACAGGGGCATTCCCGTCAAAGGGAGCCGAAGCTAAACCCGGTGGATCACCGTTTTCCCAGTGTATCCTGTGCGTTACCGGCTGAGTGATGTATGAAGCATTATTCCTGTGCTGACCAAAATTGAGGGCACTCCCAAAGGCTCCATTATAGGTGTTGTAAATTTCATGGTCATGCGTATCAGTAACGTCGGCTGCTACGGTAATTCCCGTTGTATTGAGCGTCGCTATCCCGAAATTTGCACCATTCGGTATGGTAACAATAGTTACAACATTTTGAGTGGAGTCACGCAGTTCAATTGTCGTATTGCCGATCATGGCGCCGCCACCGGCGAGAAGCCTGGCATTGACGCGCACCTGGGTCCCAGTCACCAGGAGACTTCGATAATAATTATCCGGGTCATTGTCAACTCCGCCTCCGTTAAAGAAAATTATATCCGTCACTTCAATTTCATTGCAGTATATCGAAAGACTGTTGCTGGTATCGACGGGACCTCCTGTGGTGGCCATGGTGGCCCGGAGAACGACGGAATATGCCGTGGCTGAATTGGGAATACCTGTGACGTTCACAGTGTCAAAAGTCGAATCCAATACCGTTATATCCTGTCCATCGGTTTCATTCCCCTCGGCGCCGACATTATAATTACCGGTTCCCGGATCCACGATGACCGCGGTACCCGTTATTTCCCCGATACCGGCGTCGGCACGAAGATGCACCGCATCGGAGGCCGCGGCGCCGGGAATATTGTACACCACCTCATCGCCGGTGACATGAAAATCCCCGTGATAGCGGTTGACATAGCCGTCGGCGGCCTCGTCGTTCAGGGCGAAATTGAGCAGGCGGATACTCGATACAACACCATAGGAGACAAGCTGAGTATCACTCGATGCGCCGGTAGTCGGCATTGCTGAAGCAACTACCGAACGGTTTGCGGCCCAGGCCGATTCGACCGTATCCCATCGAAACGTGACAGCGAAAATGACTGTAAAGTTATTAAAGGTGGAACCTCCTGCGTAGGTCCAGCTGATAGTGGCACTATTCGAGTCAATTGTTGGACCTGATCCGGGATTACCATCAGGATTTATATAAAAATTCAGATCTGTAGCACCAGGAATGACAAGACGCACCTCTGTAATATCTCCCCATCCTATAGCAACGGGATCAATCACCTGTATACTGAAATTATAGGTCTTACCGGCAAGATAATATCCTCGCGCATCGGAAAGAGTCGTGGGATTTGCCGGCGTGAGAGTGATGGCGGTAATTGCACCTTTTACTCCCCCCTGCGGTATCAGAATTAAGGCGGTAAAGAAAAGAATAAGCACAAGAAGGCGGTTTTCGGTTAATTTTGTCATCATTATCGCTTTATATTGTTGCTATTTTTTTAGTATTTTATTACTATTAACATGAATAGATATGCTCTTTTAGAGTGATTCTTTGTATAAAATATATAATATACGGCTATTTAGCAAGTAAAATACTGTTATGGCGATGAATAAAAAAAGAGGCTTTTTTACATGAAAAGAAAATTGGTTAATTTTTTATATACTTTATTCTTTTGTACATCTATTATGCTTGGCGTATCATGCGGGGACATTGCTCCTACTATAGACGTAAACGACATCATTACAACTACTCCCAGTACACCGCCGGGATCAACGGAGATGACCGCTTCACTGGTGTTTCCATCGATTAATGCCCGCAATGATGCGGATATCGTCCTTTCCTTTTCCGACGTTGTGAGCAGCGCGACTCTAACGGGGAATCTGACCATCAACGGCTCAATATCCGGGGCCCATGCCTACACCGGAATTGGCGCTAATTCCAGTGTTTATTCCCTGAACCCAACTGTCAATTTTTCCGACGGAGAGACTGTCACCGTAATTCTCAGCACCGGCGTCCAATCCGCTGGTGGAAATACACTCTATATGGCCACGACTGCCACTACGACGGAATTCACCTTTACAATAGCCGCAACTACAACGGGTCAGCCCTCGGAGAATCCCTTTGTCATCACGGGATCACAGCATCCTGCGCCGGGAAGCACGGTGAGCATAAACGAAGGCAGCATATATATTGCCTTTTCAAAGGAGGTTATAAATGTTTCCGGCAATTACACCATAACGGGCAGCACCAGCGGCGCTCTTGAAGGGGCAGCTATTGCAACCGATGTCAATGGAGATGGTATTGTATGGGAGCTGCCGATATCGGGTTCTCCCGTCTATGGAGAAACAATTACTGTTGAACTTACTGCTGCAATTACCGACACGTTTCTGGCGCCCATAACTCTCAATACATGGATTTTTTACATCGAAGCAGCGCCTGCGATTTTCACCGCATTTGATATTCTCGATACTTCTGTCCGCGTAACGAATGTCACGGTAAACAGCGCTATTGTCCGGTGGACTACAAGCGCCCCGGTTCTGGACACGGATGCACGTGTCAACTACGATACGGATACCGGATACGGCCTCAGCGAGGATGAGGGAATAACAGGCACGGATTCATTTACGGTACACACAGTGACACTCTCGGGTCTAACCGCTGGAACAAAATACTTTTTCCAGGTTTATTCTGAAAACTCTTTAGCGGTCAGTGATACATATTATGGAACATTTGTTACTGAGTTCTCCGGAAGCAACCCGGGAAGCGCCGTACGCGATAGCGGTGGCGACAATAAGTACATTAATCTGGTACAGAGCACAGACAGCACCGGCATCTATGACGGTTCATCCTACGTGGTATGGGAAAACGGCGGTGATGTATACGGTTATTTCCTGGAACCCGGCGGTACCAGCACATGGACTGCTGACGGAGATCTCATTGACAGCAACGGATATACCAATATCAGAGCCTTTTCAGATGGAAATGGATATGCCATCGTGACAATGGAGGACGGCACCGATATATATGCAAAAATCATTTATGACAACAGCGGCAGTATTGCTTTTATTTCAGAATGGGGCGATGATTCCTCCACGGGGACAAATGTCGCTTCGGGTAACAACGCAAGCGCAGTGGCTCTCAGGGGAAATCCCGGCATCAATAATATTGACGGCGATTCAATAACGGGTGTATCGAGCAGCAGTGCCGGAGGCGCCGTGGTCTTTGCCAGCACTAATTATTTTTTCGATTTCACACAGGACCTTTCCCTGGCCGCCATTGATGACGGTGACCTCATCATAGACACTACCGCACCTGCATCCACAACCGCGTCGACAACGGTCACTAACTTCGCATCTCAACCTTATATCCATGCTCTCCAGCAGACAGTATCCCGGGTGACAGCCGGAGACACCTATGTGGTGGCCGATAACGACACCAGTTCCCTTAATATCGAAGCGGAAAATCATGACCGTCGCGCGACAAACACTGACACGGTGACTGCCACATACACCAGTACCGGCACCAATGTATACACCCTTCACAATACCACGGCTCCGGCATGGTTGAATCTTGGTGATGTCATCTACGATCAAACCAATACGGTATATGGTCGGTTGACAGCGGACCCTGCGACGCTAACCTACACCCAGACCCAGCAGTATACAGGCTCAACCACGGGGCAGAGTTCGGCTCCCACGAACATTATTGTGGATACCGGTGCCTTCGCATCCATGGTGGGAACCAACACCTATGTGGCGGAAAACATGGGAACCGGTGAATGTGCTCTTATCACCAGCATTGATTCGGCTGACCAGCTTACTATGTCCGATTATATTTTCACCACTGCGGGAAGCGAGACCTACAATATATATCAGATTAACGCTACAGCCTATAACAGCGATACGAACAGCACCGATAATGGTGCGAATGACAGCTATCTGGAAGATAATGACGGATTTCTGAGTTCCCCGGACAACAACTGGTATTCAGACAGCGTGGCGGTTGATGATATAGTACACGATACCACGGACAATACCTATGCGAGAATTACTACACTTGGTCCCCGGTACCTCCTGACGAACCACCGCAGCTATCTTGACCTCTCCTTTCCCATTTTCGCAACTGGAACTGATGGGTATGAAATTTTCGACTGGATTGCAACCACCATATCAGGCGGCACCACCGAAGCCGGAGCGCCCACGGACCGGCTCATGGACACGGGAGCTCCCTTTGCAGCAGGAGTTCTTAATATGATCGCGCTCAATCCTTCGAGTGAGTACGCTAAAGTTACCGATTATATTTCATCCTCTGAACTGGGACTGGCCCGCTCTCTTTTCGACTCCAATGGACAAACATATTATATCTACAGCGGTGAATACTGCGATCTGCACCTGGAAGATGCCACCTATGACGCCTTTGATCCTTTTTATAATCTCGGTATAAACTGGGCCATAACGATCACTGACGGCCAGTTATTCAACTTGTACGATACAATCGTAGCGGGAACAGCCATAGCGCCTCCGACAACACCCTTTTATCCATTGTACGATAACATCGGCACCTTCGCGACGGATAGCGTCGCGGATAATGATATGGTAATCAACACGACTAACTGGGGAAATCCCCCCAACCTGGCCAGGATCGATTCTACGACAGCACCGGCTTTTGCCGTGTACGAACATGCGGCCCGTATTGATACGGACATCTTTGCCAATGGTGATTTATTCGAGATTTTGAATTTTAATCCCGACATACTTAATGATGATGTCATTGAAACCGGGTCAGTGAGTGGTATCTCCGGTAATGAAGTCACCACAGCCAACGCAGATTTTACCATAGCACGTCCAGGCAGAGCTTCAGGTGTGGAGAAAGGGGACCTGGCATACAATATCACCGATGATACTTATGCCGTTGTCACGGCACAGGTTTCGGCAACAACTATCGAACTGAACCGCCAGATTTTTGCTGCTTCAGATTTATTTATAATAATCCGGAGCGATCAGAGCCTCATTGAAACAGGCGTCGTCGGTTCAGAACCAGCTCTCAACACAATCCAGGACAATGACCATAATATAACCGGCCCGCGGATAGGAGACATTGCCGTCAACCAAACCACCGGTACAAGCAGTACCATCGTAAGCATACCAGCGGTAAACCGGATCGAACTTGACAGTGACATTTTTACCCCCGGAGACCGGTATATCATCGTTCACCCCACAATTCTTTTTGTATATGAAAACACTGGGGACATACTGGGTACACTGATGCGCCTTGGTGACGCCACGAATATTACTGATATTGCCCTTTACAACAGCACCATCACGATGCGGTATCCCCATGCCGTGAGCGATGGTCAGGGCGGAGCCTTTATCATCTATGAAACAACCTCGACAAACACGATTTACGGGAAACACGTTGATTCGACAGGCGCTGTCTCCACAGGAGGTGCCAGCACATCGGCAGGAGTAAGTATCGCGACGGGAACCATTCTTGATGTACGCGTAGTTCCAAACGGAACCGTGACAAACAGGGTGTATATCCTCTACGAAAACGCCGGTACAACTTATCTGACACGGCGCAATGCGACCCTTACGGACGGAGACGCTTCAACCTGGACAATAACCATATCAACTACCGGCACAGATGCCGTGCTGGCATTAGATTCCTCGGGAGATCCCGATCCGATCCTGGCCTATGTCGACGCCAATGCGAACATAGTAGCAAACAAATACGATGCCAGCGCTGACGGGGCCCTGCTGTACACCTTCACAATTCCGACAGGGACAAATCTCTACACACCGGCATCCACCATTCTCTCCCTGAGCATAACGGGGGATGAAAACGGCGGCGCCATCCTGGCCTGGATTGACGATCGTTATTACACGAATACCGGGCTCGCTGGATTATCACAAGCCTTCGATGCAACTCTGACTCCTGCCTGGGATAATGACAGCGATGCGGCGACTGATTTTACCGGAATACTGATTTCAATACTGAGTTCCACCGACGATCAGGATGCTTTCATTAAAACCATATTTTACAACGATGGCGGAACACCCTATGGCGCTTTATACTTGTGGCAGGATTACCGGAATGCACAGACAGATATTTTTTACGATAGGATGGCCAGATAAGACCAGAATAACCTGGTTGCACAATTTCCTCATATCCACCGAATATCACCCTTCACAAACAGGGTGATATTCTCTTTTAACCGCCGGGAAGCAGTCACACCCATGTCTTTGTCCACGAGTATAACCGAAATATCCCTTTTCTTCTCCAGCACTTTCAGCGCCGCGTCACGACCCATGACAAAAAGTGCCGTGGCCCAGACGTCGGCCAGCATGGGATCATTGCACAGAACCGAAACCGAGGCTAAGGTCTCGGCCGGGTAACCGGTCCGCGGATCAATAATATGATGATACCGTTTCCCCTGATACTCGGCAAAGCGCTCATAGTCGCCGCTCGTGGCCACGGACTCTCCGTCCGGCATGGCAATAGCCAGAAGCAGTTCCGGCTCACGGGGATGGCGAAGGCCCGTAACCCAGGGCTTTCCGTATTTACTCCCCACAACCAGAAGATCACCGCCCTCTTCGACTATGGCGTTCCTGACGCCCTTTTCCTTTAGAACCTCCATGGCACGGCGCACGGCATAGCCCTTGGCGATGCCGCCGAGTCCGATCTTCATGCCCCTCCGGCGAAAAAATATAGTCCGTTTTGAGGCGTCGAGGATAATATTACGGTAATCCACCAGGGGCAGCATACTTCTGACAGCGACCTCCCGGGGCGGAAGGAAATGTTCGCTTTTATAATTCCACAGCTGTGCCAGAGAAGCGAAACTGACATCAAAGGCGCCGCCGCTTTCCCGTGATACGCCCTGTGCCGCATCCAAAACCAGAAAGGTATCGGCAGAAACCGTAACGGGAGAAAACTGGGCCGATGTATTGATCCGCCACACATCGCCTTCACGGCTCACGGGACTCATGAGTTTCTCGATACGTTCTATTTCATCAAAGGCGGCTGACGAGGCACGGGCCGCGGTTGTATCATCGGCAATTATCGTGAGATTGATGATGGTGCCCAGTTGGGGCCGGCTTACCTGATGAATGCTCTCACGGCACGCCGTAATCATGGTTGTCAGAATGATGAGGCATATCAGTGCAGTATGGCGGTATGATTTAATTACTGTATTCATGATCCAGCACATTTATATAGAAAATATATCACGTACGGTACGGTCGCGGCCGTACCGTACTATTATTTGATTCCGTATTCCCGTTCAATTTCCCGTACAACCTCAGGGATATCCCGGAAACCGTGGACGATCCAGCGTTCCCCGGCTATCTCCCTCTCACCGGCATGACCGAAGGCGCAGCCTACAAAGGGAACATCATTTTTCTTCGCGGCCATGCGGTCCGATTCGCGGTCGCCGATCATAATGATGAGATCATTGGATTCTACCCTCTTCCGGTAGAGAGTCACGATATCGCTCTTATCGGGAATATCGCTGTTAATGTAGAGAAGGGGTGAAGAAAAAAACTGGAGAATAGAATGAGTCTTCAGGATGGCTTCAATATACTCACGCCTGCCGTTCGATGCCGTGAGTATTTTATATGACTCCTTCCAGAATCCCTCGAGAACCTCATAGCATCCGTCGATGAGCCTCCCTCCCCCCCTGCTTATAATGGTCACGAAACTGCTGTTGCACGCGTCATTCACCAGCATGAGTTCATCTTCCCCGAGCTGGGGGAAAAACCGGATATATATCTCGTGGGCCGGCAGGCCCACCAGGGCCATAATTTCCCGGTGATCGGGTATGCGCATGTCATCACGCCCCAGCCTGCGGGCGGCGTCAATGATGCCGTTTCGGAAGGCGTCCACCACGATATCGGCTGAATCATAGATAGTGCCGTCAATATCGAAGGCGAGATATGTCGTGCCCTTTTTTTGCATAATAATATGTGTGAACTACTCCGCATAACTGTCAATAAAAAAAGCACTTTTAATCCTTGACGCACCATTTACCCTGTTATTATAAGGATACTCTGTGGCGTTTACCGCCTTTTTCCCGGTTAAGAAAATAATTTCACCCCGGGTTATTCATGATTTACAAGGAAATGAAGGTGAATACGGCAGTTAAAATCGGCAGTCTTGTCCTTAAAAATCCCGTAACCGTGGCTTCGGGGACGGCAGGCTACGGCGAAGAGCTTTCCCGGTTCATGAATATATCCCGCCTCGGCGCCATCTTTACCAAGGGCCTGAGCCTGAAACCCCGTATCGGTAACCGGGGCAACAGGGTCCTGGAAACTCCAGCGGGACTGCTCAACTCAATCGGACTGGAAAATGTGGGGCTCGATGCCTTTCTCGACAAAAAGCTCCCTTTTCTGTTAAAAAATGATGCCGAGGCAATACCCAACGTGGCGGGCCATTCCGAGGATGAAAACGTGGAACTGTGCCGCATCCTTTCGGCCACTGAGGGTATACATGCCGTGGAGCTTAACGTATCGTGCCCGAATGTTAAGGAAGGCGGTATCGCCTTCGGTACGAACCTGGCGGTCTTCACGCGTCTCCTGGAAAAAGTGCGGAAGGCCACACAATGTGTCCTCATCGTGAAGCTTTCTCCCAACGTGACTGACATCACCCAGTTCGCCCTGCGGGCCCAGGAAGTCGGCGTTGACGCCCTATCGGCGGTGAACACCTACCTGGGCATGAAAATTGATATCAAGACGGGCAAACCCCACTTCAACAACAAGGTGGCGGGCCTGAGCGGACCGGCCATACGCCCCCTGGCTGTGAGAACCGTGTACCAGATTTGCGAGAAGGTGAATATACCGGTCATCGGCCTGGGAGGCATCGCCTCACTGGAAGATATGCTGGAGTTCATGATGGCCGGTGCCGCGGCGATTTCCGTGGGCACCATGAACATGGTGGACCCCGATATATCGGTGAGACTCATCGATGAGCTTGAAGCATATATGCAGGAAGAGAAAATCGCAGATATTACAGCAATCATCGGAAAAGCGCACCGTTGATTTTCTCCCCCGGCGTATGAATTAATTATATGAAAATAAACCGGTCGTCGCCGCCCCCGGAGGGGGCTTCGAATTAAGACTTTTTATAGATATTTATCAAGAAACGGGCAATCATCAACCCCCCTTCGGGGGTGGCGGCTGTCAGTTAATAAAATAAATATATTTCTTCACCGGGGGCCGACATCATCACTATTGCGGTGACCGACTACATTTTTAAAAATTTTTTCCGGAGAAACACATGAAATACTGGAACAGCACACTGCGAAAAATGGACGAGTACGTTCCCGGCGAGCAGCCGGAAAATCTCGACCAGTACATAAAGCTCAACACCAATGAAAATCCTTTCCCTCCTTCAAAATCGGTACTGGAAGCAATAAGAAGCGCTGTGAATGAGAATCTACGCCGTTATCCCAATCCCACGGGCAATACGGTAAGGGAACTCTTTGCAGCGGAGAACGGCATCAGCGCCGACAATGTCTTCATAGGCAACGGGTCCGATGAAATTTTCACGCTCATATTCAGGGGCTTCATAGAAAAAAACGGTACCGCGGCGTTCCCCTATCCCTCCTACTCTCTGTATAACACTCTTGCCCAGGGAAACGGTATCGCCTTTGAAACCGTGCCCCTCAAAAAGGATTTCTCCTACAACCTGGATCTCTTTCTGAAAAAAGCCTATGACCTGGTGATCATCGCCAATCCCAATAATCCCACGGCGACCTATTGTTCCGTCGAGGAAATCGACCGTTTCTGTTCCAGGTTCAAGGGACTGCTGGTCGTTGATGAGGCATACATCGATTTCTACGGCGGATCTTCGCTCGCGCTTATAAAAAAATACGACAATCTCATCGTCACCCGCTCCTTTTCGAAATCCTACTCCCTGGCGGGACTCCGCGTGGGCCTGGCCCTGGCCAATGCCGGCATCATTCGGGGGCTGGTGAAGATCAAGGATTCGTATAACGTGGATATGCTTGCCCTTGCGGGCGCGGCCGCGGCGCTCAAGGACACCAAAGCGTTCAATTACAATATAGAAATGATGAAAAACAACAAGGAATACCTGGAAGAACGCCTGGAAGGTCTGGGATTCATCTCGATCCCTTCCAGGGCCAATTTCATCTTTACCAAACATCCCGGTGTTTCGGCCACGGAGATATACGAGGCCCTGAAGGAACAGAAGATACTCGTGCGCCACTTTAGAGGAGATGTCCTGTCCGAATATATCCGCATATCCGTTGGCACCATGATGGAGATAAAGACCCTGTGCAAGGCCCTGGAGACTATTGTGTGAACCGGATAATTTTTCCCGCAGTGTTGGTAACGGTACTGCGCTGAACCAGTTCATCAAAGGTAAGCTGATTGATCTCGTATTTCAGCACGTCCTCTTTTTGTATCCAGATATTAACCTGCTCATCGGAGTCTCCGCCCTTCCATTTAAAACCGATGACCATTCCCACGACCTCTTTTTCGCCGAAGATGGTCTTGCATGAGTTCATGGTTTCCATGATGGACTCCATGTACTCATGAATGAGGGCCAGGGCGACCCTGTCATACTGTTTGTTTGAAATATCCCCGGCCAGAATATCCAGACCCAGGTAGAGCCGGTCACGATCCGATGATTTCTTGTCAAAATAAAAACCGATACTCCCCTTCCCGATGGTCATCCCCTTGTTTTCCGTGATATCGCCGGCGATGCCGATAAGATATTTATGATATCGTTCCTGAAATGCCGCTCCATTGGTGGTATAACGCTGAATATCAACAAGCAGATCGGCATACTTTTCGTTCTTTTCCTGTGAGTATTGATTGAGAATGGCCTTTTCCCTTACCTCTCTCTGCCTGTCAGAATCCTTGACAGAACGGGAACCACAGGTGGAAAGAAACAGAATGAATATGATGATAAAAAATTTGACAATTCTGGAGTTCATGGCGATTACATACCTCGTTTGCATAATGGCACTTTTCAATATAATTATCGTATAAAACAGGTTTAAATTAAAGCATGAAATTACCCTAAAAAGGTCAGAGCCCTCCCTCTTCCCTGGATTTAACTATTATGAAAAATTAACCGAAAATAAGTAACATGAAAAGTAAAATAATTGAAAAACACGGTACACTGATACGAATACTTATATTCCTGACTATAATTTCCTTTTTTTCCTGCTTATCCTGCGCCTCAAAAGCCGACTATTACCTCCCGGTTACTCCCTCATACGTGAAGACGGGACTGGAGGTATTTTTAAAAAAGCACGCGAAAAAATACAGGGGAAAAAACTGTCTCCTCATCACCAATCATTCCGGGGTTAACCGCGATCTGCAGTCAAACATAAACCTCCTGCGGGAAAAGGGCATCATCGTCTATATGGTCATGGCGCCGGAACACGGCATTTACGGATACGAAAACGAGTATGATAAAAGGCTGTATAACGGCGATGATATGCACGGCGCCGTCATCTACAACCTGCATAAACTGGAACAGGGCCAGGTCCGTTTCCTGGCCGGAAAGGCCGATATAGTCATCTTTGATATCCAGGATATGGGCATGCGCTGCTACACCTATGTTTCGGACCTGAAGTTCATCATGGATGACCTTCACGATACGGACAAGGAACTCATCGTGCTGGACCGCCCCGATCCCATAGGCTACCTGGGAATTGACGGGGCCATGCTCGACAATAAATTTTTCACCCGCTTCGTCAGCTCCTTCCCGGCCCCCTTCATATACAACATGACCATGGGAGAAGCGGCCCTCTATTACCGCGGCGAAACGGGAAAGAAAATCAAGCTCCGCGTCATTCCCATGCAGGGCTATGACCGCCGCATGTTTTATCATAATACGGGCCTTCCCTGGATACCGCCTTCGCCAAATCTGCCCACGTATGAATCAGCCATAATCTACTCAGCCATGGTACTCATGGAAGGGATAAACATTTCCCTGGGCAGGGGAACCACCAAGCCCTTCCAGTATATCGGCGCCCCCTGGATAGACGCGGTTGCATTCTGCCGTGATCTTAACGGCCTGGGCCTCAAAAATTTCCGTTTCAGGCCCATTTACTTCGAGCCCACATTCAGTAAATACCGGGGACAAAAATGCGGCGGCGCCCACATCCTTTACACCGGCGGCGTCTTCAGCCCCACGGAGGTTTCCTACAAGATAATTCAGTATATCCTGAAAAATTATCGTTATGCGCGGTGGGAAAAGCACAAGGTCTGGTACAGTGTCGACACTCTGGCCGGAACCGATACCTTCAGAACATCCGTAAACGAAGGAAAGAGCTTCGGGGAATTCCAGGCGTCCATAAAGAAACGACAAAAAAAATTCCTTAAAAAAAGAAAGAAATATACCCTGTATTGATTGCTTTCCCATAGTGAAAGAACAAGTGAGCCTATAGGATAATTGGAAATCCAATGAAAGAATACCGCGGCAAATGTCCTCATGGAGAGGACGTATATCTCTGCACGCTGTCCAACAAAAACAAAATGACCGTTGCAATCACCAATTACGGCGGAACGATTACATCCATCTCGGTACCGGATCGTCACGGTGTCATCGAAGATATTGTGCTCGGTTTTGACACGGTGAAAGAGTATTACGGTATGCATCCCTACTTCGGCGCCCTGGTGGGACGCCATGCCAACCGGATCAGCGGTGCCACCTTTACACTCGACGGAAAGATATACCGCCTTGCCGCCAACGACAAGGGCGTCAATCATCTTCACGGGGGTCTGAACGGATTCGACAGGAAAACATGGACCGTGGAACGCCATGATGAGCACTTACTGCAGTTATCCTGCCATAGCCTCGACGGGGAGGAGGGATACCCGGGAAATCTCGAAGTGACCGTCTCCTATGAACTCACTGAAGACAACAGGCTTTCTCTGCTCTATCGCGCCATAACCGACGCTGCCACGCCGGTCAATCTCACCAATCACAGTTACTTCAATTTAAACGCCGGCCGTGATACGGTTCTCTTACACGAGATAGTGATCAACGCCGATGCATACACTGCGATCGATGAAAGCCTGATCCCCACGGGACAACTTATCCCCGTCAGGAATACGGCCATGGATTTTTCGGTTTTGAAGGCGATCGGGAAAGATTTGAGCAGCGTAAAAGGCGGATATGACCATAACTATGCTCTTAACTCGCGGGACCGGGAAATACGCTTCGCAGCTGAGGTCGTTGAACCGCTGAGCGGCCGCTGCATGAAAGTATATACCACCATGCCGGGCCTTCAGTTTTATACGGGCAATTTCCTCGATGGAAGCATCACGGGAAAGAAAGGAACCGTTTACCAAAAGCATGCCGGCTTCTGCCTTGAGACGCAATACTTTCCCGACTCCCCGAACCGGCCTGAATTTCCCTCGTCCCTGTTGCTGCCCGGCGAGGAATACAGTCATACGACAGTCTATTGCTTTTCCGTGAAACCTTAGCGGATCGGATATGACCCGGTCACGGAACGAGCCTCGTCACATAAGCATAAAGTCCATATAGTTCTGAATTTCCCTGGGATAGCTGTTCTGCTCATCCTGGTACTTTTTGAAGCGTCGTTCATACGCCTGCACGGTCTTTAAATTTACATTCTTATAACGGGTGGCATACTGTGAAAATGCCGGCATATTCTCCAGCCTTTCCCGTATGTCCTTTTTAAAGGGTATGTGCTTGAAAAACATTTCCCTCACGGCCGAATTGAGTTTCATTATGCCGTCCTTTTCATACATGACCCATGTCACATAATCATCGGCAAAACGGTCACGGTCCGTTCTGAGGGTACGGAATTTTTCCTTTATCTTCTCTTTCGCTTCCGCCGAAAGTTTCGAGTTCTTTTTATAAGTATTGATATAATCGAAATATTCCCCCGTAAGTCCTCCCTCGATGGGATCACCCCACATGGCTCCTTTCATGGTCTTGTTCAGCTCCCACCGGAAACAGGCCAGGGTATGGGCCATATTGCGCGCCATGTCTCCCATAAAGAATATTGGCACCACGATACGTCCCCTGGAGCGTTTATTGGTTCCTGCCAGTTCCTGCCACAAAAGGGTTCTGGTTCCGACGATGGGCAGTATTATGATATGGGGAAGAATTTCTTCCTTGATGATCTCCCGGGCATCTCCTATTTTCAGAACCGTTTCACGATAGAACAGGGAAAAATCCGTGTCCCTCACTTCATTAAGGGCCGACTCCACAATCCTCTTCGTGGAAAAAATGGCCTTGAGGCTTCCCCTGACAATGTGCGATGTCAATATAGGCAATGCCGTGGCGGTAGATCCCGAGCAGACCGCCGCGGTGCTGGCCAGCCTCTGGTCTATCTCGTACATGGTCATCTTGATATTACTATCGACCATGTCCTCTTCCTCACGCTTCTTCTTGCTCTTATGCTTTTCCTCTTCCATGAGATGGCTTTCATAGGTGAGTCCCATCTCGGTAATACTGGGGGTTTCCTCTCCGTTATAGATGAGAGATAAAAACTCCGGTTCCCGCATGATACTGTAGCCGGCACTTTTTTCACGCAGTTCCACGAGCTCCTTCAGATCCAGTATCTGTTCAGGCTCAAGCAGGGCCTCATCAAGGTACCCGAAATTCAGCATGAGCCGGACCGGCAGGGGTATTACCGATTCAGAAACGCTCCGCATAAAGACCTGCTTGTAGAGATCCCAGTATGCCCTGCTGAGAAAACGACGCATCTTACGGCCGTCCGATTCCGTGCTGAAGGGATTTTTTGAGGTCTTGAAATCGTTAAGCATTTTAAGAAAGCGGCTCTGAAACTCCTTATCCACCAGGGAGAATTCGAATATCTGGCCAAGAGAATTCTTCAGGTTGCCGATATCGACATTCCTGGCCGGCGTCACCAGTTTTTCCGGTTGTTGGACGGTCCCGGCATCAGCCGGTACGCGGTTTGTGTAATATTGATGAATGAACCTGATCCCGGGATATACAGCCGTGAGTTTTTTCCCGGCCACTTCTTCATAGATGGCGTTTATCTTCACCAGGAGAGAAAGCAGGTTCTTGACAAAATCATCACTGAGCCTTCCGCTGTTCCGCCATACCTCGAAACCGCTGCCCTGCACCAGGTACGTGGACAGGCTTTCCTCACCGCCGAAGAGGCTTCGCATCTCTCGATCCAGCTGATCGTGCATGGATTCGATCCTGTCGAGGCAGCGCATGTAAAGATCGGACAATATTTCGAAAATGCTCTCGGCGATTGAAACATCTGATTTTATAACGGCTCCGAAGACCGGGCCTTCCATCTGCAGCAGTTTTTTCACCAGGACCGTGGCGTCCTTTTTCATCATGGAATCCAGGGATTCGCCCGGAACCTCGTAGCGCCGACTGAGATACCGGCTGTTATCCGTTATGAGAAACTTGGCGCTGAACTGCTGCGGCATCTGCGCTGCGCTGGAGGAAAAGTTTTTAACCAGCATCTCGGCCTTCGAATCAAGGGCTGCCGGTGCGCCGCTTCCCGACAGAACTTTATATACTATGGCGAGATTGTCGCCGATCATGCATATATTCTGATACAGCTTGGCGAACTTGCCGGCTTCACTGACAGTAACATTAACACGGTTGAAGAGCTGGCGCAGGATATTGGCGGCCATGGACAGGTCGGTTACAATTACATCCCTGAAGCCGTTGGGACCCAGGGGATACCGGGAGATATATGAATCCTCCAGTGCCCGTACGGATTTCAGATAGGGACCCCTCATGAGACTGCTGAAACCGGCAATGACGGTTTTCCCCCTGATGACCGATATCCTCCTGCTTTTTGAAAGGATGATACTGGGGTCGAGTCCGTTAAATTCAGCCGATGCCGAAAGGACCTCAAGGCTTCCGCTGTTAAGCGAGAATATCTCCATGGGAGTCTCACCCTGCACAAAAAGGGTTGCTCCGCTTTTTAATAATTCCTGTCTTTCGTCAGCCATTGATTCCCTTCACTCCTTAAGAGTTTTTGATCGTATCCATGTATTCTTCCCACTCCAGGGGAAGCAGATGCTTTTTCTTATTATTGCATTCCTTGCAGGCCGGCACAAGGTTTATTTTTTCCGACGTACCGCCCCTGGCGAGCGGTATTTTATGATCCATGGTAAGGTCCGCAGGAGCAAACCGGCGCCCGCAGTAATGACATATGCCTGGAGCAGTTTTCTTCTTCCACCAGGCCGACTGGCGCAAATCCCTCGCTTTTTGCTTCTCCCGGGAGATATATGACGATTCAGCGTCTCCGCCCTGGGCAAAAAGGCCGTTTTCCCTGGGCCTTCTTTTATCGCGCTTTCTGTCCCTGTAAGCCATTATGAGCGGATCTCCAGAGGTATTGTAGAATAAATGAACATTTTGTCAATAATTATTGAAATTAAGCGTGCTGCAGGAAAAAGGCATGCCTCATCCCATACAATCAGTATCGGCAGGACGATACCCATTTATGAAGGAAAGGCCGTCCATGGTTTTTTTTGTTTCAGGCTGAATGGCTACCAGCTCAAGGATTCCCTTCCCTGTTCCGGCCATGAGGCGTTTTTTCCCGTAAACGGCCATTTCTCCGGGACGGAGGGAAAGAGCCGTATCAGGGACGCCATGGGAAAGCGATGTCTTCCATACCTTCAGCTCCCTGGAGCGAAACGTGGTCCATGCAACGGGCTTGGGATTGAGCCCCCGCACCAGGTTGTGGATTTCAACGGCGGACCGCGTCCAGTCAATGCGGGCCGTTTCTCGGGTAATCTTGCCGCAATAGGTGGCCTCGTCGTCCTTCTGCTGAACCGGCCCGGCATTCCCCGAGGCCAGGAGCTCTATTGATTCATTGAGAAGCCGCACTCCCAGGGGCAGAATCGCCCCGGACAGATCGGCCGCTGTCATGTCATCGGTTATAGCAACCTTTTCCTGGCGGATAATATCGCCGGCATCCATACGTTCGTTTATGAGCTGCACCGAGACGCCCGTTTCACGCTCACCGTTGATCAGCGCCCATTGCATGGGAGCGGCGCCCCGGTAGGCCGGTAAAAGCGACGGGTGAAGATTGATCGTTTTCAGGGGCGGGTAATCAAACACGGCCCGGGGGATGAGTTTCCCGTAGGCAACCACTACATATATCTGCGCGTCATATTTTTTCAGCTGGTCGAAAAAATCGGGGTCGTTCAGGGATTCGGGCTGCAGCACGGGGATATCATGACACTGGGCTTCATGCTTGGCCGGGCATATCTGGATATGCTGGTTTCTTCCCGTTTTCTTATCGGGCTGGGTCACGACAAAGCATATCTCGTGGGTTTTAAACAGTTCCTCGAGACAGTAGAGGGCGATATCAGGCGTGCCGAAAAAACCTATTTTCATTACATCGCTTTCAGTTTTTTTAATTTTTTAAGATGGGGACGAAGCTCATTGCGCTCATAGGATTCGAGGTAGTCAATGAACAATATTCCATTAAGATGGTCGATCTCATGCTGCAGAACCCGTGCCAGAAGTCCCCGGGCCTCGATTTCAGTCTCATTGCCTTCGGGGGTAATGCCCGTCACCAGGACTTCCGAGGGACGGATTATGTCGGCGTTGACACCCGGCACGGAAAGGCATCCCTCCTCATAGGGTTCCAGCATGTCCGATGACTCTTTTATCACGGGGTTGATAAGCGTAAGCGAAGGGCCGCCGCTATCCTCAATATCAAGAATAATCAGCCGCTTTCCCACATCGACCTGGGGAGCCGCAAGACCGATACCCTTGGCGCGGTACATTATTTTATACATGGCATCAATAAGACGTATCACATCCTGGTCTATATTGATGATTTCTTCAGCTATGGACTTCAGGGTTTCATTCCCGTAAAATACAAGACTTGGTGTCATAATAATTATCTGCCTTCTCCCTATGCTTTTATCTATATTCCAAGGTATAAACTTCATATAAAAACAGCAACAGGTTTTTACTAAAAAATGGTTCCTCCCTGTCAAGACCTATGCAATAAAAAGAAAATGATTTTATTTTATGGTTTTTTCTTGACAGATATCCACTATATTGTTTTATGTATCTCACGTTTAGCAAAACGGGGTTGTAGCTCAGTTGGTTAGAGTACCTGCCTGTCACGCAGGGAGTCGCGAGTTCGAGTCTCGTCAACCCCGCATAAAAGGCCGTCCGGACTAGTTCAGGACGGCCTTTTTTTATGGTTTAACACAATTCCCGGAAATACTCTGCGGACTCACCGCTGCATCCATGACACGAAAAGACCGGCCGCCTTCAGCTGTATTTTTTTAACAACGATTCGTATACATTATTATACTTCTCGTGAATCATTCTTTTATCAAATTCGTTAAACTCATTAAGCATGGCATTCAGTTCGCCGTCGGTAAAATATCTTTCCGTATCAGGGAAAAACACTTTATCTTCTTTGATGATATGTTTCGGATAAAAATTGATTAAGAACGTCAGCTTTTCAATTATCACATCGATGCTTTTCTCGTTTCCCTCGATGTATTTATTGTTCGCCGCCACCAGGTCACTTACGGCATTTCTTGCAAGTATGTGTTCATCGACCAGTTCCCGCATTATTCTGCTGTCATCACTGTTCAGTTTTTTCATTCCCAGTTCTTTAAAGAGAATATCTTCCTCTTTTCCATGATGTGTCCGGTCGGCATAGGTTCTGATAAAATCAACAACGGTATCAATAAATACCGGGTTTACCTTTTGCGTTTTTTCTATAGTCTCCAATTCCCTGTCTATGAGGCCCAGCATCTTTTCAATAAGCCGGTGTTCAATCATCAATGGTCCCCGTGGTTTCATGGTGGTCTCCTGGATCGGTGGGTTTATTTTTAAAATATTCGCGTATTCTCTGAAGTTATCCGGTTCGTTAAATTCTTGTGGTACCTTCAGTTTATTTAAATAGATAGTATTCTCATATAGTCAAAAAGGCAATTTAAAAAAAAATATTCCGGTATGTAACGTTTTATAGTTTGTCATTCAAATCTGTAAACTTGGTGTATAAGGCACAAAAAAACGACAGTTCACATTACATTCTGGTAAACAACCAAGCTTTTTAATTGTATTCAATAATGTCTTATGTATTTTTTCAAATACATCCTCTTTCAATATTTAGTATAACATATAATGAATGGCCTCCGCAGTCCAAACAGAGTGAGTCATCCTATACAAGCATATACGATTCCCTTCCATGTTTAATAAAATTATTTTTACATTTTCCTGATTAAAATAATCAGACACCGCGCCACAGGCAGGTCACGGCATGCTCCGCAGCTTCCTTCTACCTAGCTTCTACCTTCCTTCTATCCTGCTTCTATGCTATACCCCAGGACCCTCATAAAAATAATCGCCTTTTACCCACAAAATAAATTCAATTTCACCACACGGCAAACGTATATATGTATAACGAGCCCATTGCAGGGACGTATCATACGATTTTCCTGCGATAGGTCATACATATATACGCCATTGTCAGGCACCGGTCTTTGAAAACGTTTATCATATGGTATAAGTCCAGCCCGCAACAGAGATACAAGGAAAAGCGAACCCATGGACGGGTGAGCGCTTTGGCTGCGGCCGACCCACACGACGTGGGAAGTGCCGCAAAGGACACGGATGTCCGAGAGCGGCCGAGGATGGGCATGGATGCCCTCCGCAGGACGCACAGAGTGAGTTACCTGAAGCAGAGAGTCTTAAGCCCCTCGCGGTGTTTGAGCGCCGCTACAGGATGTAGCAAGTGTCGAACACTGACAGGATGCCAGAAAAGTGTTCGACCGACCGCCCTTTTTTCTCCTCTTTTTTGTGGCGTGACAAAAAAGGGGCAAAGGGCCTGTCCCGGACCCTCGGGACATCCCACCCGGCAGAGGATACTGCCATGAATCCTCATCACAGGAAACCGGAACATCCCTCACACGGCCGGTGATCCCGGCTAAAAAAGTTCGCAAAGGATCATTCCGGCAAAATTATTCTGATGATAACCGTAAACGAGCGCCTTCCGGCACGTATCAAATCCCCCGCTCCGCGCGCCCCTTTAGGTAAAGGGGCTTACCTGTCCAAGATCATAAGTTTTAGATGGAATAATCACCGACACAAAAGTGAGGACACGGAAGTCCTCACGCCTTGGCTGCGGCCGAGGATGGGCATGGATGCCCTCCGCAGGCCGCACAGAGTGAGTTTTCTGACACAGAAAGTCTAAAGCCCCTCGCGGCGCTTGAGCGAGCGCCCTTTTTTCGCCTCTTTTTTGTGGCGTGACAAAAAAGGGGCAAAGGGCCTGTCCCGGACCGGCGGGACATCCCACCCGGCAGAGGATCCTGCCACTACCCGCCCGCCATGCGCAATGGCAAGACCCGTAAAAGTCCTTGACGTAAAGGTCCCGGACAATGAAAATAACGGCCTTATCCCAAAGCGGGACATGTCAATGACGGGGAGACACTATCATGAAGAAATACACGGCGCTTCTCTTATTCCTGGTCCTGGCGGGCTGCGCCTCCGGTGCGCAGCGCAATACGTCCATGGACACGGGCTCATACAAGATGTCCATGACAGGCAAATCGGGTCTGCAGGAATTTCCGCCCGAAAAGCGGATCATTGTTCTCAATGCCGATATCACCATCGAAACCGACAATACCGAGTCCCTTTCCGCCGATATCATCAATCTTTCAAAAAAATATAACGGCTATGTGCTGTCGTCGGGAAACCGGAAAATCGTCATCCGCATCGACGCGGAAAAATTCAAGGAAGGCGTTGAAGATATTGCCAGGCTGGGAACCATCATCGAGAAGCGCTTTTACAGTGAGGATATCACGGAAGAATTCCGCGACGCCCAGATCAGGCTCGACAATAAACTGAAGGCCCGGGACCGCTATCTTGAACTGCTGAAAAAAGCCGAGAACGTGGAAGCCACCCTGAAAGTGGAGAAGGAACTGGAGCGCCTGAACGAGGAGATCGATTCCCTGAAGGGCAAAATAACGCGGCTTTCTCACCTGGCGCAGTTTTCCACCATCACCATTTATCTGCAGAAAAAAGTAAGGCCCGGTCCCCTGGGCTGGGTTTTCTGGGGTCTGTACAAGGGGATCAAATTCCTCTTTGTGTGGGATTGAAAAACGTTACGGCAAACTCGCGCAGAGAAGGAGACAGCATGAAGATACCCGGCATGATCGGCGGTATCGGCCCCGAATCGACGGTTGACTACTACCGTTCCATTATCGGCACATACCGGGAGCGCACCGGCGCCGCAGACTACCCGGAGATCCTGGTATACAGCATTGACATGACGCGCATGCTGGATCTCATCGGCGGGGACAGGACCGAAGATGTAGTGGAACTCCTTTCCGGGGCTGCACGTTCCCTGGCCGCTTCCGGGGCAGATTTCGCCTTCATGGCTTCCAACACGCCCCATTATGTTTTCCGTGAAGTCGCCTCCCGCTCTCCCATTCCGCTCCTGAGCATTGTCGATGCGACCTGCGGCGCCGTAAAAAAGGCGGGCCTGAAGCGCGCCGGTCTCCTGGGGACACGGTTTACCATGGAAAAAGATTTCTACACCGGCGCCTTTGCCGGTGAAGGGATAATCCTGGAGGTGCCCGATGCAGCCGAAAGGACGTTCATCCACGAAAAAATATTCAGCGAACTCGAGCTGGGCATCGTTACGGACGAGACCCGGAAAGCCTTTCTGGATATAATCCACTCGATGAAAATCGCGAAAAACATTCAGGGAATCGTGCTGGGCTGCACCGAACTCCCCCTCGCGCTGAAACAGGGCGACGATGATATTCCCTTCTTCAACACCGTGGAGGAACACGTGCGGAGCATCGTTGATTTCATGCTTCTCTAGCATGTAATCGGTTCACGCGTCCTTTGCACGGCAAAATCCATCACCCCGGGAAAAAAGCGCCGCCGGCAAAATAGTACTTGTATGAACATCATATTCCTGCAATAGTGCATATAGAGCCCGGGGAGGGGCACTGTATGAAAGGAACATTTATCCTGGTATGCATGGCCGTGTCGCTGGTATTCACGCACGGAACTTTACATGGCAATACCTTCAAGGAAACCTATCTGAAGCTCATCGGGAACAGGGACTTCGACAAACTGGCCATTCATCTCCGGGAATGGGAAAAGACAAACTCCGCCGATCCCGAACTCTTTATCGCTTTCTTCAACTACCACATCTACCGCAACAGTGAGACCGTCACGGTTTACGGAAGCGATCCCGATTCTCCGGAAGCACCCCAGGAAAAAATCAGCTTTAAAAAAGACGATGTCATGACGGGCATTCACTACCTCGATGAGGGGCTGAAACTCTACCCGGCCCGGCTCGACATGCACATGGGCATAATAAGCATGCTCGGCGAAATAGAAGATTATGAAAAACAGAAGAATCATATTATCATCATGATAAGGCTCGTCCCGGTCTATCACGATTCATGGCTCTGGTCCGACGGCGCGGTCGTTGACGATTTCGACGAGAAGTTCCAGAACGAGATCCAGAACAGGATCACGGTCTACATGAGTCTGAACGACATCCTGCCCTTTCAGTACGCGCGGGATATTTCCCTGGAGATGATCAAGCTCTATCCCCGGACCATCTGGTGGTACAACAATATCGCCTCATTCCATATGCACGATAACGATATGACGGCAGCCCTGAAATACTTTAAAATGGGCGAAGCCATCGACCCGAAAGATGAAATCATCATCTACAATATCGCCTACTGCTTTGAAATGATGAAGGAGCTGCCCCAGGCCGTGATCTACTACGAGAAGCTGCTGGACTCCCCCAATCCCGATGTCAAGAAGGAAGCCATGGTAAAAATAGAATCTCTCAAGAATAAAATAAAACAGTGATCCCGGACCGGTTTACCATGCAGATAAATATTGAAAATATACTGGCGGCTCACCTGGATAAAAAACACTATGAATACGGGTTTGCCGATCTGAAGGGCCTGCTTGTACCTGAATTATCCTCCTTCCGTTACGGCATCGCCATCATGAGAAGGCTCGATGCCGATATCATTGACGGCATAATGGAAGGTCCCACCCTGGAATACTTCAATCTATACAATAATGTCAACGATGAGCTTACGGGGAAAATAACTGTCATCGAAAGTGAACTGCATGCCCTGGGAATTAACGCCAGGGGAATGCATCCCACAAAAAGCGACAGTGAAATCAACAGGGATTCTGCAGGGACACTGAGGACCGGATTCTCGCATAAAATGACGGGTACCCGTGCCGGTCTCGGCTGGATTGGGAAAACTGATCTTTTCATATCGGAGAAATACGGACCGAGGATACGGCTGGCTTCGATCCTGGTCGATGCGGATATAACACCGGGCCGTGAGCCCGTTTCTGAAAGCCGCTGCGGGGCCTGTGATCTCTGCGTGAAATCATGCCCGGCAGGCGCTGCAACAGGTACACCATGGAACACAACACTGGATCGCGATGTATTTTTCAATGCCTTCAAATGCCGGGAGCATTGCCGCTCCGTGTCCAGGAAAAACATCGACAAAGAAATAAGTCTCTGCGGTATTTGCGTTTCGGTATGCCCCGTGGGAAAACGGAATAAAACATAGCCTGGCAGGAGGGCCCGTATATGACAACGAGCGCTTTTCTTGACCCCCTTGACCTGCGCAGCGAAGACCCGTCAAAAGAAATAGTCGTTCTCAACAGGGACCTCCGCTACCGCGACACACATGGAACTATCTACACCATTCCCGCCGAATTCCGATGCGACCTTGCCTCGGTACCCTGGTGGCTCCGGTCCCTGGCGCCACCCTGGCACCAGTCTGCCCGGGCAGGCCTCCTCCATGACTGCGGATACCGGTGGTTCGAGGTATGGCGGTGCGGCAGGAAAAAAGTGGATTCCCTTTTTTCCGAAGCGCTGCGGTCCGACGGTGTAGGAAGGGTCAGGGCCGGCCTCATGATGATGTCCGTAAGGCTCTTCGGCAAAAAAGCCTGGAAAAAATGGAGAAACATGCCGGAAAACCGCAAGGGGGTAAAACCGGTGGATATCATCGCACCGTGATCCGGCGGATATAGTTCCGGGTTAACGCAAAAAAATGATATCCTATATCGCCTTTTCCCGCTCGCCCGTATCTTCAGCTGACGGCTGTTTCAGGATAAAAGAACCCTTTCCCAGAAACTGTCCTCCCCCGTTCCAGACTTCCACGGTATAGATACCGGCCCCTTCCAGGGCCAGATGCCGCGACCAGGTTCTGAAGCCCTGGCGCCGGCCCCCGCGGATATCCTTCAGGGTGACGGAAAAAAGTTTCTTCCCGTTGCGGTACCACACGTGGCTGATATCATCGCGGAGCCCCCGGGGAGCGAAGACCGAGGTGAAAAAGTATATCTCCCGGGGAGAATCGGCCGCGAGAACATCAAAAGGCTCCAGTGGATTGTTATCGGCGACTCCCGTGGCTGCCGTTGTACTCATGAGCCTCAGCGGTACGGGCGGGATAATGCTTCTGCCGGCAATAAGGGCAGCCAGGACCAGAACGATGCCGGCAGTAACCAGGCGTAGATTTTTTTTATCTTTTAGAACATGCATGTGGGGATATATAAAGATGAACATGGACAGCAGGGCGATTATCCCCGAGATTACCACATTCCAGAAACTTCTCATGGCAAAAACCACGGGAAGAACCACGTTGAGAACGGAGAAAAAAACAAGGGCATGGAAAATCGAGGCCCGCAGCGGAGACCTGCTGATCCATTTATCATACAGGTAATACCAGTTTATGATGATGGTCAGCCCCGCCAGGATTATGACATACAGTACATTGATCGACCGGATTGTCATGGATTCCAGATAAAAGGGAACAACGAATAGAAGCATGTCATTGAGGATAAAGAGAAGCAGAGCATCAGCCATACGGCCCCGCACTCCCGCCGATTCCCACTGCCGGTAAACCCTGAGGATGATGTAAAAAAAAGCCACAAGAACCAGGATAAAGACCACGGGGACATATTCAAATCCCCTTCTGAAAAGAAGTATGCACAACACCGCCGAGGTAAGGGCGAAGACAGGCTGTATCTTCATTATCCTCACCAGGCCCGGAGGCATGTCCCTGAATATCCTGTTGAGATATTGCCCCGCACCCCTGATCCCCGGGACAAAAGAATTCCGGGGCGGTATCCCTTCGGTAAAATATGTAACAGCTTTTTTAAACATCGATGGACCTTTTCAAACAATAACACTCCTGCAACGGCAATGCCGGCCGAAACGATTTCGATGGGTATATGAGGAGTATCCGATAAATTTTGCAATAAAAAAACTGCTTCCAGCAACAACCTATTTTTATTGACAAATATCATAAGGCGGGCATTTTGCCGTAGTAGGGGCGGGTTTCAAACCCGCCCCTACTACGGCGACACATTAACCGCCCCTACGGTAAAATCCATGTGCACCAAATATTCTACAAAGGAAAATCAATAAATACATGCATGACCGACCTTTACACCTTTCCCCTGAATCGCTCCTGGCGGAAATGGAGACGCGCCTGAGGGAACTGATCGATGGAAATTTCCCCTCTCCCCATGAAAAAAAATTCCGGACTCTCTATGATGAATTTCTTTCTTTATATGATCTTTTCCAGAAGGAAATTCTTATCCGTTCAGGACAAAAATCCGTCTGTTCCGCGGGGTGTTCCCGGTGCTGCCGGCACTGGGCCGAGGAAGTGTATTCTTTTGAAGCAGACAGAGCGGCGGAGTATATCCGGGAGAACATTCCCGGTGAGATCGATTCCATTCTCCACGTTCTCCATGAATCCCTGGCTGCCTATGAAAAAATATCGGGGCTGGTTGATGCAAAACCGGTGACGGACAACGATGGCAATGTTTCAGAAGATATGGACCCACTGGACCTTGTCCTGGCCTGTTTTTATCAGCTCGGCATCCCCTGCCCGCTGCTGGACAGCGCGGGCAGCTGCCGTATTTATCCCGTAAGACCCCTGGCATGCCGCATATATATCAACGTCAGGGATGCTGTCTTCTGTGAACCGGAACGCATCCATTCAGGCGAGGAAGCGACCTGCATAATAGACCCCGGCAAGGCCGTAGACAAACTCCTGGAACAACTGCACCGGCGATATGACAGCTCCCAGGGCCTGAGCGCGCTGCGCCCCCTGCTGGCCCGGTACCTGGGAAAATAAAAACCATCAACGGGCTCCAGCAGCTGCATGTTCGCCGACACCACATCGTTCCTTCACGCGCAGTGCCAGTTCCCTGCCCCGCTCACGAATCAGCTCCATATCTTCGGCTCCGGGGCTTCCCTTGAATTCCACGGAGGCGGAAAAGGCCCATTTCATTTTCAGCCGTTCCATGATCTCATCCAGTTCCTTCTGGGCGCCGCCGGACCATCCATAGGAACCGAAACGAAAAGCCTCCCTGCTCGCAACCCCCTTACGTCCCAACTCCTCCAGGACGGCCGCCATGGGAGGAAACATGTGGTACTCATAGGTGGGCATGCCCAGGGCTATTCCCGTGGACTGCCAGGCCGAGGCCAGTATGTACGATATATGATCACGGGGAACACGGAAAACGCTGAAGGGCACCTGCTCCGATTTGATGCCTTCCAGCAGGGATTCCAGGGCCCTTTCAGTATTGCCATACATGCTTCCCCAGATCACCGTGATCATGGGTTCAGCAGTCCCGCCGCCATATTCCGCATAGCGCCTGTACATATCCATGATACGTCCCGGATCCCTGCGCCACACGATGCCATGGGCCGGCGCTATAATGCGCACATCCAGGCCTTCCAGTTTTTCCATGGCCTTCAGTACGCTTCCGGAAAACCTCGCAACGATATTGGCATAGTACCGCAAAGTTTCATCACGGTAAAAATCCAGTTCCGCTTCCGTAAGTTCGTCATCGTAGGGGATATTCCCCTGCCCACCAAAGGAGCCGAAGGCGTCACAGGGGAAAAGCGTTCCCGTATCCTCCTCCCAGGTAGCCATGGTCTCGGGCCAATGCACGTTGGGTATCTCGATGAAATGCAGTTTCTTTCCGCTTCCCAGGTCGATCACATCACCGGTTTTGACTATCCTGACCGCTGCGTCGATATCATAGAAGGCCTTCACGAGAGCGGCGCCTTTTTCTGTTGTCACGATCTCAAAATCCTGGTGGATATCGCTGAAGGATTTAAGCCACCCCGTATGGTCCGGTTCGAGATGATTCAGCACCACGTAGCGTATATCCTTTACGGTTATGTTCATCTGCCGGAGCTGGTCAAAGAGCGTTTCAGGAACACCGTCCCAGTCGCATACGCCGTCGATGATGGCGCTCTCCCTGCCCGTCACCACGAAGGAGTTCAGGGTGACGCCATGAGGAAGGGGCCACATTCCTTCGAAAAGCATATTCTGATCCACATGGGCCGTTATCCTGTATATATTGTCCGTCACTATTGTTGTTTTCATGATCATCCTCGGATTACATTCATTGTAAGTATGTTGTCGATTTATGTACAATAGCAGACAGGAAGGTTACTGAAAATTGCATAGGTGTGATTTTTGCAGGGACAATGCAGGGGCGGCATGCCGCCCCAACAATATTCTATATTATCTTTTTAATCTTTTTTCCAGTGCATCGAGCTCGATTTTCAGTTCTTCTGGAAGCCTGTCGCCAAAGCTGGCATAATGCTCCCTGATAAGCCCCACTTCCCTGAGCCAGCCCTCCTTGTCCACGGAGAGAAGCTCCTTCATGTCGGCGTCGCTCACATCGGCAAGGCCTTCCCGGTCAATGGCATCCACGGGAGGCATATAGCCGATCTCAGTCTCTATAGCCCTGCCCGTACCGGCGCAGCGTTCAAATACCCACTCAAGGACGCGGCTGTTCTCGCCGTATCCCGGCCACAGCCATTTCCCGTCGGGAGTTTTACGGAACCAGTTGACATAGAATATTTTAGGCAGCTTATCCTCGGTGGAATTTTTCCCTATCTTGATCCAGTGTTTGAAATAATCCCCCATGTGATAACCGCAGAAAGGAAGCATGGCAAAGGGGTCACGACGGACCGTGCCGGCTTTGAGGTCCAGGGCCGCGGCCGTCACTTCGGAACCCACGATCGATCCCAGAAACACGCCGTGGTTCCAGTTGAAGGACTGGTGCACCAGGGGCACAGTGCTGGGACGTCTGCCGCCGAAAAGGAAAGCGCTGATGGGCACACCAGCCGGGTCTTCCCATGAAGCGTCGATTACGGGGCACTGTTTTGCCGGGGCCGTAAAGCGCGAGTTGGGATGGGCCGCCGGTTTTTCTGATTTTCCCGCCTCCCACTCATTGCCGGTCCAGTCGATAAGTTTTCCCGGTGCGTCATAGCCTATGCCTTCCCACCATACGTCTCCGTCCTCGGTCAGGGCCACGTTGGTATAGATGGTGTTTCGGTCAATGGATTTCATGGCGCTGGGATTGGACTGCATGGATGTTCCAGGCGCGACACCGAAAAATCCGGCCTCGGGGTTGATGGCATAGAGTCGTCCGTCTTTCCCGAATTTCATCCAGGCAATATCATCACCGACAGTTTCAACTTTCCATCCCGGGATGGTGGGAATGAGCATGGCCAGGTTGGTTTTGCCGCAGGCCGAGGGGAACGCGCCGGCGATATATTTTTTCTCGCCCTTCGGGTTGGTGATTCCCAGGATAAGCATGTGTTCAGCCAGCCATCCCTCGTCGCGGGCCATGGCCGAGGCGATCCGCAGTGCCAGGCATTTTTTCCCCAGGAGGGCGTTTCCGCCGTATCCCGATCCGTAAGACCAGATGGTCCGCTCTTCGGGAAAATGCGATATATATTTTTTATCCAGGGGCGCGCAGGGCCATTGGCCGTTGTCTTTCTCGCCATCGGCCAGGGGTTTTCCCACGGAGTGCATGCAGGGTATGAATTCACCGTTCTCTCCCAAAACCTCCAGTACTTTGGTCCCCACGCGGGTCATGGTATGCATGTTGGTGACAACATAGGGCGAATCGGTAATTTCGATGCCGATTTTCGATATGGGAGAACCAACAGGGCCCATGCTGAAGGGGATGACATACATGGTCCTTCCCTTCATGCAGCCTTTATAGAGGCCCCTCATGGTTTTCTTCAGCTCTTCGGGATCGATCCAGTTGTTGCTGGGACCGGCAGCGTCTTTTGATTTGGCCGCTATATATGTCCTGTTTTCCACACGCGCAACGTCGGAAACATCGGACCTGAACAGATGGCAGTTAGGAAGCTTTTCTTTATTAAGTTCAACGGCAAGCCCCTCAGCCACCATTTCGCCGAAAAGGCGGTCATATTCTTCCTTTGATCCATCACACCAACAGATTTGGTCCGGTGTCGTCATGGCGGCCATTTCCTCGACCCATTTTAAAAGCTTTTGATTTTTAACCATGGTTATTCTCCTCTCTATGATATTATGCTGCTGTTTCTTTCTATTATTGATCAGACTATTTTTACCCCGTGCGCAACCCGCAAAAGGCCCAGACTTCCATAAAGAACCCTGTGGAGCCCCATCCTTTTGCAATTTTCCGGATTTAATATTTCAGGCTGTTTCTGACGAACAGAGCAAATCTGAAGCGGATCTCATTGAACTGCCCGGGCTATGAAAAGATCTGCCGAAGGAAGCGATGTATCCCTTCAGGATCAGGGTTTACACACTGTCTGCCAAATTATTCAAAGTGATAAAAAAAGGCAACCGTCATTTTATAAATACCGTAAAAAATTGTCATTATTATTCAGACCGTCCAGTTTATAATAGTCTATCAAAAATATGATTCAACACTGACCTGTTTTTTCAGGTAAAACAGAATATTATTCCATCCGCTATGCGATTACCGCCCGGAATGAGAAAATTTATTTGACATTGCCGTATTTTAAAAATATTAATTTGTGATCCCGCAATCCATTTAGTTGATTGACAACCGATTACTCCCGCTGAAAGGAATTGACGGCGGGCATATTCCAGGTGAAGGACAAAAAACATGAAAATGCTATCGAACCTGTTTCTGACCCCATATGAGTCATCGGATTTTATTATTCAGAAAAAAACAGGGGCCTTGATGTTCTTTTGCCTTTCGACAATTTTTCTCATGCTCATGATTTTCAGTGCCTTTGCTGTTTTTCTGCCCGGCATGGTTGTCCAGGCTGGAATCGCCATCTGGGCTGTTCTGATCTCCAGCGTAATCACTCTGCTGATACTCAGGTCGGGCAAATATAACCTGGCCGCCAATTTTCTCATGGCCTTCATGGCCCTGGCCGTCAGCGCAGGTTTGCTGGTAAAAGTGGGACGGGATGCTTATGCAGGCTATTCGACCTACATTTATTTCATGGTGGCGATTCTCGTGGCCTCAATCCTTTTCTGCAAGCGATCCTTTGTTTTTCTGATCTTCATCCTTTTCCTTTCTTCGGACCTCATTTTTTTCCTGCTTGTCAGGACCCGGCTTGAAGGACTTCATCTCCACGCTGCCAAGCTGGGCGTCGTTGATTCCTCTTTTTCAATTATCTTCACCTTTGCCGTGGGTCATTTCATGATAAAGATGAACAAGCAGTCCCTTGATAATATAAAAGAGCAGGCCGGGCAGATACAGGAGAGTTACCTGAAAGTCCAGGACCTGATGTCATCCATTGCCCAGGTATCGGGCCGGCTGACCGATGCCTCGCGATCCATGACGGCAACTTCTTCAGAATTCTCTGAAAATACGCAAAACCAGGCGGCCACTACAGAAGAAATCATGGCCTCCATCGAGGAGGTATCGGCCGGGGTCGATACCGTCGCGGAAAACGCCGGAGGCCAGTACAGCAGAATGGAAGCACTGCTTCTCAAGATCAGGGAGCAGACCGAGGCCATGGCCGACATGGCAGCGGCCATCATGAAGGCCCTGGGATCGACCACGGAAATCGTTGACCAGGCAAACAGGGGCGAACACTCGATGAAGACCATGAGCGGCAGTATGGGCAAGATAATCGGCAGTTCGGCGGAAATGGAAAACATCGTGGGCATGATCAATGACATCTCCGACCAGATAAACCTGCTCTCCCTGAACGCTGCAATTGAGGCAGCCAGAGCAGGTGATGCAGGTCGGGGATTTGCCGTTGTGGCCGACCAGATTTCGCGCCTGGCTGACCAGACTTCATCGAGCATCAATCAGGTAGCCGCCCATATCAAAAATACAAACGATGAAATAAACCGGGGCGAACAGGCCGTGGAAGAAACAGTCGCCGTCATTAGTAAAATCATTGACGGCATCACCGCCATCAACGGAATCATCAACAGCGTCTCGGACAAGATGAAGTACCAGCAGGAAATCAATGATATGGTCAACAGCGAAGCGGAAAGGGTCATCCAGTCATCGGAGGAGATGAGAATTTCGACCGAGGAGCAGAAGGCCGCCGTTACGGAAATAACCCGCGCCCTGTCGGGAATCAACGAGGCGACCCAGGCCAACTCAGCAGGAGCCGGACAGATGCACCAGCAATCGGACCTTGTCAGGGAACTGGCCGAAACGCTGGGCGGCAAGCTTACCGGTGCCTGACCCATAATGCCCTGCCTCGCACACTCGCCTGCCACAGGTAATCACACCGGTGGCACTATACAACTTTCCGTATCTCCTGCACGTTGATATTGACAGCGCCGTGGTCCTCTTCAACACGGCCCCGAATGATCCAGGGTACATCTTCTTCCAGTTGATGGGAAAAACGGCGGTAGGCTTCAGGGAAAAAAACCGTTTCATACATGGCCGTTTCGTCCTCGAAGCTGACGAACTCCATGGGATTTCCCGACGAGGTAAGTATAGCCTTTCTTGTCACGGGCCATCCCGCCACGGTAATGATTTCCCCGATATGCAGCGCTATATCACGGGCAGGAATTTTCCGGTACGAGGCCATCTTTTCCTGCCAGAAAAAAAGCGGGTGACGGTCACAGAGAAAGCCCATGACGCGGTATTCCTGCCGCAACCGTTCATGAAGCGGTTTTTCCCTCACGCGGGGAAGCTCCTGGACGGGGCTCTCGAAAAGCGAGGCGCCTGCCTCCCCGGCGCCTTCGCCGCGGTTTATCAGGATATGCCACAGCTGCGCGGCCCTTCCCAGGCCCGGGGCCACACTGTCAAGAGCGCCGGAGGCAACCAGTATCTCGTAATCGGCGGGTGTGATATGGACACGCCGGTCCAGGTCTCCCAGGCTCCTGTAGGGCCCGCCCCGGCCACGCTCCTCAACCAGGGCCTTTACCGTGGCATGCCTCAGTCCTGCCACGGCTACGAAGCCTGCCCGTACTCTCTTTCCCTTCCCCCTGAACCCGTAACCGCTTTCATTGACATCAAGGGGATCGATGGTCATACCCAGGCGGCGGGCCTCGCTGATATAGCCCGGCAGGGTATAGTAGCCGCCTCCGTTGGATATGACCGCGGCCATGAACTCGGCAGGATAATGGGCCTTGAGCCAGGCCGACTGGAACGATACCATGGCGTATGACGCCGAATGGGGCTTACAGAAGGAATAGCCGTCAAAGGATTCTATCATGGCCCATATGGCTGCGCAGGTAGCATCATCTACACCGTTTCGCGAGGCCCCGGAAAAAAACCGCTCACGGTATTCCCGCAGCTTCACCTCACGGTTTCTTTTTGTCAGGATTTTTCTCAGGCCGTCACCCTCGGCTGGCGTGAAACCGGCCAGGGCCACGGCAACCTTCGACACGTCCTCCTGGTAACACATGATGCCGTAGGTTTCCGCCAGGATATGATCAAGACGAGGGTGCAGTGATTTCCAGGGCTTGCCCCCGAGACGCTCCACGTATTCCGTGATAAAGCGGTTCGCCGCGGGCCGTATTATGGAGGAATGAATCACCAGGTGTTCAAAATCGCCCCTGCCCGTCTTCTTCTGAAGCTGGCGCATGGCCGGCGACTCAACGTAAAATACGCCCATGGTGTCGCCGCGGGCGAGCATATCGCGGGTTTTTCCATCACTGACGGGGTCCCAGGTCCGCTCATCGACATGCACGCCGTTCTCCTTCAGGTTGGCCAGGGCGTCCCTGATGACGGCCAGGGAACGATTTCCCAGGAGATCGATCTTCACCAGGCCCGCCGCCTCGGCCCCGTCCTTGTCCCAGGTTATGACCGGTACGTTTTTCGCGGCCCGCTCCACGGGCACGTAACCCCTGATAAACTCCGGCGTCATGACCAGGCCTCCCACGTGAACGCTGAGATGACGCGGGAACCCCCTGATCCGGAAGGCCGTGTCCAGTATGCTCTGCCACAGTGAATCAATATGCGCCGCCGTACCTGCCTGTCTTTCCCGGAACAGCTGCCGTTCAAAGGCCGTTATTTCGTCATCGGGAAGACCGTGAGCCCGGGCCACATCACGCAGGGCCGAGGCCTCGCGGAAATGAATGTGGGTCGATACCATGGCGCAGCGGTCACTGCCGAATTCGTTCATCACGTCGCCGATGATGGCATCACGCTCGTCCCAGGCGAAATCAACATCGATATCGGGCGGGTCCAGGCGCTCGGGATTGAGAAAACGCTCAAAATAGAGATTATGCCTGACAGGATCCACGTTGGTTATGCCCAGGCAGTACGACACGATGCTGGCAGCGGCGCTTCCCCGGCCGCAGGTCCGTGATGTTTTTTTCACGATATCGGCCACGATGAGAAAATATGACGCAAATCCCTTTTCCCCGATTATCGACAGTTCATAATCGACACGCTCCATGACCGATTCGGATAGTTCGCCGTAACGGACCTCGGCCCCTTCCAGGGTCCGCGAGCGGAGCAGTGAAGCGGCGCTGTTCCGCTCGCCGCCGTAGACGGGAAATATGAAGCCGTCAAAGATGCGCGCAAAGCGGCAGCGCCCGGCTATGGTGGCCGTATTGGTCAGGGCCCCGGGGCAATCGGAAAATATATGCCGGGCCTCGCGCAGTGAAAACAGCAGGGAATCGGCGGGCGCGCAATCCCCTCCGCGCAGGTTGTCCACGGTGTCACGGGCCGCTATGGCCCGCAGGACCCGGTGAACATCATAGTCGCCCTTTTCCAGCAGGGTCACCTCGCCCACGGCAGCCGGGGGGACCCGGAGCCTGGCTGCATGGGCCAGGATCTTCCGCGAAAAGGGGGTCACCATGGCATAAAGCTCATCCACGCGTCCCGCCAGTTCCTCCAGGAGTCCGGGAGAATCGGTGAGGATGATATTTCCCGCCGAGGCGGCCGGGAGCAGCGGCGCCAGGCCCCTATCCTCCCCCGTCATTACCGATGAAATGAGACCGGTCAATGCTGAAAATCCCATTTTGTTTTTCACCAGCACCAGGGCCCTTTCATCGTTCTTCCGTACCTCGGCGCCGACAATGGGCCGTATGCCCCGTTCCCGGCACGCCTCGAGGAAATCATGGACGCCGTAGAGATTATTGATATCCGTAAGGGCCATGGCGCCGTATCCCAGGTCAGCGGCACGGGCCACAAGTTCGCCGATAGTACGCGTCCCGTAGAGCAGGGAATAACAGGAACGGACCTGGAGATGAACAAATTCACCGCTCATCACGGTCCTCTCTCATGGTGATGCCAACGCGCAGGGATTTTTCCCCGTACCTGCCCCGGACGGCATCCATGGCCTTCTGCAGGGCTTCGGCCCGTGCCGCGTCGGGAGGAACGAAAAGATCAAGCTGGATACATCCCGTCAGGAGCCCCGCGAGGGACAGGGAAAGCTTCCTGATCCGCACGCGCCGCCGCAGGGACTTCAGGAGCAGGGACCGGGCCGCGTCGAATATCTCCCGGTCCGTGACAGTATGCCGAAGCAGACGCATTGAGGCCCCCTCCCTCTTCCCGTCGGTGTACATCAGGCCGATCTCCACGGACCGGGCCGCCATGTTGTTCTGCCGGAGCCGCATCCCCGCCTCCTCGGCAAGGGAATAATAATATGCCGTCAACTCACCCGCGTCCATGATATCGCGATCCAGTATTCTCTCGACCCTGATGCGGCCGCCATGGGACGACGCCCCTGCCACGGGCGTGAAATCGATCCCCCGGGCCGAGTCGCGAAGCTTGATACCCTTTCCGCCCAGGGCGGCCGTGATGTTCCCGTCGGAAAGATCGGCCAGATCCCCGATTTCCCTGACCCCCAGAAGGTCCATGCGCTCACCCAGCTTTTTCCCGATGCCCGGGAGAAGGCCGATATCCTGGCGGCCCATGAAACTCCGCTCGTCGCCGGGAAGCACGTAGACGAAACCGTCGGGCTTGACCACACGCGTGGCCACCTTGGAAACCAGGCGGTTCACGGCCAGGCCCGTAACGGGCTGCACGCCCATGCGCTGCCATATCTCGCGCTTGATGCGGGCCGCCAGGTCCACGGAATTGCCGAAGAGGCGGCGCATGCCCGTTATATCGGCGAAGAGATGCCCCCCGGAAACCTGTTCCACCAGGGGCGAGTAACGCGAGGTCAGGGCGAAGAGCTCCCTTTCGGCGCTGGCACAGCGGTCATAGCGCGGCGCGATAACGGGAATACGGCCCATGCGCCGCCGCACCAGGTCCACGGACATGCCCCGGCGGATTCCCTCCCGAAAGGCCTTTTCGGAGACATCGAAAACCACGGTGCGTCCCTCACCGGGGGGAGCGATAATGAAGGGCTCCCCCCGCAGGGACGGGCTGCACAGCTCTTCGATCGACGCCATGAAATTGGCTATATTGAGGTGTAGCACCTGGCGTTCCATGATATCCCTTCCTTTTTTCCGCTGAGACGGGCGCGGCCGAACCTGCCGCGCCGCGATGCACGCGGTCCTACCGCACGGCAATACCCTGGCGTGCCAGGAGGGACGTGAGCATCTGCGCATTGGCCGGGGCCTGGCCCCGCCGGTGATTGTTGAAGTAGACACGGACCTGCCGGGCCCCGTTCATCATGACCATGATACGGTCAATCCAGGCCGACAATTCCTCGTCATTGTAAAGATAATCAAAGCGGGCCGCAGCGTCGGAACCCCACCAGTTCTTTTCGTTTCTCCCGTGAAAGCGGATATAGGCCAGGTCCGAGGTGACGATATCAACGGGCGGCGGAAGGCCCCGAAGGCGCGGCGTATCCACGGAACAGAAGGCCACACGGCGTTCCTGCAGGGCGGTGATGACCCTTTTGCTCACCCATTCCGTGTTGCGGAATTCCACGGCCAGGGGAAGCTCGCGCATCTCCTCCAGGAGGGCGTTCAGATACCGGCGGTTCTCGGGCGTATAGTGAAAGCTGAAGGGAAACTGCAGGAGCACCGCCGCCAGTTTTTCATCCTCCTGGAGGGGGTCCAGGGCGCCGCGGTACTGCTTCACGGCATCCCTCCATGAATGGGCGTCGATACGGTGCGTAAGGGACTCATGGGCCTTTATGGAAAAATCCACGCGGCCTTCACTGCGGCGCAGTATGGCGGCGAGCTGTTTTTTTTCGGGCATGCGGTAATAGCTGAAATTCAGCTCCAGCGTGGAAAAATGCCCGCTGTAGTAAGAAAGAAATTCATCCCTGCCCACATGGGCGGGATAAAAAGTGCCCCGCCAGTCGAGGTAATCGTAACCCGATGTTCCTATCCGCACTTCCGCCATGGACTTTTCCGTGATTCCCTTTCACTCTGTTCTTCATTCCGTTATGAAGACAATATACTATACGCATGTTATGTAGTCAAGAAAAAAAGCGGGCCTCCCTTGACTCTTTATTGACAATTCAGTATTTTCATAGGATTTATCCCATATCGTCGTTTCAATGCACGAAGCGGCAAAAACGGCGGTGATACCTGTCTCAAAAATATTTTCTCGGGAGCACGGGACCCATGACCAGCGGAAAGAAAGCACCTCGCATCCCGGCCGTCACTCTTTCATGGGTCCTGGCCGTTTCCCTGCTTCTGTCCTCCTGCAATTACCGGCTGTGGCAGTATCCCTTCAGTTCGCCGCCTCCCTTTAATATGTCCCTTTTAGCCGAAGGTATATCGTCATCGGAGATAAACCTGTCCTGGACCATGCCCGTGGAGGAACCCGGCACAAAGGTCTTTCGGATATACCGCGACACTATCCTCATTGCATCAACGGCCTCGCATTTTTATACCGACACGGGACTTGCGGCGGAAAGCATGCATGAGTATTATGTCATAGCCTCGGACGGAACAGCGGAGCTCCTGCGCACCGTCACCGCGGCAGCCGCCACCTATCCGGCGGGAAGAACTTTTTACATCGATCCCTCTTATGGCGGTCCTCTCTATGAAGGCACGGCCGCCAATCCCTGGCATACGCTCCAGGAGGTGATCGAGGCCGGTTTCATCGAAATGAAGGCCTACGCAACACCCTATGAAGAAGGGGGCGATAGTATCACGGTCAACCCCGGCGCTCATGTCCGGGGAGGCGACACCCTCATTCTCCGCAGCGGCTACCATGGCGAGATTTATCTCCGCAGCGCCTGCAACGAGCGCTTCATCACTATAAGGGCCCAGGCAGGGCACACACCGACGGTTTCCCGGGTCACCTTTCTCGCCGCCTCACGGTGGCGCATGGACGGAATAACCGTCACGCAGGAGGCCGCTCCGGTCTACGAACGATCGACCCTGGTGAGCGTCGTCTCGGGCAACTGGCACGGGCCCACGGACCGGATCATCGTTGAAAACTGCGACTTATATTCCATAAACGACGCGTCCTCCTGGTCGGCAGAACAGTGGGACACCCTGTCGTGCAACGGCATCAGCTGTACCGGCGAGGAATCACGGTTCCTGAATAACACGCTGAGGAACTGCAACTTCGCCATTTCCATTGACGGAAAACGGAACCTCGTCCGGGGCAACCAGGTGATAAATTTCGCCGGCGACGGCATGCGCGGCAACGGCCACGACCTGGTCTTTGAATACAACACGGTAAAAAACTGCTACGCGGTAAACCTGAATCACGACGACGGTTTCCAGTCATTTTCGGTGAACGGCGCCCCTCCCTGGGAGCGCGTTATACTGCGGGGAAATATCATCATCAACCGCGACAACCCGGCACAGCCTCTGCAGGGGAGCCTGCAGGGAATCGGCTGCTTCGACGGATTCTACATAGACTGGATAATCGAGAACAACGTGGTGATAGTGGACCACTGGCACGGCATATCACTCTACGGCGCCCTCAACTGCCGCGTCATGAACAACACCGTGGTAAATCCCTATTCCGACCGCAACACCTGGATACTGATCAACCCTCACAAGGACGGCAGGCCCAGCGCCGACTGCCTGGTGCGCAATAATATCGCCGAGAACATCATCATCACCACGGGAGCCTCGGAGGATCACAATTATATCCTGGGCCGCAACTGGAGTCTCTTCACAAACGCGGCCGCATATGATTTCAGCCTTGCTTCCGGCGCCGTGAGCCTTATCGATACGGGATCGCCGGATCTTGCGCCGTTGTATGATATTGATGAATCGGCCCGGCCTGCGGGAAGCGGCTTCGACATCGGAGCCTGGGAGCGGTGATACAAACCCGGAGCTTTTAAAACAACTGAAAGGCTCTTGCATCAATAATCTTGTGGCGTCTGTGAAAGCAGTATCTTCGTAAGAAAAGAATGGGGCACTATCTTCCCCAGCTTGGCCGCCCACTTGGTGCCCGGCGGAAAAATGTTTTCACGCATTTCCTTCCTCAAGCCCTTCAGTACATATTCTGCCGCTTTTTCTTCACTGATTTCATTAGGAGCAGGTATACCATCATTGCGCACCGCCTCGGTATCGACAAATCCGGGGTGGATGGTCTGTATAATAATGTGCCGGTAGCCGAAATGCTTCAGTTCCATTCTCGCGGTTTCCAGAAATATCCGTGCCGCTGCCTTAGCCGCGGTGTAGTCTCCCTGCATGGGGATGCCGAACCATGTGGCCTGGGAATTCATGTGGGCAATCATGCATCGATTTTTCTGTTTTTTCATCTGTTCCATGAGGGGTCTGTAAAAATTCAGCATGGTGTAGTAATTTGCTTCAAGACAGAATTTAATAGTTTTCACCGGAGTGGTGAGCGTGTTTGACGGTGGACCAATACCGATGTTGAGTATGGCAATATCAATGACACCGTATTGTTTGACAATTTCCGAAATCACCTTATCAGCATGTTCCGGCGATGTTGCATCTCCGGCGAAATAGAGGCATTTGCTTCCCGCTGCTTCTATCAGCGCCGCGGTCTCCCGGAGAAGGTTTTCACGTCGGGCGGTGATAATTATACGATTGTTATATTTTGCCAGTGCAAGAGCCGTTGCGCGTCCGATTCCCGATGAACCGCCGGTAATCAGTATCACCTTATTACTATATTCCATAATTACCCTCACTATGCATTTTCCTTTATCATACGGAACAGCCTGGACCTGGCAACAAGAAAATGGGGGCGATGTGCCCCCATTTTCTGATATATGACGATATCTATGTTATTGTCGTAAAAAAAGAATGCTCATCATCTCATGGAACGGAAATCACATTCACCTGATTGCCGAAGTTGGAGTAAGGCTCATATAGCATACCCACTTCCGTGACAATGAGTTCATCTTCAGCCATCCAGCCGCCGTTGCCGAAATGGACCGAAGAAGGGCTCTGCAGTTTTCCGCCGCCCGCTTTGGCAACAACACCGGTTTCTTCATCAATAACAAGGACTGATCCCGCGAAAAAACTCGCCACGGCCAGAGTCGGCCTGCCATTATAGATGACGGCGTCAAGATCATCAAAAAGTCCCGTGGCCGAGTATACTGTTTCCACGACACCTGCCGTGCCGTCACTGTTGATAGCCGCTTTTTTGACCTGGGCCGGCTTGCCCGAATTGATATTAAAATCCGTGCAGTATAAAACATCATTACGGATACACATGCCATTGGGGGAATTGATACCGTCCTGGGCTGACAGCCAGGTCTCCTGGGTCGTCACGGGAATGGCGTCTTCGGAAACCGTCACCTTCACGATCTTACCCTGGGGCAGAAAGGTCTCGTCGGCCACGTAAAGGTTCCCCTTTGAGTCGGCTGCCATGCCATTGGGAAGAAGCAGTCCCTCAAAATGATGAACCACGGAAAACACCAGTTTGTCAGGCCCGCCAGCCCTGAGGTCGGCCCTGAGGATCACCTTTTCCATGGATATGTCGGTGAGAATAACCAGTTTCTCCAGAATGTTCTTCGCCTGCAGAAGGTCAGCCAGGTCAAGTGGAGGCACCGCCTCATAATTTTTACCGCAGATGACATAGAGCCATGGTCCCACCTGGGCAAGCCCGGCATACATTGAAGAATAATCCGCCGGCATGAGCATGACAGCCCCGTCCTGCGTGATTTCAGCCACATTGGCGCCGGTCACGAATATCCTGCCCGTGTCGGTAAAAAGAACGTTCTCCGCGTTGCCCATTTTCATGGGAAATTCCGGCCCGGTATCGGTGCCGCTGTCCGCAGTATCGCCGACCTGCCCCGTTCTGTCCGATGCCGACAGCGCGTTGCCCGACGTCGTACTCATGTCACAGGCGCTGAAAAGTACGAGCACCGCTATGAGTATTAAAAAATATCGTATCTTAATCACTGTATATGATCCTCCCGATCTTTTAACACGTTCTTTTTCTTCTCATTTTTCTTGTCATCATTATGAGTCCCAGAGGGAAAAGCATGAACACGGCAAAGCTGGTCATCTCCGCCGTCATGTTCCGGCCCGACCTGCCGGAGACAGCAGCGTCAGCCGAAGTGCCGCAACCTATGGAACCGCCGGACATAAGGTACTTGTCCATATCTTTTGTTTCTCCGACCCATTCCCAGGTATCGTTCTCATCATTTTTATTCGCCGTTGAAAAATCTATCCGGGCCTCATGCCTGTCATCTATGACAATGGTATTCGTTGATGGCTGCATGAAGGGCAGAAGGTGTGGGAAATCCGACGCTGAAATACTGACTCGCACGCGATGTCCCTTTTTGAAAACATTACAGGTGGGCCATAATTCGATGCAGTACTGATACAGGTCTCCTTCGTTTATGAGTAACGGATTCTTATCGGGCCTGTCATAGAAGGGATCAAAGGGCACATAATCGGGATCAAGGGCGTGTTCCGCCGTTTCTTCGCCGTTTTCATCGACATATGTTCCAACGAGTCCTGTAGGATCATACTGACGGTGCGATGCCGCAAGCCAGCCGGAACTCACATTGCGGGCATGGCCGTCGGGGAATACATCGGTGAGTTCCGATACCCACTGCACATCCCTGCTCTTCATGACATCGATAAGAAGATTGCTTTCAACACCGAACTTCTTCTTGAGTACTGCAGCCGTAAATTCCACACCGGCCTGCTCAAGCTCAGTGCCGAATTCGGTGCTGGCCCAGAATTTCAGTGTCACGGGACCCACTATCTCCATGTCTGCGGAAAGAGGCTCCGTGGTAAAGGTGAGGCACTTCTTCTCATCGGTGCGCTCATCGTCGTACCACTGCTTTTCGTCAATGTTGTTATTCAGATAAAACTTGTACATGTCTGAAACCATGGCGTTGGAACCGGCACCCCAGCGCACGGCAGACCGGGAATTGGCGCCGTTCAGATTCATGTTAGGATCGAATACTATGGGTTTATGCACAAGAACGGGATTCTCTCCCGAGACATTCTTCGCCGTGCTCAGACTGAAATTGTTGTCGGCGAACTCGCCGTCTTCATCTTCGGTATACCAGTCGCCGGAAATGGCCGACGGGGCATATTTTGTGAGATATAAAGCCTTTGTTGACACGCGGCTTGCCGGCAGGGGCCAGGATTTTTCAGCGCGCCATTTGTTCTCTCCCATGACATAGAGTATGACAGGAAACTCTTCCATAAATGGGTCATCTTTACCCTTGATCTTCCAGTCAAACCAGCGTCCCGGAAGGGCGCCGCTGAAAGTGGAATTGATGCCCATGGCTGCCGATCCCGACATGTGATAGTATTCACCGATAAGCATTTTCTTGTCCGAGGTGGAATGTTTTGAAAATCCATACTGATAATTATTCAGTGTGCCCCGCGTGAAAATATCGAACCATCCGCCCACGGTGAAAACCGGCAGCTTGCTTGAAATGGTGTAGTTATCACCCTCGGTGAAACCCCATCCGCCCGCGGGTTTCTGAGGCCAGTATATCATGGGTGATTTGGCATCATAGAAATAACCGTCCTTCATGTGATCTATGTCCATGATCATTCCCACTGTTTCAGGGACATAGTTCCAGTGATCCATCCATACGTCAGCGGCCTCCTTAATTAATTCCGGTGTAAGTTCCCCGTTTACACCCAGGAGAATCGTGGGCGGCAGGATGCTGAGCATATCCACCATGCCGAGCCACATGGGAATGAAGGCCAGGTCCAGGTTCCCGCCGTGGGCCACGATGTCGCGGTAGGCGTCGGACATGGGAACGATGGGGAAAATAGCCTTCAGATGTTTCGGCTCCCCTGTTTTTGGATCAAGATCCACAAGGCCGGCCGTGAGAACCTGGATGATGGCCAGGTAGGACATGCCGAACATGCCCACGGTTCCGTCAGACCATGTTCTGGCCGGTATATATCTGTCCACGACATACCTGATATCGTACTGCTCCACCAGGTCAAAGGAAGCCCATTCACCCGATGAAGTCCCGGTTCCCCGGATATCCACGGCCATGACATTATATCCCCGTGACACCAGACCGATCCCGGTTAACACGCAGATCTCCCGGCGATAGGGTGCGGCGATAAGGATGGTGGGAAGTTTTTTGTCGCCTGCCGGGCGTATGATGGTGGCCCAGAGGTCGCAGTCCCCGCTGCTCTTGGGATTCTCGCTCTGGGGCACCGTAATCCGCACATTCAGGGCGATACGCGCATCTTCAGCACCCGCTTCCGTCAGCGCTTCGCTTATCTGCTTCGCCGCTGCACTATCAAGCTGCCCTGAACAGCCATCGCAGGAATCATCGCTTATTAAATTGTATTCATTATTAATATCATTACTGTTCAATTCAACCCCGTCACCGGAGCAGCCGAGACCAACGAGGGCCATAAACAGCATTAATAAAACTGTCGCTTTCAGACCTTTAATCATATCCCCTCCTCACAACCCATATTGAAATTATAGTATAATAAAATAGCGTGGTAAAAAATCAAACATTTTTTAACCGTCTGGACGGTTTTCCGTGTACTTAAAAAAATATTCCCTTTTGAGGAATATGTCATATATATGCCATTAATAGTCCCCATGTCGTTCGGCCTTGCAAACCCGAACTAAAAAACTGTCATTTTAAAAATTTTATACTTGTTTTATCAACGTGAATGAAGGGAAAAGACGGCAATGAAGAGTTTTTTATAATTCACCAGCTGCAAATTTGCTTTTCCGAAATTCCGTGGGAGTCATTCCAGTCACCTGTTTGAATACTGTATTGAAGGTAGTTTTTGAATTGAAACCTGAGTTGAAAGCGATGTTAAGTATATTGACATCGCGGTATTGCGGATCGATAAGCATCTTCCGGGCCTCATCGACCCTGTAGGTGTTAATGAACATGTAAAAATTCTGATTCAGTCCCGTATTTATGATAATAGAGAGATGATGATGGGGAATTTTTACCAGGTCGGCCAGGTCCCGCAGGGTCAGCGAATCTCTGAGATAGGGCTTATGCAGTTTCATGAATTGCATCAGTTCTTCCATATAGTGCAGCCTGATATCGTCATCGAGTCGGAGTTTCTCATACTTCGGGGCTCTGTCCCCCGTATCGGGCAAATCATCGTTATCCCCGCTGGAGAATATTTCGGGATAGCGGATGGTTAAAAAGGTGGATATATATATAGTCGCCAGGTAAACGCATAAAATAATCAGGACATGACCGCTATTTATATAATTGACCCGAAGATCTTTAATACGAAAAAGCAGGATTATCAATAAAACCACGAATACGGAAGCGCCCGCCAGGAAAAAGGACAGCCAGATAAGCCTGATTTTTTCCACATCGGAAAAATAATACTTCAACCGCTGTTTATACCGCCGCACGATAAAAATTGAACGATAAATGTACACCAGTATTATAACAAGAAACAGTTTAACCAGGTTGGGATATGAAAGGATTGATGTATTTTCCTGAAAGGGACGTAAGTCCATGGTGCCGTCCCATTCAATGACCCGGTGGCGGATTATCATGTATATAATAAAAATCGAGAAGGGTAAAAAATGAAACGTATACCGGGATATCTGTTTTCCCATACTGCCGGTAATGGACAGCGTGTACAGATACATGAGCGGCCCATAGAGAAGATAAAAAGAGATATTCACATATACCAGATAATAAAAGGCCGTATGGTTACCGGTAATTTTGAAATAATTCATGGACATGCCGAGAGAAATGGCAAAAAAAAGCATGGCCAGAATTTTATTTGAAAGCAGATTTTTTTTTCTGAACAGGAGAACCATACCCAGAAATATTCCCTGGGACACGGCGATGATGATCATAATTGTAATAATTTCCGACACGGCAGTTCTTCCAGTTGCTGCATCCGCCCAGCGCGGGGCAGGCATGTATGCCCGACTCATGGACAGGCATAACGAGTTCCCCCTATGCGTCATGGAATAAAAAGGGAAACCCAGAGCAGAAAAGACTGAATCAGTGAGCAATTTTTGTCAAGACATATCCGTTTTAAAGCCGTGGTGGCTTCATTTCACCCCGATCAATGGTTTTAAAGAAACGACTCCAGGAGTACGTCCCCGTGAGCTCAATGGCTCCTTTGGGACATATGGCCCGGCAATCGCCGCAGGCGATGCACTGGCCCAGGCCCGGATCGCCGCCCAGTACGCCGTCATGGGGCCGCATATGGGCTTTTTTATCGGCGATGTAGATGGAATCGGCCGGGCATGCCTCGGAACAGATGCCGCAGCCCGTGCATTTTCTTTCATCGATAGTGATTGCCCCCCACGATGTCTGTTTCAGGTTTTTATAATCGGGCATGAATATTTTTTCAAAAAATCCCATGTTTGCCATATCTGTCTCCTTAATATACAACCTGTTTTTTCCCATCCTCATACCAGTCCACGGCATGAGTCTCGCGGGGCACCATTCCATCGGGGTTCCCCCGGGGCCATCCCACGGCAATACTGGTGACAAATTTATAGGGATATGATATTCCAAGTCTTCTCCTCCATGTGGGGCTGTACTTGAAGGCCGGTTTTGAAAAACTTATCCAGCAGGTTCCCAGCCCCATGCTATGGGCCGCGAGGACGATATTCTGGCCGGCAATGCCGCAGTCCAGATCAGGATTGCCCACACCGCGTACATCCTTGAAGATGAGGATCACCGTGGGAGCGCCGTGAAAAAGTCCCAGTCTTTCACGGGCGATGAGATCAACGGCGCCGAAGGGAACGGGATGCAGTTCAAAACGGTTAAAACGAATCATCAGCTTGGTCAGAGGACGCAGCCAGTAGAATCCCGGTCTGCGGTAATCGATCATGGCTCTGAATATTTTAAGATACCAGGACACCGTTTCCGTCATTTCCCGGATCACTTCCTGGTCGCGGATCACTATGAACTTCCATGGCTGTGCATTGCCCGCCGAAGGTGCGAATCGTGCCGCCTCGAGAAGCCGTTTAATCATGAATTCAGGTACCTGTTCTTTTTTATAGAGACGCACGCTTCGCCGGTTCAGGATCACTTCCTCGGTTTCCGTATATTTTTTTTTCAGTTTTTCCACGCTTTCTCCACGGATATTTTTCATATAAAAACTCCACTCTCATTTTTTCAGGGGCTTCAGCAATCCCTTCTTTTTGATATTGCTGCCCAGGACAAGCCGGTCTTCGGGCTGTACCTTTCCCAGCAATAATTTGGACAAGAGCCGCGACATGCCCATGATGCTGAGACTGGGCGGAGCTCCTGGAGAAACAGGAAAAAGGCTGGCATCGCATACGTAGAGGTTTTCGAATTCACTCTTGAAATCTCTCTGCACATACTTACCGATTTCAATTGTCCCGCCGGGGTGCCCGCCGGCCCAGCGGAGTTCCGATATGCTGTTCTCCTTTGCCCTGGCGCGTATCAGGATTTCCCTGGCCACATCAACGCCCTTCTGCATGCGTTTTTCATCATTCGGCGTCATGGGTTTACTGGTCCTCTCATTGGGATATATCTCTCCCCTGTCATCCTCGGCCAGTTTTACGAAAAGGCCCATGCCCCGCTTTACCCAGGGCAGCTTGTACCAGTTCTCCCGCATGACCTTGGGGCGGATCATGTTCATGACGCACCAGGTTCCCCAGGCGCCGTTGTTCCCTATCATAAAACCGTCGCTGTCGGCAAAAGTTTCAATAGCGTGCGAAAAAGTCTGCTCTCCCCACTGCCCCCCCTTGGGGTCCTTGCTCAGGGCAAACAGTATGGTCATGGGATCCATGAAAAAACGCTTGCCTGCATAGTTAACGCCCGATCGCAGCAGTATCCCCGGACTTCCGATACCGCCGGCAGCCAGGATAACGGTATCGCCGAATATCTTTTCACCGGTTTTCATTTCCACGCCCAGGACCTTTTTTCCCGTATCATCAAAGACAAGCCGGTTGACGGGCGCTGAGACTCGCAGTTCAGCGCCGTATTCCTCAACAGCCTTATCCACATAACGCCTTGTGGTCCACTTTGCGTCCCGGGGACAGCCCAGCATGCACCAGTCGCATCCCAGTTTGCACTTTTCGGGATCGACAAATTTTTCCTGTTCCTCGAAATGCGCCCCCATGTCTTCAGCGGCTTTCATCATTCTCTGAAAACCCGTATTCCCGTTACGGTTATAAAATTCTTTGGGAAGTGTTTTAACGCCGATCTCCTTCTTGATTTCATCGGTCTCGGTCCTGAAATCGATACCCATTTTCTTTATAAATTTTTCCGTGGGATCGAAAACGTTTCCCTGGTATATCATGGACGAACCGCCCACGGTGAGTCCCCGTTCCATCACAACTCCTTCTTTGGAACGGTTGAACATAAAAAATCTTTCCGAGAGGCGCATACCCAGAGGGAAGCCGATGAAATGTTTATGGTAAGCCCCCCGTTCCAGCATGAGCACTTTCTTGCCGGCCCTGGCCAGCTCCAGGGCCACGGGAGCGCCGCCCGGTCCTGTTCCTATTACAATGTATTCATATTCTTTTTGTTTCATACAACGCCTCTCAATTTTTTATTAATGCCACGGATACACAGAGATACGGAGTCTGACCTTTTAATAGTGTTATCAAGACAATCACGCAAAGACGCCAAGTCGCAAAGAAAGAAGTGAGATATTATAAAATACTATCAAGCCTTAAAAACTTTGCGTCTTTGCGACTCTGCGTGAAATAATTAAAAATTCATTAGCAATCAAGAAAACAAACTCTAACCTTTGTGTCTCTGTGGCAATATTTGCTAATTTTTGTTAGCGCTACAGATTTACCTTGTAATTATCACCCGATGCCCGGACAAGATCATCGGCCGTTGATTTTTTATTCCGGACCTGTTCAAAAAAAGCCTGAACCCGGGTCCGGATCTGTCCCTGCCCCCCGCCGTAAAGCTCCCGCTCCAGGGCAAGGATGGGAAATTTTTTCTTCACCGCATCCTTCCGGTAAATAAAAAGTTCTCCTCCCCAGAGATCGCAGAATTTCAGCTTCTCAGCGATGATGGCGTCAACGGCATATTCTTTTTTCATCTCTTCAATATAGGCAAGACGTTTATGGAAATCATTCATCATACGAGGACATGAGAGATGAGAAAGATAGCGCACAGCCAGGGCCCGAATCGGTTCCGCCGATTCATCAACGGGAAGATTGAAATGCCTGCTGCCCAGGCATATATTATCGGCAACAATAACGGCGCCGCAGTCCTCGATCAGTTCCATGTGCCCGATCTCTTCAATACATCCCGACGAAAAAAATATGCGGAGATCATCAGGCCTTGATACAACACGGTCACGGCAGCCCTGGATGAAGGACTCCAGCAATTCGATGGCGTTTTCCACCGGCATGGCCGTTACGCAGAGCAGCAGCGCCAGTATTTCGCTTCCCTTTACGGGAACATTCCTCCCTTTTCGCAGATCATAAATATCGGCAAGAAGTTTCCGTTTTCTGTTATAGAGCCCTATGGATTCTGATATTTTTTTATTGTCTATGGTCACACCAAAATGTTCCTCAACGGCGCCTTTGAAGTTATGAATTTCTGTCGTAAACTGATCCATGGCCAGGTCGTTTACCAGATGCGGAGCGACAAACATATATCTGAAATCAGGAGCCATGTCGGCATGCCGCCAGTTGTCATAGAGCCTGCGCGTATGATCACATCCGTTCATGAACACGATACCGTCGAGAAAGTGGAAATCACCCTCCATGACTTTATTGAAGCAATTACGAACAAACGTACAATTCAGGGCTGAAAAATAAATATCACCCTTGGCCGTTCCTGAACCTGCCACGGCCCTCATGCGGTAAGGCACAAACCCGGCGGCATGGATAATTTCTTCCGGAACGTAAGAGCAGAAATATCCGATTATCTTCCGGCCATCGTGTTTCATGGCATCGAGATATTCGTTATAATCCTTCGCGGCCAGTTCCTTCACTTTTTCAAAGATATCCATCATATCCACCCGTGACTCCTGAAGAATTCCGTAACCTCATTACGCACTCCCGCCTCATCAAGATGCCGCTGATCCATGATATCGATGCTCAGGTACAGTGTGGGAAGTTTTCTTTCTCGGCATATATCCTGGATGATCTTCACCGCGGCCCATCCGTGCTTGCACCCCTGGTGCCCCGTGAATATCATGCAATCCACATTATAGGCCTCTATAGCCGCCTCCATCTCATCGGTGATAAACTCAACGGGACCGTGACACTGCCGACCCATGGCCAGATGCATCTGTGTCTTGGCGAAATCCCGTATCATGCTTTCCTTTGACGAAGTATCAATATCGACAGTTGACACATTGCCGATGAAATCGGCAACCACCACGGCGCCGTATTCTTCTTCCATCCACTTGAAAAGATAGGTGAAGAAAGCAATGGGGGGGAACCAGAGCAATATCCGTATTTTCTCCTTCTTTACGACGCCCTTCCCTTTTACATAATTCCTGTGTATTGCCTTGTACATGGCCTCGGCCATTTTCAGCGCGTAGGGGGAGCGGACATTAATTTCACGCACGACCCAGGCGAAAAGGAGGTTGATATGCGTGCCTGGACAGGGAATGGCGCGGTTCATCTCGCATATCTCCGAGAGATAGTAATTGAATTTATTCAGCCGGTTCAGCATATCCGTGAGTTTATCCCAGTCTATCTTCCGGTCCAGATGTTTTTCCAGGAACTCTATTTGTTTCCACACCTGTTTTTCGAAGTATTCATAGGAATATTCATCTCGCCAGTAGGGCACATCAAAAATAAAAGACGGGACCTCGAGTAAATATTCAAAAGACTGGGTGATGGAAACATTGGTGTCGCAGGGATGGGAGCCGGCGATGGTCATGGCCGGTTTCGGGATCTGGCCCAGGACATAGGCTCCCATATCGAGTTTCATGGCCGAGCAGTATTCCAAGGGTACGCCGTAGTTCTCGGCCTCTTCAATAAGAGACCAGGGTCCGGCGGCCCCATACACATTGCCGAAAACATTGAGCAGCGCCGAGTTAAAAGAGGTCACATCAAAGGCCTCGAGCATCTCAGGATTCAATATCCACTCAACCCATATCACGGGCTTGTCTTTTTTAACGCTCCTTATAACGTCATTTATATTTTCAATAACGGCCTTTGCTCCATACCCATAAGCCTTGAAAACATCGGGCGAGAGAAGACCGGCACCCACGGTAAGCAGGCCGTACCGCAGTTTCCGGTTTAGGAAGTTTTCCCTCACGGGCACATAAAGGGGGCGCAGGATGTAAAGCAGGACTGTTGCCAGGCGCGGCACCTTGGAGAAAAAATACACGAGATACAGAAGCAGCCTGGTCAGTTTCAACATTTTAAGGGGCTTCAGTTTTTTCACCCTGTTTTCAGCAGCCATATCCTTCTCCCGGAAATTGAATAAAAGGCGACAATACTTATAGTACACATTATGCACATAAGATTCACGCTGTCGTGTACTTTATGAAGTAAAATTTTACAATATTCAAATAGTGCCGTGATCAATCCTTGACAATTTTTACTATTTCATGCACTATCATGCGACGAAGATAACAGGACAGATAAAAAAGTCATGGGCATCAATAACGAAACAGATAATAATTCATGTATCGCCGCCGGTTGTGATGTGGGGTCCCTCACGGCCAAGGCCGTGCTCCTGCGCGGCAATACAGTGCTGGCATCTTCCATTATACGGGTCAAACCTACGGCACGCCAGTCGGCCGACGCGGTAATGCACGAGGTTCTCTCTTCGCAGGGGCTGCGAATGGAGGATATTGATTTCTGCTGCAGCACCGGGTACGGGAGGCTGGAAATTCCCTTTGCCGGCATGAACATGAGCGAGATTTCCTGTCACGGCATGGGGGCCTACTGGACAGACTCATCTATCCGCACCATCATTGACATAGGCGGCCAGGACTGCAAGGTCATCAGCATCGATGATCGCGGCATGGTCACCGATTTTATCATGAACGATAAATGCGCTGCCGGCACGGGCCGTTCCCTGGAAATGCTGGCCAGGACCATCGGCGTGCCACTGGAAAAGCTGGGCCCCCTGTCGGCTAAATCCCGCAGGCCCCTTGTGATAAGCAACAAGTGCAGCATCTTCATGGAACTGGAAGTAATTGATGCATTATATAGAAGAAAGAAGCTCCGGGATATAGCCGGTGGTCTGTCCGATGCCGTTGCCCGGCGCGCCGTGAGTCTGGCAAAATCCCTCATAATCACCCCCCAGGTCTGTGTAACCGGCGGTGTTTCGAAAAACCAGGGGGTCCTCAGGCAAATCGAAAAACTCATGGCTATCAGGCTCAAATCCCTTACAATTGATCCTCAGCTCATGGGTGCCCTGGGAGCTGCGGTATTCGCCGTGCGGGCACTGACAGACAAGAAAGACAACAAGGAGGCAACGATCATTCATGATAACGGCAGGAATTGACGTGGGGACGCGCTTCCTGAAGGTATCCATTGTAGACGGCACTGTACTCATCGGTTCCGCCGTTGTGGAGATGAGGGGCGCATTTAAAAAAACATCCTGCAGCGCCCTGGAAGAGGCGGTTGCCGCTGCCGGCATCAAAAAAAGAGATATAAAAAAAATAATAGCCACGGGATACGGCGGGCATCTGGTGAAAAAGGCCGCTTACACCCTCAAGGATTCGGCCTGCATCGCCCGGGGAGCCTGGCTGCAGGACAGGAGAATAAAGACCGTAATTGATGCCGGGGGCCTCTTCATCAAGGTTGTCACCATAGATGAAAGCGGTTTCCTGGAGCAGAGCTATGAGAACGAAAAATGCGCCGCCGGCAGCGGACGGTTCCTTGAGATGATCGCGGAATCCATCGATATTCCTTTCAGCGACATTTCACAATTCGCCGCAAAGTCCATGAATCCCTATGTATCCACGAACACCTGCGCGGTTTTCGCTGAGAGTGATATCATCACCCAGATCAACATGGGCCGCCATGGAGGAGACATCATCGCCGGAGTAATCAACTCCATCGCAGCAAAAACAGCGACACTGGTGCAGGGAGCAGCAGCTGAAGGTCCCATAGCCATTACAGGAGGACTGGCAAAAGTACGTCACTACAGGGATGAACTCATAAAGCGTCTGGATCATGAAGTTATCGGCTGCCCCATTGATCCCCAGGTGCTCCCGTCCTATGGGGCTGCGCTGCTGGCCCAGGGGGCAGAGGTCAACAGGCGGCATTGACAACCCCAATCATTTATAGGCGGTATACAATAACGACCGCTTCAATATTTACCAGGATTTGCCAATATAACACTTTATGAAGTTCTCTCATCCCCGTCTTCACATGGTACAAGACAGTACTATTATTAATGTGTATGCTTGTTCTGTTAGTATATATAACACAAAATGAATTCCATGGGGAGATTTAATATGAGAGACGTTTATATCATCGCATCACATACTATCCGTTTCGGCCGGTACCTGGAAAAGACCATACCGGAACTATCAGAGATGACCGTTACACCCTGCCTCAAAGAGGCCGGTCTTAACAAGCAGGATATTCAGGCGCTGTGGTTCGCCAATTCAGCCTGGGGGGAATACCGCCGGCAGACTTGCATCCGGGCCCAGGTTGCCCTCCGTCCCATGGGCATCGACACCATCCCCATGACCAATGTGGAGAACGCCTGCGCCGGCGGCTCCACGGCCCTGCATCATGCCTGGATGGCCGTTGCAGGCGGGATGCATGATATCACCATGGCCCTGGGCGCCGAGAAAATTTATGATAAAAACCAGGCCCTGGTGTTCTCCGGGTTTCTCACGGGAATGGATGTGGGTAACCTTATCAACATCATGCGGGACTTCACCAAGTACAGCCTGACCGAACAGGATATGACAGACATGAAAAATCATCGTGTAAAATATCCCGTACCGGTAAAGAGCGGCGGTAAAAAGAAAAAATCCCTCCGGGACAAATATAAAGACATTCGCGATAATCTTGTGGTGGCCGTCAGGATCGGTGAAAGTATGGGTTATGATGTGCTGAAGGAATTACGGAAACTGGGTTCAGGGGACCATTCGCCCTTTATGGATGTGTACGGACATGAAGCACGGAAGCACATGAGGAAATACGGCACAACCATAGAACAGCTGGCCTTCATTGCCTCAAAGAATCATTTCCATTCCACTATGAATCCCAATGCCCAGTACCAGTTCAATGTGGCCTTCGAGGATGTACTGCGTGACAGGCTGGTGACCTGGCCCCTTACCCGGTCCATGTGCGCTCCCATCGGCGACGGGGCCTCCTCGGCCATCCTCTGTGATGAAAAGACCGTGCGACGCCTGGGCCTCATGAGCCAGGCCGTAAAAATACGTGCTTCGGTTTTGGGTTCCGGCAGGGCCCGCCTGGAGGATGAACCCAATATAGGCGAACGGCTGGCCCGACGGGCCTACGAGATTTCAGGCACAGGCCCCGAAGATATGAATGTGGCCGAGGTCCATGACGCCACGGCCTACGGGGAACTGCACCAGACTGAAAACCTGGGATTCTGTAAAAGAGGCGAAGGCGGGCATCTGGCATTGAGCGGTGAGACTAAACTGGGCGGACGAATTCCCGTCAACACCAGCGGGGGCCTTGAGTCCCGCGGGCATCCCATCGGCGCGTCTGGCCTCGGACAGGTGCATGAGATCGTGACACAGCTCCGAGGCAAGGCGGGGCAGCGTCAGGTGAATAAAGCCCGACTCGGCATCGCAGAAAACGGTGGTGGTGCTCTTGGCGTAGAAGAGGCTGCCATGTGCATACATATACTCGAAGCGCCTTCCGGCAGATTTATCAAAAAAGTAGCACCCTCACAAGGGCGTTCGGTTAAATCATTCAGAAAAAAATAAAGAACAAGGTATTACGGGAGAAAACAATGAGCAGAATGACAATCGGCAAGATCAGAATGATGAAAAACCTGATCCGTTCCATCACCATATTTCTCACCAGGGAATTTAAAAGAGGAACACTGAAGGCCAACTTCAAGGGAATTTTCAAAATGGAACTTCAGGAAGAAATGTCCTGGGGTGAACTGATAGAAGAACAGGCGCGCAAATATAAGGGAAAGACATTCCTTATTTTCGAGGAAGAGACGTACAGCTATGAAGATATGGATAAAAACGCCAACCGGATGGCCAATTTTTTTCTAACAATGAAAGGGGAAAAGGGCAAGGGCGTAGCCCTGGTTATGGAAAATTCACCACGTTTCCTCGATGTCTTCATCGGACTTCAGAAAATAGGCATGTATTCGGTCCCCGTGAACACATCACTCAAGGGCGACAGCCTGCTGTATATCCTGAACCACTGTGACGCTCAGTACCTGGTAATAGACGACATATATCTTGACCTGTTGTTAAAAATAATAGACCGTTTTGAGAATATAAAAACCATCATCGTCAATAAAACATCTCAGAATGCTCAAGAGGCTTCTGATAAATATTTTTCACTCCAGGAAGCCTACGGTATGTCACCGGTCAACCCGGGAACCGGTTACAACAAGGAAGACATCTGCTTCATCACCTATACATCGGGAACGACGGGTCTGCCAAAAGGTGTTGTATACCGCTATAAAAAAACACCGGTCAAAAGCCTGTCCCTGGTGGCATACATGCTCTTCAGGAAAAAGGATATACTCTATACCGCAATGAAACTCTTCCACGGCAACGCGCTCTTCGTCACCACGACCTGTGCCATGTGTGCCGGTTCCACCGTGGTTCTGTCACGAAAATTTTCCGCCAGCCGTTTCTGGGATGACATCCGTAAATACAAAATTACATCTTTCAACACCATCGGGGCCATGATCCCCATGCTCATGAAACAGCCAGAAAGTCCCCTTGACAGGAAAAACAATGTCCGCTTCATCATATCTGCGGCATGTCCTGCCAACCTGTGGGAACAGTTTGAGAACCGCTTCGGCCTCACCATCTATGAAGCCTACGGTGCAGTGGACGGCGGCGGCAAGATTATCCTGAACCTGGGAACCGCACCCGTGGGTTCCATCGGCAAACCGCCTATGAAAGTAATTCACAGGCTTGTGGACAGCGGGATGAACGATGTCCCCCTGGGAGCCGAGGGCGAACTGGTCTTTGCCGCCCCTAAAAACACCGGCAAAGGCAGTTCTGTTGAATATTACAAGAACGAGAAGGCCAGCAGTGAAAAATCAGACAGCGAATGGATTTTTACCGGCGACATAATGAAAAAGGATGAAAAGGGCTACCTCTATTTCGTAGGCAGAAATACGGAGTCTATGCGAATAAAGGGAGAAAATGTTTCCGCCTTTGAAGTGGAGCAGGCACTGCAAAAACATCCCCATGTCATGGAAGCTGCAGTCTATGCCGTGCCGTCGGAACTGGCCGAGGATGACATCATGGCCAGCATAACCCTCGTGGAGGGCCAAAAGATATCCGAGAGAGATATCCTTGAATTTATAAAGGATAACCTGCCGAAATTCGCCGTGCCGCGCTATGTGAAAATTGTTGATGAATTCGCTAAAACCGAAACCTTCAGGATAAAAAAGAAGGAGATCGAGTCTATGGGCATAGTTCCCGGAACCTTTGATTCTCAGCAGAATGCATACCGGTAAAAGCTATAACACCAAAATCAAAATAAAGACGGGGGGTCCTCATGGACACCCGTTTTTTTTACATTGATAAAAAATCTCGACTGACGCCAGCAGCAGATGTCAGGGATTGAGGAATTTAAATACAGTAATAAGCACGGTAACCATGGTGAAACCCACGGTTATTAGAGCAGTTATCCTGGTAAAACGCTTTTCGAAAGATTCAAAACGCTTATCTACCTGTTCAAAACGCTTATCTACCTGTTCAAAACGCTTATCTACCTGTTCAAAACGCTTATCTACCTGTTCAAAACGCTTATCTACCTGTTCAAAACGCTTATCCATCAATTCAAATCCCTGTTTCATGAGATCCCGCTGGTTCTTCAGTTCCTCTTCAACTCGTACCAGGCGTTCCCGTATCTCCATATCCCGTTCATAGTAGGTCTTAGTATAATTCATGTTCGCCAGCCAATCAGGCAGATTTTGCTGCACATATGCGCCGATCCGGAACAGGTCATCTTCTTTTAACGTCATCTTCTCTTCTCCACCTTTGTTAATCATAAGAAAAATTACTCCTTTTGTCAAGAATTATGGCTATATTATTGATACGAACCAGTATACCTGAAGTTAAAATATTTTTGTTATCGATATAATGAGAGCATTGTTCCCTAAATATTAATCAGACAGAAATTCCGCAAAAGCTTGATTTTTATTATATTCAGATTTAATCTGGCTCGATGAAATCAGCCCCATGCCCTGACAATGAACTTTGGCACAAAAAGCCATGTATAACATGGTCGAATTTTAAACTGGAAAGGAGTCTATATGTTCAATAAAATAAAACTTCCAATCACCCTGATAGCATTTTTACTTACAATAATTCCTTTTTCAGTTCTCCGGGCATGGGACCTGCACACCCTCATTTCATATCCCGTGTTCTCTTCCATGAAAGAAGTGACTGACCGGCCTGTGGTAAAAGCTGAAAGCCTGGAAAGTTTCCTCGCTGCCGTGGAAGGAGACCTGCAGGCCGCTTTGGAGAAGGAAGAGGACTGGGCACGGAAAAACATGGCCCATTATGCGCCCGTTCCGGAGGCTCTTGTCTTCAGAAAAACTGGAAACCGTGATGACATCATAAGACGCTTCACTGAAGCGATCAGGATAAATCCCGGGTCGAAACTGCGCCTGTACCTGGAACTTTTACCCGGCGAAAACGCCGGCGGAAGACCCCTCCTGGCGCCTGACGCAGTGAGCGTATTTCAGGATAATGAATGGCTCAAAGACGTCACCCTCGTATCGCTCCGCGAGGGCGAAGCGGTGACTCCCCTGCAGGTTCTCATATCGGCTAACGACGAGCCGGACCTGGGCCTCGATGTGGGACTCTATACCGACAATAAAACGGAATACGGACAGCGCTATGGGTTCGGCATCCAGCCCTTCGGCAACCCGAACCTGGAATACGGCAGCCAGGCCCCCTTTCACATGGGCTTCTATCATGAATCATCGGTAGTATTCAAAGCCGCCCCGTTTCTGAAACAGAGCTATCCCGAATACCGCATTCATCTCTACAAATCCCTGGCGGAGCTGGCCTTCCGCACCGGCCATGATTACTGGGCATGGCGATTCACGGGCTGGGGCCTTCACTACCTGACAGACCTGGCCCAGCCCTATCATGCCCAGGCTCTTCCCGGCGTAGGTACGACGCGCATGATCTTCATCAATCTCCTTGACATGATGGGAATTCACGGCCCGAAAAACAAAATGATCCAGATCGTTTCAAACCGCCATACCGCCATGGAAAAATTCGAACGTCTGATTCTTGAAAAAGCCTACAGGGAGAATAACAGTGCATACTATCAGTTTCAGATACTGGGAGGCGATCGCGCCATTCCTGCCTATAATGATTCCGTACCCAGAAATATTATCGCGGCAAAGGCCAGTGCCATTTCGGCGGACCTGGATGAGGCGATTGAGGACAATATACCGGAAAGACTCGTTTCAGATCCCAAGTTCGAACTGGGAACAAGCCGGGAACAGTATGTTTTACTGGATATAATCGCGAAAGAAAAGGGCGCCGCATCGGTAGAAAAACTCGAGTCAATGATGGGAAACATGCTGCAACCCTTCTCTCTTTATGGTCGCGCCTATGTCGTGGAGATATTAAAATCAAGGGGCAGGAATAAACAATAGAGGGAAATACATCCTAGCCCTGCGTCATCACCGACCTATACTCACTGGGCGTGAGGTTCGTCTGCCGCTTGAATTGCCGGTGGAAGTGAGTCAGATTATCAAATCCTACGTGATACGCGATATCGATGATCTTGGCGTCGGTTTCGGTCAGGAGATCCTTTGCGGCTTCGATCCGCTGCGTGTTTATATAGTTGGAAATATTGCTCCCTGTCACTTTTCGAAAAACCTGCCCCATATAGTCCTCGTTGAGGCCGAATTTTTTTGAAAGCTCTTTACGATCATACCTCTCATTATAGTTATTGTCCAGATAATCTTTAACGTCATTGATTACATCACGTGGTTCCGGTTTACTGTCAGTTTTCTGCATGGCATTGAGCATCCGCTGGAAACGCTGTGATTTTTTCAGCAGCACCGAATAAAGATTATCCTTTTCCCTGCGCGTCCTTTCGAATTCATAGATATAATACACGCTGAAAAGGGTGAATACCAGCGGCACATGCATAAATATGACCAGGGGAAGCTCGTTGAACCGGAATGAAATGAGATACCAGGAATTTCGCACAACGGAAATTGGAACGGGAACCGCGATGAAAAGAAAGTACCAGTAACCCCGGGGATCCTTTCTCGCCGCATTAAAAAAAAGAAAGGCCGATGACAGGATGAGGATATTGATGAGTACAATGGCCGAAAACCCGCCATAACGGATCAGGGATGCCGTTGAAGGAGAAAAGACTATTACTCCCTGTATAACCGCCAGCAACAAGGTATAAACCGCTACGGCATACCGGTTATCCGAATTGAGGAATTCACCGACGCCCATAAAAACAAAAAAGTTCGTGAGGACATACAGAGACAGGAACAGTTTATACCTGACCAGGCCGTCCATGGGAAAGGGTGATTCAAGAGTAAGAAGGTTGCAGAGAAATGTTAAAAGAACTATAAAGGAAAAATAAAGATATTCCCTTTTCTCCCTCCTGGTCAGATACAGTATGAGGAGACCAAGGAAAAAAAGCATGTTGAAAAAGAGAGATACAAAATTGGTAATCATGGGGCCGAAGGCCTTCAGGTAATAAGAAAAATAATCAGACGAAACATCGGCAAGTTCAACGGAACCGCTTATCCCGTTCAGCACATGGGAATATATTCTCAGTGCAACAACGTTACTCCCGCCATACCGTATGAGAGATGAGGGAATATGATATAGACGGGGATTCTGCCACGACATGTGATAGGCCAGGCCTTTCCCGGGAATAACCCCGGTGCCGCCTATCTGATGGCCGTTGAACCAGGCCTCGTCGGCGATGCCGATCCTGCCCATGACCAGTGAAAGGGTCCTGCCCTCCCATTCACTGCCGATGACAACTTTTTTTCTAAGCCAGATGGTCGAGGTCAAATCATCGTTTTTTTCCATGGTGCGGCCCCAGTCGCCGGGTACTACCTGGTCGGCATAATGGCCATCATTGAAATCCGGGAGAGCGTTCTCCCGTGAATCGGTCATGATTATCTTCCATGGTCCGGCAAGATTTATTGCATTTACGCCTTTATCTTGTTCGGCCGTGCATGCAGTCACAAGAACGAGCATCAGGACAAATGCCGCCCCCCGGAGATAATAATTTCGATATGTCCCTGTTCCCTTCACATGAGTACTCCATCGATGGGATTTACTTAAATCTAACATGCATTCCGAACCTGTCAATCATTGTTATTTCCCAATGCGTGCTTTTCCCCCTGTCAATATTTAATTGACAGGGGTCTTTTTTCATGAAAAACTGAAAAAAATATATAAACATCAGGGAGTAAGTATACCATGAACACACAAACGGGCTCACGGCATTATCTCCACAAATTTTTCTATCCTGAAAGCCTTGTCGTTATAGGCGTTTCACTGAAACGCATCAACCTGGGAAAAATAATCGTCATGAACAATAAAAACATCGGTTATACGGGGCGCCTTTACGGCATCGGAAAGGATGAAGGAGAGGTAAGCGGCGTACCGGTCTATAATGACCTGTCAAAAATACCTGAAATACCCGACACGGCCATCATCATAACCCCGGCCGGGACCATACCCGCCATAATGAAAAAGTGCGGTGAAAAGGGGATTAAGCATATCGTCATAGAATCGGGCGGCTTCAGTGAATTTTCACGGGACAATCATGACCTGGAAGAAGAAGTGCTCCGCATTGCCCGTGACTACGGCATGCGCATCATAGGGCCCAACTGCATCGGCACCATCAATATTGAAAACCACCTGGCCATGCCCTTTGCCATATTCAAGGGTTCGGGCATGATATATCCGGGCCCCATATCCATCATTTCCCAGAGCGGCGGCGTTGGGGATACCTATCTCCGCATAGCCATAGAAAACCACGTCTTCTTCAACAAGTTCGTGGCCACGGGAAACAAGCTCGACCTGGACGAGGTGGATTACCTGGAATACCTCATACAGGACCCGCAGACAAAATCCATTTTCATGTACCTGGAGGGTTTCAGCCGCGGCCGTGAGTTCTTCGACCTGGCCATGACCTCGGAAAAGCCCATAGTGGTGCAGAAATCCAACCGTTCCGCCATGAGCGCCGGCATCGCCCAGTCCCACACCGCGGCCCTCTCGGCCGCCGATGATGTCGTGGGATCGGCCCTGCACCAGGCAGCCGTAATACGCGTAAAGGATGAATCGGAACTCATTGTCGCGGCGAAAACCCTGCTCCTCCCCCTCATGAAGGGGAAACGCGTCGCCGTCCTTTCCCGGTCCGGGGGCCATGCCGTTATCACCGTCGATGCCTGCTACAAGTACGGTTTCGAACTTGTCCCGTTTTCCCGGGAATACCTGGACACCATAAAAACGTTATATGATACCAATATCATCGCCCACCAGAACCCCCTGGATCTCGGCGAAATATTCGACTACACCATATTTATAAAGATTCTCGAGGAAACCCTGAAGCTGGATAATGTCGACGGCATCATATTCAACCATGTATACCAGTCCAGCTACGAGGCCGAGATGTCCCGCACCTTTCTCAACGGTGTACAGGAACTGACGGCGAAGTACGGAAAACCCGTTGCCGTGACCCTCATCTCCGATGCCGATGAAATCCTCGATATTCAGAAAAACCATCCCTTCCCTACTTTCACCACACCCCTGCAGGCCACCACGTCACTCTGGGGTTCGTACTATTACTACACGCGCCTCAGGGACCGGAACAGCAGGGGCAAACCCGTAGAATATCCTGTGGCGAGCAGCAGGATCGATCCCCTCAAATCCCTGTGCGAAAGGGAGAAAAGGATTCCCCTTACCCACGAGGCCCTGGAGATATGCCGGGCCGTCGGCATTGAACCCGTAAAGCAATGCGTCATAAAAGACGAGAAGGAGGCGCGGGGCTGCAGCCTGACCTGGCCCGTTGCAGCAAAGCTCCTTTCGCGTGACGCCTCCCATAAAAGCGATGTGGGCGGTGTACGGCTTGATATTAATTCGACGGCAGAACTTGAAAAGGCCGTGAGGGACATGAAAACCGCCATTTCAAAACTTCCCGGCAGTCCTGCCATGGATGGTTTTATTGTCCAGGAGATGGCCCCGAAGGGCGAGGAATTCTTCGTGGGCGCCAGCCGGGACCCCGTGTTCGGTCCCATTGTAGTGGCGGGATTCGGCGGTATATTCATCGAAGTACTGAAGGACCGGGCCATACGCATCGCCCCTGTGACGGAATCGGAGGTTCACGAAATGCTCAACCAGCTGAAGATGGCGCCCCTCCTGAAGGGTGTACGCGGCAGGCCGGCACTCGATGTGGATGCCCTGACGGAACTCATCTGCCGCGTCTCGTGGCTTATCCATACGCGGAGCGATATCCGCGAACTGGATCTGAACCCCGTTATAGTGCATCCCGCGGGCAAGGGTCTTTCCGTCGTGGACGCCCGGGTCTTTTTCGGTTGACGGAAATAGAAATTGTCATTACCTTTGGGTGGCCAAGTACGAGAAAGCGAGGGGAATATATATGCCTTTTAAAAGAGCGCGGTATTTTTTCAGCATAGTTTATCTGGTCTGCGCTTTTTTAACGGCAGGCTGCGCCGGATTCTATGACTACGCAACAAAAGGCGTGCCCCTGGTCTACGCCTTCTCCTCCGACGGCGGCATCCTCACCATCCATATAGTAAGCGAAGAAAGCCATTACGCCTTTGAACAATCCGTGGTCTTCTCCCCGAGCGGTATTTCGGTTAACGACCGCAGCCAGATTATGGCCTGGGACGCCTCAAACACTTATGTAACCCAGGACGGTTTTTCCGGTCTGACTTCGTGGGCAGGCTCCCCGGTAGAAGCGCCGATTGGCATCAATGATAGTTTTATACTACTGAACTCTTCTGATTTTGACACATTCGACATGAACACAGGCGCCTGGACATTGGCACATACTTTTTCCGGTGCGGGCTCTCCCATCACGAACATATTTCAGGGTCAGGGACAGGAGGCATATTTCTGCGTTAACAACGCCCCAACCTCGCTCGACATCTACAGGTTATACGAAAGCGGCTCCACGCTTGTTTCAAGCAATACCTGCCCGAGCATACCGGGATTTATAACTACGGGATTCCGCTACGGTGATACTTTTTATCTGTGCAACAACGTAACCACCCTTGACAATGTATTCGTCGTTAAAAACGGAGCAGCCACTTCTCTCAATCCGACCTTTGTTTCAGGAAACAGTGTATCAAGCATTGCCGTAACCGAAGCGGGCGGCATATATTTAATTGTCAATACCGGCGGCGCTTTTGAACTAAGACAGATTTCAGCCTTTAATGCGGTAACATCGGTTATCTCCCTGGGAACAGGCGGGTCCTTCACCATGGCACCCCTGGGCAGGGACAGGCTGGTTATCGCGGCAAACGGTGCCGATACAGGCTATAACGGCCTGTATATCTTTGATATCAGCAGGAACGCCATCACCACTCATTTTACCGACGTAGACACCTTCGCAGTATGCGCGGAGTATTAAAAATTATCGGGAGGATAGCAGAGCATGACATCAACTTTTACAAAAGCGGAACGGGACGCCATATTTTTTCACCTTGCCTTTTCTCTGTTCAGTGTGATAATCCTGGCTGTTCCCGGCCAATTCCCGGGAGGACAGCGGCTCCTGCTGCTGACACTCCTCTACAACCTGGGCCTTCCCCTGGCGGCCCGACAGCTGGGCCACAGGGAATGGCTTCTGCCATGGCTCTTTTCCTTCTGTGTGAGCCTGTTCCAGGTTTTCCCTGACTGGTTCCTGTCCGCCGCGCTGGATATCCTCGCATTTCCCGAGGATGGTCTCTTTAAAATCGGCACGGTCTCGGGATACATGCCTTTACTGTGGACCATACCCATGTTCCTGGTGATTTATTCTGCCGAAAGAATAAAAAACCGCAAAGGAAATGCTGCGTCATACCTGACTGCGGCCCTGGCCGCCCTCATCATTTTCGGCGGATCAGAGCAGACCATGTGGATACTGGGATCATGGTATCCGAAAAATGTGACCCTGGTGAGCCACACGGCCATCTACATACTAATCCCGGAAATGATACTGGGTCTCTTCGGCTATTTCATGTACAGGGTCGTGGAGGGGAAAAACAGGTGGTCATTCATACCGGCGGCCTTTGCCGTCATGCTCCTGTACCTGGGAGCGGCCTGTTTCTTTTATCTGATGATTGAAAAGGTGATCCTGGCGTGATAATATGGTTAGTAGTGAACGGTTTCAAACCGTTCACTACTAACCATGAAACCGTTCATTACAAAACATATCATTATTTATTCGTTTCCGCAGCCTTTGAATATTTCAACACATATACGAACCGCATGAGGTTTCTTTCAACGGCGTTGATAATCACCCCTCCGCCGAGAAAGGCCGATTCGATAAAGCACTTGCATCCCTTTTCCATAACCTGGGCCACGGCATGGGCTTCATCGAAGCTGCTGCCGCCGCAGAGAGCCCCGTGGCCCGCCAGGAGCACACCGCTGCGGCGCCGCAGCCCCCTGAGGACGGACCGGATTTCTTTCTTTCCAGGATTCACGGTGAATGCGGCCACCTTTGCCGACGCGCCCACGATCTGGGCCATGTCATCGAGCATGGGCCGCACCTCATGTCCCGCCTTTGAAGCCGTCATTATATTAAGCTGCGTCGCATGCACCAGGGCATTCATTTTTTTCTTTTTCCGGTAAACAGCGGCATGCAGGATATACTCCGGCGACGGCTTTGTTTTGCCTCCCCAGGAGAGATCATCGAGACTCACGGCAACCATGTCATCGGGCCGGCATTTCCCGGACCCGGCGTTTTCCGGTGTGATGATCATACAATCGCTGAATCGGCAGCTTATAACACAGCCGGTTCCCTGGATAACTCCCTCTTCAGTGAGTTTTTCCATCCACCGGCATACCTGCTTTTTGGTTTCTTCCAGATTCATGGATTACCTCTTCGCGTATTTTTTCAGATAGTATTCATGCATGCGCTTCACGTCAAAGGTACCGCTTTCCCCGGCTTCCTCCATGTACTGCTTTTCAATGTAGGCCGCGCACATCTCTTCAAGTTTTTTGGAAACCATGAAAGCCTCGTTCATGTCGGCCCCGGCGCATACGGCACCGTGGTTTGCCATGAGGGCGGCCTTGCGTCCCTGCAGCGCGGCCGCCGTACCCCGGGCAAGCTTCCCCGTCCCCGGCAGGGCATAGGGGGCCACCCTGACGGAAGAACCGACCAGGCGCGCCATCTCATCATCAATGGCCGGTACCTCCTTACGGGCCGCGGCCACCGTGGAGGCATTCATCTGGTGCGTATGAACGACGGCGCCGATACCCCTGTCCAGCTTATACACCTCGGCATGGAGCCCCTTTTCCGATGAAGGTTTAATGTGGCTGTCGTAGCTGAGATCGCCGATTTTCACTAAAACGATATCATCGGGCGTGAGATCCTCATAGTTCCTTCCACTGGGGGTTATGACAAAACTGTCGTCATCGACCCGCACGCTGATGTTGCCCCAGGTCCTGGCCACGAGTCCTTCCTTCAGAAGCTTAATGCCCGCTTCACACACGGTCTTTTTCGCCTGTTGTATATCCATGGTCACTCTCCCTGTTACTTCACGCCCTCGATATTTTTAAATACACGCTCAAAACGTTTCAGGGCTTCATCGATAATCTTGTCGTCCTGCACGGCGTTGGTATACAGGCGGCTTCCTGCCAGAGTGATGATCCCCTCGGCCATGTATGCGCATCCCATGTGCTCCATTATTACCTTCCGTTCCTTGGCTTCCTTGATGGTGGCGGGAATAGTCCATGGTTTTTTCCAGTTCACATCGAGGAGTATTGTTCCCACGGTCTCCAGGTGACAGATGGATCCCTGGTTGAAGGCTACAAAAGGAAGATTATATTTATTAATGAGGCTCTGGAGCCCCCTGGTCAGCCTGTCCCCGGCCCTGCCCGCCTTTTCAGCGGCATTCTGCTTTTCCATTTCACAAATGGTAAAATACCCGGCAGCCGCACTGAGGGGATTCGCCGCCATGGTGCCGCCGATGAGGGCCTTCTTCTGTTTACCGCCGGCGATTCCCGCCGAAAGGAATTTCATGTATTCTTTCTTGCCGGCAAGTCCTCCAGCCGATGGATAGCCGCCGGCCAGGACCTTGCCGAGAACCGTGAGGTCCGGCACCACGCCGAAATAGCCCTGGGCCCCGCTGAGACCTATGCGGAACGCCGTAACGACTTCATCGAAAATGAGGAGCGCACCATATTTATCGCAAAGCCGGCGCACCTGCTGGTTGAAATCCTTATCGAGCGGGCGTGTACCGCTTTCAGGACCGATGGGTTCCATGATGACGGCAGCCGTGCCTCCGCGGAATTTGTTCAGCCACAATCGCCGTTCAAGGGAATGTATGTCATTGGGATAAAATTCCTGCGTGTACTTGAAACAGTTCCGGGGAACACCATGGGCCTCCAGGTGCATTGTTCCCGGAATACGGATGCCGTAGGCCAGCTGATCGCTCCAGCCGTGATACGCACCGCCCATCTTAATGATATATTTCTTCTTTGTCGCCAGGCGCGCAACACGGATAGCGGCCATGTCGGCCTCGGTACCGCTGCCCAGCATGCGGAGCATATCAACACCGGGCATGAGCTCAGACACTTTTTTCGCCAGCAGGTATTCGTACTCATGGAAAAGACCGGTTACGGGGCCGCATGTTTTCAGGAGCTCCATGACTTTGTCACGGATGAGTTTCGGGTTGCTTCCCAGGACCGTGGGTCCCCCTGCCTGGAGAAAATCGATGTATTTATGTCCGTCCAGGTCGTAGAGATATCCTCCATCGGCTTTTGTAAAAACAAGGGGAAAGGGGTGATTGAAGGCCAGGTTATGCTGCACTCCGCCGGGAATATATTTCACCGCCTCGTCTATCATGACTTTAGACTTCTTACATTCCCGATGAAACCACTGTTCATAGGACTCCAGGGCTTCTTTTTTCAGTGTCCGTATGGGGCTGTTGATCAGTTTATTGAGTTGCCGGTAAACCTCTTTTGTATCGGGGTACTCACTTATGGCAAAACCGGTTGCCTGTGGTGTTTCTTTTTTTGCTTTTCCTTTTGTCTGCTTCATTGGTTCCTCCCAATCCTTTCATCGGCGGTCTTCCGGACTTTAACGGTATATTGAAGCGCCGTGACCACCCCTATCCGTCATATCCTTATCATGGACGACGGGTGCGGTTATTCCGCTCTTCCTGATATAGTATGTATCAATAAAAACACCCCTTGTCTTATCACAACCTGATTAATCATAAATTGGATACCATGAAATCATACCGGGTTGCAACAATTTTCATGGATATTCTTCCTCTGTAAACAATATACTCCGGGAAAAGCAATATCCTCACGGTCATATTTTACCTCTTTTACTCTGCCTGTCTATTGAAATATGTTCCCCTCTTCGCTATCCTGATAGTATATGCTTTTATTGTGAATGTCAATGCATATCACAGAACGACTATTATGGGCATCTCCAAAAATCAGGTTTATCATTACCCAAAAACAGGATCCCTTATGACAATTATTAATCGACGAAACAATCCCAGAAGGAAGGTGGAACGAAGGTATTCCGAACGCAGAACACGGAGCAGAAGGAGTTTAGACCTGGGAATTGCCGGAAGGGGAAGTTTCAGAGATCGTTCCCTGAACGACCGCCGCCGGATTGAACGGCGCCTGCATGACCGGCGCGACATGGACCGGCGCATTGAAGACAGGGGAAGGTCTTTTTCCGCCGATATCTCAGGGCGGGCGGGAAAGGACCGACGCCGTGTCGAACGGAGAGGAGAGCAGCGCCGGTATTCCGACCGCCGCTACACAGCCGGCGTCATCAGCCTGGCCATGAACCTCTGTGAGCGGAAACAACACAACCGACGAAGCAGTGAACGCCGCAGTATTGATCGCCGGGACATGGACCGCAGGATTGAACCATAGAGCCGTGGATGCCCTGTACTATGGTTCTGAATAAACTCTTTCCATCAGCCATGCCATGTTCTGACCCAGGGTTCTCATCACCTGTATCCCTTCCTCGTCCTGTTCCACGTCGCCGATATTCCTGCCAACGCCGCTGTTCCAGTAATTCGAACCGGGAATGATCATTTCGGCAATAAGGAAAAAATAATTCAGGGAACTGAATACATGGTTTGACCCGCTCCGCCGGACCGCCACAACGGACGCCCCGACCTTCCGCCGATACAGGCCGGGATTTGCACGGCCCACCATTCCGGCGCGATCGATGAGGGCCTTCATCTCCGTGGTGACATTGGAAAAATAGGTGGGGGATCCCAGAATGATTCCCTGCGCATCGCGCATCTTATCGATGCACTCATTGATTATATCATCCTTGAATATGCAATGGCCGTCCTTTTTTTCGAAACACTTATAACAGGCCGCACAGCCCCTGATAAGCCTTCGGCCTATGTGGACCATTTCACATTCGATTCCTTCTTTCATCAATTCTTCGAATACAATATTGATGAGAATATGCGTGTTCCCCTCGGCGCGGGGACTCCCGTTAAACGCTACTACTTTCATCATAACCTCTTTTCTTTTTCAATATATTCGGAGATAACACGATCCAGGATGTCCAGGGGCATACTCCCATTCAGGAGGATAAGATCATGAAACTTCCTGATATCGAAACGGTTTCCCAGCTCCCTTTTCATTCTTTCCCGGTATTCCAGCAGTTTAATCATGCCGATTTTATACGCACAGGCCTGTCCCGGCATGACAATATATCGCTCTATCTCGGCCGTAACATCCATAACGGACATACCGGTTTTTTCCAGCATGTAGGCGATGGCCTTTTCCCTGGTCCATTTTTTCCGGTGTATCCCCGTATCGACAACGAGTCTCACAGCCCGGAACATTTCAGCCTGGAGCCGGCCGAGATTACTGAAAGGATCATCCTGATATCCCTGCTCCCGGGCCAGTCTTTCGGCATAGAGGGCCCAGCCCTCGACAAAGGCGGTAAAAGGATACACCTTTCTGAATATGGGCACACCCTTTAAATCCATGGCGATAGCCAGCTGCGTATGATGACCCGGCACCGCTTCATGATAGGCCAGGGTACGCATACCAAACCTGACCTGGTCCCCGGTATTTCTCAGGTTTACATAAAATATCCCGGGCCTGCCGCCGTCCATGGAAGGCGGATTATAATATGCCGTCGGCGAAGTAGCTTCCTTGAAAGCCGGAAGCCTCCTGACCTCGACCTTCCGGTCCGTGCCCGTGGCTATGAAGCCCTTCACTCCCGCCTCCATCTCCCGCACAATGGTCTCGTAGTCCCGGAGAACCTGTTCTTTTCCCGGGTCCGTGTCGGGGTACAGGAACCTTTTTTCCTTTGAGAGCCTGTTCATGAGCGCGGAAACGGGAGCGCCGGTGTATCCCTGCGACTGAAGTATTTCTCTCATTTCCGATTCTATGCGCTTCACTTCAGCCAGGCCCAGTTCGTGGACCGATTCCGGGGTCATATCAGTTGTTATGTGCCAGCGCAGAATCCAGGCGTAATAGGCGTCGCCATCGGGCAGTTTCCAGACACCGTCATCGGTTCCTGCCTTCATCTTCAGGTCCTTCATGTAGGCGATGAGTTTCACGTATGCCGGATATACCGTTGAAGATATCTCCTGCAGAGCATCTTTTTTCAACTCCTCGCCATTTTCCCGGTCAATGGCCTTGCAGGCTTCAAGCTTTTCAGCAAAGGAGGTATACAGTATGTTTTCCGACGGCGGCACGGCAATGAAACTCTCCATCTGGTTTATGACTTTGGTGATAACGAAACGCGGCGGTATGGCTTTCATCGCTTCACGCATGCGCAGGGACTCCAGAACCTGGTCGAATTTAACACGGAAAGCCCGGAGGCGTTGTATGTAGCGGTCGGCACTCTTCTTTCCGGTTATGCGGTGCATGGACTCAAGAAAGGCCGGAACCTCGCTCTGGACGCCGAAAAGCTGATTAACGGGATAAGGCGTCGGACAGTTGACATTGTTCAGGTGGTAAGGGAATCTTTCCGATTCAACCTGATCCCGCAGGTACTGACTGAAAATATCATCGGTGAGCTGTTCCTGGCGGGACAGGCTGGACCGGTCATATCCCTGTAATAGCCCGATCCCCTTCTTCGCCATCGCACGGACATCTCTTTCATGGGCAGGTGATGCATCGGTAAGCTTCCCGCTATGAAAATCCAGGAGAGTGTTATCGATAAAACCCAGGTAGGTGAGCATCTCGGGATCACCCATAAGACTCTGCAGCGTAATTCTCTCCACGGCATGATTGAAACTGAAGGGTCTGCCCAGAAAGAGTTTATACGTCCATACACCGGCCGCAAGAATAATTACCAGGGCCGCAACGCCAATATATTTTTTCATTAAAACCTCCCGTCTGACCTCTACTGATTTTTTACAGATCCGTATCTGAAGAGCCCCGCTCCGGCATGAGCCAGCGGCCCGGCCCGTATTCATTCTGTACGGTTTTCAGCCTGTCGCGCATACCGGCAAATTCCTGTTTTTTCATGAGGAGCCACTTCATATGTTCCATCAGGCCCTCCGGTGAAAACTCATGGGGGAACCGGGAGAAAGAAATATCCTCTCCCTCCAGTGTTCCCTCGGCCTTGCACAGGGCGCACTCCAGCTTCCCGTTTCTGACGCGAAAGAGGTCCGAATAGCACCGGGGGCATCTTCCCGGCTGCGGCGGCATAACGCTCCCGTCGGCAAGAAGACGCGCGAGCCCTGCGATCCTGTCGGCAAACCCGTCAGCAAGGACTGCCTCACCGGGATGGGTGCCGTGAAATATTCCCAGGCCCAGGACCCGGAAACCCAGTGTGCTCACCTGGGATATGAGGGCCGTATCGGCATAACCGCGGTAATCCTCTCTCCCCAGTGTAAGGGCCGCAACAACGGGTATTTTTTCAAAAACAGTCCGGTAGCGGCCGGCCTGGAGCGTCCGGTCAGCGGCCATCTTTAAAATTCCCACGGGACCCAGAACATAATCGGGCACGGCGAAAATCAGGGCATCTGCCCGGGCCATCTGTTCCAGGAGCCATTCCATATCGTCGTGTATATTGCAGGACACACCGGGAAGGAGACAGGCATAACAACCCTTGCAGGGACGTATATCCAATGAGGCGAGACGGATGAGTTCGAGATCTTCCTCGCGTCCCAGGCTCCGTGCCATGGCCCTTATCACCAGTTCGCTGTTGCCCTTTTTCCTGTATGAGCCCGTAATGCCCAGCAGTGTTTTTCCTTTCGTTTCCTTTTCCATCATCCCCGTCCACATAAGGTTATATTTTCCATCATCGGCTCCATGAATCATGCCGCACCCCCGTATCTTCACGAAACACCGGTCGTATCATATTCACAGGAGGTCGGGGTGTCAAAACAAATACGGATTAACGGCTTCATTTCCGCCATAAAGACAGGGTCCTGATCATGGTTTATCACATTGAATATTATTCACTTTGCTAATATTTTATTTGAAATTTATCCATACCGACATATAATGAGGTTATAAAAATAAAGCAGTGCTAATTACCGGACAAAGCATGGTAAATGTTCAGTAATAATGACAGCAACAACACAAAAGGGGTAAGCATATGAGCAGAAAGGAGTATCAATCGGGGATGTTCTGTATCGATATCGATTGCGCACATCACAAGGCCCTGGAGAGCCTGGAAGGCAATGCCTACATGGACCGGAAAAAAGAGCTTTGCGCCGGCTGCTACGCATGGAAATTCTTTGTCTGGCTCCAGGAACACAAGTACCGCATGGTTCAAACCCTGCCGGAAATGTCCAACAAGGAACTGGTGGCGCGTATCAAGGGCATTGATCCGGTACGCGTTGAAGATCTCACCGATGATGAGATTCTCTGCCTGTAATCAAACGGGACGGGATTACTTTTTCCTGAGAACCATGACAGCGATGTCATCTCCGGCGCCGCTGTCCCGTATATGCCTGTTGAAATCACGCATGATATCATCAAGTATTTCCCGCGCCGTTCCGCCCGCCGTGTTCTTCAGGGAATTTTTTATCCCGTCCATGCCGAACTCCTGTCCATCGGCATTCAGACCTTCCAGCAGACCGTCGGTGAAGAGGAGAAGGATATCGCCCTGATTCACGTTGAAACGTATGGAATCATAAACGGGCTTCGATCCTTTTATCCCCACGGGCATACCCCGCAGCGCTCCATCATTGGGCCTCACACGCACAACCCTGCCGGTTGATTCCTGCCTGACAAAAAGATCGGGATGCCCGGCGTTGACGTACTCCACCGTTCCGCCGTTGAACCGGAGAACGATACCGCAGAGATAATTATCCACATTTTCCAGCTCATCCTCTATCTCAGCATTTACTTTTTCCAGCAGCGCGCCGAGTTTTTCATCTTCGAAGGCGGCGAAATTCCGCACCAGTATGGATTTCGAAAGGAGTGTTATGAGTCCCGAAGCGATGCCGTGTCCCGAAACATCAAAGAGTGACAGGCCGTGGAGCACATTATTCTTAATATAGAAGTCATAAAAGTCGCCCGATATGCCCGACATGGGAAGAAAGGCCAGGGCTATATCCCAGTCGGGAAGCATCGGCGGCGTCTGCGGAAGCATGCTGGTCTGGACATTGATTGCCATATCCATGTCTATCTTCGCTATGCGCTGCGCCTCTTCCATATTTTTATTCGTATGTATAAGCTGATCATTCACTGCTTCCAGCTCTACCATGGCGCTCTCCAGTTCCTCGGTGCGGGCCTTCACCTTATTCTCAAGGTCCCTGTTGAGGTCCGAAACCTCGTGATACAGATCCAGAAATTCACCCTGGAGAACATAGGCCATGGACAAAACAATAAGCATAAAAGCGTATTCAATCATGTATACGAAGGGATACAGGGCCATGCCCACCAGGATGTCGTTGACCGCCGCAGCGAAAAAGAGCGCCATGGCAATAAGAAGGGGCATGGCATGGCGCCGGAACCCGCCGGCGTAATGCCTGATAATGACATAAATAATGAACACAAAACCGATCATAAGCGAGGCGTATTCCACGAGATAAATGGGACCGGGATTTGCCTCATAGTATGTAACGCTTGTCAGGCCTCCCAGCTTCACATACCGCGCGATGCTTTTTTCCGCCGACAGGGTCAGGTCATTGCGCACCACGAGTCCCAGAATGAAAAGAATTCCGAACCATACGGTCCAGATAATGAATATGATCTTTTTCTCGTATTTGGCATAATGAAATATAAACCACGCGATGGAAATACTCATAAGGGCGATACTGGCGAATTGCATACGCTGCCATACCATCCCCTCTTCCACAGAACCGGCATTGTAGAGCATAAAGCAGAAGATATCATACAGGGCCGTCGAGAAGCAGGTCAGGGCGAAGAACAGGTCTTCACGACCGGTTTGTCTCCGCACATAGAACAGGGAGTAGTACAACCCAACATAGAGCGATACAGCCGTCATGCAGGCCACGGGCAGTGATACGATGTTCATGGAGCACTTCCTTCAGTGAATTTTCCTTTCCCCGCGGGCAGCCTGCCCGGAGAAAATCCCAGCGCCGCATCAGTTACGACGCAGGGATCGTTTCTCATCATGACTATCAGAAATGAGGATAAACATCAAACCATTTTCCCGCTGATCAGAAAATGACATGCGGGCTATTATTAATATGATACGCCCACCATGGTGAATACCGTACGGTACAGATCTTCATAAGTCTCTACGGCATCAGCGATATCGGCTTCTCCCGCAGCGGTTGCCGCCAGGGAAATATCCCCGTCAAGAATCATCTTCTTATACCGTCCCTCAAGGAGCGATACGGGTTCCCATTGGGGCAGGTCCCCGCTGTTGGGATCACCGCTGCGCATGAACTGCGACCAGTATTCCATCATGGCCCGGGACAGGGATTCCCGCTCAGTCTCCGTGTCGCTGCTCCAGGCGAAACGGAAAAGGCTTGTGGGAGACGTGTCAAAAACGCCGAAAAGAAAGCTGATCTCCAGGCCGTGGCACGCACCGATGACATAATCGATGGGTCCGGCCTCGTTATCCCAGTCGAAGCGGTAGGCATACACATCGCCCTGGTACAGGGACATGGCGAAAGCAGGCACCTCGACGCCCATGATACTGAAAAGCCCGCTCCCCGCCAGGGACAGGGGCTCATACACGGGCAGCACCGCTGGATACAGGATGTCACCGGCCCCCAGGCCGGGATCATCGGGGTCCATCGTTGCGATGAGCGCTGCCAGTTCCCGGTCCGTCAGCCTTGATATGAGCAGGGGCAGAAATATCTTCATCTCCTCGCGGTTACATCCTGCTATAAAGGGAACACGGTTATACCGGCCCGACTTCAGCCTGGCCAGGGCCCCTTTTGGTATGACAACGCCGTCCTCGTATATCTGACCGGGGCCGCCCATGGTCAGGCCCCCGGGTCCCACGGTCAGCATGCCGTAGAGATCGGCAGGGCTTTTTGCCCGCAGGTAGACGGCCAGCCAGTCATTGCCCTTTTCCGCCATGAGTGCCTCCGCGTCATCACGGGTTGCGGCAAGACCATCCTTCACCAGCAGGTTCACAACCAAAGCATTGGAGGCGCTCTCTCCCGAAGCAACGGTATTGGTCGAGATAAAGCCGCTCTGTGATATGGCCCGGTGGAAGAGCCCCGCGGCCCTGGGTGAAAGCAGCATGGAATAGACATTGGCGCCGCCGGCCGATTCACCGGCGATTGTGACATTTCCGGGATCACCGCCAAAGGCGGCGATATTGTCCCTGACCCACTTCAGGGCCATGATGATGTCCAGGGTTCCGTAGTTGCCCGAATCATCAAGAGCATCACCGGTTTTCAGGCAGGGATGCCGGAACCATCCCATAAGGCCCAGGCGGTAATTGATACTCACCACCACAGTGCCGGTCCTCGCGGAGAAGCGTGCTCCGTTATAAATGCTGATTGACGCATTCCCCGTGGTGTTGCCGCCGCCATGTATCCATACCAGCACGGGAAGCCCCGCCCGGGTCCCCGAGGGACGCCATATATTAAGCGACAGGCAGTCTTCACTTCCCATGGGGACGCCGAATATATCAGGATCGAGCATGAAGCCCAGGAGGCTTCCCACCTGGGGACACATGGCGCAGAATTCACGGGCTTCACGAACACCTTCCCAGGACCGCGGCGGCCTGGGCGCCTTCCAGCGAAGCTCACCTGCGGGTGTCTCAGCGTATGGTATGCCGAGCCAGGCCAGTGAATCCTCCACATCGGCAAAGCCCCGCACTGCCCCGTACATGGTCTGCTTCACCAGGTCCGCATCGTTTTCCACGGACCCGGCACTCAGAGTAGTCCGGTCACCGGTATCGCCGGCCTGTCCATATTTTTCCGATGAATTGTCGCAGCGGGGAAGCAGGATGACAGTAACGATGAAGAAAAGAGGTATAAGAGCGGTATATTCAATAAATCTTTTCATAAGCCCTCCCGAAAAAGATTTTTCAATGCCTCTCACTGAGCCATCTTGATTTCATCCCATACCTTACTGTATTTAACATTCTCGGCCCCCAAATCTTTCAGTACATCGGATTTCTTCACAATCGATGCAGGCAGATTGACTGCCGGGTTTTTAAGAAACTCTTCAGGCATGAGCTTCTGGGCAGCCGTATTGGGAGCCAGGTAGTTTATATACTCCATGTTTTTCGCACTCACGGCCGGATCGAGCATAAAGTTGATGAAGGCATAGGCCAGTTTGATATTCTGGGCGGTTTCAGGTATTACCATATCGTCGCAGCTCAGAGAGGTCCCTTCCTCAGGCACTGCGAAAGCCAGTTTCTTATTCTGGTCCATGAGCTGCAGGGCATCGCCGTTATAGGTGTGTATAAGAAAAAATTCCCCGGCATCAAGGCCGCGCTTCGCTTCATCAACCTCGAACTTGGCAATGTTTTTCTTCCATTTGATGACGGTGTCACGAGCCTTGGCAAGTTCTGCCTCACTGAGTGTATTATAGCTGAATCCATTGAATTTCAGCGCGGCTCCCACGGTTTCGCGCACATCATTGAGAAGCGTCATGCGCCCTTTCAGGTCCTCCCTCCCGAACATGGACCATGATGCCTTGAAGTTTTTCACCTTATCTTTGTTATACGCGATACCGGCAAAACTCATCATGTAAGGGACACTGTATTGCATGTCTTTGTCCAGGGCGAGTTTAAGATATTGTTTATCCACATTTCCCAGGTTGTCGATTTTCCCGTGATCCAGGGATTTCAGCATGTTCTGCTGATACATTACGTTTATCATATAACTCGAGCAGATGTACAGGTCATACCCCACGGCACCGGCCTTGACCTTTGCGTAGAGGGCTTCGTTGGAATCAAAAAAATCCATGATAACACGGCAATTGTTCGCCTTTTCAAACTGTGTAATTACTTCGGGATTCACGTAATCGGCCCAGTTGTATACATGCAGTTCCGTTTCCTTTTTCCCGCAGGATGTTCCTGCGAAAACAACCAGTGCAGCCAGCAGACACAGTACGATTCTTTTCATCATTATTTCTCCTCCAGAAGTTTTTTACTGATAATAATAATTATAAAGGTGAATGTTAAAAATATTCCCGTCAGCGCGTTTATCACCATGGGAGACCCGTGTTTCATCATGCTGTATATGTAAAGCGGGAGCGTGGCCGCTCCCGGACCGGTAACAAAGAAGGTGATGACGAAATCATCGATAGAAAGGGTGAATGCCAGAAGGCCGCCGGCGAAGATACCCGGTGCCAGTATGGGTATCATAATCCTGCGCACGGCGGTAAACCACGACGCGCCCAGGTCCATGGCGGCCTCCATCACGGAGTAGTTGAAATCCTGGAGACGACCCATGACCACCATGGCCACATAGCTGATGCAGAAGGTCACATGGGCGAGATAAATGGTGAACAGTCCCAGGTGCACCTTCAGCGCGACAAAAAAGAGCAGGAGGCTTATGCCGATAAGGATGTCGGGAACAACAAGGGGCATGTAGATGAATACATTGTTCACGGACTGCAGAAAAGTCCTGAAGCGGTACAGGGCAATGGCGGCCACGGTCCCCAGGACCATGGAGGTGAATGTTGTAGAAAGGGCCACGATGAGGGAGTTGCTCAGGGCGTGCCATACGTCCCTGTCATTAAAAAGCTTGCCGTACCACTTGAGGGTGAATCCGCCCCATTCGCCGCCGAAGCGCGACATATTAAAGGAATTAATTATAACTATCAGCAGGGGGACATACAGAAACACGATGATACCCATGACTATGTAGAAGGGAGTCCTGGACCTGTTCACATGAATCCTCCCCGTGTATCGGCATCGCCGTTCTTCCTGCCCCGGGCTGCCAGACGAATCATGAGCGGCACCATGACAATGAGTATCAGGAGCGTGGAGATAACGCTTGCCTGGGGAAGATTCCTGTCCACGAAGGTCCGTTGGGCGATTTTATTCCCTATCATTTCACCGCCGGGACCTCCCACGATATCGGGAATGACATAACTCCCCAGTGCCGGGATAAGGACCACCATTATGGCCGTTATAAGTCCCTGTTTGATTCCGGGAAGATAGACGCGCGTAAAAGCCTGTATTCTTCCGGCGCCCAGGTCATAGGCCGCCTCCATGAGAGAGAAGTTGAATTTTTCCGCGGCCGCGTAAATCGGCAGAAGAGCGAAGGGAAGATAGGTGTACACCAGGACAAGGAGCACCGCCTCGCTGCGGTAAAGAAGAAAAGTATTTTCTGATGCGAGATGAAAAAAGACAAGAACCTGTTTCAACAGGCCTTCGGGATGCAGAACAACCTTCCATGCGAAGATGCGGATGAGAAAATTGCTCCAGAAGGGAACGATGATGAGCAGCAGAAGAATATCGCGCCATTTCTTCTCGGCCCTGGCCAGGTAATAGGCCGATGGAACGGAAAGGACCAGGCAGATGACCGTGGTGAGAACCGAGAGCCAGATAGTCCTCCACATGATGACGGGGTACGATGGATTTGCCAGTTCGGAGAAATTCCGTATCGTCCATTCCCGGCCGATACCGCCGAAACTGTCGCCTTCCTTAAAGGCAATGATGAATATGACGATGGTGGGGATGACGAAGAATATAACGAGCCACATCATGGCAGGCATGGTGAGCAGCAGTTCCGCGAAACGCTTTTTTATACGTTCCTTCATTTTTTATTCTTCACCGGGATCCGGGGATTCGCTTTCCATGACGTCATCATCGGGAAGCGTCAGCAGCGATTCATCCCTGACGTTATACCTGTCCAGCATGTAGCAGTTGTCGGCATGCCATGATATCCACACGTCATTGCCGTGTTCTATTATTTTCTGGTCGAGAAGGAAACGGTCATGGGACTGCCGGATCTGAATAAGATACTCATTGGCCCTGACCCAGTACGTGGTATGAGTTCCCAGGTAGATGATATCCTCGACAACGCCCCTGATCATGTTGATACGGCGGTGCTCCTCGGGCTTGTCCAGTGTTATAGTGAACTTTTCAGGGCGGATACTGAGATAGACCTTGCTTCCCTCGTGAAAATTCTTGTCATTATAGACCATGATATCGGTAAATTCCTCGATGTGGAGATAGCTGTAGGAGCCCTCATTCTTGGTAATTTCGGTTTCGAAAAAATTCGTATCGCCGATAAAGGCCGCAACGAAACTATTAGAGGGAGCCTCATACACGGCGGCAGGGGTTCCGTGCTGTTCAATTTTACCGATGTTCATTATGGCGATGTGATCGCTGATACTCATGGCCTCGCCCTGGTCATGCGTCACATAGAGAAAGGTGATGCCTACTTCGTCATGAATCCAGTCCAGCTCGACGAGCATGCGCTGACGCAGCTTGAGATCCAGGGCCGCCAGTGGTTCATCGAGCAGCAGGACCTGCGGCTTGTTGATAAGGGCACGGGCTATGGCCACGCGCTGCATCTGACCGCCGCTGAGTTTCGTGGCCTTTTTATCGGCCTGGTCCGTCATTTGTATGAGATCGAGAAACTTGTCCACTTCACGGGATATCTGGTTTTTCGGAACTTTTGCCATCTGGAGCCCGAACGAGATGTTTTCACGGACCGTCATGTGAGGAAACAGGGCATAATTCTGAAATACCGTATTGACCTGGCGTTTGTTGGAGCGAAAATCGGTGATGTCCTTTCCGTTGAGAATGACCCGGCCGCTGTCAGGAGTTTCAAATCCGGCGCAGATACGGAGAAGCGTTGTTTTACCGCAGCCGCTGGGACCCAGGATGGAAAATATCTCTCCCTTTCCTATGGAGAGTGATACATTATCCAGCACTTTCAAGTCTCCGAAACTTTTTGAGATCCCCTCAAAGATCAGGAATTCATTCATGGGCGTCCCTCAGAAGCAGGTATAAATAAACGGTTACATTCAGAGAACCTGCATACGGGCACGCCCCCTGACGGCAGCACGGTAGAGACAGAACAACTAACTGTAACAGATGCGCACGACAAGTCAAAAATGTTTTTTCCCATAAAAAAATACATACTATTTTAAAAACCTCATTCAGGACACGACAAGGCCTACACAGGCTTGTAGTGCTCGAATCCCCTCACCTCCGGTGAAAATATTCCACTCTCACCAGGTTTTAGCCCTCAGGAATGCGGCGACCTTTTCATACTCTTTTCTAATGTCACACAGGAGATCATGGTAATTCCTCTCCCCTTTGCTCCCGGCACTTGTCTCCATGTCAAGCATGAGTGCAGCCAGCCCTTCAATACGAAGATTTGCCGCACTTCCTTTCAGGCGATGAGCATTCCCGCGCATGCCTTCATAATCTCCCCGCTTCACGGAATCCTCCAGAGCCAGTATGCCCTCACCGGCATTTTTAATGAAATTTTCCAGCAGGCGTTCCAGCGCCGGCAGGGGAATTCCCAGTTCATCGGCCACTTTCCTGAAATTATAATGCACCGGTTCTCCGGGTCTACGGGCGGTTTCTTTTTCACCGGTCGTCCCGGGAAATTCCGTCACAGGATCTGCGTGTTCCAGGTACCGGGACAGCATTTTCCTCAATTCCGCAGCTTCCAGGGGTTTAGGCAGATAATCATCCATGCCCCGGGAAAGCAAATATTCCCGGTCTCCCTTCATGGCCTTGGCAGTCAGGGCGATGATGGGCGTATGCTCCATTCCTTTTTCACGCTCATAATTGATTATCATTTCCGTCGTTTCAATACCGTCTGATACGGGCATGTTGACATCCATCAATATAAGGTCATAGCGGTTTTCCCGGAAAAAATCAAAGGCCTCCAGGCCGTTTGCGGCCATGACTGTTTCAATGCCGTACTGTCCCAGCATGAGCTTCATGAGCATCCTGTTTACGGCATTATCCTCGGCAACAAGAACCCGCGCTTTAAAGGATCGGGGACCTTCATCACCATCGGGTTCCAGCAAGACCGATTTTAACAATTCAGGATGAAGCACGTTCACCAGGGCATTATACAGCTTGGATCCATTCACCGGCAGCGTTATCACATGGATATCCCTGCCGGTAATATCCCGCACCTCGGGAAGCTCATCACCGCGGGCGGCCACGACAAGGGGGATGCCGCTTTTTTTCATCATTACCGACCGCAGCGCCTCGCGTTTTTCCGGCGAGTAGATAAAAAACAGTATGTCTATATCACGCTCATATTCCTCTTCGAAATCGAGAACCACCGTCACCTGACACTGAAGGGACTGCAGATAACGCATTACCAGTTCCTCCTGGAGAGAATCGGTGTTCTCATCAGTATAGACGGCAGCCCTGGCCGTTATCGCACCTGCTTTCAGAACTGTCCCGTCACTGTCAGGCGATTCAGTCTCGTCCAGGTTGAGGATGAATCTGAACGTGCTTCCCTCTCCTGCCTCACTCTCCAGTTCAATATCGCTCCCCATAAGGCGCACGAGATTAAGACTGATGGAGAGGCCAAGGCCCGTGCCCCCGTATCTCCGTGTTATTGACGTATCGAGCTGCTGGAAGGCTTCGAATATCTGCTTTTTCTTGTAATCGGGAATTCCGATGCCCGTATCGGCCACGGAGAAGAGAATCCGGCAGGTCCCGGCATCCCCGCCGATTTTTTCAACGGTGATTATAATGATACCCCGTTCAGGCGTGAACTTGACGGCATTGCTCAACAGGTTGTTGAGCACCTGTTTTATGCGGAGAGGATCACCCATGACCAGGCCGGGAAGCAGCGGATCTATAAAGGGAAGAAGCTCTATCTTCTTCTCTCCGGCCTTTACATGGAAGAGATCTATCACCGATTCAAATTCCCGCTTGGGATCGAAAGCGACGCTGTCGATGGCCAGTTTTCTGCTTTCAATTTTTGAAAAATCCAGAATGTCGTTTATGATGCCCAGCAGGCTTCTGGCGCTGGTGCTGACGATGTTCAGGTATTCCCTCTGCAGTACATCCATTCCGGTCTGTTTCAGTATCTCGATGAATCCCAGTATGCTGTGAAGAGGCGTCCGGATTTCATGGCTCATGTTGGCCAGGAACTCGCTCTTCGCCCTGTTGGCCGATTCGGCCTCATCCCGCGCCTTTTTCATTTCATCTTCGGCTGCTTTCCGGTCCGTGACATTGCGCAGTATGACCAGGACCTCGGAAAGACCGCTGATTATGATGCGCGCCTCATAATAACGGACCTCATCCCTGAAATACACGGGATACTCATAGACCTGGATCTCCCGTGTTGCGAAAGCCCTGCCGATCACTTTTATGATTTCGGGCATGATACTGTCGGGAAATACTTTTCTGATCTTGTCCCTGAGATAGTCATCGATGTACATGCCGCGATCATCGAGCCTGAACATGAGGTCGGGTACGGCTTCCACGAGCGCCCTGTTCCTGCCCTCGCTCTTTTGCATTTCACTTTCCGTTTTTTTTCTTTCCGTGATGTCCTTAAGCACCGCTACATAGCCCGAAATAGTTCCATCACGGCGGACAAAGGGCGACACTTCCATCTCAACCTCGATGATCCGGTTATCGGCCGTGACATTCCTGTATTCGAATACGTGACTCCGGTCATGCTCCCATGTAAGCGCAAGCGTTGATTCCCATAAAACTCGGTCATCGACATAAATAAAATCCGTCACAGCATGGTTATAAAGCGAATCCTCATTTTTGACTGCCTGGAGATCGAGAAAAGCCCTGTTAACCTGGACGATCCCGCCGCTGAGATCGAGAAGCGCCACACCGTCGGCAATAGATTGAAAAATGGCCCGGAACTTCTCCTCGGACCGGACAAGCTCACCGGTGACTTTATGCAAGGCAGTGAGATCCTCCCTGACAGCGGCACACGTTGTGCCGTCTCCGCGGGCCTTACGCAGCAATGTCTTCATGACCGACTCCGCGAGAATATCCCTGTCAAGACAGTCGTCGTAAAGAATATCATCGGCTCCCATGGAAATCAGTTCTAGAGCTGTATCGTCCCTCCCGTGCGTAATCATGATGAGGGGGATATCGAAGCTGCCGGGATTGCCGTTTTCCTCAGCGGGGCTGAGCTCAGGTCGGGATATAATGCATGACACACCCTCACCCGCTTCAAGCAAAGCTTTAGCCGTAGCGGCATTATGGGCCTCCCTCATGGTAAAGGACCGGGACCGGTTCCCAGCCAGAAGCTGCTTCCATATCGCCCGGTCTTCACCAGGGCCTACGAGCAGTATGATATACTCTTCCTGTTCCTTCATAACTGCATACTCTGCATGATATACTATACGCCTGAAACCCGCCATTATCAATAAAAATATATGCTCACAGATGAAACAATTGTATTGCATTTTCGTCAAAGTATGATACGTTTGATACAGGAAGTTTAAACGGGATCAGTCATGACCGATCACATACATACCATATCAGTAGACGATGATGAATCCAACCTCCTTCTCATTGAAGCCATGGCTAAAGAGATGGATCTTTCAATACACTCCTTCACCGATCCCCTGGAATCACTGCAGTACATGAAGAAAAACAGTATTGACCTGGCCTTCATCGATTACCAGATGCCCGGCATGAACGGCATCGATCTCATCCGCCACATGCGGGACCTGCATCCCGAGGCCCCCATCATCATGATCACCAGCGTGAATACCGACAACAGCCTTCGTCTCAGGGCCATCGAAGCCGGCGCCACGGAGTTTCTCAACAAACCCCTGAATATGCCCGAGTTCAAGGCACGCGTCAGCAACCTGGTCGATCTCCGTATAATGAACATTCTGCTGAAGGACAGGGCCATGCACCTGAAGGCAGAGGTACGGAAGGCGACAGATAAAATCATAAGCCGCGAGCGCGAAACCCTGGAAATCCTGGGCCGCGTCGCCGATTACAATGACCTGGAAACGGGAAGCCATATCACCCGGGTTGCACATTACGCCCGTATCATGGCCTCCTCAATCGGCGAAACAGAAGAATTCAGGGACATCATATTCAATGCCTCGCCGCTTCACGACATCGGAAAGGTGGGTATACCGGACACGATTCTCCGCAAGGAAGGTCCCCTGACGATAGAGGAACAGGTCCTCATGCATGCCCATCCTCATATCGGTTACAATATACTGAAGTCGGCCGACAGCTCCTATCTCCGCAGCGGAGCCGTCATTTCCCTGCACCACCATGAACGCTATGACGGAGGCGGGTATCCGGCCGGTTTGAAGGGCGCTGCTATTTCCCTCATGGGACGCATAACCGCCGTGTGCGACGTCTTTGACGCCCTCATGACTGAGCGCCCCTATAAAAGCGCCTGGCGACTCGAAAATGTCGTTGAATACTTTGAGTTCAGCAGGGCAACCCACTTCGATCCTTCCCTGGTAGACCATTTCATGAAAAACATCGACGCCTTCATGAACATATTCAGCAGCTTCAGGGATTCGGAATCCTGATTTACTGTTTCAGGCTCTCGATGAAAATCTCCAGATCCCCGGGAGAAAGGAATGTCTGGTCAGGAACGATGAAATCACACCCGCCCACCAGGACCCCGTAAAACTGACCGGCGATGACGAATGTCTTGTCATGATTGAAATCCTTGATGAGCGTTTCCAGAACCCGCACATCGGCAGTATCAAAATCGGGAAGGGATCGAATATCCACTATAAAATAATCCATTCTGACCATATTTCTGAAAGAGTGTCCCAGCGCCCGGGCCGTTTCGGCCCTCATGGCCGCATCCTTCAGGCTCCCGCGCAGCACAATGACGGTCTGTCCGCCGCTGCGGTGGATTACAAGGTTTTCCCTGCGCCGTTTCTCAATTTTATTTTCCTCTGCACGGCTCACCTGCACCCTGGCTACTTCCAGTTTTTTCTTCAGTGTCGCCGCATCATAGGGCTTCAGCATGTAATCCACGACATTGTACCTCATGGCCCTGATGACATCATCCTTTTCCCTTTTAGCCGTGAGCATGATGATGGGGATTTCTCCCGTGATCTCATCGTCTTTCAGCTTTTTGATGACCTCGAATCCATCCATGACCGGCATGGAAATATCGAGGATGATAAGGTCCGGATTACCTGTCTGGGCAAGTTCAATTCCCCTGGCTCCCGATGAAGCGGTATAGGCCGTATAGCCCAGCCTGACAAGCTGCATCTTGATGAGCTCGAGCTGTGTTGCGTCATCGTCAATGGCCAGGATTGTTTTCATCGCCTCTCCATACTGCAGCGCATGCTTGAACCGGCCGGGCAGGGAATATAAAAATAGTATGATAATGACCCGGCCTTGCACAGGGTCCATCTATCATACAGTATATCACATCCGTCACTATTTCAAATTATTTTTTCATGGTATTTCGCCGAATCACCGGAAATTTCTTTCTTCACCCCGGCTTGTCACGAAGGGAAATATCCCCGATAAAAACCGGAATATTAAATTATTGGAAAGAACATCCGGACAGGCAACTTTTTTTTGGTTATCTTTCAGCTTTCCATGAACGAATATATTTTTCACTCAGAATTAAACCTCTCGGTGAAAAATAAAAAAGTCCCTCGCGGGACTTTTTATAATCGGCGGCAAGGGCGGATTCCAACCCACCCTTGCTAATTTGCTTATTACTGATTAACAGCGGCATTATATCTCGCCAGTACTTCCCCGGCCTCGATATAATCGTTCATAATGGTTACACCGCCGATAATCCCGTCCCAGGCAAAGCTGCCATAGGTGCTGTTATACTTCTCGGCCAGCTGCGAACCGATGGTGAGCCCGCCGACCGTATCACGTACGCCGCCCGTCGTATTCTGACCGGACGCATCAAGCTGGCCATCAACATAAAGCTTCATCTCCGTTTCATTCCAGGTTGCAATGATATGGTACCATGTTCCGGGTATGATATCAAATGTACCATGCACGCCTATCCAGGTACCGTTATCGCTGTAGAGGAAGAAAAGAAGGCGCGCAGCCGAGCCTTCATAATTATAGAGCTGGATACCATAGGCCTCATCGGAATAGGTTTTGCTCTGTCCCTTGGAAACGATACCGGCATAGGGCACGATACTTTCTGCATTGATCAGCACTTCAAGAGTTCCCCTGTCGCGCAGGGTCAGAGCATCGCTGTCAGGAGCCAGCACATAGTTGAGTACCGACGGATCTCCGTCAAATTTCAATGCCGAACTCCCCTCGGTCATGCCTTCAACCACTGTGGCTCCCACAATCTCATAATCTCCGGACTCGGGATCGAAATCATTCCACGATGCCACAAGCCGCGGATCGGGATTAACGGAAATAGTATAGGTGACGGTTGTTCCATCCTCGGCAGTCACTACAAGCTGGTATCCGTCCTTGAGGTCCGTGGCCTCGGTTATGCCATCGGGTTCAAGAACAATAAGCTGAGCAGTTTCAGCTATACTCAGTCCTTCCAGAAAAACATCCAATGCTGTTCCATAGGGAATATCACTGATTATTGTACCATCAATACTTCCCAGGGAGGGAATCACCGATGTGTCACCACTGAGAACCTGCTCTTCAGCATCGGCGACCGCAAGGGACTTCCCTGATCCGGAGCATCCAATATAAAAAATTGTCAGGGCACTGATCATTAAAACGGTTATTTTGTATTTCATAATGATTACCTCATTCTCTTTTCATTATCTTTCTATAAACAAATGTAATGGAAAGGCCCATGAAGTCAAGCAAAAAAGCCCGCACAGGCGGGCTTTTTTGTATTAATTTACCGTGTTATGTCCCCTAAAAGCTCTCATATGACATAAGAGGGGCTTTAAAAATCATTATATGGCTGGATTAATTCTTTTTATATCTGAACCTGAGATTATACAGACATTGATACGGGTTTTCTACATTCCCCAGATTGCAAATCCATGAGGGAAGTTTACCTTCAGGATCACCTTTGCTCGTATATATAACCTGTGTTTTGTTTTTGTCATCCTCTCTGCTGGTAAGAATCCATGCAAATTTTACGTTTGTCATGCGTATGCAGTCAGTTTTCGGATAACCCTCAATCCCGGTATTAATACTTTCATATATACCTTTTTCCATATTCACTCTTTCGGTCATTTGAATATACATGTCGCGGTCTTCCGCCGGCCACGGCAGATCAATCTTCATATAAATAATCTTTGAATCGGGAGAAAGCTCTTTGACTATTTCAGCCTTCAGCAACCTGTACATCCATTTCTTATAATGAGGCACATCCTTCAATATTTTTATCGCTTCCGTCAGGGGAATATCAATAGTGGTTTCGGCCTTAAATTCCTCAACGGCATAGCCATCGGCTTTTCTGGTAGCTACTTTAATCCCATTTTCATTTTTCTTCACTTCCCATGGAGCATAAGGGAAAAGCGCAAGAGGCGCAGAAAATGCAGCCACTAATATAATTACCAGATTCTTTCTAAAATTCATCATACACCACCTGCTGCTTATTCGCTCAAATACGTATTTATTTGGCAATATCCTCATTGCATCATAATTATAATGAGTCCGCTCCCGGCAATGGAAACCATTTCAAAATATAACCGGGACACATTTCCCGATCACAGCCTATCTGAGTTATGGGAACCTCATAAAACTTAATTTTTAGAAGTTCTCTTATTTGAAAGCCGCCTCCTGCATCATCCGTATTTAATAATGATACCGGAGCCTCCCTTCGGATAGCTGAAATCAATGGCATCCTGATTGCATACGGCATAACATGCCGCACACTCCAGGCAAAGCTCACGATATTTTGGCGACAACCTGGTTTTATTGTTTTTCGGAACAGCCCAGAGATTTGCCATGCACACTGAATTACACATACCGCAACCATCGCATTTCTCTTCATTAAATTGTATAAAATCCCCGGTATCTACATTCTTGGCCCTGTACACATAATCCTGTATTACGAAACCATCCATAGTATTTCCTCCCTGATCAATTGGAAAGCCTGCCCTGAAGGGACACTTTATTTTTCCCGTATTGTTTCATGAACATTTTCTTGATGAGGCTCTGCGGCAGCACCTTTATCTTTGAAGCAATGGAGGGAACAATCATGTCGGCGATTTTTTCCATGTTCTCCCTGCTTATCCCCCTTCCCATGGGCGCGAGGTACTTACTTCCAAATTCCTTTATTTCCGGATCGGCGAGAACATCGAGCAAATATCCCAGGTGCTCATTGAAGGTGGTCATGTGATCGTCGCTCCAGTCAAAAACCAGGCTCGGCCCGTTAAAGGCCTGCAATTGCCCGAGCAGAACGACTATCTTTTTCATGAACTCGGGATTGAACGCGCTGTTGCGCCAGAAATTGACGTACTCATGGCCATACTCGAATTCCTTTCCTACGGGGGATTCCTTCCACAGTTTTTCATAGACCGAAAGGGATTTTTCAGAAACATCTCCCTTGCCTATTGCATTGGCAGCCGTTTCGATGGCCAGCTGTGCAGTCCAGCAGGCGTGCCAGACTCCTTCCCCCTCAAGGGGACAGGGGAACCCTCCGGCATCGCCTATGAGCAGCACACCGTTTCCATAGGTCTTGCTGCCCGGTTCAGGCATCCAGGGAAGCAGGTGTATCTGGAATTCGCGTATCTTCGCGTCGATAGACCGGCACATGGACTGAAACAGCGGTATTTTCATAACCTGTTTCAAAAGATCCACGGGCTTTCCGTCCCAGACATCGAGCCACTGCCCGGCGCCAAGATGAAATCCATCCCTGAAGTTTACCTGGTACGCGCCGCAGTACGGTCCGAACCATACCCACTCCGCGTTGCCGATAACATCATCCATTTTTGATTCATTGCAGGAAAAATCAATCTGCGGAACCAGCGTAACCTCATTTTTCTTCCATCGTTTCCGTATTCCCGATTTAATAGCGACAGCCGAATGGGCGCCGTCAGCCCCTATTACCACATCGGCTTTGATCCGTTCCCCGCTATCGGTTACTACGCCCTTAACCGCTCCATTCTCCATGATGAGATCATTGATGAGTGTTGACGTGCGCAGTTCAGCGCCGGCGGAACAGGCCGTATCGGCAAGCAGTTTATCAAGATCACTGCGGTATATGCTGGCACCGGTCCATCCACGATTCTGGCCCTTGTACACGATCCTCTTTTCCGGGAGAGAATTTCTCCCGGTCTGAATAGTGGTGATATGCCGATCATCAACATCAGTTATGATAAAGGAACAGCGGTTGATCTCCCGGTAGGACGGCAGCTGCGTAATCTTCTCCATCATTTCGGGAAAATCCCTCCACCACCGCTGTCCCAGCCCACACCCTGAAGCATTTTTATTGCCGGGTACTTCCGCTCTTTCAAAAAATATCGTTTTTAATCCTTTTTCCGCGGCTGTTTTCGCGGCATATGATCCCCCCGGGCCCCCGCCTACAATAGCAACATCAAATTTTTCCATTGTTTTTATCCCTACTAATTTTTTTGAACTGTTGCGTGCATCCTTACAGGATCAAAGAATGCCGTTTATATCCCAATCATTTATTCACAAAACACTATCGGCTCTCAATCTCTCGGCAAGTTTTTTCCCTGCTTCCTCGAACGTATTACCGGCAATGATAGTGCAATTTCGTTTTTTAACATCAGGGGCGTAAAGCTTTTTGATGACGACTTTATTGCCTCCACTGACGCTATAGTTGATCTTTGCCGCATTGAGTGCGGTGTTCGGTTTGTTTTTCGCCTCCCTCCTCTGTATGACCGTGGGATATCTCAGCTGGCCGATTTCATTGCTTACCATTACTACGGCCGGCAACGGCGATTTAAGAACCTCATATCCCCCGGGTATGAGCCTTTCCACATAGAGTTCATTGTCCCGTTTAGAAATTTTCCGGGCCATGGTGATAACGGGTATTCCCAGCATCATTGCAACGCCGATCCCGGTCTGACCGGCGTTCCAATCCGCGGCCTGTCGGCCCACAAGTATCAGGTCATAGTGACCTATTGCCCTAATCGCACAGGAGAGAGCCCCGGCTGTACGGAAGCTGTCGAGATTCGCGGAATCCAGAGCTTCGTCTTCGACTTTAACAAGCTCGTCGGCCCCAACCGCCAGTGACTTCAGCATTACCGCGTCGGATATTTTTCTTCCCATGGTAAGTACGGTAACCGTGCACTCCCCTTTCATTTCGTCTTTCAGTCTCAAGGCCGCTTCAAGGGCATTTTCATCGAAAATACTGAGCACCGGCGGTATGCCCCTGGGCTCGACCCTCTTTAATATGGGATCGACGACAAAGGACGACGGCGGACCTTCCGGGTCCGGAACCTGTTTTATGCAGACAATTATCCTCATGAGCGCCATCCTTATATACTCTCTGCCACGAGAGCGTTACTGAACGAGGGAATGATCTCCTCGTAATTCCCCACGATACCGTAATCGGCTATATCAAAGATCGGGGCCTGCGCGTCTTTGTTGATAGCGATAATAGTCCGGGAGGCATACATACCCACGATGTGCTGTGTGGATCCCGATATTCCCACGGCAATATAAATCGACGGCCCGACGATTTCTCCGGTTTGCCCCACCTGCGCCTTCGCATTGATCCATCCCAGGTCGCAGGGAGGCCTGCTTGCTCCCAGGGCCGCTCCCAGGGTCTTCGCCAGGTCAGCAAGAAGGCCAAATCCCTCCCTGCTTCCAATACCACGGCCCCCGGCCACAATTATCTCAGCATCATCCAGCTGAGGGCCTTCTTCACTCTCCAGTACCCGCTCCAGCACCTGGACAGTTACATCCTTTGCATCGATCATTTCCGGTATGGGTATCATCTTTCCATCATACGCATCACAACGCTGTGCCTTTTCCTGTGTCTTTGCCCTGACGGTTATTATCGCCGGTTTCGATTCGATAGTGTACTCGGCAATAACATTGCCGCTATAGACCGGTTTTGATAAAACCACACGGCCTTCCTCAATCCTCATCGCGACGCAATCCGTCACCAGTCCGGTATCGAGAGTAAAGGAAACACGCGGCGCGAGGTCAAGCCCCGGCAATGTATTGCCAAAAAGAACAGCCCGCGGTTCTATCTTCCGGCAAAGCTTTTCCATAACACCGCAATACAGCTCGGGATGAAATTCTTTTAAAACCGGTGAATCGGCCATGTAAACATGATCAACGGAATAATTAATGAGTTCATTGGCAGGGCCGCTCATATTATCGCCGATTATAACGGCTCCAAGACCGCATCCCCAGTCATCGGCGAGCCTTCTTCCCGCGCCGAGGCACTCCAGGGTCAGCCGGTCAATTTCCTTTTTTTCATTATATTCGGCATAGACAATGATATCATTCCTGCTGTCCATGACGGCCTCCTCATTTCTCACTGAATCCCTCAAAGACATCCTCCATGACGGGCGGGACGTAATCCTCCATGTCCTTTTGCAGCTCGTCAAAAGGCGGTATGTAATGCGACCCATCGGAAGCGTTGTTGGGATCAAAGGCCTGTTTTACCTTTGACTGCCAGAGATGATAATCATTCATCATGGGGCCGAGCCATTTATACATTTTGTGTTCCATGGACGACAATCCGAATCCCAGCGTCTCCTTGATCGTCGCGTGCGTCGTGGCGAAAAGAAATTCAATTCTATTCTTCTCAGTCTGAGGCTGACGGCGATCAAACATGGCGATCTCCTCCAGGTGGCCCCAGTTGCTCGTTCCTTCATATATACCGCCCCAGGTGCAATCGGCCATATCGTCGATAAATGTTCCGTTGGCGATATATTTCTCTTTTATCCGTTCACCGATTTTAGCCTGTTTGACACAGCACGCATACATTTCGCTGCTTCCCATACTGGTGATAAAGGCTCCGCCGGGCCGAAAAGCCATGGCCGGATAAATGGACCGGTGCAATCCCCACCAGAAGTTCGCATGGAAAGGCAGATGACTCGTGTCTATCATGATGCTGTCGTTTTCCCCGACGATATCTTTGATCACCTTTTCCTGGTATTGGGCCTCCCCCTCGCTCTGGGCTGCGATGGCAAAAAGAGTCATGAACTGAAAAGTCTTCATGATGGACCGCAGGCCCTGGGTATCCAGAAGAATCCGCATGGCCCGTGGTGCCAGCAATCCGAACAAGGCTCCTACCGATCCCTTGCAGTGGATGTAGCCGATCTCGGAATCCCCGATAGCATATGCCACATTCGTAAATGCGTCATAGCTGGGAGAGAATATAAAAAAGACCTTGTGCGTTTTCGGCAATTCAAATTCAGGAATGATATCGCTGAGCACTCCCGTGAAACGCGGCTCGCGCGGACCATCGGGCCAGGAGTAGAGTTTTACCGCGCACTTGGTAAATACGCCCAGACCTCCGGTCGTTCCGCCCCATCCGCGCATGATACCACGCAGACTCGGCCCCGGTCCGTCGCCGCAGAACCACCCCGCGCCCGACCCGGGTGTTCCGATATGCAATAATTCTCCGTCGGGAAGCACCCACTCAACACCCAGGGGATTCCTGCCGCCAAAACCTGTATAGAGACCGGTCCAGCCGTATCCCCAGGCTGACGTGACGCTGGCCAGCTGGGACGTGTTGGGTCCGGCGCCGATAATATGGCAGTTAAGCCCGTGCTTCATGGCTTCGGCCTGCAGCTGCGAGCAGCAGACATACGGCTCGATGACTGCGAACATATTCTTTTCATCGATCTCTATGATCCTGTTCATCCGTCTCAGATCGATCTGTACCACTCCCTCTTCACCGGGACCGCCCCATGCGGCCCATCCCGTGGAATGGGCCTTGAATTTTATTCCATGTTTATTGCAGGTCCTGACAATATGCTGAACCTCTTCGGATGTTTTTGGAAGAACCACTGCTGCGGGTCTCGGTATCCAGGCTTCGGTGTTAAGATTAATCGCCGGCTGCCACGCGTAAGAATCCAGCAGGGCCGGTTCCCGGGAAATATTCTCTTTCCCCAGAACTTCTTCCATTTCACGGTACGCCTGATCGGAAATTATTTTACATTCCAGCATGTCATAACACTCCTAACGATTGAGCTAAAAGGTCGCATACGTCATAAATCTGAATATCGCTGTTGCTTTCCGCGGCTGCGTCCTTAAAAAGACGCTCGCACCAGGGACAGGCCGTCACCAGGGCTTCCGCACCTGTTGCCATGGCTTCCGCGAGTCTGTCATTGGCCGTCCATCGCGCGAAATCGGGATCATATTCGTAGACGCCGCCTCCCGAGCCGCAGCACCAGCTGTACTCGCGAATACGTTCCATCTCCACCAGGTCCACTCCCGGTATCGATTTCAATATGTCCCGGGGCGGGTCAAAAATACCGTATTTCCCGCTCTGCTTATATTTCACGGGCCGCATCAGCTTATCATCGCCATGCCATTCCTTATATATTTCTCCGCGCCTCCCGAGATGACAGGGATCATGATAGGTTACCCGCATGGGGACCTTCTTCCCGGGCCGTATGGCGCCTTCCTTTATCAAGGAATCTATATATTCGGTTATATGGAGAACTTCAACTCCGAGTTTCCTCCCATTTTTGGGATAGAGATATTTAAACGTATAATAACAATCAGAACATGGCGTCACCAGTATTTTCGCGCCCGAGGCCTTCACCCTGCTTGCCATATCCTCACTGTAATTTTTCATCTCTCCCTGGTATCCGATTTCATAGGCCCTGCCGCCGCAGCATGACTCATCACGGCCCGCTATGCCCACCTTGATCCCGTTCTGCAGAAGGAGGCTGATGGAAAACCGCAGTGTGTCCCGAAGATCTTCATCGTAGGAATACCTGCATCCGGCGTGGAACAGAACATCCACTTTCTGTTTATTGATATCGGGAATATCAAGCCCTTCGGCCCAATTGCCCCGGTCGGACTTGAGCATATTCATGGTGTTGTCTTCCCGCTTCATGCTTTCAATGATATCAAGATGTTCCGCCTGCACATATCCTCCCTCAACGCAGTGAGAGCGCATCTCAAGAAGGACGTCTGAAAGATCAATATCATCACGATAAGCCTGGCAGGAAACCTGGCATGCACCGCATAACTGGCAGCGGTATACTATTTCCGACAGCGCATCGGTCATATCGGTCCTGTTCTCCAATAACGAATTTGCCATGATCATTTTTCCGCCGCCGGAATAAGCATGAAAATTGTACCGGTCGACAGAAGGGCAAACCTTTGCAAATCGCCAGCTCTTTATCTGCAGATGGGGAACCCATTTACAATTGGAACACCGCGAACAACCTTCCATATCTCTTTTCAATTCCTGCAAACTCATAGTAGCACCTGTCATTTAGTTTTTTGATTGTTATTGAAGCACAATTTACCGGGATTCATGACACCTTTCGGATCAAGAATACTCTTCACCTTTAATAAAGCAGCCACGGTATCGGCGCACCGGTCGTAAACCATATGAGCGGTCTTCCCGTAGGGCCGTGAAAAAAATCCGCCCATCTCCATGATCTTTTTCGTCGCACCTGCGCAAAAGGCCTGCACTTTCCCGGACTCATTCTTATCACCGGCATCATACATGACGGAAAATTCAAAATGACAGACCCTTCCCTGCTGTACGGGCTGGAGATACACGCCGAGCCGATCGCCGTCAATCCCATGCATTTTCATCTCACGATTGATTTCATTGATGAATTCAGGAGACTTGTCCAGGGTGCCGAGGAATATGATGTCTTCAAAGGAACCGGCCTTCCTCAGTTTCCAGTATGGATCGGCGCTCGACCGGCGAATAAGCTTAAGAACCTCATCGGCATTCACCGGACCTGCATTGGATGAAGGCTTTACATTCATTTTCAATGCCAGATCGGCGATGTCCTTTTCGATATAACTGATCCGTTCTTCCGGGAAACGTTCATAACCCGAAATCGTGTAGAACAATATCCATCGGGGAATCTCGCTTTCCGATGCATGATTCACGATAGAAGAATAATTGACATTATTGAGGATAAAACAATGATCGGCATAGCGTTTCCCCGTCAGAGCATAGGTAATATCGATGAGATCATTCAGATTGGAGGCGGTCATAACAAAGGCTTTTTCAAGCCGCGGCATGAGCTCCAGTTTTATAGAAGCCCAGGTAACGATCCCCATAGTTCCCTGAGATCCCTGAATTATCTTTGCCCAGTCGGTCTGGGATGGTCCCATGGGACTTTTCTGGGCCTGCCCCGACGCCCACTGCGCCTCAAGACTTCCCGGCCCTGCGGCTGAACCGGTCCTGAAGAGATCACCCGAACCGAATATTACTTCAACACAGCAGAGAGGATCCTGCATGTCCCAGTGATATTTCGGCAGGGTTGTCGGTTCACGCTCGAGGAGGCTCCCGATCACCGACTTGGTTTGTCTCGGCAGAAGAGGCGCCGAGACCCGAAGCCCGTTGGCCCCTGCCGCGTCAATGAGCTCATCAAAGGTGACCCCGGGCTCTACGAGGGCCGTCTTGCTTCTCCTGTCGATGCGAACGATGTTCTTCATATCACTCATATCAACAATGACCGCCCCCTTTTGTTCCGGCACCGTATCACCGCGGAAACGCGGGCCGCGAGAGGAAACGGGCACCAGGGGAAATCCCTCCCGGTTGGCCAGCTTTACTATCTCCCGGATCTGTTCCGCCGTCCTGGGTTTCACTACGCGTGATGGATTCTCGCCGAAAGAAAAACCGTTATATCGGGAATAACTTTCGCAGATATCATTATTGCCAATGACGTTTTTATCTCCGACAATAGTTGTTAATAGATTATCCTGGGTTATCATGAGATTATATCTCCCTTGGCTTTTAGTATTTTTTTCTTCATCCGCCGAAGCACAAGTCGGGTGGTCCAGGAGGGTTTTTGCGCGATGACATAATCGATAATGACCGGAGCCATACATACGGTCAATGGCTTGAGTGATGATGCAAACCGCATCGCGATGTTTGCCTTTTCCATCACCTTGCCGAGATCATACCCCGTTTCTCTGACGGACTTCTCCAGGACGGGCTGAAAGATATCCAGAAGAAGGCCGACACCACGAATAAAATTTTCATCGGAAAAAAACTGAAGTAACGGCAGGGCCTTGTCCCGGACAGCGACATCTATGTTCGTGCGGTCAGCCACACTGAGATTGTCTTCCATAGATCCCAGAACGAGGCTTAAATCAATCTGGGGGTCCAGTATACCGTGGAGAACCTGAAGATTTTTTTCCAGTAAACCGTTTTTGTAGGCGAGAGATAAAAAGTTCCATACTATCAACGCATTCTGATCCATAACCATATCCTTAATATTAAAATTAGAGGAAATCTCAACATCATCCAATGCCTGCCGGATGAGTATTATGTCAGAGTCTTCTGCCGTATGTCGTACGAACCGCTTTAGTTTTTAGTCAATAATTGCCGCAAGAAATAAAGCTACAGGATTGTATTCATCACCCGGATCAATGGGTCTTTTGAGAATTCATTCACAAGAAGCACGACTGTTTATTATACATGCCGTCATTTTATCTTTGCAATTAATTATTATATAAGTGCATTATAGTGGCTTTGTCAAGGATTTATCCCCATAAAAATGAATTTTTTTTATTTTTATACAATTTTTGCTCTTTTTATGTCATTTTAGTATAATTTTACATTATACATGTCGTCACTTTATAGAAACAAGATGGTAAAACTCGATTATCAATCACCAGAAAAGGCGGAGAAGGTGAAAATACTAATCAGACGGGAGGGTAATCGCAGCAGAAAAAGAGGGTTTATTTTTCCTGTGTATTTACATAATTAAGAAGACTGTGCAGGAAAACACCAAGATTCTCGGCAAGAATTTCCCGGGAACAATGTATAAATCCACCGAAAAACATAAATATCGAATAACTGATCGTAGTAATTATAATTTCCGCGGCAATCAACGAATCGAGCTCCTGGCAGGAACCATCATCCTGCAATTCCTTGATTTTAACCTGGATGGGCTTGCTGAATTGAATGAACATCTGTCCGTAAAAACCGCCAAGTTTTTCACTGTAAAAAGCACCCTGCAGAAGAGTCCAGTTAAAAGATGAATACTTGTCAAAAAGATTTATCACGATAGAACTGATTCGGATCAATTCATCCAGGGAAGTCACATCCAGATTAGAAACCATGAGATCGATCACACTGGTCTGATCCCGATTTTGATAAAACATATCAAGCATGATGGCCTGGATTAGATCATCTTTATCGCTGAAATGCTGGTAGAAGGTACCCCTGCTGTAACCCGCCTTTTGCGCAATATCCAGTATTTTAGTATCAAAATAACCATGCTGCGAAAATTCTTCTTTCGCCACGTTGAGAAGTTTCTTCTTCGTCAGAAGAGCAGCTTTCCTACTCTCGGATTTCTTTTTCCTTACTTTCGTTAATCTCTCATCATAATTAAGAACAGAATAGAGTATGATGGAAATATGCCTTGCGAGAACATCGGGATCGCATCGTATAATTCCGAGGGAGAAAATAAAAATCGATAGAAAAAACAATATCGACATTATCTGGGAGAATATCAGGGCATCAATGCGGGAATCTACTCCTGTAATTTGTTTCTGCTTTATTCGCGCTGAAAAAATATTTCCGATATCCGAGGATATCCCGTCAAACAGGTCAAATGTCTCTTTATTCTGCACCATTCCCTGAACAAAGGTTTTAAATAAACCCGATGATTCAAGCATAACGGAGACAATAAGCCTTATATCCCGTTCAAAGGCCGGGTAATCTGCCGGATTCAAAAATCCCGCATCATTATTCTTATCACGCACGATTGAAGAGAGTGTTTCCGCGATCCGGCCCATAAGAAAGGCCAGTATATTCTGCTTATTTTTAAAATATAAATAGAAGGCGCCGTGACTTACCCCGGCCCTTTTGGTAATGGAATCAACACTCGTATTGAAATATCCATTTTGATTAAATTCGGCGGCAGCCGCGTCAAGCAGTACGTCTTTCATCAGGACTGGCGGCTGCCCCTGCAAAGATTTTTTCTTCATTTTCATCTCAACGATTATTATAGAATTACGGGCACGATGTCAAACGAATAAGCACGGCACGAGAATATTTCCGCATTGAAATCAAATGACATCATGTTCAATTATATTTTAATTCTATTATTAATTTTTATATACATTACTTTGTTGTATATACTTTTATTGGCCGTTTTTATAATTTTTTTTACACTATTAGAGTTTTGTTGAGAATTATGCTTGCATTATTACTGATGACATGTACAATAAACTAGCATAAATTCCGATAATTCTCCAGGCAATTTTATATTATATATTCATTGAATTGCATGAAAAAGCCTTCTTGTTCCTGAACTAATTTCTAATTAACAAAAAGCGTAAAACAGATAGAGAGGTAATTTTCCCAAAAATTTATTACACTTTATTGGAGCTTCCGTCCGGTCGGTTACTGTAATTGGACTTGTGTGTTCAAGTTTTGAAAAGTATAGCAGGAGGAGTGATATGAAGTTACTTTATTGCAATATCTCACATTTCACGATCCTATTTTCATGCCTGATTTTCTTTTCATGTTCCGGTTCCGACCTCGGATCATTCCAAAAAAACAATCCTGACCCGCCTTATGATCTCCTGCATATATTTGACGATTACCCCGCCATAAATGAAGCGATTTACAATTTAGACTCCGTACCCGCCAATGAAAAACTCGGCGATTTCATCCAGAACGGAACGGATCTCGACTTGTTCTGTATTAATATCAGCAGCATCTTAAGCGATCAATCCATATCATTTACCGCAGAAATAGCAAAAATTCTCAGCATGATAATTGAAAAGGATATCTGCTATTACAACAATCCTTCCGATCTGGGTTTTTATGCCAACAGCGACATCGAACACGAAAAGAATTTTTACCGCGCCATAGATGTAATTATGGATAATAGCGATATAGGTCATGACGTATTGGAAATCCTCGAACAGGTATTAAAATATAACAGGGAGAAGGATCCCGGTGATATAGAACAATCGATTGAAGATTTCATTGAGGATATAGCCGATCCTGATTTCAAAAATGACTTCATTGATTTCAGTACTCAACTGAGCAAGTTCCTGATCGCAAATGACTATCCCATCTGGCTTGATACGGAAGGCAACGTTATAACCAGCCGAAAATCAATTGAACCTGATAATCATACGAATACCGATATGGGCAATTTAGTCAAAGGCACCATTAAAGTTTTTACCGGTCTGTATGGACTTGCATCGAATGATCCAACGTTACGCGAAATTATTTATGATATAATTCGCGAAGATGTGAAATCATTAATAAAGCCTGATGTGATAACCCAGGTTACTAAAAAGACCGTTTATAATCTGGCGTATTATTTTTCAGCGGACGGAGACGGTTACAATACAAGCGATTATTACTGCGACAGCAGCGGCATGTATGTCAACGCCGAGCTCAAAGAGACGATCCGGGAAATGTTTCCCTCATTGGTCAAACTCTTTATCCGCGCCGACGACACGGCATCGTCAATTCCCGATTATTCCATTGCCTATGATGCAGCAGGTCAATCCCCCCTCGAGGCCTTTACCTGCTCTCTTGATAAATTAAAACAGGCGGGGATTGATTATTCACAAACCGAATTAGAGCCGTCATTACTCAGGATGATCGACTATAACGCATGGGGAAAAAGGAGAACTGATTACGGAACGACAAAGCTCTCATATTTTGACCATTTTTTATATTCGATATCAACGGCATATAAGTTCGGTTTTCTTTCACGCAAAAGCAGCGACGGCGAGCCTTCCGTAAACTCCGATCATGGACACGGCATTTCCACAAACGGCATACTGACGATCAATGATGTCATTTACGCCCTGGATATGCCGTCGAATGCTTTATGCCCGGGTCTGAATTTATATGATATGGCGCTCGACGATAGAATCGGCCAGGCGGAAAATATATCCAGAAGTTCAAAAATCTTTTCGCATTCGGCAATGGCACAGCATAAGTTTTACATGGGGGCCGATTACCCGATAGCGCTTCTGGTTCCATCACTCTGCGCCGGTGACGCCGGAATTCCCAATGGAGGCGAAACATCCATTATACCGACGTCAAATACAACGACCGTTTCAACAAGGGACAATATCTCGAATAATGACTTCCGGACCTACTTCCCCAAAGTTGCCGACGGTCTCGGAGCGGTTAATACCGCTGAATTTCTTCTCTCCTTAATTCCACGCGCCTGCTGGGATGGCGAAGGACCGTTTTACCATGCGCCTGACAGCACAGGCACAACTTCTTTCAACTGGCCCGGTAAAGGATTACGTACTGTCAAAATATATTACAAACCGAATAAAGAAATATACGCGTATGTATACAAGCCCTCATCGAATGCGGAAACATGGGAATATTACTATCCCGTATCGGGTAACGATATCAGCGATGATACGGGCCAGCGTTCAAACAGATACAGGGATAAGATTGAATCGGATTACTACCTGGTCAAATATAAACAGTTGGGAACAACATATTATGCCGCACCTCCGGTTAATCCCGATGGATCCTGTCTCGTCAAATCCGGCAACAAGTTCATATTAAAAGGACAAACAAGCTGCAATGCTTCAAATTTTATTCTGGAAGAAAAAATAAAGCAGAATAATCCAATAAGGGAATGCAAATCCCAGGAAGAGGCAATATTCCGCAATTACCAGTGGCTCTGTTTTGACAAAAAATTGACTTTCATCATTCCGCTCTATATCAATATGTCGTCAGTAATACAAATTGCAGGATTCATGTTTACCGAGGGAAACGGCTTTTTGGGTCTTGTTAATTCCCGCAAAGGCCCGAAAAACGCATACTGGCTTTCAAACGAATCGGATTTCCCGATCGCTAAATATTCGAATTCAAATATCGGAATCGGCAACATTCCCACGGGAAACATCCCCGATTATATGGAATCGCACATACCCGGTGACGGCAGATTGACTCTCCTGCTCACGCAGGAAAATCCGTATGGCGGAATATTCACCCCCGAATTAATGTTTGATAATCTTATAGGGGAAGGATTCGCATTCCCGGGCGCAATCGCCTGCAGCATACCGACCGTACTTCGCCTTGCCTTTCTTCAGGAAGAAATGGTGGAAGCTGATTCTTCCGATATAGGCAATTTATCAAGCCAGACATGGAACAATAGAAACAGGCTCCTCCCCATCATTGTCGCGTTGACCGGAACTCTTCGCGACATGAGTCAATACAACGCACCCGCATCGGGCAATAATTACAATTACTCGAAAAAACACAAACTGCCCATATCGGAATTGCTGGAAGGAATAATCTTTCCCTTGACTAAACCTCATCTGCGTTACATGGAAGACCTGGAACATTCTCCTGAAGATAGCGCCTACTGGGGCAATCGCTGGGTTCAACGCGTGGAGGATGAAAGCCTTGGGGTTTTCTCCTATATGACCCCCAATATAGTAGATGAAACGAGCGCGGATTATTTTCTGCCTAACAACAATCTTCGGAGCATACTCAGCGTCCTTTCGGGAAATAATGTTTCCGGTTCAGATGGAGTAATACCCCTTATTACCAATGAAACGAACCTTCTCTCCCGGATCATCTCAATCCTTCAGAAATGCGGAAATTCCCGGATGACTTCCGCACGGAAAAATTTATTCCTGGGTCTTGAACAATGCATGACATCGATTAAAACCTCGAAAAGCGAAATAGCGGAAAAAAACCTCTCCCTTATCGACTCCACTCCATATACCTGGATATTCACGCCCCGGGAAGAAGACCTCTTGCTTGATGACATCCTGGAGTATGAAGGACCAATATTTTCCGATGATCCAAAGTGGGAAGATTTTGATTCATCAATTGAGACGCTGAATGAGTTTCTCAATGATGAAAAAGATATTTCCGCCAGCATTATCAACATCATGGAAGCAGTGCTGGGCAATCAATTATCCGAATCAGAGATTGAAGGTGTTATGTATACAACAGGAAAATTGTTCGGGCGATATACCGGTAACGAATGGCAGTTTCAGGGAGAAAATTCCGATTACGATGCGATGTACAAATTGATCACTTTTCTACCGGCGATTCATGAGATATTAAGAGACAGCAACGGTAAAAATTATATCAACCTCATTGACAATTTGCTCGTTCTTCTTGAAAACGATTCAAGCATTCTGCATTACGCGGTAAACAGCATGAATACCGGCTATTCCAGTGAACAGATATTTAAAGACCTGCATGATTTTTCAAACTGCGAGATAGCTTATGGAGAAAACGCCCTTCTCTGGGGAGATATGTCCGATTTATTATATGATCTGTCTGATATTGTAAAGAATCCCCCGACATCTGAAGATTTATCTGCGCTGTATAAACGCTACGGGTTTCAGCGAAACTGAGCGACTGTTTTTAGATACCGCGCTCAGACAAGGAACCTCCATAAATCATTATGTGGCAGCGCCTTTATTGAACATCCCGTTCAGGCGCTGCATTCAAACGTCCTGCTTTGCACATTCAATCATCCTGATCAGTAGATCTTCCCTTGTGATCAAATCCTTTGTGCACTTCCTGTGGGGCTTCGTCATTTGAACTTCATGTTCAGCTGACAAAAATACTATTTTAAAATTTTTATTTTTTCCTCAATTTTTTTTCCCGTTTATGTCTCCTTATCGCGGTATTTCACGGCTTTCTGCCGATAAACAAAAGGGGGAAACCAGGAGGTTGCACTATGACGATAACACTGGCAATGATCGGCATTACATGTTTTCTTCTCGGTATTTACTGGTCATCCCGCGTGCAATGGGATTGACCGCATATTCTAATCCAGGTGTCAGCTATTATGAAAAAATCATTACTGAATAAAAACACAGAATCTATGGTACAATACGCCATCTACAGGGAAAAGAGGGTGGAACTCGAAGAGTTCATAACAAAGGAAATCCACATCTGGGGCAACTACCAGAACATTCCCGACAGTATCAAAAAACTGATCGATAAGGAATTCATGGCACTGGGAAGATACGGTAAGCGCATCAACGTGTATACCATCGAGGAAAGGTTGCAGACCGGCGAGTTATAAGACGCCGATGATATTTTTTTGCAGCATGACATCCAGATCCACTTCACGGTATCCAAGGCCGCGCAAAATATCACGCGTATGATACCCCATAGAGGTTCCGGCGGTACGTCCGAAGTAATGACCGGAACCGAACTTGATGGGATTACCCATCTGCCTCAAAGTATTTCCTTTTTCATTCGTGACCGAAACGATCATATCACGCTCGACGATGGGCGGCGAGACAATGGCCTCGGATAAAAGCCGGACCGGTTCCACGCAGGCATCCCGGCCGTCGAACTTCCCGATCCAGTACTCCAGGTCATCCCCGCCTATGATGCCGGCTATGAGTCCTTTTGCCTCACGATTCCCGATTCCCCTTTCCGCAAGTTCAGGGCGTCCTATGACCGAACAGAACTCGTCGAAAAACTTTCCCTCGATGGGACCAACAGAGAGATAACGGCCGTCGGCAGTCCGGTAATAATCATAGAGCAGACCCCCGTTGAACATCTCCGATTCCGGTCCCGGTTCGGGCCCACCTTCAAGAAAGGGAGCCGTGCTCATGACCGTCATGGAAAAGGCACTGTCGGTAATGGATATATCTATGCAATCACCCTTCCCCGTGGTCATCCTCCGGATTACGGCGGCCATTACGGCCATGGCCGTATTCTTTGATCCTCCGGCTATATCAGCTATCTGTATCCCCGAGAGTCCCGGTCCCGACTCCCTTCGGCCCGAGAAGGAATCAAGGCCCGAAAGTGCCAGGTAGTTGATATCATGGCCGGCACGAGCCGCGTAAGTGCCCGTCTGTCCATACCCGGTAAGCGAGCAATATATGATGGAGTCATTTACTTTTTTCAGATCTTCGTACCCCAGACCCAGGCGCTGCATGACGCCGGGACGGAACTGCTCTATGATGATATCGTATTCCCTGACCAGGTCCAGTACTATCCTGCGCGCCTCCTCCTGCTTCAGGTCCAGGGCCAGGGATTTTTTACCCCGGTTGACATGGGCATAGAGAACGGACACACCATCAACCAGGGGAGGCGCATAGCGCATGAGATCGGGCTGCCGGAGATTTTCCACCTTGATGATCTGCGCTCCCAGATCCGCCAGCAGCATGGTGCCGAAAGGGCCCGGCAGCAGGTAAGTAAAATCCAGTATCTTAAGAGTATCCAGTGGTGCTTTCATTGTATCTTTTCCGATCCTTCTAACATGCGATTCCCGAGATCATGAAATTTTTCCGGGAAGTACCGCAATCAGTTCACTGATAATGAATAAATCATCCCCGCCTCTTCGTCAAGCCACATTCAAAAAAAACCGGGGCAAGCCCCGGTCTGGTATTATTCAGATATTGAAAAATCCTCTTCCCTGCGCCCCTTTTCCTTAGAAAATCTTGAAACTCACGCCGGCCAGGAGAGCGATGTAGGGCTTACCTTCATTATATTTGTCCTGGAGATGCGATCCAGCCAGGAGAACGAAATAGGGCTGCGTTGTGGAATCCAGCGATGCCCAGGCCGGTGTGTATATGGCCATGGCAGCCAGTTTCATGCTGTGTTTCTCGGAACTGTCAATCCAGCAGTCATTCCAGTTAACACCCACGCGAAACGTTCCGATGGTTCCGTAAGGCCCCAGTTTATACAGGACTTTTACATCATTACGGTAAAGAATGTCGCTTCCTTTATGGATTATGAAGGTGCTGGGATCATAATAATAACCGCTATAGTTATAATCATGGTACTCCAGTTCGAATGAATAGAGGGCGGCAACGGGCCCCAGTGCCATTTTCAGGGTAGGAATAACCGATCCCCGGAACCCTCCCTTGGATGTACCTTCAATAAGTTTACGGGCATCGGAATCGTATTCCGCAGATGGCGACGCCATGGGAATAAAACCCGTAGCGATGAGGTCACTGTCGCCGATTTTATACATGTAATCGTAACCGGCATATGCTGCAAGATCAAAAAAGGCGATGGGTTCAATCTTGACAAAGGCCGATGTTCTTGTGTAGGTGGGACTCAGGTATTCCTGAACCCCAAGATCGAGTTTTGTCGATTTCCAGAGCATCCCTGAATCATTGATAAGCGGCATGCGGTAGTAAATTTCACCTTTAACCGCGAGACCCAGATAATTAATTGATGAACCGAAATTAGTGTTGAGATACCAGCCTGGAACATTGACATTCCCCCCGCCTTCCGCAGCAGGATCATCCTGAGCATACAACATGGACGCGCACATAAGAATTGCCGAAAGAAATACAACAATTTCTTTTCGCTTCATAATACCTCCAGTAGAACCAAATTTAGAAGCAGCAAACAGACTTCATTTCCAATACAACAGACTCCAAAATTATTTTATACCGGTGTTGTCGAGGCTCACGTAAATTCCCCACTTTTTAGGCCATAGGGCCATTTATATTCCCCATTTTTCAGACTGCCAGGGTCATTTATATTCCCAAAAATCAGGCATTCTGGCTCATTTATATT